>Ga0126307_10002470_pt1 | contig 12474 bp, 13 predicted proteins | sample Plot28_FD_89955 | JGI IMG/M metagenome (GOLD analysis project Ga0126307, IMG submission 89955) | Serpentine soil microbial communities from UC McLaughlin Reserve, CA, USA - Plot28 | ecosystem: Environmental > Terrestrial > Soil > Grasslands | place: USA: UC McLaughlin Reserve, Lake County...
GTCGGCATCGTGCCTAAAGCCCTCCATAAAGTTCTTTATGTTCTCGTGGACGAAGGTGTGGTGGGTGACCTGGTAGACCCAGTTGTTGTACTCGTCCTCGTTTGGCAGGTGGCCGTAGATCAAGAGGTAGGCCACCTCGAGATAGTCGGAGTTCTCGGTCAACTGCTCTATAGGAATGCCTCGGTACTCAAGGATCCCCTGTTCGCCATCTATGTAGCAGATCGAGCTGCGGCAGTGCGAGGTGTTCGATAACCCTGGGTCGTGCGTCTTAAGGCCGGCGTCGTCCTCGTTTACCTTGATCTGGCTGAAGTCCGTCGACTGCACAGTGCCGTCTATAATCTCGATTTCGTAGCTCTCGCCCGTGCGATTGTCCGTTACCGTGAGGCTGCTGTTCTCCGTTCCTTGCGCCTGGTCGCTCACCTGCTTACTCCTCTCTATTTTCCCCTTGCCATCATGCATTATGTCCTTGCACCGTACCCCCATCAAGTGCTCGCAAGGACTCTATCGCCCGCTGTGGGATGGGCTAAACGAGCCCTGGTAGTACGGGCGTTGGCAGCAATCCTCTGATCGAGGAACTTGGGACATTCTTTGTATATAGTTCATAGGGGCGAGCTCTCGGAAGAGACGGGGCACCATGATGACGGTACGCCAGGTCACCTCGATCTTCTGCGCGAGCCTTCTTTAGCTAGTAAGGTCCGGATCCAAGGCCGTCCCCGCGCTTTTTAGCGCAGATACTCCTCGTCGAGCTTGCCAGGTAGCACTCGTCGTGCTCGGTAACGCTGGACCATTCCAGGAGCAGCGACGCTGGTAGGAGCGGTATAGCCTACAGCGCGTTCGCGAAGCTAGATATGCCCGTCGCCACCTAGAGATAGCCGGGGTTTTGCGTCTATAACGGCCCCTCTGCGGTTACCGAATTCGATAAAGGCCCTGGGCGCGAGAGAAAGTAAAGGCCTTTCTCGATATACCCCAAAGCCGGTACTACGGTGCTGGCTGCACGCTACGGTAGCCAGCACTAAACATGGGAGCGAGAAAGGCCTGCCAAAGGCGGCATTTATTCTAATGTTCGATCAGTACGCTGTCGGAACAGCGTATGGGTCAGCGTACGGGTTGTAGTACCCAGCAGCGTTCGGGTCGTACGCTGTCGGAACAGCGTACGGATCGTAGTACCCAGCAGCGTTCGGGTCGTACACAGTTAGATCTGTGCTCTGCCCGGCCGCTAGCGGATCGGTGGTCACTGGCTGCCCAGTCAGCGGATCGATGGTTTGCCCCCCGGCCGCTAGCGGATCGGTGGTCACTGGCTGCCCAGTCAGCGGATCGATGGTTTGCCCCCCGGTCGCTAGCGGATCGGTGGTCACTGGCTGCGCCGGAGCGCCCGGACGCACGATGCCCAAAGGTATACCAGCCGCGCTCAGGGGAGTTTTCGTGACAAACCCCTCCAGCTCGTTGGCGCTGATGACGTTGCCGGCACCGTCGAGCATAGTAGCCCAGCCCGGAAAAATCGCTATATCGCCGCGCCTCTCGTCCCCGGGAGCGACGGCAGCGTACCTGGCCAAATACTCCTCCGGTACCCAGGGCGCGTTGCCATCGACGCCACCTTCCCTCAAAACAAAGCGCATCAAGCCGACGCAGCTGAAGGCATCGGGCCCGTCTCTACCCATCATGAAGGGCTTGCCTATCTGCCCCTCCGCTATAGAGGCCAAATCACTCGAGCCCCCTGCCGGCTGACCACCGATCGGGTTTATCCCCATCTGGGCGCTCGCCCAGATTCCAAGCGAGAGGACAATAATAATAATGAGAGTAAGAAGCAGTATCGGGTTAACCCTTAAGGGCATATGTCCGGGCTCCTTCCCGCCGTTTATATAAGCTTTAAACAGGGGATTTATCTGAATCCCCCTCCTACGGTTTGGCACTCTAGAGAAGGCGAGCGCCTTACGCAACACGCTCTTCGCCGTGAGATAAGGGTCTGATTTCGAGAACGTGGCTTAAATAAAGGGAATCGCTGTTTCTGTGCCGATATCTTTTTTTAATAAATCTTAATAATCTTAACGCCGGCGCAAGAATTTTTTATTACTAACTATCTTGCGTAAAGAAAGATCGTAGAGGGTGCTGAGGCTAGGGCGAACGAGAAGATGACAAGGGGGAAGTAGGAGGTTAGCCTGCAACAGAGTCGTAGATAGCGGTGGTATGTGTGGTGAGGGTTGGATCATGCGTACTATGATAGAAACCTGCTGGTGTAGAGAGGAGGGTGCGGAGAAGCTGTTTATCGTTGAGGCAGCGAGCGGGTCTTTAGGTTCCTGTTGCTTTGCGGGAAACGCTCTACTACTATGATGTTGTTGCGGGAAGGGTAGCTACTGGAGAGTACTATGAACAAATTTCTCAAGGCAAGCCTGGTAGTAGCTTGCGGCGCTGCTGCTGTGGAAGGTTTGCGGCGGTTTCTATATCAAGAACCGCAGCCCAGGTACGCCCCGTGGGAGCGACCTCCTTATGAGGAGTTCCCTAACCGGGTACTCATCGTGGGCGGCGGGTTTGCGGGCTTCTCAACGGCGAAGACTCTTGCCGAGCTGACTGTGGATCGCGACGATGTTGGAATGATGGTCATTAACAAGGAGAACTTCTTTACCTACTGGCCGATGGTGGCTGGGATCATAAGCAGCGACGTGGAGACCAAGAACGTCGCTCAACCCTTGAGGCGCGCCCTGATCCAATACGGCATCAGCTTCCGACGGGCAGAGTTAGAGGATGTGGATTTCGAGCAAAAGAAGGTGAAGGCTGTTGGAGGGCTGGAGTTTCCCTACGATCATTTGGTACTGGCGTTGGGCGGTGATCCGGCCTTCTTCGGTGTACCCGGGGTTGAGGAACACTGCATCAGCATGAGGGGGCTTATAGACGCAGAGCGCGTCCGCAACCGCGTGATCGAGCGCTTTGAGGAGGTTACCCTGGCAGGTGACGAGGCGGAGAGCATCGACTACCGGCCTCCAAGGTCGAAACTGACCTTTGTCGTTATAGGGGGTAACGCCACGGGGGTAGAGATAGCCTCGGAGCTACACTCCTTAACCCGCGAGACCCTCGCTCCCGACTACCCGAACATCGACATGGAGCAGGTGAGGGTCATGTTGGTGGACTCAAACGAGGAAGTCCTAAAGGAGATGAACGATGCGCTCAGGCGGACGGCCCGAGCGCAGCTGGAACATTACGGGATCGAGGTGGTCAACAACGCCCGGGCGCAGGAAGTCACCGCCGATAAAGTAATCCTCGACAACGGCGAGGAGATAGAGGCAGAGAACGTTATCTGGTGCGCCGGCAACCGGGCGAGTGTGAAGGTAGACGAGCTGGACCTCCCGTTGCACGGCGAAGATGGCATCGAAGTGGATCGCTATTTCCGGGTACCGGGTAAGGAGAACGTGTGGGCGGTTGGTGACTGCGCAGCTGTCTTAGACGAAAACGAAGAGCACATACCTCCCAACGCGCAGGCGGCGGTTCAGGAGGGCCAGGCCCTAGCCAAGAACATCCTGACCGTCATCGACGGCAAAGAGGAGAAGCTCAGCCCCTTTAAGCACGAAGAGATGGGTCATCTGGTGGAGTTGGGGAGCCAGTTCGCCGTGAACGAGGTGATGGGTATAAGGTTTAGCGGGCTTTTTGCTGCTCTCTTTCGGCGGGCGACGTATCTGTTCAAGCTGGAGATTCCGGAGAATCGGGCGCGGATCGCGACGGAGTGGGCTCTGAATCTCTTCTTCCACCCGTCGGTAACCCAGGTTCGGGGACGCGAAGGGGCTTGAGACAAATATTGGAGGGCGAGAACGGACCGGTTCTCCCGATGAGGTGTGCCTCCTGAGCTTTAAGGCCGCCGTACGCCTCGTCCTCGAAGAGGCCGGCTACCCTCTCTACACTACACGGACACCACCGAGCCGGCCCTCGAGTCAGGGTAGTTGAAAAGTCGTGGGCGCACCCGGCACAATACCAAGCAAGCCCATTTCTCCGTAGACGTACGTAACAGCCCGGAAAGCTTCTTCGTCCCGACGGTCCCCGGAGTATACGGTCTGAAAGAACATACGCGATAACCTATCCCCTTTTCGTGGGGCTTCGTCGAGGATGCTGTATATTAGTAATGATATATACGTCGTTTATAAGAAAAATTAAGGGGTTGTGATGGTAGAGCTTTTAGCTGGCGGGGCGCTCGAGGCGGCCGCTTGGAAGGTGAAGAACCTGGAAGATTACGACGAGAGGCTGGGGAGGGCCGCGCGCAAGGTTGACCAGACGGCGAAAGAGCACGAAAAGGCGGCGCTCGTGATCTACGAAGCTGCTTTGATGAAGAGTGGTCGTCCCGTGGAGGAGGTGCGAAGTCTCGTCCGGATGTTCGAGGAGACCTTCGAGGATGAAGAGGAGGAGCTGACGATACCGCGTGTGAGCGGCATCCTGAATATCGAGGGCGATGAGTGGTTCTTCGGGGACAGGGGGCTACGCTTGCTGACCGGCCAGCTTCTCGGGCAGTTCCAGCATCGGGTGGCCCAATATAATTACATCGACGAGCGTGAGGTCTTGAGGCGTTGGGCCGACTCTTATGATACCCGGCTCTTTATCCGGCGGCGCATCTACGAAACCGAGCCTATCGTCGGCGTAGTCTCGGGTTTCGACCTCCCGCTTATTCAATACCTGCGCGTGGTCGCGGGCGGCGACACAGTTGTGCCATCAGAGGAACTCGCGCGAGCGCTCGTGGCTCTCGACATCCTCGACGAGGAGGCTAAGAGCGACAATTACGTGGTGATCGCCGTCGCCGAGAGCCTAGCCTTACACCTCGAGCTTCCAGCACCGATTGTACAGGAGATGTTGTACGATCTGGCGGTCGAGAACCGCCTCGAGTTCCCCGAGCGCCCACCTGAGGTGGCAGATATCGCGGAGCCCGAACAAGGGACGGAGGGGGACGAGTACGGCACGGGCGGGACCGATCGGGAGTCGGTGAAGCCCAGCCCCAGCGATAGAGAAGCCCGGCGGGAGGCGCGCCGGAGGGCGGATAGGGGCGAAGAGCCAACCAGGGTGCAAGACCCCCAGGCCAAAGATGCTCCGGCTGTCTCCGAAGAGGAAGGAGAGAAACCTACTCCCTCTCCGCCCGAAGCCCCGCCGCAGCAGGAGGCGCCGGGCACGGAAGCCTCGTAGTCCTCGCCCTTGCTCCGGCTCGCGCCCAAACGCGAGTTGTTGCCTTTAGCCTGTGCGTGGAGTGCTTTGAAAATCTGTTTGGGTGTAGTATGTTTTTGGGTGTAATATGTTATTAGCGGGCTAACAATTCATAGAGCAGTCATTTCCACACTTACCGGCGGGACAGGCAAGGGGGAGTAAGGAGATATCAGAGTATGACGGAGTCAAAAAAGCGCATTGCCCTTAAGCCGCATATAACCCAGATTCGGGAGTGGGTAGATGCGGGCAAGACTGACGAGTGGATTGCTGACGCTTTAGGTACCAGCGCTTCCAGCGTGCAGTCGTTCAGGTCACGCAACGACATATACCGCCGTGAGAGGGGCTCCCGTGAGCCAGTGAGCGTCTTCGAGGGTGTGCTCGACCACGGCGAGCGTGACGGGTGGGGTATGTGGTTTGACCCGTCTGTTGCGGACGATCCGATCTGGAAGAAGCACTGGGCCGAGGTGCATTCGGTCGTGGTCAAGGTTGCCGAAGACTCTATAGTGCTCGAGGTGGCCGGGGCCGTTCCGCAGAGCAGCCCTTTACAGGAAGTTGCACAGGATGAGTCCGGCAACGGTTCTCAGGTTGCCGACTCTATCGTCGCCCCCACCCCTGTTGAGGCTCCCGAAGGTGCCGCAGAGCCAGAAGATACGGAACCCGAGCCGGTTCGCGAGCAGGGCCGGGTAAAGTGGTTCGATCCAGAAAAGGGCTACGGCTTTCTAGTACGACCAACTGGCGAGGACCTGTTCGTACATCACTCCGAGGTCGAGGGCGAACCTTCAGAACTGATGCCTGGCGGACAAGTCGAGTACGTGGTCGGACGCAACGATCGAGGTCCGAACGCCCGCACCGTCCGCGTCGTAGAATAGGGTCTGGCCGGGAAACCTACTCGGATCGCGTTTGTGCCTGCCACGCCTCTTCTTGCGGCAAGTGACTCGTAGAGGCGAGCTCCAAGAGCCGTGGCGCGGCGTCCGGCTTTGAGAGGTCCCAGAGAAGCCGGGTAACGGAGGCGTTCGGGGCCCGTTCGTGCCCAGGAAGCACCTCCCTTCCGAAGATGTGCCGCAAAAACGCGCGCATTATACCGCCGTGGGAGACGCCCACGACGGGGCCTGTGTGGCGGCGCGAGAGGATCCCGTAGATCGCCTCCTCAAATCGGACCAGTATCTCCTCATCAGTTTCAGCGCCCACCATGGTCCAGCGCTCTTCTTCGGGCACTGCAAGAAACTTCTCGGCGAAGGCGGGGTTACGGGCCTCCTGCTCGGCCCAGGTGTGACCCTGGAGGATGCCGCCGTGGCGCTCCATAAGGCCTGGAATACACACTACCTCCTCCCCGGAGAAGCCAGCCTCGCGCGCCACTATCTGGGCGGTTTCGAAGGCCCGCGAGAGAGGGCTGGTGTAGACGCCGGAGATCCCCGTTCCCTTAAGGGCCTGGCCCGTGTAGGAGGCCTGAAGCCGACCCTCCGCGGAGAGGGGAAAGTCTAGCTGGCCCTGCCAGACGCCGCTCGCGTTCGCGGTTGATTGGCCGTGACGAATAAGGATCATCTCCTGCTGCACATCGGTGGGAAGCATAGAGCGTAAGGTTAGTATACGGAGACGTCACCCGGCAAATCCCTTCCGGAACGAAGGTTACGATGCTAAAATCCCTAGAAGTTGAAGTACAGATGAGGAGGGGGATTTATGCGCATGTTCTGGAAGCGCCGCGAGCGCGAAACGTTCGGAGGGTGGCCGGTTGTTAAGAGTCCCCTCGCAGATCCGCTGGAATCTTCGGCGGCGCAACCCTTGATGCAAACTATAGAGATCGAGCGCGACATCCCACGTGCGGTATCTATCTCCCGGGTTGCCGAAGAGATGAGGTGGCGTGGTGAGGAGGTCGTCGAGCTCTTTAAGGAGGTCACCTCGCCGGCGGGCCGAGCGGTCTTGCCGATGCACCTCAAGCGCGACGGGAAGGATACCTTCGTCGAGGTCGAGACCGGCCCTTGGGAAAAAAAGACCGTAAAGAGCGTGCTAAAGGCCGCGGCCGTGCTGCGCAACTCGAAGTATTCAGACGCCGAGTTGGAGGTCCTAGGTGCCTATCCCGTACCGGAGGAGGTCAGCTATTTCTGCGGGCGGACCCCCGCGGCCTTGTTTCAGCTGGATCTCGTCTACTACGAGGATCTGGAGAGGCCTGAGGATCGCGCCGAAGCGTTCAGGGCCGTCGTCGGACGTCATTGGGGGTTAAACCTCGACTACGGCCTCGAAGGGCTGACGCTGGTCGAGGATCTACTACTCGCGTCCCTCGAAGAGGGTGCCCAATACAGCTTGCGCGTACCGATCCTGGACGCTCTCGCGCGCGGCTTCGGTTGCTATGTTGGTGAGGTCCTGCGGCGCGGCGCGGCGCAGTCGAGCTCGTGGCGCCCCATGACGGACTGGGGCAAAGAAGGTCTCGTGGTTGAGTTCTCGCATGCCACCGCCGACCCCATCGGCAAGGCCCGTGCCTTTCTAAAGAACGGTCCCGAGGACTCTACCACCTACTACGTCTCCTACGTTCTCAGGGAGCTATACGGCTAGCCGTCGAAGCGTCTGCGAAGCTCGCGGATGATGTAAGACGAGTCCACTAGCACCTCGTCGCCGATGGTGAGGATAGGGATCAAGTGCTGCCCCGAGAGCTGCATGACCTCCTTTCGCCCGTCGGCGTCGGCGTTTACGGCTTCGTAATCGAGGTTTAGCCTGTCGAGTTCCTTTTTTACCCTCCGGCAGTATGGGCAATAGGCGCCGGTGTAAAGCCTTATGGGCGCGTGCTCTGTCTGAGGCTGTATCATAGTCTTCCTCCTAACTCACGATTTTTTTCGGGCGGACAGATTATACTGCTCCTCCCACGCCGCTCGCGAAGGGAGTGCTCTGCCTAAAGTGTTCCACTACCAGCTCGAGCCAGCCAACTCTACTACGAGTTCGACCTCGACGGGGGCGTCTAAGGGAAGTTCGGCGACGCCGACGGCGGTGCGGGCGTGAAGCCCCTTCTCGCCGAAGAGCACACCCAGTAGGTCCGAAGCGCCGTTCATCACCTCGGGTTGATCGTTGAAGCCGGCGGCGGAGGCGACGTAACCCGTAACCTTAACGACGCGGCGCACGTTCTCTAGGCTTCCGGCCTCAGCCTCAACGGCGGACAAAGCGTTGAGGACGCAAAGACGGGTGGCCTCCTTTGCCTCTTCGACAGAGACGTCTTCTCCGACCTTGCCGGTGTACGGGAGTCTTCCATCCTTGAAGGGGAGCTGGCCCGCGGTGAAGAGTAGCGCGCCTGTTGCAAGGCTCGTGGGGACGTAGGAGCCGGCGGGGCGGGGGACGGCGGGCAGATCGTAACCCAGATCCCTCAGGCGATCCTCGACCCTTTGGGACACCTACTTCAGCGCTTCTTCGTACTCTGCAGGGTCGTAGAGCAGGGGGTAGCTTTGGCTGTAGGACTCGCCCGCGGTGACCTCGCCGATAAAGACCGTGTGGTCACCGGCGCGGGCGGTATCGAGGACCTTACAGTCGAGGTAGGCCAGGCAGTCGAGAAGGACGGGGGAGCCGCCGGGGGATTGACCGTAGGGGATGCCATGGAGCTTGTCGTGGTACTCACCGCTAACCTCGGCGAAGCGGGTGGCGACGTCCACCTGGTCGTCGCGCAGGATGCTCAAGGAGAAGGTTCCACTCTCTAGGATGACGCCGTGCGTGTAGCGGTCGCCGCGCACGGCAACGACGAGGCAGGGGGGATGCTCGGCGACCTGGGAGACCCAGGTGGCGGTCATGGCGGTCATCTCGCGTCCCCGGCGGGTGCCGAGCACGTAGACACCGTGGCTGAGGTTGGCAAGAGCATCTAGGATGACGTGTCGGTTTTGTTCCTGGTCTCTGTCCATCGCTCCTCCTGCGGCCAGTACGGCGATATACATTTTACCAACCCGCGGGCTGCTGATGGCTTGCGCGGAGTATAATCGTGCGCATGCGTGAAGGGGAGTCCTCCGAGGGGTCATGAGCGGGGGGTTGAGCACTTCGCTTATCGGGGCCGGGATCCTGCAGACCGTGGTGTATCTGTTGTTTATCCGGGCGATAGATCTCTACGAGCGGGAGGAGTTTAAGTACGTGGTTCCGGTCTTTATTTGGGGGTTCTCGGTGGCGGTCGCAGTCTCTGGCGTCTTCAACACCATCTTTGTCTTGACGTTGAGCTCCGTGGTGAGCGTAGAGTCGGCGGACCTCATCACGGCGGTCATGGTGGCGCCAGCGGTCGAGGAGTGCACCAAGGGTCTTGCACTCCTGATCGCGTTCGCGGTTGCGTGGTTAGTCTCCTTGGATCGAGGGGGGTACGTCTTCTCGGGTGTGATGGACGGCATCGTATACGGTTCGGCGGTGGGGTTCGGGTTCTCGATCGCGGAGGATATCCTTTACGGCGTCCAGTTTGGCGAGGAGACCTTCGTCATCCGGCGCATCTTCGGGGGCTTCGCCCACGCGGCGTTCACCTCGCTCACCGGGGTCGGGATCGGCCTGATCCCCTGGGTGCGTTGGAAGGTTTTAAAGGTCTTTTTGCCGATCTTAGGGCTTTCGAGCGCGATCTTGCTGCACGCAACCTTTAATTTGACGGCGACGATTTTCGGGCCTTTAGCAGCCTATGGTATAGAGTTTTTCGTGCTCGTTTTGTACGTAATCATCATCGTGGCGTGGCTCGCCGTCGAGCGCCACACGATCCGGGGGGAGCTGCGCGACGAGGTGACGGCGGGCACGATCAGCGCCGGTGAGTACGCGATCTTGCCGACCTATTTCGCCCGAAGAGCCTACTATTTCAGCCTGATCCTGGCCGGACGCCTCAAAGAGTGGCGCCGCGCCCGCAAGAGGCACGAGGCCGCCGTAGACCTCGCCTTCACCAAGCGCCTGAGCCGGTACTCCTACGCACCCCCGCAACAGCTCAGGATACAGTTCCTCCGCCGCCGTATAGGCGAACTGCGAAGTGGACAAGCCCTCCAGGTTTGGCCCTGAAAATATCTCTTACCCACCGAAGGCCACCTGCGCGATCCTGGCCGGCGGAGGGAGCCGCCGGATGGGCCAAGACAAGCTCCCGCTAAAGGTGGGCGACACCACCCTCCTCGACCGGGTGTACAACGCTTTAGCGTCCTGCTGCGAGGACGTCCTAATCGTTGGTGCTAGAGAACACCCTCTCGCCAGAGCCCGCCTCATACCAGATCTACGGCCTTGCCGTCAGGGACCGCTCGCCGGCATCGAAGCCGGTCTTCTGGCCGCGCGGCACCGGCACGTTTTCGTCGCGGCGGGTGATATGCCGTTCCTTACGAGCGACCTCATAAAGTATCTGCTCGGCCTCCTCTCCGGCCGCGTTCGGGCCGTCGTACCCGATATTGGAGGCAAATTGCATCCTTTGTGCGCCGCATACGAGAGGGAGGTACGGTCTGAGGTAACCGCGGCGCTAGATCGGGGCGTGCGGTCCGTGAGTGGGCTGCTTGAATGTTTGTCAAGGGTGCGGTACGTCGGTGAGGAGGAGCTGCGGCGCTTCGGCGACCCGAAACTCTTGCTTATGAACGTCAACTCCCCTGAGGATCTCGCCCGGGCACGAGCCATACTCCGCGAAGGCACGCCCCGCGGCGGATGAGAGGGGCTGCGCCGCCGGCCGTGCCCGGCTCCCTTATCGGGGAGTTCTGGACACTCGTGCGGCTGTACCGCGGTGAACGGGTGTTTCCAGAGGGTAACTTTCCTAGCGGAACCGAGACGGCGGTGGTGCTCGGGGCACAGGTTTTGTCCGGCGGGCGGCCGAGCGGAGCGTTACGCGCCCGAGTCTTGCACGCAGCTCGACTCTACGCCGAGGGGAAGATAGGGTTGATCATACCCACCGGCGGCGTAGGAAAGCACCCGCCGAGCGAGGCGGAGGTAGCGGTGAGGATACTGCGAAAGGCGAGAGTTTCTGAGGAGGCCATCCTGCCCGAACGAGAGGCGCGAAACACGCGAGAGTCAGCGCGGCTTGTGGCGACGATGGCTAAAGAGAGGGGGATACGAAGCCTACTGGTCCTCACGGACCCTTTACACTGCGTGCGCGTGGTCGGGGCGTTTAGGGCAGAGGGCTTATCGGTGTGGGCATCTCCTGTGTACAGCAGCCCTATGTGGCGGGAGCGGAGGTTGCGTAGAGGGCAGTTCTTGAGGGAAGCAGGGGCGCTTGTTTGGTACCGGATAAGGCGAGCGAGGCATGGAGCAGGGTGATCGCGCTTTCTGCGGTAGCCTTCTTGGACGTGCTCGTTGGCTCTCCGGCAGCGAGTTTGACCTGACCGGCGGAGGGTTACCTGCTCGCGGTCGTCTTCTGGCAGAACGCTCTCTGGGCTTCCTCGAGTACTTGGCTCCGTGGACGCTTTCTTCGCGCCCGTGATCAGAGCTTCTTGACCGATAATGAATACTACGCGAGAGTGTGGGCGTATCCGGTTGTCGTACCTAAGCTTCGGACGGCATGGAGGGGGAGAATTTGCCGACGGGTCCTAAGTTCGCCGGGGTGGCCTACGCTCTATTTGGTGTCGCTGGCCTGGCGGTCCTCTTGAAGCTGGGCGACATCTTGGACCCTAAGCCACTCGTCTTGCGGACGCTGCCAACCCGTCGCCAAATCTGAGGAAGTGGCAACCTCTAGCGAGGTTCCTACGGGGACTTCAGCCGAGCAGCGCTGAAAATGGCGTCGCTTCGCCATCTACCTCTCCAGATGATACCACCAGCCCAAAGACGAGTAGGATCTCTAGCGCGCCCAGAGAGACCGCCGGTTTCCACGAGCCAATGTTAGCCAGACTTGTCAGAGAGTGCCCGGGCGCGCTCTTCGCCGGTTAGTACGGTGCTCTTCGCGCACTTTATACACGTCGCATGCACGTTCTCGGGATGGTCCTTGACGTAGACCAGGACCACCTTCTTCGGAACTAGATACAAAATATGTACGTTTGCCTCGCCGCACCTAGTGCAGAGACGCTCCTCGCGGCCCAGCTCTTTCGGCAACCGGCTCAGGCTCGGTAATCGATCGGGACGGAACACGCTCATGTATTTGAATTGTAACCCCGCCCGGAATATACTTCAGGTGTTGGCACTCTCATGAGGAGAGTGCCAACAGTGGTAGTTTTTTGTGGCTCGTTTGTAGTCTAGCAGAGGAGGTAGAGAACGAGTGGCGCACAAGGAGCTAAAGTTCGAGACCGAAGCTCGGCAGGCGTTGGAGGCCGGCGTAAACAAGCTGGCTGAGGCGGTCAAGATAACGCTTGGGCCGAAAGGTCAGTACGTAGTGTTGGACAAGAAGTTCGGTTCGCCGACGATCACGAACGACGGCGTAAC
>Ga0126307_10002471_pt1 | contig 12472 bp, 9 predicted proteins | sample Plot28_FD_89955 | JGI IMG/M metagenome (GOLD analysis project Ga0126307, IMG submission 89955) | Serpentine soil microbial communities from UC McLaughlin Reserve, CA, USA - Plot28 | ecosystem: Environmental > Terrestrial > Soil > Grasslands | place: USA: UC McLaughlin Reserve, Lake County...
AATTATTCTTTACTATAAATATGCTCATATTAGATTTCTGGTTCTTAAACGCATTGTTGTTGTCCATACTCCTTTTGATAAGTTTTTAACGCGTCTTTTGCAATCTAGAGTATTACTTTATGTCAACTTTACTAGATGAACTATCTTTACATAATCCTCCAAAAATAGGAATAATTGGAGGTGGACAAATAGGAAAAATGATAGCACAAGAAGCGAAGAGAATGTCTCTTAAAGTAGTTATATTAGACCCCAATAAAAATTGTCCTGCCTCGACTATATGCGATAAATTAATAGTAGCAGACTTTAAAGATGAGAACAAAATTATAGAACTAGCAAAATATTCAGATGTAATTACCTATGAAATAGAATTAGCAAACTCAAAAGCCTTAAAAAAACTAGAATCAAAGAACTACCCAATATTCCCATCTCCTCACTCTCTTTATCTAATTCAAAACAAATTTAGACAAAAACAATTTCTACAAGAAAATAATTTACCTGTACCCGAATTTAAAAAAATAACTTCCATTAATGATTTGTTATTGGTAGCAAAAAGCTTCGAATATCCGTTAATGCTAAAGGCTTGTGAAGATTCCTATGATGGAAGAGGCAATTATCTTATCAAGTCCAAAGAAGATGTTCCAATTGCTTACAATTCATTTGATAATCGTGAACTTTTCGCTGAAAAATACGTTAATTTTAAAACAGAAATCTCAATAATGGTTGCAAGGAATAATAAAGGACAAATAACAACTTTTCCTATAGCAGAAAATATTCATAAAAATAATGTGTTAGATACTACAATAGTTCCTGCTAACATTTCTTCTAAAATCTATGAAGCTGCTGAGATTATTGCAAAAAATGTAGTAGCTTGTTTGAATGATAGTGGTATATTTGGTATAGAAATGTTTGTTTCCAATAAAGACGATATTTTTATAAATGAAATTGCTCCTAGGCCACATAATTCAGGCCACTATAGCATTGAGGGTTGCTCAATATCTCAGTTTGAACAACATATTAGAACAATCCTAAACTTTCCTTTAGTTAAGCCTGAATTGGTTAGACCCACAGTTATGAAAAATATTTTAGGTCCCCCAAATTTTTCAGGCAACTATAGAATTACAGGTTTAAGTAAATTACTGTCTATTCCATCTACTAAAATCCATCTTTATGGAAAAAATCTAACTAGTCCAGGAAGGAAACTAGGACATATTACTTGCACTGGGCCAACATTAAAGGAGGTTATTAAAAGAAGCTCTTATGCAAAAAATTCAATAGAGATAATAGTAGATTAATAGCAATACGAATTGTTAAAAAAGGAAGTTGCAATTATTATGGGAAGTGACTCGGATCTTGTTATTATGAAAGATGCTGCTCAAATATTAGAAGATTTCGATATTTCATACGACTTAACTATTGTTTCAGCTCATAGGACCCCCAAACGGATGATTCAATATGCTACTGAGGCAGGCCCAAAAGGAATAAAAGTTATAATTGCTGGTGCAGGGGGGGCAGCTCATCTTCCTGGCATGATTGCCTCATTAACTTATCTGCCTGTTATTGGTGTTCCTATAAGGGGTAAGAGCTTAGACGGACTGGATTCTCTCTTATCCATTGTCCAAATGCCTCCTGGTGTACCTGTTGCTACCGTGGCAATAAATGGAGGAATAAATGCTGCTATCTTGGCTTGTCAGATATTAGGAATTCAAAATAAGACTTTATTGGGAAGAATTGAAAAATATAAACTACAACTTGAAAATAAAGTTCTATCTAAAGCAAGGAAATTAGAAAAAAGCGGATGGAAGGGTTATTTTTCATAATAAATTTTCTATAAATAATGTTATTGAATTAAGACCCCATCATTCCAGGCATTTTTATTGGTGTTCTGTATTCTTTTGTAATATTAATACCTTGGTCAGAAGTAGCAATGATTCTCTGAAGATTGCTACCTGCTGGGGGGCTAAGGGGGTACGATTGTCCAGGTTCTAGAAGTGCGACCGTTTCACTAGTATTACCGTAATTAACCTTAATATTTGTAAGGGGTTGTTTTCCCGTATTAGTTATTGTAACCCTTGTATGAATGAATAAGGATTGTTCTTCTTTTAATGCATCAATTTCTAAATTAAAGTCTTTTCTATTTGAAAAGGTGATGTTATTTAATACAAAAATAGTAACTAAAACCACTGGGATAATAGCTATTGTTAAATAAATTTTCTTAAATGTCATTTATATTAACTATATCCATAGCAAGAAATATTATTTTTCGCATTCATTGAAAGAAAAAAGGTTAAAGCCATTTTTCAACGATTAATTAGGTAAGGATTCAAATAGTATTTATTTCTATCCAAGACTATTGCAACTTCAGACATAAAACTTCCAAAAGAGAAAAACCAAACCTACAATGACTAATTGCTAGTTATTCTTTTGAGTATAAATATTCCCATAGTGGGATTTTCAGAATATTTTATTATTTCTTCTAAAATTTGAGAAATCTTGTTATAAGTTTTATAATAAAAACTTTCTGCTTAAACATGATGTAAGAAACTTGATAATAAGATTACGTGCTAGTTTAACAATAGAAATCACTTTTATACTGAATTTTTGTATTAAGAAATCAATGCTACACTTAATCTCAATTAATATTGATACGCGAAAAATAGACCAAACAAAAGGTCTCTTACTGAGTAATATTTCTAATGAAGATTATCAATATTTGAGCAATACTAATAATATAAATCAATTTAGTTACTAAATCAAACTGCTGATACAAAAGAATCACTATTATAAGACATGTTCCATTAAATCAAAAAAATTTCTTCTAATAGGAAAATATCCGAGGTAATATACGATGTAAAACAATTAGTATTTTTTTTTGTTACTCTAATAAAGTCAAATTTTATATTATAATTGTAATGACATGACCAAAAATTATGTTATTGTTATGTCAACCTCAACCTTCACCGTGTGGAGAAACTGTATATACACCATTGTATATACACAATATGAAACTGCTTCCGGAATCATCATTATTTAGCTACTTTGTTGTTTAGAACGTATAAATGATAGCAATTATAACTTTCAACTTCATCTTAGGAAAATACTTCCACAATTTGATGTTATAGGGTAATAGGATAGGTGTATGTTAGCAATATAAGTCATTTATCTAGAGTAACTAGTTCTCCATATTATCCAGTAGCTTTATTTTTTTTAACTTTTTTACCCCACTTTTCAAGATATATAATTTCATTAAGGGCTAGTCTCTTGAGCCACTTTGCGTTTTCAAGGTCAGGTGCAGGGGAAAAGTTAGAAACATACCCAAGACAAAGATAGGCTATGGGTTTTATATATTTAGGAATATCTAATATCTTTTTTAATTCTCGATTTGATATAATACTGACCCAACCCATCCCTATTTCCTCTGCCCTTGCAGCAAGCCATAAGTTCTGAATTGCACAACATACACTATAAATTCCTGTTTCCGGAATCGAAGTCTTTCCTATTATGAATGGAGCAAATCTGGTATAATCATACGTTACGCAAATATTGAAGTTTGATTCTAAAATTCCTTCTAATTTAAAAGATTTGTATTTATTTTGTTTTATCTTATCGTTTTCTAGTAATTTTGTAGCTTTCTCATGTTCATTCAAAAAAGAATCCTTGATTTTTTTCCTGGTTTTTTCTTCTTTCACTAGAATAAAGTTCCAGGGTTGTGAATAACCCACTGATGGTGCATGATGTGCAGCATTTAAAATTCTCAATATGGTCTCCAAAGTAATATCTTTTTTTATGAAATGTGAACGAACATCCCTTCTTGAAAATAAAATTTTATAAAATCCTTCTCGTTCATATTTCGTAATTTGTTTTCTATACTTAGTATCTAAATTCTTTGAGGATAACAATATCTTATTTTTTTATCAATGCAATATAAGTTGATTCAAAGTTACAATATAACTATTCTTTGAAGAAATTGATAATTCCATCACTTCTAAATATGGAATTAATATAACTAGGTTCACTCGGTTTATAGTTTATCTATACAAATTAAATATATCTCACTACTAACTTGTCTACTTGCATTTGGTTTTGTTCTTATTACCTTTTTAAATTCCTTCTTTAATTCACCAATTAGTTCATTAAGCATATCACCTTGAAAAACTTTAAGAACTACTTTTCCCCCTTTTTTTAATATTTTGTTACTTAACTGTAGAGCGGTTCTGGTTAGATCTATTTGTCGTGCATGGTCTAATTCCCAATTACCACTTACATTTGGTGATAGATCTGATAAAACAACATCAACTTTTGAATTTGAACTTTTCAGAATAGAATTTATTATATCTTCCTCTTCAATACTTCCTTGTATGATAAATGCCTCAGTTAATGGTTCAATTTTTTTTATATCGATTCCTATTACCTTTCCTGTAGGTCCTACCTCTGATAAAGCTATTTGTATCCATCCACCTGGAGCACAACCTAAATCCACTACGCAATAACCTCTGTTTAATATTCTATAAGATTCATTAATCTGTTTGAGTTTAAAGGCTGACCTACTTCTGTATCCTTGCTCTCTTGCTAATCGTCTGAATTGGTCTTTTTTAGAATCTGCTAATTTCATGCATACAATATACTACATTATGAAAATAAATATATTATAATATTTACTTATAGTCCAAATGAAATAATTTAATAATGATAAAGATACTAATTTTGGGTTTGCTGATAATATATAAATAATATCTAAACGTTATACATAATATATGCCTATCAATAATGGACAAGAGTATATTGCAAGTTTAAGGAATAGAAATCTCAAGGTATATCTTTTCGGCGAATTGGTAAAAGAACCAGTTGATCATCCCATGATTAGACCATCAATAAACGCTGTTGCAGAAACTTATGATTTAGCTAACGATGATCCTTCGCTTGCCTCTGCAGAATCCTCCCTTTCTGGTAAACGAGTGAACAGATTTTTACATATTGCTGAAAATACTACAGATTTAGTAAACCAAAATAAAATGCAACGCAAACTGGGACAGTTAACAGGTACTTGTTTTCAACGTTGTGTAGGCATGGATGCTTTAAATTCTCTCTATTCCACAACATTTGAAATTGATGAAAAATACCAAACTCTATATCATCAAAGGTTGAAGGAATTCATAAAAAAAATTCAAGAGGAAAATCATGTAATAGGCGGAGCTATGACCGATGTTAAGGGTGATAGAAGCCTTTCTCCCTCCCAACAAGAGGATCCCGATTTATTTGTTCATATCACTAAACGGGACGAAAAGGGTGTGTATATTACAGGTGCAAAAGCACATCAAACTGGTTGTATTAATTCTCATTGGATTTTAGTAATGCCAACTATGCGGCTGCGTGAAGAGGATAAAAATTATGCAATTGTGGGAGCAGTGCCAGCAGATGCCGAAGGAATCACCTATATCTACGGCAGGCAATCATGTGATACACGAAGTATGGAGCAAGGAGATCTAGATTCAGGAAATTCTAAATATTCTGGCCAAGAAGCAATGATAATTTTTGATAATACTTTTGTTCCAAACGAGCTTATATTTATGGATGGTGAGTATGATTACGCTGCCATGCTTATAGAAAGATTTACTTGTTATCATCGAAGAAGTTACGTTTGTAAAACAGGATTAGGTGATGTACTCATTGGTGCAGCTGCATCTATTTCTGATTATAATGGAGTGGCTAATGCATCGCACATTAAGGATAAATTGGTTGAAATGACACATCTTAATGAAACAATTTTTGGTACTGGTATTGCTTCCTCTTTTCAATCATATAAAACTAAGGCTGGTAATTACCAAAATGATGATATGCTTGCGAATGTTTGTAAACATAACGTTACTCGCTTTCCTTATGAAATAAGTAGATTAGCTCAAGACATAGCTGGAGGATTAGTAGTAACCATGCCTTCTGAAAAAGATTTTCGAAGTCCTGAGACTGGTCCGCTTTTAGAAAAATATTTGAAAGGCAGAAAAGGTGTTTCTATAGAGAAAAGAGTACGAGTCTTAAGGCTTATTGAAAATATGACTCTAGGAAGAAATGCCGTAGGATATTTGACTGAATCAATGCATGGAGCAGGATCTCCCCAAGCACAGAGAATCCAAATTGCGCGTCAAATGCAATTAGAATACAAAATGAAACTAGCAAGAAAACTAGCAAATATTCCAGAAACAGAAGCTGAAGAGTTAGGAAAAGAACATTCTGACTATTTTGATAGGATATTTGGTTTAAAGAAAGAATAGTAATAACAAAAATCAAGCTTTTGTGAGCAGGACTCAATCGATTGAATTGAAAGAGACTTTACTAAAGATAACAGATTTAAATAAATATTTTCCATTACGTAGTGGAATTACTGATTTAATTAGTTTCAAAACGTCTAAGAAGAGAAAAGTTATCGATTATCTCAATTTGGAGCTGAAGAAGGGTGAAATACTTGTTATTGCAGGAGAATCTGGCTCTGGAAAGACTACTGTAGCAAAACTAATTATGCGATCAATTGATTCTGACTCAGGTAAAATTATCTTTGATAATAGAGATATTACCAAACTTGAAGGAAAAGAGTTACGAAAGATAAGATCTAAAATTCAAATGATTTTTCAAGATCCCTATTCGTCATTGGATCCTCGAATGAAAATATTTGATATTGTTAAAGAACCATTAACAGTACACAAAAAAAAAATTTCTACAAGCGAACTACAAGAATGTATTAAATCGACATTAAAAAAGGTCAATTTAGACCCACATGATATATCTTATAAATATCCTCATATGTTGTCTGGAGGCCAAAGACAAAGAGTTAGTTTTGCCAGAGCTCTCGTTCTTAAACCTCTATTAATCATCGCAGATGAACCTGTCTCAATGTTAGATGTTTCTATCCGTTTTCAAATACTTGAATTAATGAAAAAATTAAGAGATGAAGAAAATGTTTCCTTTTTATATATTACACATGATCTTTCTACTTCACAATATGTAGGAGATAATATAATTATTCTATATAATGGACAAATTATTGAACAAGGAAATATTCATGAAGTACTAGTACATCCTCTTCATCCCTATACTAAAGCCTTAATATCTGCAATTCCAAAATTTAATAATTTAGAGGAAATACATCTAAAAAATGATGTTGAAACTTGTAAAACCGGATGTAAATTTTTAAATAAATGCTTATATGCCACTGAAGAATGCTTAAATGCAGAACCAACATTGATTGAAGTTAATCCTTCTCATTCTATCAGATGTTATAATTATAAATCTATCAAGTAGAATTACCTCCAACTTTTTTAGTTTAAAGAAATTTCATCTAATTCCTTTTTCTGATATTTATATTTGACAATGTGAGAAACTCCTTCTCTTGGAAAGACTCCATAAATTTGATCTACCTTTGAAATAGTAGAATCTTTTAACGTTACCATAATTATCTGATTATTTTTAGATCGTTCAAATAATATCTTAGATAATCTTTCAGTATTTTCTGCATCTAAGTGAGCATCTACTTCATCCATCAAATAAAATGGAGAAGGTTTAATAGCTTGCATTGCAAGTAGAAAAATAGTTGCTGCCATAGTTTTTTCTCCACCTGATAAAGCAGTAGAATCACGTCTTGGCTTTTCTGGAAATTGAACTGTTAACCTTATCCCTTTTGAAAAAATATCTTCTTCATTCTCAATTTCTAACCAGGCGTTGCCACCAATAATCCGAGAGAATATAAAATTGATATCTTTATTAATCTTTAAGAATGCATCCATGAAGAGATTCTTTTTCTCTTTATATATTTCTTCTATGAAAAGAACGATTGAATTTCGTTCCTTTTCTAAATCATTTTTCCTGTTGGACATTCCTCTATACCCGTTAACAATTTGAATATAATTTTCATCAGCTCTCAAATTTATTTTACTTTTTAATATCTCATATTCTTCTGATAAATGAGATACAATATCATCAACATTAAAACTATCTTCATTTAATTCTTTATAACCGAGCCCCGTAAGGTCACTATTTAATTTTACTTCATATTGTTTTAAGTTTAATGTTTCTTTTTCCAATAAAACAATTTCCCGCTCAAGAGAACTATTTTCTCTTGAAAGTTTCCTTTCCTGATCTAACAATTTTTTAATTTTTTCTTCATATGACTGTAATCTTGTATATGAATCTCCAGAAGAGAAAATGATATGTTGTTCTTTATTTCTTAAAAATTTTAACTCTTGTTCTGCTTTTTCTATATTATGTTGTAATTCCGTCTTTAATATCCTTTTTTCGGATTGTTCGTTTCTCAAAATTTTCTTTTCATCGGTTAATGAGTTAATTCTTTCTAAAAGTAATTCTCTCTCATTTCTTTTCTTCGAAAGGTGAATCACAATATTTTGTAATTTATGATTCTCTGATTCGAGCATTGTTTGATATTTGTTTCTTTCTAAATTTAGATTAGCTATTTTTGTTTCTTCAAAACTAAGATTTATTTTCTTCATATCTTCTTCGATTTTTTTTTTGGTAGCAGTTATTAAAGAAAATCTTTTTCTATTTGTTTTTAATAAAGTTACTGTATTTTTATAATCAATTTCATTCTTACTTTGTAAAAGCTCTATTTTCTTCACCTCTACATTGTGCTCATTTAATATATTTCTTTGAAAAATAACTTTATCTTCAAGATATCTTATATTGTTTTCTAATTCTATTTTTTCAAACTGTAATGTTTTTAATTTATCTATTTGATTTCGTAGCTCAGCTGTCTTTTCCAACAGTGAGTTTTTTAATTTTACTATTAACATGCGTAAACTTTCAATATCTTTTTTAAGATTAATCTCAGTAACAAAATTAATAACGGCAGAATTATAATCTACTAAAAGTATATTTGATTTTGATTCGAAAAATTCTCCATCAATTGATACTGATCTATATCCTTTTAACGATAGCTCGTACGCTTCACTTGCAGTCCTAACAACAATGATATTTCCAAATATAAAATCAACCAATTTTTTATAATCAGACTCAACAAAGTTTGACAAGTTACCTATATAGGACATATTTTCTTCATATACAACAACTTTTTCGGAAAGTTGTATTATGTCTAATGGAATTATCTTTACTCTAGGTAGTTTCTTCACTTTAGCAAATTGTGCGATCTTGACCATCTCTTCTACGTTATTAACAACTATCGCCTTCAACCATTCAGATCCAACGGCCATTATCGCCCTAAGATAATTTTTATCCCATTTGACTAAATCATGAACGATTCCTATAATATGTAATTCTGTTTCCCTGTTTATTTCAGAAATAGTTAAATCCTCAGACATAGATTCAGTCAAAATCTTATTTTTTTCATAAAATCGCAATGACTCAGTATCAGACTTATTTACTATAATTTTCGATTCTTCTATTTCGTTATTAAATTCTGTTATTTTTTTCTCTATTTCCAATATTAATTTAGGCACGGTTCTTATCTTTTGTTTTAATTCAATCAGATTGGTAACATTATTCTGTAATTCTTGGGAAATCATTAATATCTTGTTCTTCAAGTGATTGAGTTTAGAATTTGTTTCAATTTTGTTGTTTATAATAATTTTCACATTTTCTTTTATTTTTAAAATCTCAACTTCAAACTTATTGTTCATCTCAATTATTTTTCCATATCTATTATTTATCTTACTTTTATAAAGTTCTATTTTCTGGTTTTTTGTAGATAAATGTGAAATATAGTTATCTAAATTTTTTAATTCGGATGTAAAACTAACTTTTTGTTCGTTAATAGGTTCACTATTTTTTTCTAAAATTGCTATGTCATTGTGTAATTTCTGAATTTTTACATTTAATTCTATTACTGCTGTCTCTATACTTGCTATTTTTTTATCAATTTCATCTATTCTTGAAATCGTTTCTTGGTAAATAGCCTTTGATTTTTCTACATCATATACTATAGAGGATACCTTATTACTGATCTCAGCTTTTTCTTTATTAATTAGATCTGTTTCTTTAATAAACTTCATTTTCTCTAAATCTATCTTTTCTAATTCCTGTTTTGTTGTTTTTAGCTCTGTACCACCTTGATTATGTTGTATTTTTTTTGTTTCTACTGCTTTTTCATTAATCATAATATTACTTTTGATATTTCTACTTTCATTGGAAATTTTGATTGCCTTGTATTTTTTGATATCTTTCTCTAGATGCTGAAATCTTAACTGTTCGTTTCTCTCAACTTCTAAATCATCAATTCTTTTTCGGATTTCATGCATACGAGCAAGCGCGATATCAAGTCTTCTATCGGCCTCTTCTAATTGTTTTAATGATTCTTCTTTTTTTTCATCAAAATAGGATAGGCCCACAATATCTTCTATAATCTTTCGCCTTTCTTCAGCATTTAACTCAGATATTCTTGTAATCATTCCTTGTTGTACAATATTCAATTTATTCGGAACTGCAACTACAATTTGTAATAATTCAATAATTGTAGATTTTGTTACTTTTTTTCCATTTAAATGGTACTGACTTTCTCCAACTGAGCCTTCCATTTCTCTAGTTAAAGTTACGTTGTCAGAATCAATTGGAATTCCTCTATTTTCATTGTCAAAAGTGATACTTACACGAACCAATTTATGTGATTTATTTTGTGTATCATGAAAAAGAGATTGGAACTTGTCTACACGTAAAACTTTTGGACTATTTTCACCAAGAGCAAACATAATTGCGTCTAATACATTACTTTTTCCTGAACCATTCGGACCAGTAACGGCGGTAAGCCCATTATTAAAGTTAATTACGGTATTTTTAAAGCCAAATGATTTAAAACCATAAATTTCTACCTTTTTAATATAAACCATTCTGACTAAAGTAACAATCTTATTCTATATTATATTTTTTCTTAAATCTAAGATGAATCGCTTGTTCATTCCTATATCTATGCAAATACAAATGATTACAAAAATTTTTGGCTAGTCATTTTCTAAAAGAATATATTTTACTTAATTTTTCTTGTATTTGCTAAAAATTTTTAATAGTTTGAGGAATGTTTCATTCTAAAATATTTTTTATAGAGCGAAATATATTCAATATAATAGCCAAATATAAACTATTTTGTCTAAGTTTTTGTTTAAAATTTTTTATTATAATTTTTATGAAGAAAGAATTGACATAGATAGCATGGCAAAACATTTTTTTCTCATTAATGAATAACTTTTAAACATTGTTTAAAATCATGCTGATTGAAATTAGTGTTATCTTAATTGGAATAATTTTACAGAGGCATTACATATTTACAATGACCTATAGATTTGAATGGCAAATGATACGTTTTTTGATTTCTACCCTTGTACCCTAATATAAAATTAATATTAAAGTCTAGGATAATATTCTTATAACGAAATAACGAATTTAACTGGCGGAATAATTCATTAAAAATTTTCTTATTTTCCCATCGCTGGGGGTTTATCTGTTTATGATTAAATATGTTTAGTTAAAATTTCTCTTATTTTTAATATCTTTAAATGTTTAAGTATAGTATTAGTTAGAAAAATTTCATTACTAATTAATAGTCTGAAAATCTCACTGTTTCATGTATAAGTATTTTTTTTTATTTCTGCTGTTATTTTTTATATTTTATATAGGAGAATTTAGCAATAGTGTAATCGTTTCTGCTAATATTTTTACTGGTTATACAACAAAACTAGTTGAACAAACCCTGATCAAAAATCCTTTGACTAATACATCTTTTATTCAAGAGGAAAATAACCTGTATTTAGAAAAAAAAATCGATAACCATAAAACCCAATTAAATAAGCCAGTTGTCATAGTTAAGACTAATATATTTAGTTGTATAATAGAGAATGTAAATTCTGAAAAACTCTGTAATCTTTTATATGACTGTAATATAGAACTATGTGAAAATATTCAAGCAAGATCAAATCTTATTGTGTATGGTAAAGAACCGATATACTCTATTATTACTTCCAATAGTAGTATAAGCTCTAACCAAATCAAGTTGCAGCCTGGTGAGTATGAAATTTTATTAAAAAATAATGATTTTAGATCATTAAATTATTGTAATGAAATTATATTAGACGGACTTTCATTTAATGAATTTAATGTAGGATTCAATCTTCCAGATGATAAAGCTTCGATCCTATGTATCAATATTAGCGATGGTTGTTATGGTACCATAAAACAAGGAGAAACTAAAATATGTCAACTCCAAAAAGTTTTATTTAAAAATCTATTTTAGCTTGCAAAACAGTGCGATAGTTTAAAAATAAAACAATTTAAGAACTATTTCTAGAAACAGCTACTTCAATTGTTGAGACATTGCGAGTATTGCCGTCTTGAGATTTAACAGCTTCAGAACCAATTTTGACTGATGCCACCTTATAACCCAATGTATTCATTCTCTTAACGATAATCTGTGAAACATCTACTGCCATGGGTATGCTTTTTCCTCTTGCTTTTATAAAAACAGTTGGTTCGT
>Ga0126307_10002473_pt1 | contig 12469 bp, 10 predicted proteins | sample Plot28_FD_89955 | JGI IMG/M metagenome (GOLD analysis project Ga0126307, IMG submission 89955) | Serpentine soil microbial communities from UC McLaughlin Reserve, CA, USA - Plot28 | ecosystem: Environmental > Terrestrial > Soil > Grasslands | place: USA: UC McLaughlin Reserve, Lake County...
CACGCCGAACCACAGCGGCTTGCCCGGCTTCACCGCGACGCCCCAGAGGACCTCCTCGATGCCGAGAGCTGCGCCGACGGAGCGAACGAGGTCGTGCGGCCCGACGGAGATGCCGCCGGAGGTGACGAGCACGTCGGCTTCGAGCCCCGCCTGGAGCTCGCGGCGGTGTGCGTCCACGTCGTCGGCGACGGGCTCGAGCCGCCGGACGACGGCTCCCGCCGATCCGAGTTGCGCGGCGAGGATGACGCCGTTGGCCTCGTAAACCTGACCGGGCTCGAGCGTCTCCCCTGGCCGGCGAAGCTCGCTGCCCGTCGCGAGCACGGCTGCCGTCGGACGTCTGGCGCTGACGATGTTCGGGATGCCCGCGGCGGCGAGCGCGCCGACCTGCGCCGCCCCGAGGAGAACGCCAGCTCGAACGACGACCTCGCCCGCCCGCAGGTCGCCCGCCCGCGGCCGCACGTTCGCTCCTGACTCCACCCGCTCCGCGATCTCGACTTCGTTGTCACGATCGACAACATCCTCGAGCGGGATGACGGCATCGGCACCGCCCGGCACAGCTCCTCCCGTCGCGATCGCCATCGCCTCGCCGGTGTCGAGGTCGCGTGGAGCCGGGCGGCCGGCCGCGATCCGCGCGACGACCGGCAGCTGCCCCGGCGTGTCCGCCGAGCGCACGGCGAAGCCGTCCATCGCGGAGGAGTCGAACGGCGGTAGGTCCGTTCGCGAGGTTGCGGCGGCGGCGAGCACACGGCCCGCCGCGCTCTCCAGCGGCACGGTCTCGACGGGCAGCCGCTCGACCCGATCGAGGATCCGGCCCTGAGCCTCCTCGAGTGAAAGGAGCGCCGCCATGGCGTGAATAAGCTACTCCCCGTGATCTCCATCGTCGTCCCGGTCCACGACGAGGAGCGGAGCCTCGAGCCGCTCTACGAGGAGCTCCGCGCCGTGCTCGACCCGCTGGGGCGCTCGTGGGAAGCCATCTTCGTCGACGACGGCTCGACCGACTCGTCCTTCGCCGCCCTCACGCGCCTGCACGACGCCGCAGACAACGTCAAGGTGGTGCGGCTGCGCCGCAACTTCGGCAAGGCTGCGGCGCTCGCAGCGGGGTTCAGACATGCGAGTGGAGACGTCGTGGTCACGATCGACGCAGACCTGCAGGACGACCCGCTCGAGATTCCGCGGCTGCTCGCCAAGCTCGACGAGGGCTTCGACCTCGTGTCGGGCTGGAAGGCTCAACGCCGCGATCCCCTCTCACGCCGCATTCCGTCGCGGATCTTCAACGCCGTCGTCGGCCGCGTCTCGGGGCTGCGGCTCCACGACCTCAACTGCGGCCTGAAGGCGTACCGCGCCGACGTCGTCCGCAACCTCCGCATCTACGGCGAGTTGCACCGCTTCCTTCCGGTGCTCGCCCACGATCGCGGGTACCGGGTGGCGGAGCTGCCGGTCAACCACCGCCCCCGCGAGCACGGCAGGTCGCGGTACGGCGTCGAGCGCTATCTCCGCGGTTTCCTCGACTTCCTCACCGTCTGGTTCATGGGCCGGTACCGGCACCGGCCGCTCCACCTCTTCGGCGGCCTCGGCCTTTCGCTGAGCGGGATCGGCACCGTCCTGCTCGTCTACCTGACCGTGCTGAAGCTGGGCGGCGAGGCGATCGGCCATCGGCCGCTGCTCACGCTCGGCGTCCTGCTCGTCGTCGTCGGGCTGCAGTTCTTCTCCCTGGGACTGCTGAGCGAGCTGATCACCAGCCACCACGAGGAGCGGAACGGCCTCGCCGACGATCTGCACGTCGAGGAAGTGCTGGCGCCACGGGCTCACGAGCCCGCCTCGCGTTAGCGCGTGCGGGTCGTCTACTTCGGAACGTACGAGCGCCGTTACCCGCGCAACGCGCAGGTGATCTCCTGCCTCCGCCGCGTGGGCGTGGAGGTGATCGAGCGGCACGAGCCCGTCTGGGAGGGCCGCGAGCAGAAATGGGGGCTCGGCCTGGGCGCGCTGCCCCGCCTCGCCCTCGCGCAGGCTCGCCTCCTGCGGGCCAAACAGGTGGATGCCGACGCCGTCGTCGTCGGCTACCCAGGCCACCTCGACCTCGCCGCGGCTCGCCGGTTCGCGCGTGGTCGGCCTGTCGTCTTCAATCCGCTCGTCTCGCTCGTCGACAGCTTCGTCTCCGACCGGGGCCGCTTTCGTGCAGGCTCGTTGTCCGCTCGCGCGCTCACGGCGATCGACCGCCGGGCGCTGCGCGCTGCCGACCTCGTGGTCGCGGACACGCAGGCGAACGCCGAGTTCCTGGGGGAGCTTGCAGAGGTTCCGCCGGAGCGTTTCGCCGTCTGCTTCGTCGGCGCCGAGGAGCGGGTGTTTCAGCCGGGGTGGGCGGCAAGCGAGCCCCGAAAGGTCGTCTTCGTCGGGAAGCTGATCCCGCTCCACGGCCTCGAGACGATCCTCGAGGCCGCGCGCATCGCACCCGACGTCGCACTCCGCGTGATCGGCAGCGGCCAGCTGCAGCCGCTCCTCGAGACGCGGCCGCCGAACGTCGAATGGGTCCCGTGGGTCCCGTACGAGCAGCTGGCCGTGGAGCTCCGTCGGGCGACGTGCGCCCTCGGCATCTTCGGCGTCTCCGAGAAGGCCGGCCGCGTGATCCCGAACAAGGCGTTCCAGGCGCTCGCCTGCGGCGTGCCGCTCGTCACCGCCGACACGCCCGCTGGGCGGGAGCTACTCGTCGACGGGGAGAGCGCACTGCTCGTCCCGCGGGGCAACGCCGCTGCGCTTGCCGACGCGCTGCGCCGGCTCACGACGGACGACTCGCTCGCTGGCCTCATCGCCGCCGGCGGGCTTGAGACGTACAGGCGGCGAGCGAGCGAGGATGTTCTCGGCGCTCGCTGGCGGGAGCTCCTCGAGGCGCGCCGGTGAGGGCGTTGTGGGCCGGGATGGCGGCCTACGCCGCCGGCTTCGGCACGCTCGCCGCGCTCGAGCATCGTGCCTTCGAGACAGGTCGCTTCGACCTGGGGAACATGACGCAAGCCGTCTGGTCGACGGCCCACGGCCGCCCGCTCGAGATCACCGACCTGAGCGGCGGCCAGATCAATCGGCTCGGTGCGCACGTCGATCCTCTGCTTGCTGCCTTCGCGCCCGTCTGGTGGCTGTGGCCGAGTCCGACGATGCTCGTCATCGTGCAGGCCGCCGCGCTCGCGCTCGGCGCGCTCCCGGTGTACTGGCTGGCGCGAAAGCACCTCGTCAGCGAGCGCCTCGCGATGCTGTTCGGGGTGGCGTACCTCGTCTACCCGCCGGTCGAGTGGCTGGCTCTGGACGAGTTCCATCCGGTGGCGCTCGCCTGCCCGCTGCTGCTCTACGCGGTGTGGTACCTCGACGAGGAGCGCCCACTCGCTGCGCTCCCGTTCCTCGGCCTCGCCGCGCTGACGAAGGAGGAGGTGCCGCTCGTCGTCGCGGGCATCGGGATCTGGTACTCAATCGCCCGTAGGCAGCGACTCGTCGGCGGTGCGCTCGCGGTTGGCGGCCTCGCTCTGACCGCGTTCTCGCTGACCGTCGTGATGCCGCATTTCCGCGGCGGCGAGGCGCCCGAGTTCTATGAACGCTACGACGCCGTCGGCGGCTCGATCGGAGGGATCGGCCGCACGGCCGTCAGCGACCCGGTGACGCTGATTCGGGCAGTCACCGAAGGCCGTGACGTCGCGTACCTCCTGCAGCTCGGCCTGCCACTCGCCGGGGTGTTCCTGGCGGCGCCGCTCCTGCTCGTCGCGGCGCTCCCGGAGCTCGGCGCCAACCTTCTCTCCGACGTCCCGACCCAGACCTCGATCGAGTTCCACTACACGGCGCCGATCATCCCGTTCCTCGTCGTCGCGACCGTCTTCGGCGTCGCGCGCTTGCCGCGGCTCGCGCCACTCCCGCTAGCCGCCGCACTCATTGGCGCGGTCGTCCTCGGCCCGCTCTGGGCGGGCGAGCTCGTCCCCAACCGACGATCCTCGCATGACCGCGTCGCTGCCCGTGCCCTCGAGCTGATCCCGCCCTCGGCCGCCGTCAGCAGCACGAACGGCCTCGGTGCGCACCTCTCGGCCCGGCACCGTGTCTTCAGCTTCCCCGTGATCCGCGACGCGGCCTGGGTCGCAGTCGACCTCCGGCGCGCCTCCTACCTCGACCGGCGCTCCTCTGCCTCCACCGCCGCCGTGCCGCTCGCTCGTCTGTTGCTGAACGGCGCGTGGACGAAGGTCCTCGACGAGGACGGCGTGATCGTGCTCCAGAGAAGCAGCCCGTAGAGCGCGACGAGCAGGGCGTCGCGAACGACGACGAGCCAGACGATCCGTTCCAGCGCGAACACGCCGCCGTAGTGGAAGAACCAGAGCTGCGCGAGCACCATCGCGGCTGCAGCGAGCACGGCAGGCGCGAGGCGCGCGATCAGAACAAGCGGGAGCAGCCAGACGAGGTACTGCGGCGAGATGAACCGCGAAAAGGCAAGAAACCCGACCAGCGTCGCTGCCGCGGCGATCACCAAGCGCTCACCGCTCGCTCGGCCGCGCACGGCGAAGAACCACGCGACGGCGACAACGGCAGCCGCTTGCAGGACGCTGGAGGCGACCGCGACGGCATCGGGCAGCCCTCCGGCGAGGTCGCGCGAGAGCGCAGCGGTGGAGCCGGTGACGACGGTCGCGTCGTAGAGCCCGAGGCGATCGGCGGCCGCGAGCATCGCGCCGCCCAGGCTCTCGAGCTGCAGCGCACGGCCTGACTGCGCTTCGAGGCTCTCCCGGAGCCCTTCCCCGGCGACGAGAGCGAACGGCACGAACACCGCGGCGACGACGGCGCCGAACGCAAGGAGCGGCCGCGCGAGGCGCGGCCTCGCCGCCACGCAGAAGAGCGGCAACAGCGCGAGCGGGTAGAGCTTCGCCGTCACCGCCAACCCGAGCAGCGCGAAGCCGAGCGTCGGCCGGCCGTAGAGGAGGGCGGCGACCGCTCCGGCGACGAGCAGCGCCGGCCAGAGGTCGTAGGTGTTCAGCGACACCGGCCCCAGCGCGAGCGGCGACAGGGCGAGCGCCGCGAGCGTCGCCTGGAGCCGCCGCCGGCCGGCGCCGACTCGCGCGAGGATGACCGCGGCGACGATCAGCATCGCGACGCCGAGCAGAGCCATCAGCACCTTGAAGCTGTGGCGGTAGGCCTGCTCCGGCAGCAGCGCCGGCGGCGTGAAGACGGCGAACGCGCCCGGCGGATACTCGACGAAGAAGTCGCGATACGGCACGCGCCCGTCGGCGAGCGCCCGCGCGTACTCACCGTAGAGGCCGACATCGCGGTATTCGCGGCCGCGGGCAAGGCCGCCCTGCGGCACGATCGCCGCGGCGACGTACACCGGCGCGAGCAGCAACGCCGTACGAACGGCTACGCGGAGCTCAGAGCGACTACTCGTCGCTCGGCGGCTGAGGCGGCGGTGGGAGAGGGCCCGGAGGCACCGGCTCAGGCTCGGGCGGAGGAGGCGGACGCGGCGGCGGCTCGGGTGGCGGAGGCGTGGGGCTCGGGGAAGGCGAGGGCGACTGCGGGTAGTAGTACTGCGGCGTCTCGTCGTCGTACTCGTTCGCGTACTGCCCGCGCTCGAACGGCCGCCACTCGGGCGAGGAGCGCGGCTCCGAGAAGTCGACGGCCTCGGTGCGGCCGATTGCCGAGCGCATGAACAGGTTCCAGATCGTGGCCGGGAAGGTGCCGCCGGCGACCGAGATCCCGTGGACGTTCTCCATCGGCACGAGGCCGCGCGGATATCCAACCCACACGGTCGTCGAGAGCGTCGGCGTGTAGCCGCAGAACCACGCGTCCGTGTGGTCGTCGGTGGTGCCGGTCTTCCCCGCGGCAGGCCGGTCGAAGAAGACGCCTGCGCCGGTCCCGGTGCCCTCGTCGATGTTGTCCTCGAGGATCTTGGTGACCTCGTCAGCGACCCAGTCACGAATCACGCGCCGACGCTGCGGCTTGCCCCAGCCGGCATCGGTATCCAGGGTGCCGTCGGGAAGAACGACCTTCCGGATCGCCATCGGCTCCGAGTAGATGCCGCCGGCAGCGAGCGTCGCATAGGCCGAGGCCATGTCCAGAGGCGAGACACCGGCCGAGCCGAGGCCGAGCGAGGGCACGTAGACCCCCTCCCTCGTCTTCAGGTTCGACCGGACGCCGAGCAGGTGCGCCATCGCCGCCACCTTCTCCGGGCCGACGTCGAGCGTCAGTTGCGCGAAGACGGTGTTGTCGGAGGAGAGCGTCGCGCGGTGGATCGAGACGTAGCCGAGGTAGGAGTGGTCGTAGGTCGACACCTCCCACGGCTTCGAGAGCGGGTCGGGCTGGTAGACGAAGAAATGCGAGTTGTAGCTCGTCGAGTCGGGGTCGACCCCCTCGTTGACCGCAGCGGCGAGGACGAACGTCTTGAAGGTGGAACCGGCCTGGCGGCGCGCCTGCGACGCGAGGTTGAACTGGTTGCCGCGGCGGCCGGGCGTCACCGCCGCCATCGCGCGGATCGCGCCGTTCCCCGGGTTGATCGAGACGATTGCGGCGGCGGGGTCGTCCCGATAGGGAAGGGTGCGGAGGATGGCGTTCCGCGCCTGCTGCTGGAAGCGCCGGTCGATGGTCGTGTAGACGCGAAGGCCGCCGGAACGCACGGTGTTGGCGCCGTACTGCGTGATCAGCTGCTCGCGGACGTAGCTGAAGAAGTACGGCTCACGGATGCGGGTGTAGACCTTCCCGGGGTGCAGGTGCAGCTCGCGGTCGCCGACCGCCGCGTCGTACTGCCGCTTCGTGATGTCCCCGTTCGCGAGCATCGCCTGCAGCACCTGGTTCCGGCGCCGCAGGGCCGAGGCCGGCTTGTTCAGCGGATCGTAGACCGACGGTGCCTGGGTCAGACCGGCCAGGAGCGCCGACTGGCCGAGCGTCAGCTTCCACGCCGGCTTCGAGAAGTACGTCTGCGCGGCGGCCTGGACGCCGTAGGCGTGGTTGCCGTAGTAGACGGTGTTGAGGTAGCTCTCGAGGATCCACTGCTTGGGGCGGCGGTTGTTCAGGCGCACGGCCAGACACGCCTCGATCAGCTTCCGCTCGAACGTGACCTCGCGACTGATGTAGAGGTTGCGGACGAGCTGCTGCGTGATCGTCGATCCACCCTCGACCACGCGACCCGCCTGGACGTCGGCGGCGAGGGCCCTTGCGATCCCCTCGAGATCGATCCCGCTGTGCTCGTAGAAGCGCCGGTCCTCGATCGCGATCGTCGACAGCCGCATCCACTTGCTGATGCGATGGAGCGCGACCGGCTGGCGGTTCTTCTCGGCGGGGATGGAGCCCAGGAGCGAGCCGTCCGCGGCGTAGACGAATGAGTTCTGGCCGATCTCGACAGGACGCAGCCGGTCAAGGTCGCAGCGCGGCCCGACCGTCGCCGCGCCCGTGATCCCGGCAGCGGCGATCCCGGCGAAGATCACGACGACGATCGCCGCGAGGATCGCGACCCTCCGGCGTTGTTTCGCGCGTTGCCGGCGCCGCTGGCGCCTCGACCTGCGGCGGTAGGCGTCGTCCTCGGCGCGGCGCGCCACGCGCTGGCGCCGTCGTCGTTCGCGCGGGCTCATGCGCCGCTATACACGCCGGCGTCGCGCAGTGCGTGCTGCACGCGGATCCGGAGCTCACTCTCGAGCTGTCGCGCCGCCGGCTCATCGTCGGCCCACGCGCGCAGCGTCACGACGGCGTCGCCGTCGAGGCCGGTGACGAGGAGCTCACTAGGTGTTGCCACGTTCCGCAAGAGATCGACCACGGCCTGCAAATCCTTGTCTCGTGGAACCGGCACCGTGATCTCGGCCAGCCGCTCCCGGCTCACGATCGTCGCGTTCCTGATCGTATCCGAGGCGAGTCGGTCGTTCGGGATCACGAGCCGCGTGCGGTCGTCCTGCCTGATCCGCGTGTAGACGAGCCCGATCTCCTCGACGACCCCCTCGCCCTCCGGCACCGAGACGCGGTCGCCAAGACGGATCGGCTGAGCGAGCCCGATCATCACGCCGGCGACGAAGTTCGAGAGGGTTCGCTGCGCGGCGAGCCCGATGACGAGCCCCAGGATCGCCGACGACGCGAGCAGGCCGCCGGCGACCGCCCGGACCTGCGGGATCACGAGCAACGCCGAGACGATGCCGACGAAGATGATCGCGCCCATCAGGCTGCGGCGGAGCACGCGGTAGCGGGTCGCGGCCTCGGGCGGCAGCTCCCGCCGCGCCATCCGCATGTCGACGAGCTTCGCGACGATCGCCGCGCCGAGGATCACGGCACAGACGACGACCAGACGCTCCCAGGCCTCCACGGCCAGGCTATTCGACGAAACGCGGGGGAACCCCCCTGGTTCCCCCGCAAACCCCCTTCTTTACGGGGCGCACGCGGGGCCGCGTGTGAGCGGAGCCGGCGCTTGTCGCTCAGATCGGTTTACGTCCCGCGAAACCCTCCTCGACGCCGTGCCAGTAGCGGATCTCGTCCTCGCCGACGTGCCAGCAGAGGAGGACCTCCTCGCCCTCGCGCAGCGACGGGAAGTCGAGCAGGCCCTGGTCGAGGTCCTTGACGAGCACGCCCGCGGCCTGGATCTGCTCGACGCATCGCGCCAGTGAAGACGCCGCGCGCTCGAGCTCGTCGTCCGCGTCGGCGAAGTCCGACGGCGTCAGGTCGCCGCCGTTCGTGCCGACCTGAGCGCCGAGCGCGGCGCGCCTGGCTTGTGCATCGACGAGCTCGCGGCGGCGCTCGACCATCTGCTCCGCCAGCGGCCGGAGCTCCTCGAGGGCCGCGTTCGCCTCCGCGAGCGTGAAGTAGCGTGGCGCCATCCGCCGTATTCTCGACCTCTTCCTGTGGAGCCGCGCGGCGATCTGGGCTGCCGTCGTCTTCTCCTTCCTCGCCTTCGAGCCGAACCGGCATCCGCGCGTGGAGCGCTGGGACCGGCCGGAGTTCACGCGCGACCTCGGCTTCGTCGTCGACGTCTGGGCCCGCTGGGACAGCGTCTGGTTCCTGCGAATCGCCGAGGGCGGCTACGGCGCGGTCGAGCAAGCGGCGGCCGCGTTCTACCCGCTGTACCCGCTGCTCGTGGGCATCCTCGGGCGCATCCTGCTGGGTCACTACGTGCTCGCTGGCGTCGCGATCTCGCTCGCCGCGACGCTGGGCTCGTTCACGCTGCTCTACCGGCTGGCGGAGGACAAGCTCGGAGCCGACGGCGCCAGGCGCGCCGTCCTGTACCTGGCGATCTTCCCGTTCGCCGTCTTCCTCGGCGCCGTCTACAGCGAATCGCTCTTCCTCTTCCTCGCGCTTGCGGCCTTTCTGCTCGCGGAGCGCGGGAGCTTCCTCGGCGCGGGGGCGGCGGCGGGCCTGGCGTGTTTGACGCGGCCGTTCGGGATCGCCCTGCTGCCGGCGCTCGCACTGATCGCGTGGCGCGCGCCGCAGCGCTGGGCCGCGCTCCTTCGCCTCGCCCTGGCGCCGGCGCTCTTCGCGCTCTACCCGCTCTTCCTCGGGTGGCGCCTCGACGACGCCGCGGCCTTTGTCCGTGCGCAGGACGTCTGGTCGCGGCACCTCTCATGGGCGGGGCCGTTCGGCGGCCTCTGGGACGGCCTCCGCGCGGGCTGGGCCGGGGTCCGGCAGCTCGCCTCCGGTTCCGACTCGGTGCGGTACTGGACCGCGGTCCAAGACACCGACCCAGATCGGGTCGCTCTCGTGAACCTCGAGCAGCTCGCGTTCTTCTTCCTCTTCGCCGCCCTGACCGTCGTCGCGTGGCGGCGGTTCGGCGCGCCCTACGGGCTCTTCGCGGCGTTGAGCCTGGCGATCCCGCTGAGCGTGCCGAGCGAGCGCTGGCCGCTCCTCTCGCTGCCGCGTTTCGGCCTCGTCGTCTTCCCGTTCTTCCTCGCGCTCGCCGCGCTCGGCGAAAGCCCGCGTGTGCACACTCCGATCGTCGTCCTCAGCGCAACCTTGCTCGGCGTCGTCTGCGTGCAGTGGGCGTTGTGGCAGTGGGTCGCATGAGACATCGCCTGCGATGTCGGCTTCAGGCCGCACCGGCTTTGCCGGTGCGGCCGTCGGAATCGACCGGGCGGCGCGCTCGGAGACGCAATCGTCGGCGATGAGCGAGCGCGTGATGCAGCGGAAGCTCGTCTGGTGGTGGGTGCTGGTCGGCTCGATCGCCGTCTTCAGCTTCGCCGGCCAAGCCGCTTCCGACGACACGGCGGACCGCGAGGTCTTCTACCGCTACGAAACCGTGGCGGTCGGGCTGATCCTCTACCTGCTGCTCCTGAGCTTCGCGCTGCTGATCGCCACCGGGCTCAATCTCCGCGAGGCGTTCGCGCTCAGGCGCCCCGCCTCGTGGCGGCGGGCGACGGCCATCATGGTCGGGACGTTCTTCGCGATGTGGCTCGCGGCAGGTGTCCTCGAGCAGATCTTCCACGCGGGCGAAGAGCAGGGCCTCGACCCGAAGCGGCTCTCCGTCGACGTCCTGCCGGCCTTCCTGCTCAACGTCGTGCTCGCGGCCGTGATCGTCCCGATCGTCGAGGAGCTGCTCTACCGCGGCATCGGCTTCACGCTGCTCGTCCAGTTCGGCGACCTCGCGGCGATCGCGGTGACCGCCTTCGCCTTCGCGCTCGCCCACGGGATCGTCGAGGGGATTCCGGTGTTCTTCGCGATCGGCGCGGCGCTGGCGTTCGTCCGCAGCCGCACGAAGAGCATCTATCCGTCCATGCTCATGCACGGCACCTTCAACGGGATCCAGGTGATCCTGGGCGCCGCTACATAACCTCAGCCGTAGATCCCGAGGCTGGTCGCGGGATCGAAGAAGTGCAGACGGTCGGGGGTGGCCACGAGCTCGATCGGGTCTCCCTCCCGCACCTGTGTGCCGCGGCTGAGGCGCGCGACGAAGAGACTTCCGTGCTTCCGCGCCTGCTCGGCCGTGGCCTCGACAGCCTCGGTTCCGACGGCCGCTTCCACGTCCTTGCCGCGCACCGGCGGCGCGCCGACGCCGAAGTGGACGAAGACCTCGGAGCCCATGTCCTCGCGGATGTCCACGACCGCCGAGATGCGGCCTACGGTCGAGGCGCCATCGGCCGGCTCGAGATCCTCGGGGCGGATGCCGAGGATCAGGCGCTTGCCCTCGAAGCTGGGCAGCGCCGGCCGAGCGTCGAGCACAGCCTGGTCGACGCGTAGTCGATGCTCGCCGAACCTGGCCTCGAAGCCGCCGTCCGCACCGACCAGGTCGGCGCCGACGAGGTTCATCGCAGGAGACCCGATGAACTCCGCGACGAAGAGGTTTACCGGCTCGTCGTAGAGTCGCTGCGGGACGTCGAACTGCTGCAGCACGCCGTCCCGCATCACCGCAACGCGGTCGCCGAGCGTCAACGCCTCCGTCTGGTCGTGCGTGACGTAGATCGTCGTCACCTCGAGGTCGCGCTGGATGCGTGCGATCTCGGCGCGCATCTCGACGCGGAGCTTGGCGTCGAGATTCGACAGCGGCTCGTCCATCAGGAACGCCTGCGGCTCGCGGACGATCGCGCGCCCCATGGCGACGCGCTGCCGCTGGCCGCCGGAGAGCGTCCGCGGGCGTTTGCCGAGCACCTCGCCGAGGCCGAGGACGCGGGCCGCGTCTTGCACGCGGCGGTCGATCTCGGCCTTCTGGACGTCGCGCAGCTTGAGGCCGAAGGCCATGTTCTTGTAGGCGGTCATGTGCGGGTACAACGCGTAGTTCTGGAAGACCATGGCGACGTCCCGATTCTTCGGCGGGAGGTCGTTGACGACGCGCCCGCCGATCCGCACCTCGCCGGAGGTGATCGGCTCGAGTCCGGCGACCATCCGAAGCGCCGTCGTCTTCCCGCAGCCGGAGGGACCCACGAGCACGGCGAATTCGCCGTCGGCGATTCCGAGATCGAGTTCCTTCACCGCCTGCGTGCCATCGGGGTAGACCTTGGTCAGCCGCTCGAGCTCGATCTCGGCCATCGCCGGAGAAACATACTCCGGTTGTTTACGATCTTCCGGCTTTGGCCTCGGTTGCAAGCGGTCGGCGCTGGCAGGACGTGTTCGAGGAGCGACGCTTCCTCGGACCGGCGCTGATCGCGCCCGCCGTTCTCTTCATCGTCGTGCTCGTCGGCATGCCGCTGGTGCTCGCGGTCTACCTGAGCCTCACCGACGCCACGGCGGGCTCGCTCTCCGGCAAGTTCGTCTGGTTCCAGAACTACATCGACGCGTGGCACAGCGAGAACTTCCGCCGCGCGTTTCGCAACACGATCATCTTCACCGTCGTCTCGCAGGCGATCGTGCTCATCGTCGCCGGGTTGCTCGCCCACGCGCTCGTGAAGACCTTCCGCGGCAAGTGGTTCCTCCGCTTCCTGATCCTCCTGCCCTGGGCCGCGCCGGTCTCGCTCAGCACCGTCGGCTTCCTCTGGATCTTCCACCCGCTCTACAGCGTCTTCAACTGGACGCTGACGCACGACATCGTCCCGGGTGGCCCGGCGTTCTTCCCCTACCGCGCCGC
>Ga0126307_10002474_pt1 | contig 12467 bp, 14 predicted proteins | sample Plot28_FD_89955 | JGI IMG/M metagenome (GOLD analysis project Ga0126307, IMG submission 89955) | Serpentine soil microbial communities from UC McLaughlin Reserve, CA, USA - Plot28 | ecosystem: Environmental > Terrestrial > Soil > Grasslands | place: USA: UC McLaughlin Reserve, Lake County...
CCGCCCCGGCGCGGGAGCTACGGTCGGCGTGTAAACCACGAAAGGAAGAGCCTCCTTGTCGTCAGCAATATCCGATTCCGAGCTCAAGGCCCGCCACCGCGCCATGTGGGCGTCGGGCGACTATCCGTCGATGGTCGAGACCTTCCTGGCGCCGCTCGGCCCACGGCTGGTCGAGGCGTGCGGAATCGGCCCGGGGATGACGGTCCTCGACGTCGCCGCCGGCAGCGGCAACGCGTCGATCCCGGCGGCGCAGCGCGGCGCGCGCGTGACGGCGAGCGACCTCACGCCGGAGCTGTTCGACGCCGGTCATACGCGCGCGGAGGCCGAGGGAGTCGAGCTCGAGTGGGTCGAGGCCGACGCGGAGCGGCTGCCATTCGAAGACGGGTCGTTCGACGTGGTGATGTCATCGATCGGCGCGATGTTCGCGCCGCACCATCAGGACGTTGCGGACCAGTTGGCCCGCGTCTGCAGCCCGGGCGGCACGATCGGGATGCTCAACTGGACACCTGGGGGAATGATCGGCGCGCTGTTCCGGCTCATGAAGCCGTTCGCTCCGCCGCCTCCCCCCGGTGCGCAGCCGCCGCCGCTGTGGGGCAGCGAGGATCACATCCGCGAGCTGTTCGGTGACCGCGTCGACTTCCACACGCTGCGACGCGACGTGCTCGAGATCACCGTCTTCGAGCATCCGCACGACTACGGCGAGCACTTCAAGGAGCGCTACGGCCCGACGATCGTGGCGCGCGCGAACGCGGTGAAGGGCGGGCGCGAGGCGGAGTTCGACCAGGCGGTGAACGACTTCTGCGACGAGTGGAACCGCGGCACGCCAGACGAGGCGCGCTTCGAGCAGGAGTACCTGGTGGCGGTCGGCACACGGGCGTGACCGCACCGGCAGCACTGCGCGCCGCCGTGTGCATCGGCGCCGTGGTGCTGCTGAGCGGGTGCGGTGGAGATGACAAGCCGAGCGAGCCGCTCCCGGAGGCGTCGGCCTCGATCGATCTCAGGAGCCCCGCCTTCCGGGACGGCGGCACGATCCCGAAGCGCTTCACGTGCTCGGGCGAAGGCACGTCGCCGCCGCTTCACTGGTCGCGCGTGCCTGATGACGCCCGTGAGCTCGAGCTCCTGGTCGAGGACCCGGACGCTGACCGCTTCGTCCACTGGACGGTGCTCGGCATCCCGGCGAGCGAGGACGGCCTCGCCGCGGGAGACGTGCCCGCGGAGGCGTTCGAGACGGAGAACGGCTTCGGAGACAACGGCTGGGGCGGCCCCTGCCCGCCGGAGGGCGACGACCCGCACCGCTACGTGTTTGTCCTCTACGGCGTGGACGAGCCGCTGGGCCTCGACAGGGACGCCTCGTCCGACGACGTGCGCAAGGCACTCGCCGACCACGCCGTCGCCCGCGGCACCCTGACCGGCCGCTTCGGCCGGTGAGCGCCGCTACGCGGCGTCGCTCATGGCCTGCGGGATCCGGGGCCCGCACGAGAGCAGTGCGTCAAGGAGCCACGAGGCGTTCTGCTCGTCGAGCTCGTCGAGCGCGAGCAGTCCGAGCACGGTGGTGCTTGCGCGGGCGAGCGGCTCTTCGACCTCGTCGCCCCCGCGCGCGAGGAGGAGCGCCTCCGCGGCATCGCAGAGACCCTCGTGTGCCTCGGCCTCGAGCGCGTGCGCGGACTTCCACTCGCCGAGCTCCGTGACCAACGACCTATACGCGGCGTAGCGCTGCTGGTTCATGGGCGTGCATGCTGATACCCCCGGAACTTGCCCCGCAATCAACTTGCGGCGGTCTCGTTATCGCGGGAGGCGCCGGGTACCCCCAAGCGGACGCAAACTTCTAAAAGGAGGAGATCCACTGTGGAGCCAAAGGAACGGCTCAAGGAGCAGGTAGACCAGCGGTCGACACAGGCCGGACAGCAGATCAACACCGTGGCAAGCGACGTCCGCTCCGTCGCCGAAGAACTGCGCTCCCAGGGCAAGGACACCCCGGCCCGCTACGCGGAGCAGGCCGCCGAGAGGGTTCAGGGCGCGGGACAGTGGCTGGAGAGCTCGGACGGCGACCAGATCCTGCGGGATGTGGAGAGCTTCGCGCGGCGCAACCCGTGGGCGCTGGCGGCCGGCGGGTTGATCCTCGGACTCACAGCCTCGCGCTTCCTGAAGGCGTCGAGCGGCGAGCGCTACCGCGCGTCGCTGTCGGATGGCAGCGGATCCCGCGAGGTGTCCACAGGCGGCGGCCGGTCCACAGCGAGCGCCGAGCCGGGCTCGCTGGCCGCTGAGCCGATGCCGTCGGGGGCTGCGGCCACTGGCGGGCGCTTCGAGCGCGAGGAGTTCGGCGGCGGCGAGTTCAGCCGGCAGGAGGGCTCGATGATCTCGACCGAACCGCGGACATGACCGCGCCGGACAACGAGCTGAAGGATCGCCCGACGGGCGAGCTGTTGAAGCAGCTGTCCGACGAGACGACGACGCTCGTCAAGCAGGAGATCGACCTGCTGAAGGCGGAGCTGGCGGAGAAGGCCAAGCCGGCGGGTATCGGCGCCGGGATGTTCGGAGGCGCCGGACTGTTCGGGGTCGGAGCGTTCCTCGCGCTGACGGCGTTCTTCATCGCGCTGCTGGACGGCGCGATGCCGATCTGGGCTGCCGCGCTGATCGTCGCGGCGGTCTACGCGGCGATTGCCGGTGCTCTCGCCCTGAGGGGCAGGCAGAAGGTCAGGGAGGCGACCCCGGTCGCACCTGAGCAGACACTGGAAAGCGTGAAGGAGGACGTGCAATGGGCCAAGACCCGAGCCAGATCAGGAATGACATAGAAGAGACGCGCGCCCGGATGGGCGACACGGCGGAGGCGCTCGGCCACAAGGCCGACGTGCCGGGACGCGCCCGCGAGGCTGTGTCGGACAAGGTGGAGACCGTCAAGTCGAAGGTCTCCGGAGCCACGCCCAGCGGCGGCGACGTGAAGCAGGGCGCGCAGCAGGCCGTCGGGATCGCGAAGGAAAACCCGCTCGGCCTTGCGATCGGCGCGACGGCGGTGGGCTTCATCGCAGGCCTGCTCATCCCGTCGACGCGCGTCGAGGACGAGAAGCTCGGGCCGATGGCCGACCAGGTCAAGGAACAGGCCAAGCAGACCGGCCAGGAGGCGGTCGAACGCGGCAAGCACGTGGCCGAGCAGGCCGCGCAGACCGCCAAGGAAGAGGGTCAGAAGCAGGCGCAGGAGATGGCGCCGAGCAGCAGTTGACGGAGCGCATGCGCCGGCCCGTTAGGGTCGGCGCATGGGCGAACGCGAGCGACACGACGACGGGACCTTCTCCTGGACCGACCTGGCCACGCCTGACGTTCAGGCCTCGAAGGAGTTCTACGGCGCGCTGTTCGGCTGGGAGTTCGAGGACAACCCCATCCCGGACGACGGCGTCTACGTGATGGCCAGGATCGACGGCAGGGCCGCCGCGGCCATGTTCGAGACCGCCGAGCGGCACCCCGCGTGGGCCTCGTACGTGACCGTTGACGACGTGGACGCTGCGACCGAGCGGGCCCGCGAGCTCGGAGCGAACGTCCTCGCCGATCCGTTCGACGTAATGGACGTGGGCCGGATGTCGACGATCCAGGACCCGACGGGCGCGGCCTCTTGCCTCTGGCAGGCGCGCACCAGGATCGGCGCCGAGATCGTGAACCGCCCTGGCGCGCTGAGCCTGAACCAGCTCAACACGTCGGACCCCGAGTCGGCCGAGCGCTTCTACGGCGAGCTCTTCGGCTGGCGCTTCGACAGGGTGCCCGACACCGAGACGCCGTACTGGGGCATCTACCGCGGCGACCGGCTGAACGGCGGGATGATGCCGTTGCCGCCCGGCGCACCGATGCCCTCGCACTGGCTCGTGTACTTCGGCACCGACGACCTCGAGGGCAACGCCGAGAAGATTCGCTCCGCGGGCTGCACGCTGCTGGTCGAGCCGCGCGACGTGCCCGGCGGCCGCATCCTGGTCGCGCAGGACCCGCACGGCGCCTTCTTCGCCCTGTTCGCCGGTCGCTTCGACGACTAAGCGGGCACCCCGGGCGCCTCGTCGCGGTGCTCCCAGAGCCACTCGATCTGGGCGACCGTGGAGGCGACCGGATCGGGCTCGGTCACGCCGAGCACCTCCCGGAGCCGCGTCGTGTCGGCCACGACCGGATGGCGGACGTTCCACGGGTGGTCACCGTTCGGCCACGGCACGTGGACCGGCTCCCACGACCAGTCGAGCCGTTCGGCCACCAGCGCCGCGAGCGCGCCGAACGTGAAGTCGTACGGGTCGCCGACGTTGCACTCCCAGCGGCGCAGCGGAGCGCGCTCGAGCGCCGCGGCAACGGCTCGGCCGACGCGCTTGGAGGCGACCCGGTGGAAGAGCTGTGTCCCGCCGTCCGGGAGCTCCAGCCGCCGCTCGCCGCGGGCGACCTTGCCGACCAGGTACCACTCGCGGAACACGCGCGGGTGCAGATACGGGCCGTAGATCGCGCCCGGGCGGAGGATTGTGATCGCCTCCGCCCCGTGCAGCGCGTCCTCCATCGCCACGTTGTCGTGCCGCGTTCCGCCACCAGGGTTCGGCCCCGTCCGGCGCGGGGCCGACTCGGCGAGCGGCAGGGGATCGCGCGCGAGGTCGAGCGGGGTGTGACCGTCAACTCCCGCGACGGCGCAGTGCCGGTAGACGTCCATCGAGCTGACCGCGACGACGCGCTGCGCGCGGCAGCATTCGGCCACGCGCCCCAGCTCGCGCGCCTTCGCCGCGGTGGCGCCGCCGGCAAACGTGTCGACCAGCGCCTCGGGCGCCCAGCGCTCGACCGGCCCGCCGGTGGCGAGGAGTGCCTCCCGCGTTCCGTGCAGGTGCTCGACGTCCGGCAGCTCCGGCGGCTCGTGTGCGCCGGAATGCGCCACGGCGATGGCGTGGCCGGCGGCCAGGAGATCCGGCAGCGCCGACTGGCCAACCGGTCCGGTCCCGCCGATGAGCAGCACGCGCATCGCTAAAGGGAACCGCCCCGGGATGGCGGTTGTAAAGGGGGCATGAAGCGAATACTCGTAGTGCTCGTCGTCGCCGGCCTCGTGCTGGCTCCCGCCGCCGTCGCCAAGGGGCCGCATGCGATCCTGACCTCCGGGCCCCAGCCGATCGAGGCGGGCGTCCCGTGGGAGGCGACCATCGCGCTGAACGAATTCGCCGACGCGCCTGAGCCGTCGCTGATCGGGATCCGCGCCGACGGCCACGTGGACGCGAAGGCGCGCAAGGTGCCCGCCAGCATGCGCGGCGCGCTCGGCTTCAAGATGACGATGGTCTTCCCCAATGAGGGCCGCTGGAGGCTGATGCTCATCGCGGGCAAGCGCCGCTTCAACTTCCCGGCGGTCGCCGTGGGCAGCGGCCAGGCGCCGCAGGACTACGTCTCGTTCCCTGTCGGCAGCGAGGCCGCGCGCCAGGGTGGCGGCGGCGTGTACATGGAGCCGGAGCCTGTGGACACGAACGGAGCCGGCGTGCTCCCGCCCGAGGTCTTCAACATCGCGGAGGACGCCGAGTCGGATGAGGAGGATGGCCTCGCGACCTGGTGGCTCTTCCCGCTCGTGGGCGTCGTCCTCGCCGGCGCTGGTGTCGCCCTGCGCGCGCGCCGCTAGCCGTTGATCGCGGCCAGTGCGTCGTCGACGGTGGGGTGGATCTCGGCCACCGACTCCACGTTCACGATCGTGAGGACTCGCTTCACGAGGCCGCCGTCGGGCAAAACGACGGCGAGCCGGAGCTGGCGCTCCGCGAGCCGCTCCGCCAGCTCGAACAGCAGGCTCACGCCGACGCTGTCGATGTAGGTGGCGCCGCTCAGGTCCACGACGAGCCCGAGGTCCTCATTCCGGACGGCGCCCATCAGTCGCGCGCGCAGGTGGTGCGCCTGGACGATGTCCACCTCGCCGGTGAGGCTCACAACGCCGACCGAGTCGTGGTAGCTCACCTCCGGGTCCGGACCCCGGTTCACGCCGCCTCGGCTCCCAGCCGCCGTGAGAGCTCAATTGTGGTGCCCTCGTCGCTTCGCACCACCTCGACCTCGTCCATCAGCCCCTCCATCAGCTCCAGGCCGCGGCCCCGGTGCGTGCCGCGCGCGGCGCGCCAGTTCCCGAAGTCGCGGATCGCGACCTTCACGTGGCGCTCATTGGAGGTCCAGGCGCGCAGCTCCACCACGCCGGGCGCAAGCCCGTATGCGTGCTCGATGGCGTTGGCAGCCGCCTCCGCGCTGGCGAGCGACAGATCGTCGACGTCCGCCCGCGTGGCGCCGGCCTCATCGAGCCAGCGCGCGAGCAGGCGGCGCATGACCGGAATCGACTCGATCTCGGCGGGGAACCGGGCGACGAGCGTGTCGTCGAGCGGCAGCGCGCGCGCCGCGAGCAACGCGGCGTCGTCGGCGCCGGGACCCTCGGGCACCAGAGCATCCACGAGTGCGTCGCCCAGGTGCTCGAGGTCGTCGTAGTCCCGCCGCACCGTGGTCACCAGCCGCTCGAGCCCGTCGTCCAGTGACTCGGCTGGGCGCTCGACCAGGCCATCGGTGTACAGGACGATGGCCGCGCCGGGGTCGAGCTCGATGTCCTGCTCGTCGTAGCGCACGTGGCGCGACGCGCCGAGCGGCACCGAGCCCGGGAGCTCGAGGAACCATGGCTTGCCCTCGGTCGGCTTGACGAGCGGCGGCGGGTGGCCCGCGGCCGCGACCGTCAGCCCGCCTCCGTGGGGGTCGAACACGATGTAGACGAGCGTGGCGGTGCGGCCGGGCTCGAGATGACGGAGCAGGTTGCTCAGCCGCTCGAGCACCGCGCCCGGCGGCATCCCGTCGAGGGCGTACGCCCGGAGCCCGCTGCGGAGCTGGCCCATGATCGCGGCGGCGTGGAAGCCGCGCCCCACGACGTCGCCTATCGCCAGCCCCAGGCGGCCGTCGGGGAGCAAGAAGGCGTCGTACCAGTCGCCGCCGAGCCGGGCCGCTGCCGCGGGCAGGTAGCGGCCCGCGAACGCCACGGCCGGCAGCTCAGGCAGGCGCGGGATCAGGCTGCGCTGGAGCGCGTCCGCCAGCCCGCGATCGCGCTCGGTCAGGCGGCTGAAGATGGTGAGCGCCGCGCGGTCGGCGGCGCGCTGAAGCAGCTCCACGTCCTCGTCGTCGAACGCTCGTTCCTGGAGCGTGCCGACGTGGAGGACGCCGACCACGTTCCCCTCCACGAGTAGCGGCACGCCGAGCAGCGAGCTCAGCCCCTTTTCGCGCAGGATCGGGTTCACGACGTCGGCCTTCGCGAGGTCCAGGATCCGCACCGGACGGCGCGTCGCCGCGATCCGGCCGGCGAAGCCGCGCCCGACCGGGATGCGCACCCCGCGCTCGACCTCCTCCTCCAGGCCCTTGGCGGCGCGCGCCACGAGTGTCGTGTCGTCGTCGTCGAGCAGCAGGATCGCCACGGTGTCGGCCCCGAGGATCGCGATGACGCGGGTGAGGAGCTCGTCGAGCAGCGTCTCGAGCGGGAGGTACGCCAGCGCGGCGTCGGTGATGCTCTGGAGATCACGGAGCCGGTCGGCGGCGATGCGCGATTTCACGGCGGGGATTGTCCCGAGCCGTACGGCTCGTCGCGCTCACGTACCGCCTCCTTGAAGCCCAGCTCGGCGGCACGACGCTGGAACTCGTAGCCCTCCGGCGTGTGGCGGGCGATGCCGTCGAAGAAGACCCCGAGCGCCTGCGTCGCGTGAAGGCCCTGCGAGTAGAGCGCCTGGTTCACGAGCAGCTTCATCATCACAAGCTGGTTGACCGGGGTGAGGGCGATTCGTCCCACCAGCTGCTCGAAGCGCTCGTCGAGCTCCGCCGCGGGCGGCGCCTCGACCGCGAGCCCCCACTCGTGCGCCGTCCGCCCGTCGATCTGGTCGCCGGTGAAGAGGAGCCGCTTCGCGCGCTGGTCGCCTACGCGGAATGCCCAGAGGGCGGACGTTGGGACGCCCCACACGCGCGCGGGCGGGTAGCCGATCCGGGCGTCCTCGGCGATCACGAGCAGGTCCGAGCACAGCGCGAGGTCCGTGCCGCCCGCCACGCAGAACCCGTGCACCTTGCAGACCACCGGCTTGTCGGAGTGGAACAGGCTCATGAAGCCGCGCAGGTTGCGGCTCATCATCTGCCAGTCAACGACGGGGTCCCACGGCTGGTCCGGGTCGTGGTTCGGCATCTGCGCCTCGGCGTACTCGACGAGGTCGTAGCCGCCGCAGAAGCCGTTGCCGCTGCCCGCGAGCGCGATCACGTGCACTGACGGGTCGAGGTTCGCCTCCTCGACGGACTCGGCGAGCTCGCGCGGCATGGCCATCGTGACCGCGTTCGCGCGCTCCGGCCGATCGAGCGTGATCCGCGCGACCCGGCCGGTTACCTCGTAGCGGAGCGTGTTCAAGCGGGGAGGCTGCGTGCGAGGATCGCCTCGGTGTTCACGGCGGGTGGCAGCGTGCCGTAGGCGCGGCCAACGCCCTCGAGGCGCGATGCGCAAAAGGCGTCCGAGACGGCCGCCGGCGCGTGCCGCACGAGCAAGCTCGCCTGCAGCGTGACGGCGAGGTCCGAGACGACGCGGCGGGCCTCGAACTCGGGGTCCGCCGGCCGCGCGGCGGCGATCCGGTCGAGGGGGGCATCGAGCATCGTGTTGCCGCCGCGGGCGAGTTCGCACTCCGCGAGCAGAGCGGCCAGCGCCTCGGGCTCCTTCGCGAGCGCGCGCAGCACGTCGAGCGCCGACACGTTGCCGGAGCCCTCCCAGATCGAGTTGAGCGGCGAGTCGCGCAGCAGGCGCGGCATGCCGGACTCCTCGACGTAGCCGTTCCCGCCGAGGCACTCGAGCGCCTCGACGGCGTGCCCGGGGGCGCGCTTGCAGACGTGGTGCTTCGTCACGGCCGTCGCGATCCTGCGGAAGGCCGCGTCGTCCTCGTCGTACGCGCGAGCCACGCGCATCGTCACGGCCGTGGCGGCCTCGGACTCGATAGCCAGGTCGGCGAGCACGTTGCGCATCAGCGGCTGGTCTGAGAGCAGCTTGCCGAAGGCGCTCCGGTGACGCGCGTGGTGGACGGCCTGAGCCAGCCCCCAGCGCATGCCGGCCGACGACCCGATCAGGCAGTCGAGCCGCGTGTGGTTGACCATCCGGACGATGGTCTGGACGCCGCGGCCCTCCTCGCCGATCAGTTGACCCCGGACGCCGTGGAACTCCACCTCGCTCGACGGCAGCGAGCGCGTGCCGAGCTTGTCCTTCAGGCGCTGGATCCGGAAGCCTGGGTCGCGCCCCTCAATCAGGAAGCACGAGAGGCCGGCGGGCGCCTGGGCGAGCGTGAGGAAGAGGTCGGAGGGCGGGTACGAGCAGAACCACTTGTGCCCGGTGATCTCCCAGCCGTCGCCGTCCTGCGCCGCGCGCGTCGAGTTCGCCCGCACGTCGGAGCCGCCCTGCTTCTCGGTCATCGCCATGCCCACGAGCACGCCGTCGTCGTAGCTGGGCCGCGCGATCCGCGGCTCCCACTCGGCGGCGATGTCGGGCTCCTGGCGTAGAGCGGGGATGGCCGAGTAGGTCATCGAGACCGGGCACATCACGCCGGAGTTCACCTGGCCCCACACGAAGAAGAGCGCCGCCCGGACGACATGCCCGCCGGGCTGCGGGTCCCTCCACGGCAGCGAGTGGAGCTCGCGCTCGATGGCCTGGCGCAGGCACCAGTGCCAGGACGGGTCGAGCTGCACCTGGTCGATCCGGTTGCCGTAACGGTCGTGCGTGCGCAGGACGGGCTCGTTGCGCTCGGCCCGCTCGGAGTGCTCCAGCGCTTGGGGTGAGCCCGCGAGCTCGCCGGTGTCGCGCAGCCGGTCTACGCCCCAGCCGCCACCCTCGCGCTCGAGCGCCTCACGCAGCGGGAGGTCCGATTCGAAGACGTTGTACGGCGCCAGCGGCGGTGCCTGGTTCTCGACTGCGTGCGTGTTCCCGGTTTGGGAGATCTCCATCTGGCGCAGGGGAGCCTACCGGCCGCCATCCCCGCAACCTTCCATAGGATGCCGGGTTCCATGCGCATGCATCGCCTCCTTCCGCTGGCCCTGCTCACTCTGCTGCTCGCCGCCGCGCCCTCCGCTCACGCCGCCCGCGGCTTTTCGTTCGGAGTCGCCGCCGGAGACGTGACCGCGAAGAGCGCGATCCTGTGGGCGAAGGCGAACAAGAGCGGCGGCTACTCGCTCGACGTCGCGACCAACCGCAGGTTCAGGAACTTGAAGCCGCACTTCGTCGTCGCGCGTACGAGTCGCGACAACACCATCCAGCGGCGCGTGCAGCGGCTGAAGCCGAACACGCGCTACTGGTTCCGCTTCGTCGGCAACGGTGGCAGGCGCAGCGACGTCGGCACGTTCGTCACAGCGCCGAAGCCCTCGCAGAACAAGACCATCGAGTTCGCCTGGAGCGGCGACCAGGACTTCAATCCCGCGCCGGGCCAGAGCAGGCCGTTTTGGAACAACGGCGGCGTGCTGCGCCGGATGAGGGCGGAGCGGAACGCCTTCAACGTGATGCTCGGGGACACCATCTACTCGGACAGCGAGATCCCGGGGCTGCTGAACCCCATCGCTCTGAGCGTCGGGCAGAAGTGGGCGAAGTACAGGGTCAACCTAGGCAACAGGGCGCTGCGCGGCCTCCGCCGCTCGGCCGGCTTCTACTCGCAGTGGGACGACCACGAGTTCGTCAACGACTTCTCGCCCGCGGAGAACTCTTTCGACAACAACGTGAACATCGACGGGCGCACGCTCTACCGCCGCGGTGCGAAGGCCTTTCGCGACTACGCGCCGGTGCGCTGGACGGCGCGCGATGGCCTCTACCGGCGGTTTCGCTGGGGCGGGAACCTCGAGGTGTTCTTCCTCGACGAGCGCTCGTTCCGCAGCGCCAATGCCGATGAGGGCGGCGTCTGCAACAACCCGCGGACCGGAAGTCCCGACCTTGCGCCGACGGCTCCGCAGTCACTGAGGACAGCCTTCTCGCCCCTGTACCCGCCGTTCGCGGAGCCAGTGCCGCAGGCGTGCCTCGACCGGGTCCGGGATCCGAACCGGACCTACCTTGGCCAGCGTCAGCTCACGCGCTTCCTCCGCGACGCGAAGCGCTCGACCGCTCGCTTCAAGGTGATCATGAACGAGCTGCCGATCCAGCAGGCCTACCTGCTCCCGTACGACCGCTGGGAGGGCTTCGAGGCGGATCGCCGACGCGTGCTGAACGGCCTGCAGGGAGTGAAGAACGTGATCTTCCTGAGCACCGACGTGCACGCCACGCTGGTGAACGACGCTCGGTTCCAGACCCTGGAGCCGGGTGGCCCGAAGAACAGCGGCATCCTCGACATCACGGTTGGCCCCGTGGCGACGAAGAACCTCGCGCTCGAGATCGACGACACCACGGGCACGCCCGGCAACGGCGCGCTCGCCGACGCCGCGTTCCTGACGCCGCCGCCGCCCACGGGGGTCGGCATGCGCTGCTCGGTCCCTGACAGGTTCAGCTACGGCCAGGTCAAGGTGACCCGGAGGCAGCTGACCGTCACGCCCAAGGACGTCGACGGGAAGCCATTGACGGACAACGGCCAGCGCTGCGGGCCGTTCGTGCTCAACTACAGTCGCTGACCGTGAAGTTGGCCCTCGTGTTCTGTGCGGCACTCGCCGCGCTGCTGCTGACGGCGCCTCTCGCGTACGCCCAGCGGTCGGTTCCGCGGGGCTTCTTCGGCGTGATGTATGACCACGGGGTCGAGAAGGCGGCCGACGATGTGCAGGACTCGCAGTTCGACCTGATGGCGTCGTCCGGGGTCGAGACCGTGCGGACGGTGTTCGACTGGGGCGAGGCGCAGCCGCAGGGGCGAGGCAGCGAGTTCAGGTTCACGCGCACCGACGGCATCGTCCGGCGCGCGGCGCTGAGGAACATCGAACTGCTGCCGGTGGTGTTCTACGCGCCGAAGTGGGCGCGCGCATACCGGAACCGGTTCACGTCGCCGCCGAAGAGCCGCTCCGATTACGTGACCTACCTGGCGCGGCTGGTCGAGCGCTACGGCCCGGAGGGGACGTTCTGGATCGACCATCCCGAGCTGCCGAAGCGCCCGCTGCGCGAGTGGCAGATCTGGAACGAGCCGCACCTGCCCGCCTACTGGGATGCGCCCGAGAACGGCGCGTACGGATACGCGCGCGCCTACCCGCTGCTGTTGCGCGCGTCGTACAACATCGTGAAGACCCTCGACCCCGGCGCGAAGATCGTGATGGCGGGGATCACGCAGCGGGCCTGGGAGGAGATCGAGGTGCTCTACCAGCGCGGCATCAAGCGCTACTTCGACGTCGCCGCGCTCCAGATCTTCCCGCAGACGATCAGGCGCGCCGTGAAGGCCACCGCGTTCTTCCGTGACGCGATGCGCCGGCGCGGCGACGGGCGCAAGCCGATCTACCTGACGGAGATCACCTGGCCGGCCTCGAAGGGCAAGACGGAGGGCATCAAGTACCAGCGGCAGGAGACGGCG
>Ga0126307_10002475_pt1 | contig 12460 bp, 15 predicted proteins | sample Plot28_FD_89955 | JGI IMG/M metagenome (GOLD analysis project Ga0126307, IMG submission 89955) | Serpentine soil microbial communities from UC McLaughlin Reserve, CA, USA - Plot28 | ecosystem: Environmental > Terrestrial > Soil > Grasslands | place: USA: UC McLaughlin Reserve, Lake County...
ATGCGCCGCGAGGACCTCTGGCCGGACGCCGCCGCCTTCAGGCCCGAGCGCTGGCTGAACGGAGCCCCGGGCACGCCGGCCGCGTGGATCCCGTTCGGCGGCGGCGTGCGCCGCTGCGCCGGGGCGCCCTTTGCGGAGATGGAGATGCGCGAGGTGCTGCGTGCGGCCGCCGGCCTCGAGATCAGGGCCGTGCGCCCCGAGCCCGAGAGCGCCCGCCGAAGCGCGCTCGTCGTCACGCCGCATCGCGGCGGCGAGGTGCTGGTTCGGGAGCCGAGCTAGCCAAAGATGGGTCAAACGCCTCATGAAGCGGGAGCTGCCTCATACCGAGCGGCGCGAGTGCCTGCTCGTAGAACGCCTTGCTGGCCGCGTAATCACTGACGTCGAGTCCTATGTGGTCGAGCCTCGGCTTCATGCTTTCTCTTTATCACGCCACCCCGCGACGAGGAGATCCTCCTGGACGCGCCGAAGCACGTCGCCTCAGAGCTCAGGGTCGCATTCTGCGCGCGCCCGTGTGAGGAGGTCGGCCAGGGCCTCGACGAGTTGCTCGATGAGTGCGGCGCCGCGTTCCGCCGACGCGGTGCTGGGCATCCCGACCACGCCGGAGCTGGTCACAACCGGCATCGCATAGGACAGGATGCGCCCGACGGTACGGTCCGGCTCGTCGACGACCCGGTCGGCTCGCACCTGCGACTCATCGAGGTGAAGCAGCATCGAGGTCTCGGCCTCGTTCGCGTGAAAGTCGGGCGCATCCTCCGTATAGCGCGCGCCGATGTCAGCCGTTAGGTCGAAGAGGGAAACGAAGCGCGGCCTGAGGTCGGGCAGCTCGTGACGGAGCTGGAGGATCGCGCTCTGACACGGCGGACCGTTCGTCGCGTGCCCATTGACGATGACGAGCTTGCGGAACCCCGAGCGATGCACCCACCGGCCCACTTCGACCACCACGCCGGTCATCGTCGCCGGGTGCAGCGACAGCGTCCCCGGCCATCGATCCGTGTGCCCGAGCGAGCATCCGTACGGCAGAACAGGGAGCACCACGTCGCCCGTCTGCTCGGCGGCCGCGGTTGCCACGTGGTCCGCCAGCAGGGTGTCGGTGCCGGTGGCGAGGTGGGGGCCGTGCTGCTCGGTGGCGCCGACGGGAAGGAGTGCCACGGCGCCGGCCGCCGCCGCCTCGCCGATCTCGTCCAACGTTGTGGCGGCCCAGCGCACCGGCCGAATATAGTCGCGCGGTGCCGACGCCACAGCACGACCCGGTCGCGCTGGACCGGACTCGCGAACGGCTGCGCTCCGAGGGCGTCGAGTACTGCATGGCGACATACGCCGACGGGCACGGGATCGCCAAGTGCAAGACCGTGCCGCTCGACCACTTCGGCGACATGATGCACGGCTCGGAGCTCTTCACCGGAGCCGCACTCGACATGCTCGGCCAGTCGCCCGCCGATGACGAGCTCGCGGTCTGGCCTGACCCCGACGCGATCGTTCAGCTCCCCTGGCGGCCGAACATCGCGTTCGCGCCGGGCAACCTGTACCTACGCGGCGAGCCGTACCCGATGTGCTCGCGCACGGTACTCATGCGCCAGGCCGAGCGCGCGCGCGAGCGCGGCTTCGTCTTCAACCTTGGGATGGAAACGGAGTTCTTCTTCGTCCGGACAGACGAACACGGGCGCCCGGAGCCTTGGAACCCGTGCGACACGCTCGACAAGCCGTGCTACGACGCGGTCGGGCTGCTCGAGTCGATCCATTTCCTCGACGAGATGGTCGGCTACATGAACGCGCTGGACTGGGACGTGCACTCGTTCGACCACGAGGACGGAAACGGCCAGTACGAGTTCGATTTCAGCTACACCGACGCGGTCGCGATGGCCGATCGCTTCATGCTCTTCCGCATGATGGCCAAGGAGGTCGCGCGCTCGCACGGCTACGAGGCGACGTTCATGCCGAAGCCCTGGAGCGACCGGACCGGAGGAGGCGCGCACTTCAACATGTCGCTCGCCGCGGTCGACAGCGGCGAGAACCTGTTCGCGCTCGGCTCGCACGACGACCCGTACGGCTGTGGCATCTCGCGGCTGGGCTACCAGTTCCTGGCCGGGATACTGGCGCATGCGCCCGCGATCGCCGCAGTCACCTGCCCGACCGTGAACTCCTACAAGCGGTTGATCCGCCGCGGCGCCATGAGCGGCTCGACTTGGGCGCCGGTGTTCATCTCGTACGGGCGTAACAACCGCACGCACATGCTGCGGGTACCGACCAAGTCGCCGCGGGTGGAGTCGCGTGCGGTGGACGCATCGGTAAACGCGTATCTCGGCGCCGCGCTGGTGCTGGCGGCGGGCCTCGGGGGCATCGAGCGCGAGCTCGACCCAGGGCCGCCTATCGACCGCGACATGTACGTCCAGAGCGACGAGCAGATAGCGGAGCTGGGCGTCGAGCTGCTGCCCCGGACGCTCTCCGAGGCAATCGACGCGTTCGCGGCAGACCCGCTGGCGCTCGATGTCTTCGGCCCCGAGCTCCACGCGGCGTACATCGACTTCAAGCGCTCGGAGTGGGAGCACTTCCATAACACCGTCAGCCAGTGGGAGTGGGAGCGCTACCTGACGTTCTACTAGCCGCACTCGCGAAAGCCGCGTCCGTCGCCGGCGGACAGTCCAGCAGTTTTGGAGAAGTGACCGCCTCGAGGGCTCGCTAGCGTCGCCCGCCATGTGCTCCATCGCCACCGATGAATTCTCAAGCCGGGCGCGGTCTACCGGTCTAAAAAGAAGCATGAGAACGACGAACAGCACTGCCGTGCACGCCAGCGGGCTCGTCAAGCGCTACGAGGGCCGGAACGTCGGCGTCGAGGCCGTTCGCGGCGTTGACCTCACGGTCGAGGCCGGCGAGGTGTTCGGCTTCCTTGGCCCGAACGGGGCCGGGAAGTCGACCACCGTGAAGATGCTAACGACGCTGCTCTCCATCACCTCGGGATCCGCCCAGGTGGCCGGGGTGGACGTAGCCGGCGACCCCGACGAGGTGAGGCGCCGGATCGGCGTCGCGCTGCAGGAGGCTGGCCTCGACCCGCGCCAGACGGGGCGCGAGCTGCTCGTCCTCCAGGCGCGGCTGTTCGGCCTGTCGCCGGAGGACGCGTCCTCGCGCACGGAGGAGCTGCTCGCCCTCGTCGAGCTCGAGGACGCGGCCGACCGCCGCATCAAGGGCTACTCAGGCGGGATGAAGCGCCGGCTCGACCTCGCGTCGGCGCTCGTGCACGAGCCGGAGGTGTTGTTCCTGGACGAGCCGACGACCGGCCTGGATCCGGCGAGCCGGCTCACGGTCTGGGAGGAGGTGCGCCGCATCAACGCGCGTGGCACGACGGTGTTCCTCACCACCCAGTATCTCGAGGAGGCCGACCGGCTCTGCGACCGGCTGGCGATCATCGACGACGGCCGCATCGTCCGCGAGGGCACGCCGGAGGAGCTCAAGGCGGACCTGCGCGAGCGCCAGGGTCTCGCGAGCGAGCCGTCGCTCGACGACGTGTTCCTAGACGCGACCGGCCGGACCCGCGGCCGGGTGGAAGGCGACGTTCAGGAGGTGATGGCATGAGTCAGGCCTGGCTCCTGGGACAGCGCGCGCTGCGCGAGGGCTGGCGGACGCCGGACGCGCTCTTCCCCACCGTGTTCATCCCGTTGTTCTTCCTGGTCGTGAACGTCGGCCAGGTGGCGAAGATCTTTCCCTCGTCGTCGACCGAGTTCCTGCACGGACAGGGCTACGGCGCCTTCCAGATGCCGAACTCCCTGCTCCTGGCCGCGTCGTTCGGGACCGCTGCGCTGTTCCTCGTCGAGGACATCGAGGGCGGCTACTTCGACAAGCTGCGCGCGGCGCCGGTGTCGCGCACCGCGATCGTGCTGGGCCGCCTCATCGCGGAGTTGGTCAAGGGCGTGCTGATCGCGACCGCGCTGGTGGCGCTCGGCCTCATCTTTGGCATCTCCGTGGCGAGCGGGCCGCTCGGCTTCGTGCTCCTGATCGGGCTCACCGCGCTCTGGTCGGTGGTGTTCGTGGGCTTCATGCAGCTGATCGCGCTGAAGACCCGCAGCGCCGCGGCCACGAACTCGGCCGGGCTGGTTTTCTTCCCGCTGCTGTTCCTGACGCCGAACTTCGTGCCGCGCGACCTGCTCACTAGGCCGATGGAGATCGCGTCGACGCTCAACCCCGTGACCTACGTGATGGAGGCGCTCCGCTCCCTCCTGCTCGAGGACCTCGAGTGGGGCACGATCCTGCCCGGCTTCGCCGTGGTCGCCGTGCTGGGCGCGCTGATGCTCTTCCTCAATGTGAGGATGATCCGAAACTACGACTGAGCGACGACGGGCTCGGCGTAGAGTGGGGCCATGAGGCTTGGGGCCGTTGCGGAGAGTCCCGTCGAGGGCTGATCGCGCGGCTCAACGTCGCGCCGCGGCCGCTGATCGAGACGCAGATCGCGTACACGCTGGCCCGTCTCGTCATGGTCGGCACCAAGGTCGGCGTCTTCGACGCACTCGCCGACGGACCGGCGTCGGCTGCGGACGTCGCTCAGCGCTGTGGGACGAATCCGGCCGGCACCGGGAAGCTTCTGTTCGCACTCGCTGGAGCCGGTTACCTGCGCGCCAAGGACGGTGCCTACGAGCTCACGCCGGTCTCGCGCAAGTGGCTCCTGCGCGAGAGCCCGAGCTCGATCGCGGACAAGCGGCTGCTCCAGTTCCTCGAGTGGGACTGGATGGAGCGCTCCGAGGACTACGTCCGCACCGGTGAGCCGCTCGAGCTGCACTCGATGACAGACGAGGGGCAGTGGGATATCTACCAGCGCGGCATGCGCGCGATGGCGAACGCCTTCGCCGGCGAGGCGCTGAAGCGGATGCCGCTCCCGAAGGATCCGAGGGACATGCTCGACATCGGCGGCTCTCACGGCTACTACTCGGTCGGGCTCGGCCGGCAGCACGAGGGACTCAGGTCGGTCCTCCTCGACCTGCCCGAGGCGGTCGAGAAGGCGGCTCCGCTCCTGGCCGCCGAAGGGATGGGCGACCGCGTGGTGCACCGTGCCGGAAACGCGCTCACTGACGACCTCGGGACCGACGCTTACGACATCGTCCTGATCGCGCAGGTCGTCCACCACTTCTCCGAGGAACAGAACCGCGAGCTCGCCCAGCGGGTCGCGCGCGCCCTGCGGCCGGGCGGCGTCCTCGCCGTGCTCGACGCGTTCCGGCCGCGCACCGCGAGCGACGCCGGCCAGGTGGGCGCCCTGCTCGAGTTCTACTTTGCGCTCACGAGCCAGTCGGGCACCTGGGCGGTCGAGGAGATCTCCGACTGGCAGCGGCAGGCGGGCCTCTGCCCGCGCCGGCCGATCCGGTTCCGGACGGCACCGGGGGTCGGGATCCAGGCCGCCTTCAAGCCGGCCTAGTCGCTATTCACCTTCTGGATGCGCGTCATTGGCGGCCGATGCGGCAGGCGCGGAAACGTTTCGATGAGGAGTTACCGTGCGCCCCCCATGATCGCCGCCGTGACCGCCCGCGCCTTCGACGCGGCGACCGAGCTAGCTCCCGCGGGGGTGGAGGTCTTGCGCTTGCCCGACGGGCGCGAGGCCGCCGCCTTCATCCTCCCCGACTGGGAGGACCGCGAGACGATCGAAGCGCTACCGCAGTTCGAACAGGTCCGGGTGGTGCAAGCGCTCTCCGCCGGCACCGACTGGATCGAGTCGCGCGTCCCGGTGTGGGCCACCCTGTGCAACGCCCGCGGAGCGCGTGACGCGGCGGTGGCCGAGTGGGTCGTCGGGGCGCTGCTCGGCGATGCCTACGGCCAGTTCGTCGCCGCGCGCACGCGCCGCTGGTCGGACGCCACGCCGCAGGAGCTGCAGGGCGCGCACGTGCTGATCGTCGGGTTCGGCTCGATCGGGCAGGCGGTGAAGCGACGGCTCGAGCCCTTCGGCGTCGTGGTGACGGGCGTTGCCCGCCGCGCACGTGACGGTGTCCGCGAGACCGCTGAGCTGCCGACGCTGGTCGCGCAGGCCGACGCCGTCGTGGTGCTGACGCCACTCACGCCCGAGACGAAGGGTATGTTCGACGCCGCTCTGCTCGCCCGGATGCGCGACGGCGCGCTACTCGTGAACGCCGCTCGCGGCCGCGTGGTCGACACCGGCGCGCTGCTGGCGGAGCTCCAGTCCGGCCGGCTGCGAGCGGTGCTCGACGTGGTCGACCCTGAGCCTCTCCCCGACGGCCATCCATTGTGGGAAGTGGCGCTGGCGATCACACCGCACAACGCGGGCGACACCGCAGCAGCGGATGAGCGGGCGGTGCGCTTCGGCGCCGGGCAGCTCGCCCGGTTCGCCCGCGGCGAGCCGCTGGAGAACGTCGTGCGCGAAGCGCGTGAACTCCCCGACCGCGGATGAGCGGCAGACTGAGGGATGGGTCCAGGGGATCTCCCCGATGACCGAGCGCCGTCGCCGACGGACACTCGGGCATCGAGTCAACTACGCGCCCGCGCTTCTTGCGGGCAACGCGAGACAGGGAGAAGCGAATGCGCAGCATCCTCAAGCAACGACCCTCGGCCGCCATGGTGGTGGCCCTGGTGGCGATCACGGTCTGCAGGGCCCGAAGGGCGACACCGGTCCGCGTGGGCCTTCGCTGGCAAAGGTCTTCCACCGCGCCTCCGGCCCGTACGCAGTCGCCCCGGCGACTGACTTCACCACGGTCGCGACTGCGACGGGCCTCCGGGGCAAGACCGTGATCACTGCGAAGGCGGCCCTGAACGCCGTGAGCGGCTCAACGAGCCGTTGCCGCCTGATCGGACCGGGGGCGCCACCTTGGACGACAGCCTTGTCTACCACGACGCGGCGTCCTCTTCATGGGCCATGCACGTACTGCAGGCGTCGGGGGACTTCGGCAGCGGCGGTCAGGTGCAGCTTGGGTGTCGTGGCAACGGCAGCTGGACCGCCACCAACTCGTCCATCAACGCGATCGAAGTCGAGAGCCTGGCGACCGCGGCGGTGGCCGGGTGAGGTGAAAGTCCGAGTCCTGACATCCCGCCGCGCGATCAATCGACACAGGAGCGCTTTCCATCCGTTCGCCCGAAGCGGTAGTCGCCGCCCCGGACGGTTGCGGGGTTCTCGGCGGCCAGCAGACCGACCTCGTAGCCGCGCTCTTCGATGCGGTCGAGGAGACCGGCGAGCAGGCGCGGCGTCTTGGCGGTGTCGTGCATCAACACGACGGAGTCGTGACGAAGGAGCGAGTCGTCCCGCGTCTCGGAATCGATGTCACTGAGGATCCGATCTGAGCTGTGCGCCTCGTTCCAGTCGCAGCTCTCGAGCGTCCAGGTGACGAGCCGCAGCCGATGGGCCGCCGCGACCTCGTAGCTGTCCGGATCCTTGATGTCGCCGTAGGGCGGCCGCCAGATCGTGGGCGTCGGGCAGCCGAGCGACTGGAGGACGGCGAGCGTTCGAGCGATCTCGTCTTCGAGCGCGGGCCTGTCCAACTCGTGATGCGAGTCATGTGCTGCCCAGCAGTGCGGCTGCACGTCGTGGCCGGCCTCGATCATGCGAGCAATGAGCTCGGGATGCGCCTCGGCACGCGAGCCGAAGACGAAGAAGGTCGCGGGCACGCCGCGATCCGCGAGCACGTCGAGGATTGCCGGAGTGGCGAGCTCGTTGGGACCGTCATCGAAGGTCAGAGCGACCACGGGACCAGGCTAGTCGGCGCGGCCCTCGACGTAGACTCTGTCGATGCCTCCGCTGCCTCGGCGGGCTGGCGAGCGCCCGCAGACGACCCCGACCAACCCGCACACCCAGCTCGATCAGCAGCCCACCGATCTGCGCTGGGTCGAGGAGCTGGCGGACCGGGTCTTCGCGCTGCCGGGCGTCAGCGAGGAACCGAGCCGCATCTCGGTGCCAGGCGCGCGAGCGCTCGTCCTGGCACCGGGCGAGCCGGCCGGGCCGCCGGAGGCATTTTTGATCGATCGAGAGTTCGCCCATCTCCACCCGGCCCCGGACCACAGCCTGCACGCGATGCTTCCTATTGAGACTGCGGGCGAAGCCGTCGCCGCCGGCTGGGCAGAGGCCCACCCCGCCGCCCTGAGAGGGCTCATCCCGCGAACCGCGGTGATGCTCTACGCGCCGCGTGACGAGGCCGAGCTCGACGTCATCGAAAGCCTGGTTCGGGCCTCCCACGCATTCGCTCGGCCCGGCTGACCGCCTCTCCAGGAGCTAGTCGGGGTTGTCGAGCGTACGCAGCAGGACCGCTTCACCCTGTCCGCCTCCGCCGCACATCGCTGCGATGCCGAGGGTGGCGCCTCGGTGTTGAAGCTCGATCGCGAGGGTGAGCAGGAGCCGGAAGCCGGAGGCGGCGAGGGGGTGGCCGACGGCGATGGCGCCGCCGTTGACGTTCACCCGCTCAGGGTCGATGTCCAGGGCGTCCATGGAAGCGAGCGCGACGCCGGCGAACGCCTCGTTGATCTCCCAGAGGTCGATGTCGATCGTGGTCAGCCGCTGAGCCGCGAGCAGCTTTTCGGCTGCTTCGGCAGGGCGCAGGTGAAGGGTCGAGTCGGGACCGGCCACCACGGCGCGTCCGACGATCTGGGCCAGCGGCTGGAGGCCGGCCTTGCGCGCGGTGTGAAGGTTGGCGACGAGCCCGGCGCTGGCGGCGTCCGAGAGCTGTGAGGCGTTCCCGGCGGTGATGGTGCCCACCGGCGTGAAGGCGGGACGCAGTGCGGCGAGGCGGTCGAGCGAGGTGTCGGGGCGGACGCCCTCGTCGTGACGAAGTTCGCCGCCGGTGGTCTCCAGAGGCGCGATCTCTTCGCCCAGCCGCCCGCTGTCGGTGGCGGCTGCCGCCCGGCGGTGGGACTCGAGCGCGAATGCGTCTTGGGAGGCGCGGTCGACTCCAAGCCGCTCGTTCTCTTGGTCGGAGAGCTCGCCCATACCCGACGCGGCGATGGCGCACCACAATCCGTCGTGATGCATGACGTCGATCAAGTTGCGGTCACCCGCCGCATCGCCGGTGCGCATGTGCACGGCGTGAGGCGCCCCGGTCATTGAGTCAAAGCCGCCCACGAGCACACACGTCGCTTCGCCCGCGCGGATCATCCCGGCAGCCAGGGCCACCGAGCTCATGCTCGCCAGGCAGACGTCGTTGAGCGTGATTCCTGGCACCTCACGCGCGACGCCACCGAGGATGGCCGCCCGACGACTCGGGTTCTGGCCGTTTGCGGCTTGCAGCACGTTGCCCATCGCGACGTAGTCGGGGCGGAACCCTGGAGAGCGAGCGAGCGCCGCCCGCACCGCGTGTGCCCCGAGCTCGACTGCAGGGACGTCCGACAGCGCCCCGCGAAAACGCCCGACGGGCGTACGAGCACCATTGATCAACACCGGCGTCGTACGCGGATCCTCAACGGTCTCGACTGGTTGCATCTCGCTCACCGCGAGGATAATGCGCGCATGGAGGGGGCCGGTCACAGCGGTAGGACCGCCGAGCCGGGCGGCGCGCACATCCCGCTGCTCGTCATCGGCGCCGGGCCCTATGGATTGTCAACGGCCGCGCACGCCAAGCGCCACGGCGTAGAACCCCTCGTCGCCGGCGATCAGATGGGCTTCTGGCGGCGCAATATGCCGGAGCGGATGCTTTTGCGCTCCGGTACCGACTGGCACCTGGACGCCGACGGGATTGATACGTTCGAGGCATTCCTCGCCGAGCGCGGCATCGACCCCGCCGGGGTGCCGCCAGTGCCGCTGCGGACCTTCATCGAGTACGCCGACTGGTTCTGCGCGCAGACGGGCATCCAACCCCGCCCCACTCTCGTCGCTCAGCTCGAGAGGGTTGACGGGCAGTTCGTCGCAACCTTCGAAGACGGCCAGCGGCTGACCGCTGACGCGGTTGTGGCCGCTCCGGGCATCGCCCGCTTTCCCGTCATTCCGGATTGGGTGCCCGCTTCGCTGCCGGAGACCGGCTGGTCGCACACCAGCACGCTCGTGCAGTTCGACCACCTCCGCGACGCTCGCGTGCTCATCGTGGGCGGCCGCCAGAGCGCGTTCGAGTGGGCGGCGCTGCTGGCCGAAGTCGGCGCGGCGGCCGTCCACGTCGTGCACCGCCACGACGCGCCCAGTTTCGAGACCTCGCACTGGACGTTCGTCGATGAGCTCATGGACAACACAGTCCGCATCCCGGGATGGTTTCGCCGCCTTCCCGGTGCGGAACGCGAAACGATCGTGCAGCGGTTCTGGGCAGAAGGCCGGTTGAAGCTCGAGCCCTGGCTGACCGCACGCCTTCCCGAAGGCGTCGTCCACCGCCGACCACGAAGTGCGATTGCAACGTGCCACGAACTGCCGACCGGCGAGATCGAGGTCGAGCTGTCCGGTGCCGAGCGCCTGATAGTCGATCACGTGGTGCTCGCCACCGGCTACAAACCGAACCTGTCAAACGTCGACTACCTGCGCCCGCTCCTCGACCGCATCCAGACGACGGACGGCTTCCCGGTGCTCGACGAGTACTTCCAAACCAGCGTGCACGGACTCTTCATGCCCGGCTTTGTCGCCACCCGCGACTTCGGCCCCTTCTTCGGATTCGTTCGCGGCTGCCCGGCGGCCGCCGCCCTGATCGTCGCTGCCCTGCTCGACCCGCCGGTGGCGACTATGCGCCGGTCGACTTGCTGACCGACGGCGCCGCGCTGACCGGTCTGCGCGAACTCGAACTCGCCTACCGGCGCACGGTCGGAGACTGGCAAGCAACCACGTCAACAAAGGGCGCGAGCGCGACGCCGAGAAACGCGCTCGTGTGAGCCTCGTCAAGTCCGGTGGCGTACGGATGGTCGCGGACGTCGACTCGGCAGACGCGACACCTCGCCGCCCCTTTCTTGCCCTGGGCGGCCGGCGGCCGGGGCGCTACCCTGGTCCTACGGGTCGGGCGTCCGTTCGACCGAAGCAGTGCCCCGCGTTTTCGCAGTTGTTGCCTTCGCGCACCCTCCGCATCTCGCAGTGCACACATATCCCGGAGGGACAAAGATGGCTACAGGAACAGTCAAGTGGTTCAGCGACGACAAGGGCTACGGATTCATCACACCGGATGACCCGGGCAAGGACCTGTTCGTGCACCACAACGCGATCCAGGGCAGCGGATTCAAGTCGCTGGCCGAGGGCGCGAAGGTCAGCTACGACGCTGAGCAGGGCACCAAGGGCCCGGCGGCCGCGAACGTCCAGGTGCTCTAAGCCCACGGACTTCGATCGAGCGACGGAGAGTCCGTGCGCGGGCCGTCCGTCTGCTCGCTCGTGAGCGGCGTCGACGCTCGAAATTGGACAACTCGGAGGACACGCATGGCCTCAACCGGCAAGAGAAAGACCACGATGGCAAAGCTCAACCGTGAACGCCGGCTCGCCGAGCGTCGGCTGGAGAAGAAAGCCAAGAAGGACGCGAGGAAGCGGGCGGCGGCAGCCGACGCAGGCCCGCCCGGCGACACGCTGACCGAAGACGACCACTGATTTCTGCGCGGGAGCAGACCGTCCGAGTGGTCTGACCAGCCCGATGGCGTACACCACCTCGGAGGCAAGGCAGGAGCTGCTCGACACCATCGCGCGGGCGGCAAACGAGCTTGGGTTCGCCAGCGCGTGCCTCGGGGAGGCGTACGAGCGGCTGGACGAGTACAACGGCGACCGGCTCGAAGCCGAGTGCTTCCGGCCCGTGCAAACGGCATACGGGCGCGCGAAGCGCACGCACACCGAATTCGCCGTCCGCCACGGGTTCCCGGCAGCCGCGTTCGAGCCGCAACCGACGGGCCCGGCCTCCCAGGGCGCCGCCAGCTTCATCGCCCGCGCTGTCGAGGCGGTCGGTGTGGCCGATCGCACCCTCGCGGACCTTCAGGATTCCATGTTGCCGGTGGAAGCGGGCGACGAAGCGCTCCGCGCCGGGCTCAAGGCGGTTCGGGAGCCGCTCGGCAACCTGCCCGGGACGGCCCGCGACTTCCTTCGTGGCCTCGGGCGTTAGCCGGCTCACGACGGACCAGATGGCGGCCAGGCCATGCCCGACGGCACTCTGCCAGAGCCCGGAGGTGCGGTCCGAGGCGGGCGCCACGGTGACGCTCCCGGTCGAGGACAAGTTCTACGGCGACCGCTACGGCAGGGTCGCCGACCCGTTCGGGCACGATTGGCAGATCGCCACACACACGGAGGACGTGGGCCCGGAGGAGATCGCCGCGCGCGGCAGGCAGGCTAGGCCAGGCCCAGCTGAACCCGGTAGCTCACTCCCATTCGATCGTGCCCGGTGGCTTCGACGTGATGTCGAGGGTCACCCGGTTGACCTGCGCGATCTCGTTGATCATTCGCGAGGCGACTCGTTCCAGCAGGTCGTAGGGCAGTCGGGCCCAATCGGCCGTCATTGCGTCGTCGCTCGTCACCGCTCGGATCACGACGACGTAACCGTAGGTGCGCTCGTCGCCCTGCACGCCGACTGACCGCAAGTCGGCCGGCAGCACGCAGAAGGACTGCCAGAGCTCG
>Ga0126307_10002476_pt1 | contig 12458 bp, 12 predicted proteins | sample Plot28_FD_89955 | JGI IMG/M metagenome (GOLD analysis project Ga0126307, IMG submission 89955) | Serpentine soil microbial communities from UC McLaughlin Reserve, CA, USA - Plot28 | ecosystem: Environmental > Terrestrial > Soil > Grasslands | place: USA: UC McLaughlin Reserve, Lake County...
CGGCCCGAACGCCGCGAGGTGGCGGCGCACGAGCGCGGGCGGATCCGACTTCGCGAGCGGCGCGCCAAGCCACGTCTCGGCCGGAGTGAACGGCGCGTCGGACGGGAACGACCAGCGGTCGTCGCTCGGCACCATCAGCAGTGGCAGGTTCATGCGGGTGGCGTAGCCGAGCGCGCGCTCGTTGACGTCCGGGAACCGCTCCACCAGCAGGGCCCGCAGCTCCGCGAAGCGGCGCGGCTGCTCGTCGAGGATCCGCCGCGCGGCGCGCAGCACCTGGTCGACCTCGAGCCCCTGGTCGCGCCCGCGCAGCGCTGCCATCGCCGCGGTGAGCGCGGGCTGCAGGGTGCTGCGCAGCTCGCGGTAGTCGGCGGCGCTCATCTGGTGCAGGGTCGCGCGCATCGTCGTGCCGCGCACGACGCGCCTCTCGTGGAGCGCGTCGTGGAGCTGCTTGCGGCGGAAGCCGCGCAGCCGGGTCCAGAGGCCGATGAACGGTGGCTTCGGCTCCTGCGCCTGCAGGCCGCCGACGCGCTCGACGGCGTCGGCGACGTCCGTCTTGACGCGCTCGAGCAGCAGCTGGCGCGCGAGCGTGGCGCGGTTGAGCTGGCGCAGCGTGAGGGTGTCGCCCGGCACGGCGATGGATGGTCGCGCATCCGTGCCGCGGACGTCGCCGAACGGCGGGAGCGAGAGGTGGCTCGAGCGGCCCGTCAACGCAGGTCACAGCCGCTCCGACGAGGTGTGACCGGCGTTCACGGCCTCATTCGCCGTCAACGCTGGTCGCCGCCACCGCCACCGAGGGTGACCGGCATTCACCGGCCGCCCGGACCCACCCCGCCGTTCGCAGGCAAACGCGCCCGGACGACGAACGCGCCTAACCGAACACGCGCACGTACTGGCGCACCGAAGCGCCCGGGACGCTCGCCGTCACCCGGTAGAGCCCGCGGCGCGTCGGCCGGAAGAAGCGCAGGTAGCGCCCGCCGACCACCGGCACGCGGCGGCGGCGCACGCGGCGGTAGCGCCCCCGAACCCTGCGCTCGAGCGTCACGGTGACGCGCGCGCCGTTCGCCGGCGTGAGCACGCCGCTGACGGCGAGGCGATCGCGGCGGCGCAGCCGCCGCGACGAGACGCCAAGCGCGAGCTTCGGCACGACCGTGATCCGCAGCGAGCCCGACTCGAGCGGCGCGCGCGTCGCGTCGCCGGCGAAGCGCGCGCGGATCGTGCCCGTCTGCGGGACGTCGATCGTCGTGCTCCACTGGCCGTCGGCGGCGCAGCGCACACGCGTGATCGGCGAGAACGCGGAGCCGGCCGTCGCGTAGAGGATGTCGACGGGAGCGCCGGCGGCGGAGCTGCCGTCGGCGAAGCGCAGCGCCCCGCTCAGGATCGTCGACGTGACGCCGCGCAGCGTCGTCGCCGAGGCGCGCAGCGTCAGCCCCGCGAGCGGCCCGGCGTACTGCGCCGCGCGCACGCGCAGCGCCGGCAGCTGACCGTAGAAGACGTCGCCGGGGCACGAGGTCGCGCTGGCGTCGCGGTGACCCGACACGCGCTGGAACGCGACCGGCGTGCCCGAGCTGTAGCGGTTGGTCTCGCCGCCCGCCGAGGTGACCGTCACGGTGCCCTCCACCGGCACGCCGTGGATCGACAGCTTCCAGCCGACCAGGCGCGCGATCGCGTCCAGCGCGGCCTCCGGCGACCCGACGGACATGAACGTGCCGATGCACGCGACGCCGGTCGAGACGCTGTTGAAGCCCTGCGCCTGGGCGCCGACGATCGCCTGGTCGATCCCGCCGGCGCGGCCCTCGAAGATCTGGCCGTACTGGTCGACGAGGAAGTTGTAGCCGATGTCGTTCCAGCCGTTGTGGTCGCGGTGGTAGAGCGCGATCCCGAGCACGATCGCGGCCGAGTCCTCCGGCCCGTAGTCGTTCGCGTTGACCGTGTGGTGCACGAACGCGATCTGGACCTGGCCGTAGGCCGGCGCGGCGCGCGGCACGACGCTGTCGCCGCCCCAGTCGGCGCGCGGGATGATCGGCGGCGCGCCGGCCTGCCTGCGCCGCGCCGCGGCGCGCGCAAGCGGCCTGCGGCGGCGCGCCGCGCGAGCCGCCGGGCCGGAGCGCGCGAAGCGGGCGCGCAGCCCGCGGGCGTGCCCCTTGAGCCGCAGCTGGAACTCGTCGGCGGCGCCGGTCCAGACGGGATCGGTGCCAGCCGTGCCGCGGCCGGTGTCGGGCCCGTGGTCGCCGGCGCGGTGCAGCGCCGTCCAGCGCGTCCAGCGCCCGCCGCGCCGGCGCGCGCGCACCTGCGCCTGCGCGCGGCTGCCGCGCGCCCAGCCGAGCCCGATCACGTCGAAGCGCCGCGGCGCGTCGTAGACGGGCGTCGTGTGCCATCCGGCCGCCGCGGCGGTCGCGCCGGCGGGGGAGGGGAGGTGGAGTGAGAAGGACTCCGCGCGCGGCGCGGCGGCCACGCGCGCGGGGCGCACGGCGCCGAGCGCCGCGGTCGCGGCGCCCAGCTTCAGCGCTTGGCGGCGGGTGAGACTGGCCACGGTGGTCGGAACACGGCAATCGCCGCAAAGGACCGCTTGGCGATCGGCCGGGCGGATCCTTGCCGCTCGCCGGCCTAGGAGCAGTCGGGGCAGCTCCCCCGCAGGACGACGTCGTGCGCGCCGACGTCGTAGCCGAGCCGCGCGGCGACGCCGTCGATCAGCCGCTCGAGCTCGGGGTCCTCGAACGCGTCGCGCTTGCCGCAGCGCTCGCAGATCGCGTGGTGGTGGTGATCGCCGCTCGGGTCGGCGGGCTCGAAGCAGGCGGTGCCGTCGACGTCCAGCCGGTGCACGAGGCGCAGCGACGTGAGCACCTCGAGCGCCCGGTAGACGCTCGCGAGACCCGCCGCGCGGCCGTCGCCGGCGCGCAGCCGGTCGTGGATCTCCTGCGCGCTCAGGCAACAGCGCTGGCGCTCGAGCAGCGCGAGCACCTGCTCGCGCGCGCCGCCGGCACGGTGGCCGGTGCGCGCGAGCTCGCGGCGCGCGTGCGCGCCCCAGCCGGCCGGATGCTCGTGCGGGTCGCTTGTCGCCACCGGCCAGATCGTAGCGCGCATTCTGCAAACGAGAATGATTTGCAGTAAGATCCCGGCGCGCATGATCGGCCTCCGGACAGCGATCGCACTGCTCGCCTGCGTCCCGCTGGTGTCGGCGCTCGCCGCCTGCGGCGAGGAGGACGGCCGTGCAGCGGACGGGGGAGAGCGGTTGCGCGTCGTCGCCACGACCGGGCAGGCCGCGGACTTCGCGCGCGCGGTCGGCGGCGGGCGCGTCGCGGTCACGGGGCTGCTCGCGCCCAACGCCGACCCGCACGAGTTCGAGATTCGCCCGGACGACGTCAAGGCGCTCGACGGCGCCGAGCTCGTCGTGCGCTCGGGCGGCGACCTCGACCAGTGGCTAGAGGGCGCGATCGACAGCGCGGGGATCGACGCGAAGGTCGTCACGCTGGCCGACGCCGTCGCGCTCGCCGGCGACGACCCGCACTGGTGGCAGGACCCGCGCAACGCGATCCGTGCCGTCGCCGCACTGCGCGACGCGCTGAGCGAGGTCGACCCCGCCGGCGCCGGCGCCTACGAGCGCAACGCCGCCGCCTACACCGCGCGGCTCGAGCGGCTCGACCGAGCGGTCGCCACGTGCATCGACAAGGTGTCGAAGGCCGACCGGACGCTCGTCACCACGCACGACGCGCTCGGCTACTACGCCCGCCGCTACGGCATCCGCGTCGTCGGCGCGGTGATCCCGTCGCGCTCGACGGCGGCGCAGCCGTCGGCCGGCGACATCTCCGAGCTGATCGACACGATCAAGCGCGAGCACGTCAAGGCGGTGTTCGCGGAGAGCTCGGTGCGGCCCGACGTCGAGGAGGCGATCGCGCACGAGTCGGGCGCTCGAATCGGCCGCGCGCTGTGGGCCGACACGCTCGGGCCGGCGGGCTCCGACGGCGCGACCTACGTCGACTCGATCGCCTCCAACACCGCCGCGCTGGTCGACGGCTTCAGCGGCGGCCAGATCAGCTGCCGGCCGAAGCCGTGATCGACCTCTCGGCGCTCTACATTCAGCGCGCGCTGCTCGAGATGCTGCTGCTCGCCGTTCCGGCCGGACTGCTCGGCAGCTGGATCGTGCTGCGGCGGCTCGCGTTCTTCACCCACGCGGTCGGAACCGTGAGCTTCCCCGGGCTCGTGCTGGCGAGCGCATGGGGGATCTCACCCCAACTTGCGGCGCTGTCGGCGGCGCTCGGGTTCGGCGCGGCGCAGGAGCGGCTCGTGCGCACGCGCCGGCTCGCCGCCGACGCCGCGACCGGCCTGCTGCTGGTCGGTGCGCTGGCCGCGGGTGTCGTGCTGGCCTCAGACGTCTACGAGTCCGGCACGGAGGTCGACACGCTGCTGTTCGGCTCGCTGATCGGGCTGAGCGCGACCGACCTGTGGCTCACCGCGCTCGTCGCGGCCGCCGCTGTCGCGCTCGACGCCGCGCTGCGGCGGCACTGGCTCGGCACGGGCTTCGAGCCTGGCAGCGCACGCGCGCTCGGGCTGCGGCCCGTGCTGGCCGACCGCCTGCTGCTGACCGGGACCGCCGCCGCGGCCGTCGTTGCGCTCGACGCGGTCGGCGCGCTGCTGGTCACGGTCGTGCTGGTCGTGCCCGCCGCGACGGTGCGGCTGCTGACGGACCGGCTCGTCCGGCTTCAGCTCGGGGCGATCGCGCTGGCCGCCGCCGAGGGAGTCGGAGCCGTCGCGCTGGCGGATGCGCTCAACGTCGGCGCGGGCCCCGCGCTGGCGGTGCTCGGCGGCGCGCTGTTCGCGGCCGTCGCCGGTGCGACGGCGCTGCGCGCGCGGGCGGTGACGGCGTGACGCCCGGCGTCGTGGTGCGCGGGCTGTCCGGCGGCTACGCGCCCGGCCGTGACGCGCTGCGCGACGTCTGGTTCGCCGCCGAGCCGGGCCAGATCGTCGGCGTGCTCGGCCCCAACGGCGGCGGCAAGACGACGCTCTTCCGCGCGCTGCTCGGCGAGCTGCCGATCCGCCACGGCGAGCTCGTGCTCCCCGGTCGCCCGGCGTACGTGCCGCAGACCGAGCGCGCGCGGCTCGACTTCCCGGTCAGCGCGTTCGACGTCGTGCTGATGGGCGCCTATGCGCGCACGCCGTGGTTCCGGCGCGTCGCGCGGGGCGATCGGGCGGCCGCGCACGCGGCGCTCGAGCGCGTCGGGCTCGCGGGCGAGGCGCGCGCTACGTTCGGCGCGCTGTCGGGCGGTCAGCGGCAGCGCGTGCTGATCGCCCGCGCGCTGCTCCAGCAGGCGCAGGTGCTGCTGCTCGACGAGCCGCTCTCCGGTGTCGACGGCGTGAGCGCCGCGCGGATCGCGGCGCTGTTCGCCGAGCTGCGCAACGAGGGCCGGACGCTGCTGCTCGCCACGCACGACGTGCGCCAGGCGAGCGACTGGGATCGCGTGCTGTGCCTGCACAACCGCCAGGTCGACTTCGGGCGGCCGGTCGCCGTGCTCAGCCCCGAGACGTTGCGCGAGACCTACGGCGGCGAGCTGATCGTGCTCGAGGGCGGCGGTCGCGCGGTCGGCGTCGGACACCACGCTCACTGATGCTCGACTGGGTGACGGACCCGTTTGCGTCACCGATCGTCCAGCGGGCGCTGGTCGAGGTGCTGATCCTGTCGGTCGCCTGCGGACCGCTCGGCGTCTGGGTGCTGCTCTATCGCGACGCCTACGCGGCCGAGTCGATCAGCCACGGCATGCTGCCCGGCCTGGTCGTGGCGGCGCTCGCCGGCGCGCCGCTGCTGCTCGGCGCGGCGGCGGGCGTCCTGCTCGCCGCGGCCGGCATCGCGCTCGTCGCGCGCGACCAGCGGCTCGGCGCGGACGTCGGCGTCGCGGTCTGCGTCTCCGGGCTGTTCGGCCTCGGCGGGATGCTGGCGCTCTCGCCCGACTCGCCGCCGCGGCTGCAGGAGCTGCTCTTCGGCGACCTGCTCGGAGTGAGCGCCGGCGATCTCGCCGTCGCCGCCGCGCTGGCCGGCTTCGTCGTGCTCGCGCTGGCGGTCGGTCACCGCTCGCTCGCGCTCGTCGGGTTCGACCGCGCGGCGTCGCCGTCGCTCGGCGCGCGGCCGCTGCGCTGGGAGCTGGCGCTGCTCGCCGTTCTCGCGCTCACGACGGTCGCGGCCGTGCAGGGGCTGGGGAACCTGCTCCTCGTCGCGCTCGTGCTCGCGCCGGCGGCCGCGGCGCTCAGCCTCGCGCGGCGGCTCGCGGCCGCGCTCGCGCTGTCGGTCGCGCTCGCGGCGCTTGCCGGCAGCGCCGGGCTGATGCTGTCGTTCCACCTGCACGTCGCCGCGGGCGCCTCGGTCGCACTGTGCGCCGTCGCACTCGCGCTGCTCGCGCTGCTGGCGCCGGCGCGGCGCCCGCGCCTGGCCGCTTGATCCATTGACTTCCGGCCGGTGCGTGCGACGATCGCCCTGGCGATGGGTGGCGCGGAGGGAACCGGCTGCGAGGCGTCCGTGGTGGAAACGGGCTGAGCATGGCGCGGCGCTACCAGATCCGCCGTCCCAACTCGCGCGTCGCGCGCTGGGCGCGGCGCATCTTCGGTGTCATCGGAACCGCGGTCGTGCTCGCGGTCGGCGGCGCTAGCGCGCGGATGATCGTGCCGGGCGACGAACGCGCCGCCGCGACGCCTGAGCCGACGATCGCCGCGCGGGAGCAGCGGGCCGCCACGCGCGCGCCGCGGCTGACGGCGCGCCAGCGCGAGGAGCGCAGGGGGGCGGTCGACGAGCTCCGACGCCAGGGCTACGTGCCGGTGCGCCTCTCCGACTACCGCGCCGACCACGTCCTTCGCGTGCTGATCGGCGAACCGGCGGCGAGCGCGAAGCGCGGCCTGCGCGCGTTCTTCTTCGTGCGCGCCCATTACGTCGGCAACGACGCCGCGTCGCCCAGCCTCAGGTTGCGAGCCGGCCGCCAGCGCGAGCGCGCGATAACGCTCGCCTACGCGCTCTATCGCAAGGGCGACCGCGAGTGCTGCCCGAAGGGCGGCGAGCTGAGCGTGCGCTTCCGCTGGACGGGTAGCGCGCTCGAGCCGCGCGGGCACGTCCCGCCCGCCTACCAGCGGCTGCCGTCCGCCTTCGCGCGAACCTGAACGGAGGCTGGCGCCGTCTAAGCGATCGCGCCCGCCGGGCCGGCGACGCGCACGACGCCGCGCCGCCCGCGGCGGAAGCGCCGTGCGGGGGTCACGGGCTCGGCGTCGGGCGGCCGGTCCTGGACACGAGCCAGCAGCCACTCCAGCGAGCCCTCGCGGCCGCACACGGCTTGCCAGCCGGCGAGCCGCCGGTCGAGCTCGGCCTCGTCCATCGTCGGCGTGAGGAGGTGCACGCTGCCGCCGCCGCGGCCGCCGAGCGCGTGCTGGAACAGGTACAGCTCGCCCGTGTCGCGCACCCACGCGGCGCGGAAGCTGGGGCCGTTGCGCGAGCGCCAGAACAGCCCGACGTCGCGCTCGCGCGAGCCGCGGCGGGCAGGGTTCGAGGCATAGAAGGCGCCGAGGGACAGGTACGTCCGGGCGATGGGGTCACGCATGTGGGGAGCTCCTTGTGGAGGAGGAGTGACACGTGATCTTCGCGGAACGCCGGCGGGGATTTGAGTCGGTCAGCTCCAGAAGCCGGGGTACGGCTATCCCCACCCCCGGCTCGCGGTCCGCAGCGCGGCGTAGGATCGAGCCCATGTGCGGCCGCTTCACCGCCACGATGGTCGACCCGCACCGCATCGCCGACCGTTTCGGCGTGCGCGAGCAGTGGATCCCCGGCGAGACGCTCGGTCGCTTCAACGTCTGCCCGACGGAGCAGGTGCTGGCGGTCTGCGCCGGCGGGCAAGACGGCCGGCTTGCGCGCGACCTGCGCTGGGGGCTCGTGCCGCCGTGGGCGCGCAGGCTGCGCGCCGGGCCCGAGCCGATCAACGCGCGCGCGGAGTCGCTGCTCGCCAAGCGCCTGTTCGCGCCGCTGCTGGCGCGCGCCGACCGGCGCTGCCTCGTGATCGCCGACGGCTGGTACGAATGGCTGCGTCCCGAGCGCCCGCGCGGCGAGCGCGTCCCGTTCCGCTACACGGTCGACGGCGGCGCGCCGTTCGCGTTCGCCGGGCTGTGGGACGAGAACCGCGTCGACGGCGCGCGGCTCGCCTCCGTCACGGTCCTCACGACGGTGGCGAACGCGGTGTGCGCGCCGGTGCACGACCGGATGCCGTGCGTGCTCGACTCAGCGGACGCCGAGGCGGCCTGGCTCTCGCCCGACGTCGACGCCGATGCGGCGCTCGAGCTGCTGACGGTGCTCACGGCGGACCGCACCGCGGCGGCGCCCGCCAACCCCGCCGTGAACCGCGCCGGCGTGGAGGGCGCCGAGCTCCTCGCCGTTCCCGCGGTCGCCGAGCCGATGCAGCTCGAGCTCGGTTACTGACCGACCGCGGTCTCCGGGTGCTTGAGGTACTGGTGCACGAAGGCGATGGCCATGCTGCCCTCGCCGACGGCGGCGGCGACGCGCTTGACCGGGCCGAACCGGACGTCGCCACACGCGAAGACGCCCGGAACGCTCGTCTCGAGGAGGTAGGGGTCGCGCTCGAGCTCCCAGCCTCCCGCGGCACGCACGTCGGAGCCCGTCAGCACATAGCCGTTGCGATCGAGTGCGATCTCGGGCGGCAGCCACGCCGTCTCCGCGTCCGCCCCGATGAGGATGAACAGCCCGCCCGACGCGAGCCGGGTCGTCTCGCCGGTGGCGGCTTCGCGGACGTCGACCGCCTCGAGCGACACGTCACCGTGCGCCGCGACGACCTCGGCGCGATACATCGTGCGGATGTTCGAGCGGGCCGCGATCTGATCGACGAGATAGCGCGACATGCTCTTCTCGAGCGTCTCGCCGCGGCACAGGATCGTCACGCTCCTCGCGTGGTTGGAGAAGAACATCGCCGCCTGCCCTGCGGAGTTGCCGGCGCCCACGATATGGACGTCCAGGCCGTGGGTGTTCGGCGCGTCGCTGCGCGCCGCGCCGTACGAGATGCCCTTGCCGGCAAGCCGATCGAAGCCGTCGATCGACAGCTTTCGCCACGCGACCCCGCAGGCGAGGATGATCGTCCGCGCCCGCAGTACGTCGCCGCCGTCGAGGTGCACATGGCGCGTCGCAGCGTCGATTCGGGTGATCGATCGAGTGACGAGGACCTCGGCCCCGAGCCGCCACGCCTGCTGCAGCGCACGGCTGGCCAGCTCGTCGCCCGACACACCCGCCGGGAAGCCGAGGTAGTTCTCGATCCGCGACGACGTGCCGGCCTGGCCGCCCGGGGCCTCGCGCTCGATGACGATCGTGCGGAGGCCCTCCGAGGCGCCGTACACGGCGGCGGCCAGTCCCGCGGGCCCGGCGCCTACGACGACGGCGTCGTACTCGGCGGCGACGGCGTCGGTCGCGAGGCCCAGCAGCTCGGCGACCCGGCGGTGCTGCGGGCGCACCACGGTCTTGCCGTCGACGACGCGGATCGTCGGCAGGTCTCCGTCGGCCGGCAAGGGACCGCCCCAGTGCTCGGCGGCATCGGGCGCGTCGGGCGTGAGCCACCGGAACGTGATCTGGTTGCGGTCGAGGAAGTGCAGCAAGTCCGCGCAGGACGCGTCCCAGCGATGGCCGACGACGATCGCGCGTGGCGGAGGCGGGTCGGCCGCGATGCCCTGCAGCCCGCGCGATCCGCCCATCCGATGGGCCGCGAGCCTGCCGACTTCCTTGCCGACGTCAGGCACGACGGCCGCAACAGCGTGGTAGGCGTGAGCTTCCAGCCGCATGATGCGCGACTTCTCCGCCGCGCGAAACCCGACCGGGAACACCGTCCCGAGTGCGAGCGGCACCTCGCCGAAGATGTCCCCGGGATTGCGCTCGCCTACGACGCGCTCGATCCCATCGACGAGCTTGACCGGTTCGACGCGACCCTCCAGCACGGCGAAGAGCGCGCGCTCTGAGCCTTCGTGCGCCGCGTATTCGCCCGGCATGAGGGTGATGTCCGCCGCCGCTCGGCAAAGCCGCTCGCGCTCCGCCGGGCCGAGAGCGGCGAAGATCGCGACGGCGCCTATCTCGTCCGGCGTCACCATGAGCTAGCGCTGATCCGCGACCCAGGCGGCGAGGAGCCCGCGGTAGTGGGCGACGAACTGCTCGTGCTCGCGCGCCGGGAACCCGCGCTGGACGGTGTCGACGAGCAGCGCGTCGAACTCGTCCGAGTCGACGTACTCGGCCATCGCCTCGTCGACGTGGCCGAGGTGGCGGTCGCAGAACTCCTCGTAGGCCTCGACCTCGAAGTAGTCGTCGGCGAGCGTGCGGTAGGCGTCGAGCTTCTCCGCGTAGCCGCGGTCGGAGTCGCCGACGGCGAACCACGGCTCGGGATCCATCGCGACGTGCATCGACCGGCCCGTCACGCAGCAGAAGACGGTCCAGCGCAGCAGCGCCTTGATCGCCCAGGGGAAGTAGTAGTGCAGCGAGATCAGCGAGACGTCCGGGCAGGCGTTGGCGTAGTCGATCGGGTGGACCGCGCCGGCCTTGACGAGCGTCTCGCACGAGTTGAACTCCCAGCGGAAGAACGCGTTGACGGTGCGGCCGATCGTGACCACTTCGCGGCCCGTCGCGGCGTCGAGGAACTCGTGGTCGACCTGGTAGCGGTCGTGCAGCGGGCGGTCGGGCTCGAAGTGCATGACCATCGTCTCAGCGCCGATCGAGAGCGAGCGCGCGAAGACGTCGAAGCCGTCGACGGCGCGCTGCAGGTGCATCAGCCGCTGGCCGGACTCGTCGTAGCGCTCGGCCAGCTCGCGCGCGTCGCGGACCTGGCTGACGCCGACCCAGGCGCCGCCGTCGAACGGCTTCATGAACAGCGGGTAGCCGATCTCCGCGGCGACCTCCGCGAGGTCGAACGGGCGGTTGTAGCGCTCCGCGGTGTAGGCGAAGCGCTCGTCGGCCGGCGGCTGCTTGTACGGCACGAGCCACGTGTCGGGCACCTTCAGGCCAAGCCGCATCATCGCGCAGTAGGCCGAGTGCTTCTCCATCGACTGGAACGTGAACGGGTTGTTCATCAGGTAGACGCCGTCCATCAGTGCGACCTTCTTGATCCACTCGCGCGGCACGTAGTACCAGTGCGCCAGCCGGTCGATCACGAGCGCATGGCGCGGGCGCATGCGCAGGTCGAACGGCTCGATCGTGACGCGCTCGGTCGCGAACTCGTGGCGCTCGCCCTCGTGCTCGATCGCCGGGCCGAGCCGGGCCATCATCGTCTCGAACGCGCCCGACCAGTCCTCCTCGGTCCCGAGCAGCAGCCCAACCAGATGGCTCCGGGTCATCGCCCGCGACTCTACCCCCATGCGCGCGCCAGCAGGTCGACGAGATGCGGGTCGAGCGCGTCGCGCCAGCCGACGTAGTTGTGCGCGTCGCGGTTGACGTTCAGCGTCACGGCGTGGCCCTGGCGGCGCAGGGCGGTCGCGACGGCGCGGTTGTTCGCGAGGTTCTCCTCCGGCGCGCCGCACGTGATCGCGATCGGGATCGGCGTCGCCGCCGGACCGGCGTTCAGCACCTGGCCGACGAAGCGCGAGATCCGGCGGAACCGCGGGAAGCTCGACTCCTGCGGGCCCCAGCGCAGGCGGAAGAACGAGCCCGACTGCAACATCAGCGCGCCGAACGCGCCGGGATGTAGCCAGCGCGCGTGCAGCAGCGCGAGCGCGCCGAGGCTCGCGCCGATGCCGGCGTGCGTCGTGGCGGGCGCGAGCTGGGGGAGGGTGGCCGCGAGCGTGCGGGAGTGACGGGCGGAGGCGGAGTAGTCCTCGTCGCGCTCTGCGGGGTCCAGCAAGGCGACGCGGCATGGCGGCAGCCGGCCGTGCGCGATCGCGTGGGCGACCAGCCGCGTCAGGCCGGCGAGCCGCTCGTACTCGCTGCCGTCGTGGGCGACGAGCAGCGGCAGCGGCATGCGCGGATCGGTGTCCGGCGGCGACCACAGCCGCGCACGCTCGGCGACCTGCCTCGCCGGGCCGGGATCGGGAGCGTCGAGCCAGCCGGGCGGCTCGTACCCGGGAAACTCGACGACGGACTTCTCGCCGAAGGCGCCGGGCGCGCGGAGCGGGTTGTGGGGGTCGCAGAACGAGTCGCCGTCGGCCTCGATCCGGTACTCCATGCGGTCGACCTGCGCGCGGCGGTACTCCAGCTCCCAGTGCCGGCCGCCGTCGGCGCGCCTGAACGCCGGTCCGCTGCGCGGGCGCTCGAGCTCCTGCTGGAGCCGGACCGACGTGAAGCCGCGGTCCTCGAGCCGGAAGACGACGCGGTCCGCGTGCACCTCCGGGCCGCCGGTCATGCGGGCGGACGATAACGGCGGTCGCTGCAGCGGGCCGCGGCTCAGTAGCCGGGCCGATCGATGCACCCGCTGGTCGATCGCGCGGCTCAGTAGCCGAGGCGGTCGAGGCGCTCCGCCGCC
>Ga0126307_10002477_pt1 | contig 12457 bp, 10 predicted proteins | sample Plot28_FD_89955 | JGI IMG/M metagenome (GOLD analysis project Ga0126307, IMG submission 89955) | Serpentine soil microbial communities from UC McLaughlin Reserve, CA, USA - Plot28 | ecosystem: Environmental > Terrestrial > Soil > Grasslands | place: USA: UC McLaughlin Reserve, Lake County...
CACGTTGGCGATGCGGTCGGCGATCCGTTTGGCTCGTTGCGGATCACCGTCTGTATAGGAGATTTCGAACGCGCTCAGCACCTGCCGCTCACCGTCCTGCGCGATCGGCTTGGTCGGCTTGACGTCCATGTGGTTGAAGATCTCGGAGGTCACCTGCTCGACCGGCCGATCACCGACCAGCTGCTCCTCGCGAGCGACGCGTGCGAGCACCGTCTGGCTCTTGAGCTGCTGAGATAACGCGAGCAGGCGCTCATCCCGGTTCAGTTCGGCGCGGCCGGGAACCAGGTTGGGCGATACGGCTGGTGCCTGCACCGCGATGGTCGTACTTGTTCTGTACGTGGCCGGGAGCAACAGCGCAGTCGCCCCGCCGATGACCACGCACGCCACGAAGCCGCCGATGAACCAGATCTTCCGCCGCCTCAGGATCGCGAGGTAGTCGAAAAGGTTGATGTTGCGCTCGTTCATGTCAGTAACCTGTTCTGCTGTTGGTTTCAGTCGTGTGCCAGAGACGACGGATCAAGGAACGATGACGGTGTCGCCTGCCTGCAGCATCATCGGCGCGCCGGTGCTTTGGATCGCGCTCTTGTAGTTGAACTTGATCCTGACGACGCTGCCGTCCGGCTTTTTCCGCAGAATCTGGATGTCGTTGGGCTTCGCGAAGTCCTTGAACCCTCCCGCGACCGACAATGCCTGCAGAACAGTGACAGGACTCGAGAGCGGTTGCGCGCCCGGCGTATTCACCTCGCCGAGTACGTAGATCATCGGCGGCACGGCTTCCGCGACGATCACGGTCACGACCGGCGCGGTGAGATATTCCTTGAGCCGTTCCGTCAAAGTACCTGCCAACTCGCGCGGCGTCGCCCCGGCGGCAGGTACGTCACCAATCAGCGGCAGCGTGATCTTTCCATCCGGACGTACCTGAAGTGATTGAGAGAGCTGCTGATCCTTGTAGACCTCGATCCGGAGCTTGTCGCCCGGCACCATTCGGTAATCTGACGTGTTTCCGGCGGCTGATGGTGAGGCGCCCGGTCTTGGTGACGAGGTTGCCTGTGGCGAGTTGCTCGATTGAGCAATGGCCGAGGCCGTACTCAGCAGAATCAGAACGGATAACGAGACGGGCATGATTGAGTTCATCGCAACACCTCTATTGAGCGTTCGAAGATTTGTCCCAGCCGGGGCGTGGGTCAGGCCGAGGCGTCGAGTCGATATCGCGCTGGTGGTGCACGGTTCGCGCCTTCGCGGATCGACGGAGCGCTTCGGCATCGGAGCCGTGAGTGGGGCACGAGGCTGCCCCCACGCCGATCGCAAGCGGACGGGAGAACTGGTAGTGCTCCAGCCGCGCCATGAAGCGGTCGACGACACGGAGGGAATTGTGAAGGTCGGCATCGAGCAGAACGACCGAGAGCTGTGATTGCTCGGTCTGCGAGAGCAGGTCCGTCTCGCGGACTTCACGGCTGACGAGCCGAGCGATCTGGCGAACGGCCTCGCTGCGCTCCTCGAGGCCGCTCTCGCTCGAGCCCTCTCCAGTCGCGGCGGCTGGCGTATCTCGCAACGTCGGTTCGACGATCAGGAGCGTGAGATAGCTCTGTGAGCGGACCGCCCGTTTCAGTTCGTTCGTCAGCACGATGTCGAACGCTTCGGGGGTCAGCACGCGAAAGTCATCTTCCAGGAACGGATCGGGAGACATCACGACGTTTTATCCAGCTCCGCGTCCTTGATCTTGTAGAGCAATGCCTTGTAGCTGATGCCCAGGATCGCTGCCGCTTCGCGACGATTCCAACGCGTTTGCTGCAGAGTGCGGGAGATCAGGTCCCGCTCAGCATTTCGTGCGGCCTGCCGCGCGATGTCTTTCAACGATCCGCTCGCAAGCACCGCGGGTTCCGGAGCGGGAGCAACGGCCCCCGGTTCCGGTGCCCGGGCGGGAGCCGCCGCCGGAGCTGGAGTCAGCCATTGAAGAACCGGGATCGGTCCGGGAACCGCGGTTCGTCCGGTGATAGCTGCCTCGAGTTCGCGTCGTATCGATTCGTCACCCCCGAGCACGACCGCTCGCTTGATCAGGTTCTCGAGCTCGCGCACATTGCCGGGCCAATGGTGTTGCTGGAACAGAGACATCGTTGCATCGCCAAGCGTGATCTGCGGCCGGTTATAGTGCTCCGCGTAGTGCCGGAGAAACAGATCGGTCAGGACGGGGATCTCATCACGGCGCTGACGCAACGGTGGAAGAGTGATGCAAACGACGTTGAGACGGAAGAACAGATCCTCCCGGAAGGTCCCGTCGGCCACTGCCGCCTCGAGGTCGCGGTTGGTTGCGGCGACGATCCTGACATCGACTCGCACATCCTCGCGTCCTCCGAGCCGGGAGAACTCTCCCTCCTGCAGCACCTGAAGTAGCTTGGCCTGAAGCGAGGTGTGCATCTCGCTGATCTCGTCGAGAAACATCGTTCCCTGGCTGGCGAACTCGAACTTGCCGGGCTTCTGCTGAATGGCGCCGGTGAATGCTCCTCGCTCGAAACCGAACAACTCCGATTCGAGCAGCTCGGACGGCAGCGCCGCACAGTTCACTTTGACGAATGTTCGATCGCGTCTGGGAGAGGCGCGATGCAGCGCACGCGCAACCAGCTCCTTGCCGGTCCCGCTCTCGCCTCTGACGAGTACTGTGACGTCGGTGTCGGCAACACGACTGATGAGGTCTCGAACCTCGTTCATGGGCTCGCTGGTGCCGAGCAGCTGACCGATGGAAGGGGTGGCGCGGGCTTGCGCCCTCGCCGATGACTCTGCGAGCTTCACGCCGTCCGGTTGAGCAAGGCAAATGCCAGAGAAGCAAATGTTTCGCGTTGTTGTGTAAAGGGTTTGCTCTCAGGCGGCGACGTGATCAGCGCACGCGAGAACAACTCAGAGTAGCGATGGGAATTCCCAGAATGAGAAAAGAAGAACTGTCGAGTACGGAATCAGACTCGGCTGATTCCGCACTCCTTGATCTTGTTCAGGAGGGTCTTGTAGCTGACGCCGAGGTTCTGCGCGGCCTTGCGCCGATTCCAATGAACCTGTCGAAGCGTCTGTTCGATCGCTGCGCGTTCGGCTTTCATCGATGCGGCCTTGGCGACTTGTGCGAGTGAACCGCCGGACAAGTCCGCGATCTCCGGTTCGGGAAACTCCGGGAGTTCCGGTACCGCTGGCGGAAACGGCATCGGTCCGGGAGCTCCCATACCCATCGGTACTCCGACGCCTGCCGCCGCGACGCCGGCTGTCGCGACCGCGACGGCCGCACCCGCAGGGGTGCCGATGGTGCGGTGGAGGTTCCGCTCGATCTCGCGTATGACGAGCTGCTCATCCTGCAGGATGACGACGCGCTTGATCATGTTTTCGAGCTCACGTATGTTCCCCGGCCACTCGTAGACCGAGAAGAGGTTGCGGAGCTCGTCCGAAATGGGCCGGAGCGGCCGATTGTACTTGCGCGAGTATCGGGCGACGAAGAAGTCGGTGAGGGTTGCTATCTCATCGCGTCGCTCGCGAAGTGCGGGAACCGTCAATTCGATCACCTTGAGTCGATAGTAGAGGTCCTCGCGGAACTCGCCGCTGAGCATCATCGCCTCGAGGTCGCGGTTGGTCGCGGCCACTACGCGGACGTCGACGTTGATCCGCTTATTGCTGCCCAGCTTGGTGAACTCGGCGTCTTGGAGGACGTGCAGCATCTTGGCCTGGAGCGCCGGCTTCATCTCGCCGATTTCGTCGAGCATCAAGGTGCCGCCGTCCGCCTGCTCGAATTTTCCGATCCGCGTCGTTGCCGCCCCGGTGAAGGCGCCGCGTTCGTGACCGAACAACTCGCTTTCCAGCAGTTCTGCGGGAAGCGCGGCACAGTTGACCTTGACGAAGGGCCGATTGCGCCGGGTCGAGCGTTGATGAATGGCCCGCGCGACCAGTTCCTTGCCGACACCGCTCTCGCCCCGGACCAGCACAGTGACGTCGCTGTCGGACACCTGCTCGATGACGGTTGCGATCCCGCGCATCTTCTCGCTGTTCCCCCAAGCCGTTCGATCCTCGTCGTCGCTGAGCTGCTGTCGCAGTTCGCTCAATTCCGCCACGAGTCGATTCTTCTCGATTGCGTTCTTGATCGCGACATCCAGCGCAATTTCTCCGAGACCTTCCGGATCGTCGGGCTTCACAACGTAATCAGCCGCGCCCAGGCGTACCGCTTCGACAATGGTCGAGACCTGGTTCCTGCCCGACAGCATGATGACCTGCGCTTCCGGCCGGGACGCCTTCAGCGCGCGAAGGGTGGCGATGCCGTCCAAGCCCGGCATCATCACATCCAGCAGCACGACATCGGGCGCTTCCATTTGCTTCATCGCCGCCAGCAGCTCGTCGCCGCGCGTGTAACAGCGCGCTTCGTATCCGCGCAACGAGAGAAAAGTTCGGAGGTATGCACCAAATCCAGCGTCGTCATCAACGATCGCGACGTACGGTTTTTTCATCTATCTCCCTGTCGAGGTGGCGAACAACTTAACGTGACCACCGGTTTCCGGCTTAGCATCGCGGCCGAATTCAAGATTCGTACCTCTACCGACGCAAATTTCGTTCGAGCTGACGTCTCTGGGCAATGTTTTTCTTGGAAACGGCAAACTGATGCCGCTTTCAAATCGCGCCATGCCGATCCCAGACCTTTGAGTGATGGGTACAGCCCTTGAACTGCCGGATTATGTGAATCTCGAGAGCCATACAATAACCATACAAGGTGACGGTCCATCGCGACGGCACACGCGCGCGGTGAACGCCCGGATGCTTGCGGTCGTGTTCGTAGGTCTGACTGGAATCTCTACTCCGTGGAAAATCTCTGCGCCATCGACCCCGGCCATAGTTGCCGCAGAACCGCACTCCCCTGAAGCGACCCACTCGGCGAACGCCCGCAGCGGCGTCCACGATCCTTCGCGGATGCTGCTGATCGGCGCAGCGCTTCTTGCGATCGCCGCTGCCGTCCGGCGAACCGATACCGACAGCGCGTCAAGATGATCAACCTGCGGCCAGGGCGGCTGTCACCGCGGCAGAGGGAGATGAACGACCGCCGCTAGTTTCGATCCATCAACAGGGGACCAGATCCCGCCACCGTGCGCCGCCACCGTTCTTCGTGCAATGGCCAGGCTGAGGCCACATCCGCCGCGCCACTCGTCGAAGAGCCCGAGATCGGTTGCGGCGGCCCGGTCGAGCTTTTCCAGCCCTTCGGCATCCCCGATCGCGATCGCGCAGGTCGACCCGTCGGGCAGCGTCGAGCACCGGACGAAAAGAGCATCGGACGTCACCAGTTCGCGCCGCATACAGCTCACGATGGCACTCAGAGCCGCCCGCAGCCGTGGGGCGTCGGCCATGACGGTGACCGGGCCCGAGTGTCCCTGTAGTTCGACCCGGATCTCACGGTCTGTCATCGCGGGCAGGACGGTGATGACTTCCGTCAGCAGGGTGTTGATGTCGATCGGCGTCTTGGCGACCGGAACGGTACCCGCCTCGAGGTTGGCGAGATCGCTCAATTCGGCAACGAGCCCGGAGAGACGGCCGCACGATTTCTCCGCCTCCTGGAGCAACTTGCGTTGATCGTCACTGAGCGGGCCGGCGCGCTCCTTCAGCAGCATCCGGATGTATCCGGCAACTACTGTCATCGGGGTCCTGAATTCATGCACGGCCAGGGATAGGAGCCGCGGCCACCGTGCGTCGGTCGACGCCTGTGTCATTTCGACATTCTGTCCTAAGGAGCCGCCGGTGGGAAGCTCCAGCGTGCAGCCGGTGTTATAGAACTAGAATGCAGTTTGTGAGGACTCCGCTGCCATGCTGATTCGCAAGCCGGACGCCATCCGCAGTTCTGAAATCACCGACGAGAAGTATTACGTCCGGCGGCGGGAATTCATGAAGGTCATGGGTGGCGCCGCCATCGCGATCGGCGCCGCGCCGCTGCTGCAAGCCTGTTCCGGCGAGCCTCCGCTGGCCGACTTCGGCGGCGGAGTCGGCGCCGCCGTACCCGCGGCCCAGAGCCCGATCGCGAACTACAAGCCGAGGGTGATGAGCGTTGACGAGAAGCTCAATACATTCGAAGAGATCACCAGTTACAACAACTTTTACGAGTTCGGGATGGGCAAAGGCGATCCCCAGCGTTACGCGGGCAAGCTGAAGACGACCCCGTGGGTGGTGAAGATCGACGGGCTGTGCAACAAGCCGGCTGATTACCAGTTCGAAGACCTGATCAAGCCACACCAGCTCGAAGAACGGATCTATCGCTTGCGCTGCGTCGAGGCGTGGTCGATGGTCATCCCCTGGATCGGGATCCCGCTGGCGGATGTCATCAAGCGGGCGGAGCCGACATCGAAAGCGACATTCGTCGAGTTCACCACGCTTCATCGCCCCTCGGAAATGTTCGGCCAGCAGGAGGCCGGCCTCGAATGGCCGTACACCGAAGGGCTGCGCATGGATGAAGCGATGAATCCGCTTGCACTTCTGTCGGTCGGGCTCTACGGCAAAACGCTGATGAATCAAAACGGTGCGCCGATCAGGCTGGTCGTACCGTGGAAGTACGGCTTCAAGAGCATCAAGTCGATCGTCCGGATCAGATTTGTGGACAAGATGCCCAAGACGGCGTGGAACGTCGCGAATCCGAGCGAATACGGCTTCTATTCAAACGTGAACCCGGAAGTCGATCATCCGCGCTGGACGCAGGCTCGGGAACGACGGATCGGCGAGGGCGGACTCCTCGGCGGGCGCCGCGCGACGCTGATGTTCAACGGCTACGGCGACCAGGTCGCTTCGATGTATGCCGGGATGGACCTGAAGAAGTTCTACTGACCGGTATGAAGAGGCTCGCAAAGCCGGCGGTATTCATCGCCGCCCTGCTGCCCTTCGCGTGGCTGGCATTCAGGGCGATCACAGATCGACTGAGCGTCAACCCGATCGAAGACCTGACGCTCACGACCGGCATCTGGGCGCTGCGGATGCTGGTCGTCACCCTCGCGATCACCCCCCTCCGTCGTCTCACCGGGTGGAATCGACTTGTGCAGTACCGGCGAATGCTTGGGCTGTTCGCATTCTTCTACGCGTCATTGCATCTCGCCACCTACTTCCTCGACCAGGGGTTCGCGCTGCGGTTCATCCTGGCTGACATCGCCAAGCGCCCGTTCATCACCATGGGGATGCTGGCGTTTGCGTTGATGGTGCCGCTGGCGATCACTTCGACCAAGGGATGGATCCGCCGTCTCGGGAAGAAATGGCAACTGCTGCATCGGCTGATCTACGTCAGCGGCGCTGCAGCAGCGACGCACTACCTGTGGAAGGTGAAGATCGCGACGGGGTCGCCTGTCTACTACGCGTCGATCGTCACCGGCCTGCTGATCTTTCGAGCGGTGTGGGTGCTGCGGCAGAAGCAGAAGGCGCTTCGACCTTCGCTCACCTGATACGTTCGGCCGCGCCGCTGCTGATCGCGCGTTCGATCAGCGCCCGCATGTCCGCCTCAGCCTTGGTGGTCGCCTCTTGCATGCCGCCGTCGAGCAGCCGCATTCGCGAGCTGAGCGCGTCCATCTGAACGCTCAGCTCCTGCATCGGGCGTTCGAATTCACGCATCTTCACATCGAGTCCGCGCATGTCCCGGTCGAGCGCCTGCAGCTGCTGCTCGATCTGCCGACGACTCAGGGTGAGGGCGTCGCGTTCGGCCGCCGTCGACGCGGTCCATTCACGCGCCGCCAGCGCTGCCTGACGAGCGGCGATCTCCGCCTGCCGTGCGCCGATTCGTCCCTGCTCGGCGCCGATCTCACCCTGTGACGCGCCAAGCGCACCCTGCCTGGCACCGAGCGCGCCTTGTTCCGCCCCGAGCTTTCCCTGGTCGTTTCCAAGGGCCATCACTCCAGCCCAGGTGGTCTGGACTTGCCGAAGCAGGGCCGGATCACGAACGACGTATTCGCGCCCATCGAATCGAAACCAAAGCATCGGTTCGGTGGATCGCCGAACCGTCCGCGCGTGTTCCACGTCGCTGCTGGATCCCGACATCGTGATCTCGTTGCCGTCGGTGAACAGGACGTAATTCAGCTGGCCGGGTCGCTGATCGATCGGCTGGAACTCTTCGGGCTCGACTTCGCGTGCACCTTCCACCAGCCCGGGCAATTCCGGTTCCACCTCGCGAGCCTGGGTCGCTGTGCCATCCTCCACCGTCGGGCCAATGGCTTGCGGCACGGCAGCTCTCCTTGCCGCGAGCTGCAGGGGCAGGAGCGCGGTGAACGCTGCTAGCAATGCGCAACCGGTGAGCACTCGCAAGGACGTTGACGGCGTTGAAGAACAACCGAGCATGAGGATCCTCCGTTTGAGGTTGGTGAATGACCACGGGGCGGCGGCCGCGGCGAAACTTGCCGGCCGTTTCGAGACGCCAAGATCGAGCAGCAGGCGGCCGTACTCGTGCGGCGGCACGTTGAGGGTCTGGAGAACCGACGTATCGCAGGCAGACTCCCGCCAGAACACGTACTCGCGCGCCGCGAAATGCGCGAGCGGATGGAAGAAGAACAGCCGCTCGGCAAGTGCAGGGACGGAACCGAGCCAGAGGTCTCCGCGTTTGAGGTGCTGCAACTCGTGACAGAGCGCCATGCGCTGTTGCTCGGCGCTGAGCGCGTTGAAACGTTGCGCCGGCAATAGAACGATCGGGTCTCGCAAGCCCATGACCAGCGGTGTTGGAATCTCGAGCGACATGCGTACGTGCGGGGCTTTCCGCAGCCGCAACCGGGCCGCCAGTTCCGCTGCGACCGTCAGCGTCTCCGGCGATGCCGGTCTGGAATCGCCAAGCGCCCGGCGAGCACGGCGCCATCGTCGAGTTGCCGGTACGAGCGTCGCTCCGACGCCGAGCACCCAACCACTCAGGAGCCACAGCCTCCACGAATTACGCGCGGGCACGACGATCTCGGCGCCGGCCGCCACGACAGTAGTGCCTGCCGCGGGCTCAATCGCAGCAGCCTTGTGCAGCGCGGCGTTCATTCCGGACTCGGGCACAGGCAGAACGGGCAGGGGAATAGGGTGCCACCAGGTAAGTGCGACCACGAACTTCGCGGCCGCGCACCACCACAAGGTGGCGCGCGCCGCCGGCGTCAACCGTGGCAGTGCTCGATTGACACACCAGATCGCCGCGACGAGCACGGCGCTCTCGATCGTGGCGCGCAGCAGCAGGTCGAGCATCACCGTCCCTTTCGGCGGGTGTGACGAAGCCGGCTGACGATCTCGTCGAGCTCACGCAGCTCCTCGTCCGAAACCGTTTCTGCGTCCGACAGGTAGGCGATGAAAGGTGAAACCGAGCCATCGAGATGCCGCTCGACAAAACGCCGGACGGCTTGTTTGAGGAGCTCGGCTGACGATGCCCGGGCGCGATACGAATAGACACCTTCGTGGAGCCGGCGCGCCAGGTATCCCTTGCGGCGCAATCGCTCCATCATCGTCAGCACGGTGGAGCGCGCCAGCCCGCGCGGCGCGCCGAACACTTCGGCGGCTTGTCCGACCGAGACGCCGTCAGAGTCGGCGATGTGCCGCAACAGCGCGAGTTCCTGTTGACCGATTGTTGTGTCTGCCACGTCGCTCCGCTGACTACATCTGTCGTCAAGCAGTGTAGCGGTAGCGACAGATGTAGTCAAGAGGGGTGGTCCGAAGCTCCGGCGCCCGGTGCTACCGGACTTCGTAGATGGCGATACCGTCGGGGAAAATCTGTCCCCGCACTTCTCGCGGGTATCCCCGCTCGATCGGATAGCGGCCCAGGAGAGTGAGCTCGCCCGGGCTGCTTTCCGTTGCGGCGCGCAACACCCGCATGTGCGGTGCCTGGAGTGCTGCGGGATTGGATTGATCGAATACGACGAACCGGACCCCCTCTTTGCGCACGAGCGTGATGACCTGCTGGACGTCGTTGACCTTGGTCGTGTAGTCACCGCCGTGCCACGCCTGTGCAGACAGGACCTTGCTCGCCCGACGGATCACGTGCCACCGCTGCCGCTCGCGCATGGCCGCTTCAGCAATGAACATTCCCTCGCCGGTCGCGTCAGAGGCAATGAGGAATCGTGCACCCGCATGCTCGGGTCGCGTCATCACCTCGTCGACGACCCGTCCGAAGCCTTTACCGTACGAACGGGGAAGGCTCGACGCCGTGTGCAGGAGCCCGGCGAGCGCGACGACGGCGACGAGAGGTGCCAGTGCGGGCCTCTGGATGCCGAGCCAGCGGCTGATACCCACCGTGCCGGCTACGATCAGCATCGCCCACGAAGGCAACGCCTGCGTGAGGTGCCGGTAGCCGAAGCTGGCCGGCACGATCGAATGAAAAAGGACGACGCCGACGATCAGCGCCGGCGCCGATACCCAGACACCCGACAGCTCGCGGCGGCGTGCGCCGGCAATCGCCCACACCGTACCGATCAGGCCAAAGATCGCCATGATGACGCTGCCCGAGCGTAAGACCCCTTCGGAGAAGTAAGGAAGGCCGCGCATCGTGTAGTCGAGCGTCGGGTTGCGTTGTTCCCATCCCACTCTCGAGACCTCGCGGAAGATCCAGGTCCACGGGCCTGCCAGCACCAGCACAATGGCCGCCGCATAATAAAGGTTGGCGCGCGTCAGCAGGTGGAAGCGCCCGGAGACGAGGATGGCGAGAGGCGGCACCAGGGCCACGGCGAAGCCGCTGCCTTTGGTCAGGATAGCCATCGACGCGAGTAATCCGAACACGATGCTGTCTCTCGCGCGCTGATGGTCCATCCAGCTCCCGAATGCCAGCATCGCCATCGTGCTGAATAGAGCTACGGGAATCTCGGTCATCACCATCGATCCGTACTGCTGGATCAGGCCGAACGATTCGAACAGCAGCGAGCCGAACAGGGCGGCACGCCAGTCGAATTCCCGCATCAGCGCTCCGAACACCACCAGGGCAGTCACCCAGGTGAGGACGGCCATCAGTGTCATGATCGACGTCCTGCTCGCCGGCAGCATGAGCGTCCATGCCGCCTGGATCGCGTAGAAGCCAGGCGGCCAGTTGCCAAGAGCGACCTTCGGGTAATGGTCGTAATACTGCTCCGCGAAGCGGATCGGATTGCCTGGCAGGCCGCTCGCGATGTAGTCGCGAACCATCAGGCCGGTGACATAGTGCGCCGCTTCGTCGGGATGTCCCCCGAACTCTGCCAGATAGGCGCCGGATCGCATCTGCAACCCAATCGCGACGGCGAGCAACAGAAGCGCGATCAGCAGGTGCTCGACGGCGTTCAGAGGTCGTTTATCAATGCGTTCGGACGGGCGCACGGGCGCCGGTCCTGCGAAGTTTGGACCAGCATTCTGCTGAGCCGACTCTGCCGGAATTGCCGCTCGCTGGTTGAATCGCCAATTCACCCGCAAATCGGCCACTTTGCTGGAAAAAACAGCCGCAGCGAGATTACCTGTGAATAACCTAGGATCATGCACAAACCGTTTAAATATGCGGAGAAGGCGCTGACAGTGACCGCCGCGGGCGCGTGGGGGGTCTTCAGCACGTTCAACCGGCTGGTGCCCGCGAGCAAGCCGTTCACGCCGGTCTGGGCGGATCTGCCGCTCCTGAATTCCAAGGAGAAGGTCAAACCGCCGCTTGGATGGCCCCGCGAAACAGACTCCCTCTGCCCGGTGTGCGTTCGCGAGGCCCGGCAGGAAATCCTGGACGGCAATCGCGATTACAAAATTCTGCTCAACGAAAAGGTCGGCGAGATCAAGGCCACGATCCTCGAGCGTGATGGCAAGATCCTGATGGTGAAGGATTGCCCCACCCACGGTCACTTCGAAGATGTGATGGCAATCGATCCCGCGTTCTTCAAGCACCTCGAAGACACGTTCCCCGGCAGCGACATGCGCGCGCACAACGACGAGAAGCTGCACAACCACGGCAGCAGCACGATCAAGTTCGGCCGCGGCTCGGTGCTGACGATCGACCTCACTAATCGCTGCAACATGATGTGCGATCCATGTTTCATGGATGCGAACCAGGTCGGGTTCGTTCACGAGCTGTCGTGGGAAGACATCAAGACGCTGCTCGATAACGCCGTGTCGATCAAGCCGCGCCGGCAGATGTCGGTCCAGTTCTCCGGCGGCGAGCCGACGATGTCGCCCTATTTCCTCGACGCGGTCAGCTACGCCCGGAAGGTCGGCTACACGTCAGTGCAGGCAGCTACCAACGGGATCGAGTTTGCCAAGAGCCCGGAGTTCGCCAAGCCGGCGGCCCAGGCAGGGCTGCGGTACGCCTACCTGCAGTTCGATGGCATCGGCAACGCGGCCAACTCCCATCGGCTCGTCGGTAACCTGTTCGACGTCAAGTTGCGGGCGATCGAGAATCTGCATAGCGCCGGCGTCGACATCGTTCCGGTCGTGACGATCGTCAACGGTGTGAACAACGAGCAGGTTGGGCGCATCATCCAGTTCGCGCTCGACAATCCGAAGAAGATCAATTTCCTCTCGTTCC
>Ga0126307_10002478_pt1 | contig 12456 bp, 10 predicted proteins | sample Plot28_FD_89955 | JGI IMG/M metagenome (GOLD analysis project Ga0126307, IMG submission 89955) | Serpentine soil microbial communities from UC McLaughlin Reserve, CA, USA - Plot28 | ecosystem: Environmental > Terrestrial > Soil > Grasslands | place: USA: UC McLaughlin Reserve, Lake County...
CCCTCGGGTCAGCGGGCTGCTGCTGTGTACCGGGCTGCTGCCGGACCCGCGCGTGCAGCGGATCCTGGACGGCCTGGCCCCGAACACCCCGGTGCTCGCCGTCGACACGGACACCTTCGCCACGACACAGGCGGTGGGCCGGGTCCAGGGTCATCTCACCGCCGGCAGCACCCGGAAGATCACCGCGGCGCTGGGCGGCGTCGAGCGCGCGGTCGACCTCGACGAGCTCGGCCGCCGCATCGAGGTCACCCGGTCGACCCGGGTCACGCCGCTGATGTTCGCCTACGACCTGGTCGAGCGGGCGCGGGCCAGCCCGCGGCACGTGGTGCTGCCCGAGGGCACGGACGACCGGATCCTGCGCGCCACCGAGATCGTGCTCAAGCGCGGTGTCGCCCGGATCACCCTGCTCGGTCGGCCCGACGAGGTGCACGGCCGGGCGGCCGCGCTCGGCCTGGACTTGTCCGGTGCCGCGGTCCTCGACCCGACCTCGCTGGAGGCGGACGAGCTGCGGGAGCGCTTCGCCGAGACCTACGCGAAGGCCCGCGCACACAAGGGCATGACGCTGCAGCAGGCGCGGGACGTAGTCGTCGACGTCAGCTACTTCGGCACCCTGATGGTGCACGAGGAGCTCGCGGACGGCATGGTCTCCGGTGCCCAGCACACCACCGCACACACCATCCGGCCGGCGTTCGAGATCATCCGCACGGTTGCCGGGGTGCGGACCGTGTCGAGCGTCTTCTTCATGTGCCTCGCCGACCGGGTCCTCGTGTACGGCGACTGCGCGGTCGTGCCGGACCCGGACGCCACTCAGCTCGCCGACATCGCGGTGTCGTCGGCGGCGACCGCGCGCCGCTTCGGCGTCGAGCCGCGGGTGGCGATGCTGTCGTACTCGACCGGCGAGTCGGGGTCCGGCGCCGACGTCGACAAGGTGCGGGAGGCGACCCGGCTGGTCCGCGAGCGGGCGCCGGACCTGCCGGTCGCCGGGCCCATCCAGTACGACGCGGCCGTCGACGCCAGCGTCGCCGCCGCCAAGCTGCCCGACAGCGATGTCGCCGGGCATGCGACGGTCTTCGTCTTCCCCGACCTCAACACCGGCAACAACACGTACAAGGCGGTCCAGCGGTCGGCCGGCGCGGTCGCGGTCGGGCCGGTCCTCCAGGGCCTCCGCCGCCCGGTGAACGACCTGAGCCGCGGCTGCACGGTCGCCGACATCGTCAACACTGTGGCGATCACGGCCGTTCAGGCGCAGGTCGACCCGGCCGGACTCAGCTGAGCAGCAGCCAGCCGCCGGCGGCCAGGGAGCCGAGGGTGACCAGGCCGAAGAGCCCGACCCACGCGGCCGCGGGCAGGGCCGTGAGCCGGGACAGCTGATCGGCGTCGGTAGTCCTCATGGGTGTTCGGGTTGGGCCGGGTCGGCGACGGGCGTTGCGGCGCTCGCGCGCCAGCTCGCCGACCGCCCGCACGGCGCCGATCAGCAGGAACCAGGTGGCTGCGTGGCCGAAAGCGGCCTGCACGTCGGCGGTCGCGTACAGCGAGATCCCGACGACGACGGCGCCGGTCGCGAGCAGGGCCAGCGCGCCGTACGCGTTGCGCACCATGACGAGCATGGCCAGCAGCACCGCCGTACTCGCCCAGAGCATGATCGTGACCTGCTCGGCGGCGAGCAGGACGACGCCGAGCAGACCGACCAGGGACGGCGTCGGGTAGCCCGCGGCTGTGGTCGCGACCATCCCGGGCCCGGTCGGCCGGCCTACGGACAGCGTGACGCCCGAGGTGTCCGAGTGCAGCCGGATGCCGGTCAGCCGGCGGCCGGTGAGGACGGCGACAAGTGCGTGGCCGGCCTCGTGCACGATCGTCACGACCGTCCGGGTGATCCGCCAGATCCGGTCGGGGACGACGGCGAGCAGGGCGACCGCGCCGGCGGCCAGCACGAGCCAGGAGGACGGGTCCAGGCGATAGGTCGGCAGCGACTCCAGGCTCGGCACCTCGGCGCGGTCACCAACCGCCGCGGCCGGCCATTGCCGCCGAGCGCTCCCGGAAGCCCGCGGTGCCCTCGACGATGTTGCGGTGCAGGTCGGCCTTGCTGCGAGCCGCCACGGAGACCGTCGGCCCGAGGCCGCGCGCGATCTGGCGGAGCGCCGGCACGCTGAGCTCGCGGTCGCGGGCGCGGAGGTACGCGGCGACCTCGTCCCGGCTGCCGAGTGCGGAGATGTCGGCGACGGCGGCGGCCACGTCGACGCCGCGGGCCGGCACGCTCGCCGTAGCGGCAGCGCGTGCCGGTCCGGCCTCGACCCCCCTCGCCGCCGAGACCGAGCTCCCTGCGGACCCGGCGCCTCCGGCGGAACCTGCGCTCCGCGCCTCGGCGCCCTGTCCGGCTGCCCCACCGCCCGAGAGCCAGGTGCCGGTCGCCGACGCCCTCCGGTCCGCCGTTGTCACACGGTCCGCCGGTGCGCCGATCACCGGCGACCTGCTGGCTGACCGTCCGGCGCCAGGCGGCGTGGTGGTGGGTGGCGTCCCGGCGATGTCGGCGTAGACGAGCCGGGCGCGGCCGTCGGCGAGCGCGGTGAGCTGCTCGGGGGTGAGCGTCGAGAGCGCCGCCGCGACCTGCTGGAGAGCGAGGGCGGCGACCGCGGTCGGCTGCGTCACTTGTCGAGCTCCTCCATTCGGTCCGACAGCTCCGTCACCAGCTCCCGCAGCTCGCGCGTCAGCGCGCGACCGGTGCCGGCGAGGATGACCGGCACACCGTACTCGGGTGCCGGCCCATACACCGACTTGCTGTCCCGCATGAACGTGTCGAAGGTCGGCAGGCCCAGCGCCTGCACCCTGCTCATGTACGACTGCTGCGCCTCGATCGGGACCCCGTCGTGGAACTGGACCATGGTGAAGACGACATCGGCCGGTGGCCGGGCCAGCGGCTCGGAGGGCCCTTCGGCCTCGGCCAGCTCGGCGTTGTACTCCTCCACGAAAGAGGTGACGCGCCCGCCGAGCGAGTCGATGCCGTTGACCGAAAGGTAATCCGGGCGGGTCGGGATCAGCAGCAGGTCGCTCGCCGCCACGGCGTTCTTCGCGATCAGCCCGAAATTGGGCGCGCAGTCGACGAGCACCACGTGGTAGCCGGCCATCGCCGGCTCACCGAGCCCGACGAGTAGTCGACTGTGGACGGTGAGGTACCGGGCCGGGTCGACGATCAGCTCGGCAGACATGCCGGTGTCGACCTCGGCGAGGTCGCGGTGCGCGGCGATGAGGTCCAGCCGGCCGCCGGTGGAGGACACGATCGGCTCGACCCGCGGCGGCGTCGCCACCAGCTCGGCGAGCGTCTTCGGCGCGTCGCCGGGGGCCGCCTCCGGGTCCGCGCCGTCGAACCAGTGCTTGACGGTCCGGCCGGGAAGCAGCTCCCGGGACCACTCGCTCTGGGTGAAGAAGGACACGGTGAGGCTGGCCTGGGCGTCGAGGTCGATCAGCAGCACCCGCTGGCCACGGGCGGCCAGCCCGGCGCCCAGATTGGCGGTCAGGGTGGTCTTGCCGACGCCGCCCTTGTGGTTGATGACGGAGACGACCTTCACGGCTCTCCTCGACGACCGACGGATAGAGCAGACAGAACCTAGAGGATCCGCGCCGCGAACGCAGGCTCCGGGGTGCTTCGGCGCGCCCGCCGGTCCCCGATCCGGCTCAGCGCACGGCTGGCGCGGCGTCCCTGACCTCGACCGCGATCTCGTCGCCGAGCCGGGCTCCGCCGGACAGCACGAGCTCGTCGCCGCTCCAGAAGCTGCCCGGGTCGTACGAGGACGGGTGCCGGTCAGGCGGCAGCAGGCCCATTGCCTGGTACGTCATCGCCACCACCTCGGCGCAGTACAGGGTCTCCAGCCGACCCTCGCCGTCGCGGGCCCGCCGCCGTGGCGACCGGCCGCGCAGCCAGCGGGCGGCCAGCCGGGCTGTGCTCGGGAACGGCGTGCCGTCGAGCCGGGCGATAGTGCGAAGGAGGGCGTCCTCCGTCTGCCTTGTGACCGTCCCGTCGAGCTGCCGTAGCCAGGCCCGCTGCCCGTACCGCGTAGTCCAGGCTTGCACCGCCGCTCGCAGGTCGTGCAGCTGGACGCCGCGGTGATAGCCGCCCGACCACAGGTCGGGCAGCGATCGGCCGAGCTCGGCGTGCCACATCAGCGCCGGCAGGTCGTCCAGCGCGACGGTCATCCCGACGTGGTTCACGGGGCTGTTGGTGGTGATCCGGATGGCGCGGTCGGCCGCCGAGTGGCCACGGAAGACCCAGACGTCCCCGGTCCGGGTGAGTCCCACCGCCTCGTCCAGGCTGATCGGCACGGCCGTACGGTAGCGGCGTGCGGTGGTGGAAGGTGCTCGGCCTCGCCGGGCTCGTCGGGGTGGCCGCCGGCGGAGCCGTGGTCGTCCGGCAGGAGCGGCGACGCCGGGCCTACACGCCGGAGGAGGTGCGGGAGCGCCTGCACGCCCGGCTCGCCGCGGCCGCTGACACCGGCGAGCACGGCGCGCGGGCCGTTGACCTTGGATAACCCGCGCAAGCTGGACGCGCGCAACCGGCACGAGGCGGTGGTCCGCGCCCGGTCCCTCGGCCTGCTGCCCTGAGGACCAGCCGGCACCTCACCCGAGGATCCTGGTCAGCGCGGGAGCGACCTCGGCGAGGGTGCGTACGGGCTGGGACGTCCCGCCACCCCGGACGGCAAGGGTCGCCGCGGCCCGCTCGGCCGCGGGCGTCGGCAGTGGGCAGAGCACGTGTAGCCGGTCGATGCCGCCGAGCGCACCGGCCGGGTCGCCGCCGGCGGTGGCCAGGCAGTCCGACAGCAACACCACGACCCGCTCGTCGGCCGTCGCGTCGGCGAGCTGCGCCGCCGCGGCTCGCAAGGCGGCGGCGAGGTCGGTGGTGCCGTGGCCGCGCAGCCCGACGAGGTCGCCGACGAGCTCCTCGGCCGGCCGCCGGACGCCCTGCGCCTGCAGCACGGCGACGTCGCCGCCGAACGCCAGCACGCTCGGCCGCAGCCGGTCGTCGGCGGCGAGCACGACGCCGGCGGCGGCGACCGCGGCCACCGCGACGGCCAGACCGGACATCGACCCGCTGCGGTCGACGACGAGGCTGACGGCGCGCCGGTGGCCGGCCCAGGTGCGGGTAACCAGGTCCGCGGCGCCGGGCGGCCACGCACCCGCCGCGCGATCGACCGTCCGCTCCAGGTCGAGGTCGCCCGAGCCGGCGCCGGCCACCAGCCGGCGCAGGCCGCGGATCGGCGTCGCGCCGACCCGGCCGAGCCGCAGGAACACCCGGGCGGCCAGCCGGCGGGCCGCGGCTCGCAGCCGCTCGTCGGTGGCCCGGGTGAGGTCGGCGAGCAGCGCCACGGCCGCGTCCGGGTCTGCGGCGAGCGCCCGGTCCGCCGCGTCGGCGTCCAGCTCGCCGACCGCCGGGGACACCTCGGCGAAGGCCGCGTGCCGGGCCGCCAGCTCGGCCCGGCTCAGGCTCCGGCGGGCGGCGCCGGCCCCGGCGCCCGTCCGGTCGCGGCGCAGCGCCGACCTCGACGCCGCGGCCGGTTCGGCCGTGGACTCAGGCCGGTCCTGCCGGCCGCCCGCTTTTCCCGGGCCGCCGGCGGCATCCGCGTCGATGGCCTGGTCGAGGACCCGGTCGAGCAGCTCGTCGAGCACGGACTCGGCTGTCCGGTCGACGCCGTCGCCGATCCGGATCCGCCCCGACAGCGCCGCGTACGCGGCGTCGCGCCAGGTCTCCCGGTCCGGCGCCACATATCCCCGCAGTCGGCACAGACCGGTGACCAGGTACACGCAGTCGATGGCGCCGCGAACAGACGAGCCGGTGCGCAGGTCGGGATGGCTGCGGGTGGCCCGGGTCAGCGCCACCGCCGTCGGCACCACCGGTCCCGCCTCGCCGGTCACCGTGCGGGTGATCGCCTGCTCGGCCTGCTCGTCCTGGTAGCCGAGCACGACCCGGCACATCCGGTCCGCGATCGCCTGGCTGACCCGGGCGGTGCCGACGGCGTCGAACGGGTTCATCGCGGCGACCATCCGGAAGCCGGGATCGGCCCGCACGGACCCCAGCCGTGGCACCGCGATCTCGCCCTCCGCGAGAACGGTGATCAGCACGTTGAGGGTCTCCTCGGGGACCCGGTTGAGCTCCTCGACGTAGAGCAGGCCGCCGTTGCGCATCGCGGTCAGCAGCGGCCCGTCGGCGAACGCGGCCGGCACGTACCCGGCGGACAGCACCTGCGCCGGATCGTGCTGGCCGACAAGCCGCGCCGGGGTGAGCTCGGCATTGCCCTCGACGAACACCACGTCGCGGCCGATGTCCGCGGCGATCGCGCCCAGCAGTGTCGACTTGCCGGTCCCCGGCGGCCCCTCGATGACGACGTGCCGGCCGGTGTCGAGCGCGACGGTCAGCACCTCCCGCTCCCGGCCGAGCCCGATCACCGGCAGGCCGGCCGGCGCCGGGTGGCCGGGACCGGGAGCCACCTCAGGCGTCGGCGTACTTGATCACGCCGCGGACGTTCTTGCCGTCGAGCAGGTCCCGGTAGCCCTGGTTGACCTCGTCCAGCGTGTACGTCTTGGTGATCAGCTCGTCCAGCTTCAGGTCCCCGGACCGGTAGAGCTCGACCATCCGAGGGATGTCGTGGAAGGGGTCGCCGGAGCCGAAGAGGCTGCCCTGGATGCGCTTCTCGAAGAGGGTGAGGATCGCGCCCGGCAGCTCGATGGTGTTCTTGGTTGGGTCGGCCAGGCCCGTCACCACGACGGTGCCGCCCTTGCGGATCGCGTTGAAGGCGTTGGTGACCACCTCGGAGGTGACCACGTCGACCGTCACGATGGCCTTGTCCGCGCCGACGCCGTTGGTCAGTTGCTGGATCAGCTCGTGCGCCTCGTCGGCGGTCGCCGTCGAGTGGGTCGCGCCGAGCTGCTCGGCCATCTCCCGCTTGTTGGGCAGCGGGTCGATCGCGACGACGTTGCGCGCGCCGGCGAGCGCGGCGCCCTGGACGGAGTTGATCCCGATGCCGCCGATGCCGTAGATCGCGATGGTGTCGCCGGGCTCGGTGGCCGCGGCGTGCACGGCGGAGCCGAAGCCGGTCGGGACGCCGCAGCCGATCAGCACGACCTTGTCCAGCGGCAGGTCCGGATCGACCTTGATCGCCGAGTTCTCGGAGATCGTGGCCCGTTCGGAGAAGGTGCCGAGCATGCACATGCCGCCGAGATCCTCACCCTCCAGGTGGAACCGGTACGTCCCGTCCGGCAGCATCCCGTCGAGGATCGTCGCCCCCATGTCGCACAGGTTCGAGTGGCCGGTGGAGCACCAGCGGCAGTGCCCGCAGACCGGCAGGAACGAGCAGATCACGTGGTCGCCCGGCTTGAGCCGCGTCACCCCCTCGCCGACCTCCTCGATGACGCCGGCGCCCTCGTGCCCGCCCACCAGCGGGAAGCGGGGCACGATGTCGCCGTGTCGCAGGTGCTCGTCCGAGTGGCACAGGCCGGCGGCCACGTACCGGATCAGCACCTCGCCCGCCTTCGGCGGGTCCAGGTCCAGCTCGGTGACCTCGAAGTCCTGACCCACTCCGCGCAGTACGGCCGCTCTGGTCTTCATCGACCCTCCCGGTACGTCGGCTGCCTGTCATGCTGCTGTGCCGGCGCGGATGGCGCCACCCCGGACGGGTGCTCCCCGAGGCGGGCGTGGGCATCGCGCCATGTCAGGTGGCCAGCACGGCGGCCGCGTGGATGAGGACGCCGGCGAGCGCGCCGACCACCGTCCCGTTGATCCGGATGAACTGCAGGTCCCGGCCGACCTGGAGCTCCACCCGCCGCGCCGTCTCCTCGCCGTCCCAGCGGTCCACGGTCTCGGTGATGGTCCGGGTCAGCTCGTCCCGGTAGTGCGTGACCACATACGCGGCAGCATCCTCGACCCAGCGGTCCACCTTGGCCCCCAGGTCCGCGTCGGTGCTCAGCCGGGAGCCGAACTCGGCCAGCCCGGCGGTGAGCCGCCGCCGCAGCTCGCCGTCCGGGTCGTCGACCATCTCGAGCACGAGCCGGCGGGCGGCGGCGAGCAGGTCGCCGAAGGCGCGGCGGACCTCCGGCTCGTCCAGGAGCGCGGCGAGCATCTCCTTCGCCCGCTGCGCCGTCGCCGGGTCGGTGCGCAGGTTCTCGGCGAAGTTGGCCAGCAGCCGGTCCAGCGCGGACCGCACCGGGTGCGAGGGGTCCGCCCGCACGTCGGCGGAGACCCGGAGCAGCTCCGCGTACACCCGCGCGGCGACCTGCCGGTCGATGAACTCCGGTGACCAGGCGGGCGCCTGCCGGGCGACGACGTCGACCACCGTCTCCCGGTTGGCGCGGAGCCAGTCGTTGGCGGCGACGGCGACCAGGTCGACCAGCCGGTGGTGGGCACCGTCGGCGACCACCTCGCCGAGCAGCCGGCCCAGCGTCGGGCCGATCGGGAAGGCGGCGAGCCGGCGGCGGACCACCGGCTCGAGCACGGCCTGCAGGTCCTCGTCGCGAAGCACGCCGACGGCGCCGCGCAGCAGGGCGGCCACCTGCTCGGTGACCCTGTCGGCGTTGGCCGGGTCGGCGACCCAGCGGCCCAGCCGGCCGGCGACGTCGGCCCGCCGGAGCCGATCGCGGACCACCTGCTCGGACAGGAAGTTCGCGCCGACGAAGTCGGACAGGCTCTGCCCGAGCGCGTCCTTGCGTGTCGGAATGATCGCGGTGTGCGGGATCGGCAGGCCGAGCGGGCGGCGGAACAGCGCCGTCACCGCAAACCAGTCGGCGAGCCCGCCGACCATGCCGGCCTCGGCCGCGGCCCGGACGAAGCCGACCCAGCCGCGATCCTCCCCGAGCCAGGTCAGCACGTAGACGACGGCGGCGCCGACCAGGAACGCGGTCGCCGTCGCCTTCATCCGGACCAGGTCGCGCCGCCGCGCCGGCTCGGCCTCGCTGCTGCGGACCGCCCACCCGGCCGCCGGTCCGCTCACGTCAGGCGACCGCACTGGCGGCGCGCAGGGCGGCGATCCGCTCCGGGGGATGCCCGAGCTCGCCGAGCACCGCGTCGGTGTGGTCGCCGGGGTGCGGCGGCGGCAGCCCGAGCGTCGCCTGCGTCCGGTCGAAGCGGGGCGCCGGCGCCGACTGGACCGCACCGTCGCGCTCGACGTACGTGCCTCGGGCGGCGAGATGCGGGTGCCGCGGCGCCTCGTCCCAGTCGAGCACCGGCGCCACGCAGGCGTCGCTGCCCTCGAAGACCGCGGCCCACTCGTCCCGGGTGCGGGTGGCGAACAGCTCCGCCCAGCGGCCCTTGGCTGCCGGCCAAGTGGTCGGGTCCATCCGCCGCTCCGGCGCGAGCTCCGGATCACCGTCCATTCCCGACAGTCGCAGCAAGTCGGCGTAGAACTTCGGCTCCAGCGCGCCGACCGCGACCTCCCGGCCGTCCGCACAGGTGTAGACCTCGTAGAACGGCGCGCCGGTGTCGAGCAGGTTTCGGCCGGCCGGAGCCGGCCAGGCGCCCTGGTTGCGCAGGCCGAGCACGAAGGTCGCCAGTGCCGCCGTGCCGTCCACGATGGACGCGTCCACGACCTGGCCCCGGCCGCTGTGGGCCGCCTCGAACAGCGCGCACACGACGCCGAAGGCGAGCATCATCGCGCCGCCGCCCATGTCGCCGAGCAGGTTCATCGGCGGCACCGGGCGCTCGCCCGCGCGGCGGCTGCCATGCAGCGCGCCGGTGAGTGCTATGTAGCCGATGTCGTGGCCGGCCGTGGTCGCGAGTGGGCCCTGCTGGCCCCAACCGGTCATTCGCCCGTACACCAGCCGCGGGTTGACCGCACGGCAGTCGTCCGGGCCGAGCCCGAGCCGCTCGGCCACACCCGGACGGAAGCCCTCTACCAGCGCGTCCGAGCGGGCGGCGAGGTCGAGCACGACCTGGCGGCCGTCCGGGTGCTTGACGTCGACGCCGATCGACCGCCGGCCACGGCGGACGACGTCCGGATGCGGTCCGGCTTGCGGACTGCCGGTTCCCGGCGCCGGCGGAGGGAGCCCGGCGAGCCCGGCGGGGCCGGATGGAGCGCCGACGTCCGCGGCGCGGTCCACCCGCACCACGTCGGCGCCCATGTCGGCGAGCATCATCGCCGCGAACGGTCCGGGGCCGATCCCGGCCAGCTCGACGACCCGAACACCCGCGAGTGGTCCGCTCACTCGCCGGATGCTACGGATCCCCGCAGCCGGCCGTCCGCCCTCGTCGGCCGGCCACCGCGCCGCCCGGCCGCGGCCGCGCTCGCCCCGGCGGGCCGTCGGAGGCTCCCAGCCGAACCACCTGACCAGCTCGCAGCCGCCGACCGCGGGTCGGCCGGGCGGATCGGCCGGACGAATCGAACCTAGAGCGTGGGGTCTCAGCGGTCGAAGCGGCGGCTGTCGGTCGCTCCACCGGGCTCCGTTTGCGAGTCGTCGGTGATGCCGCGCTCCTCCAGGCGGTCGTCGACCCGGCGCTCGACCCGGTCGTCGAGGCGGTCGTCGACACGCTCGTCCGCCCGGCGCTGGACCCGGTCATCCACCCGGTCGCCCGCCGCTCCGTCGAGCCGACGGTCGACGCGGTCGTCAACGCGGTCGTCAACGCGGTCGTCGACGCCGTTGCCCACACGGTCGCCGGACGTCTCGGCGCGGTGCTTGCCGCGCTCGTCGGACCAGTCGGTCGGGGCGCCGCGGTGGTCGACGCGGATCCCGCTGTCGGCCGGCCGTGCGTCCCCCGCATCGGCGTCGTGGTCGAGGTGCGGCGCCAGCTCCCGCGCGCGTTCCCGCAGCCGCTCGGCCTCGGCCCGCTCCTCGTCGGCCCGGCGGGCGAGCTCCGCGTTCTCACGCTCCTCGCGGGCGGCCCGCTCCTCCATCTCGGCGCGCTCGCGGCGCAGCCGCGCCGCCTGCTCGTCCGCGGCCGCCCGGCTACTCTCCGCGCGCGCCGCTGTCGCCCGGGCCTCCCGCAGGTGCTCGCGGGCCCGCGCTTCCCCCCGCTCCCGGGCAATCCGGCGCCGGCGCGGCGCGAGTAGAGCGGCGGCGACCAGCAGGACGGCGAGCACCACCAGCACGACGATGAGCCAGGTCTCCATGGGATGTCCCTTCCACCGTCCACCTTGACGGTTTCAGGCGTACCCGTTTCGCCCCCCGCCCATGTCCGAGGGCAGGCTCAGAGGGCAAGGCCGCCGTCCGCGGCTACCACGGCGCCGGTGAGCGCGCTGCTGTCCTCGCTGGCCAGCCAGGCCAGCACGGCGGCGACCTCGTCCGGGTCGAGCAGCCGCCCGACCGGCTGCTGACCGGCGAACGCGGCCGCAGTCGGCAGCCCGTACAGTCGGGCACTCTCGGCCAGGACCGGCGTGTCGGTCGAGCCGGGGCTGACCGCGTTCGCCGTGACCCCGGTCCCACCGAGCTCCACCGCGAGCGCGCGGACCAGTCCGGTGACCCCCGCCTTCGCCGCGCAGTACGCGGCGAGCATCGGCAAGCCACGCGTCGCCGCTGCCGAGGCGACGGCGACGAACCGGCCCTGCCGCGGCTCGGGGCGGCGAAGCAGCGCGGGCACCGCGACCCGAGCGAGCGACACCGCCCCACCGAGATCGACGTCCAGCACCGCGTCCAGCTCGGCCCGCGGCATTTGCCAGAGCGGCCGGCCGCCGGCGACGACACCGGCCACGCCCAGCGCGGCGTCCAGCCCGCCGAACTCGCGCTCGGCCAGCTCGCCCGCCGCCGCGAGCGCCGGCTCGTCCGTCACGTCGGCAACCACCGCGCGGACGCGGTCGGGCGCCGCGGCCGCCACTGCCCGCAGCTCTGCCTCGCTGCCCAGCCGGTACGGCAGCCGCGGATCGTCGGTCGCCCGGTCCACGGCGACGACCGACCAGCCGTCGCGCAGTAGCCGCCGCACCGTCGCCGCACCGATGCCCCGTGCGGCGCCGGTCACCAGAGCGACCCGGCTCACCGATCCACCCAGGCCGCCACCGCCGCGCACAGGTCCTCGGTCGCGACGGCGAACAACCGCGCTCCCTCCTCCGCGCTGGCTCCCGTCGGGTCGCCCAGCACGCCGTTCGAACTTACGGCGCGCACCCCTTCGTGCCGGAGCACCGGCATGAGCGCCCTCAGCTCACGGACGTTCCCGGCGGCGGCCGCGCCGGAGCGTACCCGGCCGGGGTCGAGGGCGAGCTGGACAGAGGTCTCCGTACGCCCCGCGTGCGCGTCGCCGTGCCAACGAGGCGACCAGGCGAGCACGTCGCGGCCCTCTCCCCGGAGCCGGCGCACAGCCCTCGCCACCGGCTCGGCGTTGCCGCCGTGCGCGGACACCAGCAGCAGCCACCGTGCGGTCGCGGCCGCCGACCGGCCGAGCTCGACCAGCAGCAGCTCCGTCGCCTGCGCACCGATCGACAGCGTCCCCGGGAAGTGTCGGTGCTCTCCACTTGAGGTGTACGCGACCGGCGGCGCGAGCAGCACGTCCTCGCG
>Ga0126307_10002479_pt1 | contig 12455 bp, 11 predicted proteins | sample Plot28_FD_89955 | JGI IMG/M metagenome (GOLD analysis project Ga0126307, IMG submission 89955) | Serpentine soil microbial communities from UC McLaughlin Reserve, CA, USA - Plot28 | ecosystem: Environmental > Terrestrial > Soil > Grasslands | place: USA: UC McLaughlin Reserve, Lake County...
CTCCTCTTTTCCCTGGGAACCGACCTGGATCCCGAAAAAGGCGCCGATTATAGTGCCGACCATGCTCGTGAACAGACCAACCACGAGGGCTACGTCGTTCGCTACTTCCCACCGCCAGATCGCCACCAAAAGCACCAAGGCGACCAATATGAATCCGCCTAGAATGACCCTGTAGCCATACTTGATCCGTAACTCGTCGGCCGAAGTCGTAGGTGCACCCGTTGTGCCGGATCCTGTGGTGCTAGTTCCTGTGGTATCCGTTCCTGTAGTGCCCGATCCTGTGGTGCTCGTTTCTGTCGTACTCGGCCCTGTCACTACATACCTCCTCGTAGAGTCGTGGTGGGAATGCTTGGTACCAAGGCATCTCCTGCCATGTCCGTGCTCCCACCCCTAACGGTGGTCTACGCTCTCCATAGAACCGCTTCGCGATGAATTCTCGATGAATCTGACTATTTTATGGAGCGATTTCCGGATTTCCTTCTGGCTAATCGAACCGGTGCCCTCAGGATTCATCAAATCTCACCGAGAATTCATCGTACACTCGTACTGTTAGGCGAGACATGCGACATGGTAGCCAGGTGGGAGGCACGGATCAATGGATGAACAACGACAGTCTTATTCGGGATCTACTAAAAGTCACTAACACAACGATTAACAGAGCAATCATTGTAGTGGGTATGCCCGTGCTGGATGCCGGATCAGGGCGTACGGACCAAGGAGAGCACGCTTGCCACGCTTAGTTTCCTGGACCATCGTCGTCCTGGCATCATTGGGCGTCGCCTCTTTGGTGAGTCTCCCATCGATGGCCGAGATATCGGCAATGCATGCAGACCTTACGCGTCCGAGGGAGTTGCCTTCGAAGCCACAAATGCCCAATAGTCGCGATGAGCCGCTTGTACCAGTTTCAGAATTGCACGAAGCCCTCAAACTGCCAAAGGTCGACACTACCTTAACCGACGAGCACAGCCAAAAGGCCTCAGAAGTTTATCGCGCCGGTAACTACCAAAAAGCCTTCGAGGAATCCGTGCTCGCTCTTGATACCGCACCGCTAGAGAAAAACGAACTCTATCATGTTCTGACGAATCCTAGCACTGGCACTTCAAAGAGAGTGCAGAAGCCGAACGGACGAAAGTCAATCGTGGCAGTAAACGAGGCCTTAAAGCCCGTACTTGAGGCGAACGATTCGCAGGCTGCGCGCCTGAACAATGCGGCAGCGATGATGATCTTACGCGAATACACCTCAGGTAAGGCGGCGCAGCCCGGCGGACTGCAGGTGGCTCAGGAACTTGCATATCAGGCTGCCGACTTGCAGCCGTCTTGTCCAACCCTACTGAATCTCACCCTTCTGAACGGGGCCATGCGTTACCTGCCTGATCCCACGGATTTGGAAGATCTGGAACCAGCAAACAACAAGATGAGCTCCTGGACTTCTTACTACCCTGTCGAGGGTTGCGCCGACCCCGCCTTGGATTACTACCTGGGGCAGAGCTACGTCCGCAAAGACAAGAAGCACGCGTTGAGTATCGCCGATACCCTGCAAACCGAACCCGCGTGGGCGGGACTTGCACATAGTCTGCGCGGAGACATCTACTACTGGGAGGGCATCTCGGCTCGTGGACGAGACAAGGGGCCGTTCACCGTTCGGCACCACTTCCAATACGCCATTGACGAATACGCTGCAGCGCTAAAGCTCCAACCCGACGATCAGGCGATCCGGCACGGTCTGGCCCTAGCTTACCTGGAGCTTGTTAGGGGCGCAGATCGGAATCGTGCTGACCTAGAGACGCTCGACAAGGCCGCTCGAGAAGCGGAGGCGGCGCTGAAAGCCGAGCCGAACACTCCCCGTTTCCGCCAGACTTTGGCCGAAATCTACGAAGCACGTGGCGATCACGCGTCCGCCGCCAAACTCTACCAGGAGCTAGCGACCACGAAGGAGACGCCAGACGATCCGCTCGCCCTCGTCCCGTACTCGGCAATCTCGCACGGCGCCGACCGTTACTCCGAACTCCGCGTGATGGTTGGCTCCAAAGCGCCGGCGGTAGCCGCATTGTTCGACGACGAGGTGATCGAACCTTACACTCCGACGTTCTTCGACCCACATCTGAAATTCGAGGAATGGACTGTGCCCGATGGGCTAAGTGAGTTCCGTAGCCAGCTCCAATACTACGCATTACTGCGCGAGGACTTCCTATCCGGCGATGCTGCGGCCTTCGAGGACGACCTACGGCAGGCCTCCGGAGCCGTGCGAGGCAATGAGCAGACGCTGCTCTTGGTCGGGATGTCTCAACTGCCGGATTACCGGAGCGTCGCACCCTCGCCCGAGGCGCGATCCGCGATTAACGAGTTCGCGACGAACTCGTTCGAGAAGCACCGTTACAATTCTGAACTGTCACCAGGCGAACCCAAGTTCGAAGGCAATGATCTCTTCTACCTGGAGGCCGGCAACTTCTTCCGACAACATGGACAGTACAAGAACGCTTTGCGCGTCTACGGCATGTGGCGGGCCGAACTCGAGCGAGCCAAGGCCGATGGCAAACAGCGAGCTGAAGTGGAGAAGTTGATCGGCGAGGTGCACTCTCTACGAGGTAATTACAGCGATGCACTTGCGGCCTTCGAGCGGGCGGCGAGCTTGCGTCCGAACTGGCCACCATACATCGTACGCCGGGCCTTCGCACACGAAAAGTTGAAAGACTATGGCACTGCGGCGGAGACTTATTTACAGGCCCTAGAAATGGTGAAAAAGAGAGCAGGTTGGATGACCCCGTATGATCTTAAGTATTTCTCGCCGATCGAGACCTACTCTTACTACTACCGCGATCCCTACGAGGCTGCCAAGCACCTCGGTGATATGCTGCTCATACAGGCCAAGAACTACGCGGCAGTCTGGGAGGGGGAGGAGAACACGGAGGAGATCCGGGCCAGGTTTAACGAAGCGGCGCATGCGTATAGAAGGGCATTAGAAATAGGTGGCGTAGAGCCCACCTCAGCGGCAAGCAACATGGGGGTGGCGCTCCTCTTGGCCGAAAAGGAGGAGGAAGGGGACAAAGAAGACTTCGGCGGCGCCATAGAGATGCTAAGGACCTTGGTACAGCCTGTCGACGAGCCGCCCGGAAATTGGCAAAACTCAGTGGTCGCCGACAAGTACAACCCCATATTTCACCTGAACTTGGGCTGGGCTTACGAGCTGAACGGTCAGTTGGAGAAGGCCAAGGAACAATACCTGGCAGCTGTCAGAGGCGATCCTACCTTCCATCCTGCGTTGAACGACTTGGGCGTTCTGGCTGCGAAAGGCGACGAGTTGAACGAGGCTCAGGGGTATTTCAAGGCCGCACTGGAAGCCAAGCCCGACTACGACTTCGCCGCCTACAACTTGGGTGTGGCGCTGCTCCACTCTGGACCACAGAACTTCCTCGCCGCGCAATATTACCTGGGACGCGCCGTGGGCCAGAACGATTCGTTGAGCGAGTCGAGCTACGATTACGTTTTCGACAACGAGCTCTACTACCTGAACCTGAACCTGGGCTCCGGCGTGCCCCCCGATTGGGAGTTCGCCGCACAAGCCGAGCGCAGCACCTTCGTCGTCTCATCTCTGGGGACCGCAGCGCTGTTATTGTGGGCATTAGTGCTCAGGTTCGCCTCCCAGGAGGGCCGCGAAACCCTTCTAGGGAAGTCCTTCGACTTCTTGAAGAGAAGATACGGTGTAGAGGTGTCGAGGCTCTGGTCTCCCATCGCCGAGTGGTGGTTGCGTTTTTCCCGCTGGGGGCGCCCGAGCGCCGCTCGATGGTGGATGACGCCGCTCGCGCTTCTCGTAACCGCCATGTCAGTGACTGTGGTGCAAGGCTGGTCGCTGCTATGGTCGCGTTCGCCGGTCGAGCTTCTGGTAATGGCCACCTTGTTCTACGTTTCCTTCGTATCGTTGCTGGTCCATTACGCCGGTCACGCAGTAGTGGCGCTGCGAAGCCAACTGCGGGTCACGGATGCGCCGTGGCTCGCAGGCATAGCCCAAGCCATAGTCTTAGTGGCGGTGGGCGGCCCGTTCGTGGCACCGATGCCTGCCACCAGCGTCGAAGGAGGGGCCGAGGAGCGCAGGCGCCAACTGGTCATTCTGGCAGGACCCTTAGCAACCATCTTGCTCGCCGTGCTGCTTTGTTCTCTTTACATCTTTAGCCGCGTGCCGTTGTTCAGGTTTGGCGTCGTGCTAAACCTGGGTCTCGCGGCGGCCAGTCTACTTCCGTTACCGCCTCTCGAGGGGGCGACAATACGCAAGGGTCACTACCAACGCTGGACGATTTGTTCGGCAATCTTCGTGACCATCATGTCGACGCTCATGCTTCTTGCCAGCGTATTCTAGACAGTAGCTTCGAGGGTTTTGGGCCCTTCAATGGCAACTTCATTGGCCTCGTTAAGCAACTCCGGTTGTTCCGAATTGCTGAAACGTTGTCTACTGCCCATCGGGTTACTTCTTGATCGCAGTCTGGTTAGTGGCCACGGAGGATGCAGCATTGCACAGATGTACTCCAAGTAGGGTGGGGACGCGGGAATTTACCTGTAGACTACTTCCACCTCTACGTCACCTTCGAGTCCGATCGCTGCACGGAACGTCGCCCTCTGCGTTGACCCGACTTGCGTGGGCCCACGCCCACGAAACACTCCTTTGGGCGAGCAAGAGCAAAGACGCACGCCACACCTTCAACTACGACCTCTTAAACAGCCCTAACCCTGGCGCACAGATGTCCTCCGTCTGGCGCATCCCTGCCGTCCCAAGGCAAGAGAAGCTATACGGTTACCATCCCACCCAGAAGCCTCTGCGCCTCGTGCGCCGCTGCATACTGGCTTCGACCAAGGAGGGAGACTTCATCTTCGACCCGTTCTGTGGGTCAGGGACGACAGGGGTTGGGGCAAAGGAGCTTGGGCGCTTCTTTGTGGGAACTGAGATGGAGGAGGAGTTTGCTGAGCTTGCCTCCCGCAGGATCGAGGCTACGAAGCGCGGGAGTATACTGGCCGAGATCTCCGGTTAACCCGACTTTGAACGACTTGCTCGCTCCAAGTGTTGAGCAGGCAGATCGGGCACCTCATTCACCGAGGTACGTAGAAGCCGACCTGCTCCGGGAGGCGCTTCGTTCGGGTACACCCGAGTAGGGATTGCTCAGATGTCTCCTTAGGTCGGCACAAGCGTGAAGTTGAAGCGCAGTCCCGTTGCCACAATCGGCGTTGACCGAGGCAGTGTCGGTCGCGACAACAGCTTCGCCGACACCTCCTCGCGGGACTCTCGGTTGGGACATGGAACCGTAATGCATCGGATGTCTTAGAGTGGCATCATGCACGGTGTGTTGTGGCCGATCGGGTCTAGTCTACCGGGCAGGAGAAGACGAATATGTCAGTACAAGAGAACAAGGCCCTAGTACGCCGGGAGCAAGAAGAGCTCTGGAACCATACCGGTGACCTCGACGCTGCAGAAGAGCTCTTCGTCCCCGGCCAAGCCGAGGCCGCCAAGCAGGAGGCAGCAGATTTCCGGCGAGGCTTCCCGGACGTGGTGAGCACCGTGGAGGACCTCATAGCCGAGGGGGATAAAGTGGTAGCTCGCTGGAGGAGCCGGGCCACCCACCAAGGGAACTATATGGGAATCGCCCCGACCGGCAAGGAGGTGGAGTTCACGGGCATCTCCTTCTACCGCGTAGAGGCAGGTAGGATCGCCGAGACATGGAACGAGGAGGACGAGCTAGGCTTGATGCGGCAGATCGGCGCGGTTCCGGGGTCGGGGCAATAGGAGGAGAGGTCAGCCCCATCTAGCCCAACGCCGCTCCCGCCCGCGCCTTCGCGTACTTCCGTGCGGCGGCGTCTTTCCCACGACGCGGGGTGGAGCAGTCTGGTAGCTCGTCGGGCTCATAGCCCGAAGGTCGCAGGTCTAAATCCTGCCCCCGCTACCGTAGACCTCCGGGCCTTGCCGGTCTTGCGGGGCCCGAACCACGCCAACTCGGGACGGCAGGTCGTGCTGGAGGGCTGCCGCTACGCTTTTCGAGGCCGTTAGCCAGGGTACGGGCGAGTTCCTCGTCCGTCATGCTTGCAGTCTGCCGCCGGAGACCCTCCACCAAGGACCTCTCATCGTCGGTGAGATAATAGCCGTGCCGGGTGAGGGTGCCTTGAAGGTCCTGCCTCGCCCGCCGCAGAAAGGTCGGGTCCGTTGCGGCCCGGCTTGCCAGGTCCCTCAATATCTTCTCGCGCAACGTTTCACCTCGGGTACTAGCGTCAGGGCACTATGAGTTGCGTTGGTATTTCGCAGCTCTGGCGGACCCTACTCCCGGCGATCCGGATAGAGCCAGAACGAAAACAGGCGCGTCATGCGCGGCATGATCACATAGGTCATAAGCGTCACCATCACCGCCGTGAACACCAGGGTGCGCACCACAGTTGGGAGCAGATTTAGCCAGTGGCCAAACACAGTGAAGATGATCATCACGATCGGGAAGACCCCTAGCCAAGTCACGACTACCATCTTGTAGCGGGGCGGCGATGGCTCCCCGGCCTTCGAGGGCAGCGTGAACCAGGTCTCCAGGCCTGTCAAGACGTGGACCTTCTCCTCATACTGGAGGGGCTCAATCTTACGCAACCAGTGCTGGCGCTCCTCGGAGTTCTCCCAGGCGTGGAGGTTACTGGCGTGGTCGAAGCGGAAGACTACCCGGTACTCGTTATCGTCCTCGCTGTCGCTGGGACGGAGCACTTCTGAGCCAAGATAACCGGGAGCCTCCTTTGCGGCGGCCAGGATGCCTGAGAGCCACCCCTCGAACTCCTGTTCGCGGCCCTGCTTGACCCGCCGCGACGCAACCGCTGTAACGGGTGGGTCGTCTCCAGGAGCGGGGTCCCGACCGTCGACGAACTGTTCCATAGCAAATGCTCCAAGACGATTGCCGCAACAGCGACCTATTAAACCTCGAACGTTGAGGAAAACCAACCAAGGCTACATGTGGTTTTCGAGACCAGGCTCGATGAGTAAGGGGTGCTTTTCAGGCCTCAAGAACTACAAGCAAGGCAAACGTCACAGAGAACATTATATGGCTCCTAATGCACCCACACAGTTCATCGACACCTCTCCCGCGTGGCTAGAGCGCCACGCCGAACTCCGTACGCCCCGCTTCTCTGAGCAGTGCTCGAAACGCTAAGCTTGGCATTGTCCCAACTTGCGTAGGCCCAGGAGAAGGCGGTAGAAGCTGCCCCGCCCTGCTATCTCCGTGTATACGAGAAGTCGGACAAGGTGCCACTAACAAGTCGTGTATCTGCAAAAAGTGGGAGAGATAACTACCAAACAGGGAGTTCTTGTTCTCCTCGATGATCCGGTAGCACAAGAACTGCAGCACTCCTCTTCGTCGTTGGCCTTGGCCGCGGCGCGCCCATCGCTACGTAGGCGGTGCCCTCAATAGGAGATGAGATCGCCCTTTGTTTTCACCCCCGAGCATGTCCTGCACCCGAAGGTATAGACCCCTCCTTCACCTCGGAAATAGTGGTGGCGCACGACCTTGAGTCCCCTGCCGGCGTAGGGCGAACCGTCCGGTTTGTAGCTTGGGTACCGGTAGAAGGCCTGGTGCAGGTGGACGCGACCCACGGGTATACAGCAACCACCCGTGTCACCCGCGTAGCCGATGACCATGTTCCTGCTACCTATCTTCGCTCCCCGGTAGATCCCGGCGGCGAGGCTGTCGAGGTGCCCCGCGAGGCTAACGTATTTGCCGTTGCAGGCCCGAATGGTCACCATTATCCCGTAGGCGGCGTGGCTCTCGTTGCGCCCCGCAAAGGTCACGGTCCCGCACCTAAATGGCGTAAAGATCGCGTCGCCCCGGTTCAGCGGGTAATCGACCGCGTACATGTCGTTGGTGTGGTCGGGATCGTCGCACCGTCCCATGCCGATGCTACCGTGGGTGTACTCGCCCCAGTAGTTCGGCTTGCCGATGATCGTGTAACCCGTCGGGATGCCGTCCCGGGAGCGGCTGTTCGCGTACCGCCCCTGCTGTGTCTGCACGAAGAAGTCGGGGTCCGCGAGGTAGCACCCTTCCGCGATGAGCCGCTCCCCGCTGGTGGATGTAGCACCGTAGGTCGTGTCCTGCGCCTGCCCTTCTGCGAAGCTCTCCTCCTTAGCCGCCGGAGCCACCACTGTCGGATCGGGGGCATCCCCCGGCGCGTAGAGGGCCTCGGGAGAGTTCGCGGCGGGCAGATCCAACGATGCCACCGGGCGCGAGGGCGGTGCGAAGCGCAAGGAAGAGAGCAACGCCCTGTCGTCAGCGTTGATCCCCTCCTCGCCCGCTCCCTCGGAGTAGACATTGATCTTGTACACTCTGCTCTCGACCGGCACGTAGACCTCCGTGAAAGGCGTGCTTCCCGGCACCGGCCCGACCGCGACCCCCACGCGTCCCTTTGCTAGGCCCACCGCTTGCCGCTCTAAAGAGAGGTCGGGGTAGTCGCTTATCGTCTGCCGAACCCGATCGTCGATCTGGCCCGGCTTGAGGTCGTAGGCGAGCGCGACGCGCACCGCGGGCGTCCCGCCGTGGTCGGCCGCAGCGTCTCCCTGGCGCCACAGCGTGAAGCCGTAGGTCTTATTGTAGGTGTAGGCCTCTCGTTGTAGGACCCATCCCCCGGGGTGGGAGACCGAGGCGCCCACCGCCCCATCAGCCGTCCTCTGCATCCGCGGCCTCTCGGTGGCCTGCTCGGCTCCTACGGATGCGTCCGTGGTCAAGAGGCCCAGTACCGTAAGCACGGAAATCAACGCCAACACCCTCGTCTTCAACCGCAATGGTCCCCCCCAGATGCTCAGGATTCGAGTACGGACATTATGCACGGTCCGCCCAGAGCGTGCGAGTTCACGCGCGCATATCTCAATTTCCAGGGAGTATATGGCTGTAGGTATCGAGCGTGATGGAAATGTCCGCGTGCCCGAGCATCTCGGAGACGACCTTCGGGTGGACGCCCTTGGTCAGCAGCAGGGTGGAGCATGTGTGCCTGAGGTCGTGGAAGCGGATGTCCAGCAAGCCTGCTTGCTTGAGCAATGGCTTCCAGTGCCTGTGGTGGAGGTTGTCGGCGTAGGCCGGGTCGCCCCTCGTGTTCGGGGGCACGAGAGCGCGCTCCGTCCATGAGCCGTTCAAGGCGGCCCGCTGCGCGTCCGGCGACTCGCGGTACCGGAGGAGGGCGTCTGTGGCCTCGGCCCATCTGGACCGGGACTTTGCACCTTGCGCTAGAATGAGGCCATGAAATACGAAGACCCTTTCGAGTGGGCACCACAAAGCGAAGCGTGGGTGGAAGCTGCTGGCTGGATTGCCGAAGAAAAGAGGGCGAGGCTCCGCGGTGACGCCACGGAGGAAGCCTTCGCCCGCCTTGCCTTCCAACTCTGCATGCAACAGACTCAAGAAACCGACACTCACTAGGATCGGGGCTCCGCGGACTACTCCTCGACGAAGTGCTCCGATGTTTGCGCGCCTTTGTCCTATGCGCCGCGTGGTCGTCGCTACCCCTTGCGCGTAGTGGTTAGAGTTCTACGCTCAGGTCTACCTCGCCGTCCGCCCAGATCGCTGCGCGAAACGCCAAGCGCGGCGTTGTCCCAGCTTGCGTGGGCCCACGCCCACGAAACCCTGCTGTGGGCGAGCAAGGGCAAAGGGGCGCGCCACACCTTCTAATACGACCTCGTTAGCAGCCCCGACCCCGCCTCCCAGATCTCCTCCGTCTGGCGCATCCCCGCCGTGCCCATGAGGGAGAAGTCTCACGGCCCTCACCCCACCCAGAAATCCCTTCGTCTCCTCCGCCGCGCTGTGCTTGCTTCGAGTATGGAAGGCGACCTCGTCTTCGACCCTTTCTGTGGGTCCGGGACGAGCGGAGTGGCGGCCAAAGAGCTGGGGCGCTTGTTTGTGGGGGTCGAGAGGGAGTACGCGGAGCTTGCGGGGCGCAGGATCGGTGCCGCGCAGAAGGGGATCACGCTGGGGGAGATACGGGCCATCGGCGGCGGGAGCCCGCGAGGTGGCCGGGGGGCATCGGCTTGAAGCAATGCGAGGTTGGGATGGACACGCTTGGAGCGCCTCGACGGAATCTGCCTGTATACGCTCCTGCGTGACGGGTGAAACCCAAGTGGGTACACGGCAAACGAAAAGTGGTCGAGCCCGACGGCGATCCGCTGGGTGCTTACGAGCTCGCAGAGAGGGTTTGTCGGGTGTTACTTCTCCCGGATTTGCTTGATTTGCCGAGTGTATGGAAGAGGAACAGTTGTAACGCTTGAGGGCGAGTGCGGATAGAATATCGTGACTTTGACACCTCGCCCGCACAAAACACGCAATCAACAGGTCGGCGGAGCGGGCCATGGCGCGGTAGCCTGGCTCGCTTGGGGCGCGTGCGGGCTGGTGCTGATCATGATCGCTTGCGCCGTCGTGCTCGCCGTGCCCAACCATTACGCCCTCTGGCGCGTGGACTTCCTCGTCCCCGTGGCGTCGGCCGCGTTGTTGGGCGCTCTGGTCGCCTCCAGGCAACCGCGCAACCCGGTCGGCTGGTTCGTCTTGGGCCACGCCTTCTGCTTCTCGCTGGGAGAGTTCGGGCGACAGTACGCGATCTTCGGGGTTTTCACCGAAGCCGGGTCGCTGCCCTTCGCCAGGGCGATGATCTGGCCGACCTACTGGATATGGTATCCCGGTCTTATCCTGATGATCTCTCTGCTGCCACTCTACTTCCCCAACGGACGCCTCGTTTCTCGAGGCTGGAGATGGGTAACCAGGTTCGTCGTCGTTTTCGGCGCGTGCGCGACCGGTCTTGCAATGGTCCGATCGGACGATATCGAAGCCAAGGGCCTCCCCAACCCACTTGGGCTCGAAAGCCTAAGCGACGTGGCGCGGACGTTACCTCGCCTGCTCGACATCCTCATGTCTGCTGGTTGGCTCCTCCTGGGCTCAGTGGCGGTCGCTAGCCTGATAGTGCGATTAAGGCGCTCACGGGTAGAAGAGCGCAAGCAGTTAGAGTGGTTCCTCTACGCCGTGGTCCTCGTTCTCTTGGTCAACACGATCGGCCAGCTATTCTCGACCGAGCTCCTCCCGTCGGTCGTGCGCGAGGTCCTTTTCGTGCTTACCCTCGAGGGTCTGTGGGTAGTCATCGGCATAGCCATCTTGAGGTACCGTCTCTTCGGCATCGACCTTCTGATAAACCGGACACTGGTTTACGGTACTTTGACGGCCTCGCTGGTCGCGCTCTACTTCGCCGCCATAGTCGTGATGCAGATGCTCTTCGACTTACTCAGCGGCCAGCAATCTACTCTCGCGGTCGTGGCATCCACCCTTCTTATAGCGGCCCTGTTCAACCCTTTGAGGCGCCGCATACAGCTGTTCATGGACCGGCGCTTCTACCGCAAGAAGTACGACGCGAGGCAAACCCTGGAAGCCTTCTCTGCCAGGCTGCGAGACGAGACGAACCTGGACGCCTTGAGCAGCGATCTCGTACGGATGGTTGGGGACACGTTGCAGCCTGCCCACGTCTCGCTGTGGCTGCGTCCGGATCGCGGTCCAAAGAGCAGCAGAGCCAATAGAGACATGCGCGGCTAGAGCGCCATGCCCAGAGCCACCTCGCCATCCACCCGGATCGCTGCACGGAACGTCGCCCTCTGCGTTGACCCGACATGCGTGGGCCCGTGTGGAGGCGGTAGAACCCGCTAGCGCTTCCCTCTTCATCGTGAGAGCATGGGAGCAACCCGAGAGTCCATGATACACCCTACGGTTGTTGAGTAGCCCGGCGCACTCCCCAGCATGTTGGGGTTCGAGGCATTTGGCCTATATCTCACAAGTGGAATGCCTTAAGCTGACGGCAGGCATGCGGCAAGACTCAGTAAAGCATCGTACCGGCAGGCCCTTCAGGAAACGGGCAACTGCGCACCGGGCGGGCTCCACGAGAGCCGGGCGGCCGCCGGCGCTGACGCGCAGGCGAGCCACTCTCGCCGCAGGCCGCAGAAGAAGACGACCGCTGATCTTCTACGCGGTGGCGGCCTCTGCCGCTGGTGAGCTCGTCGCGATGGTCGTCGATATGGAAGCGCTCGTGCTGCTGTTTTCGCTTGTGGGGTTGTTCCTGTGCACGGTAATCTTTCGGGTAGCCAAGACCTAGCCTTTTGGTTCGCCCTCTCGCTTTTTGCCCCTATTGGCCTGCTTTGGGCGGGCCTGAGCCTCCCGAGGATCGGGAGATGATGCGTCGCTGCGGAGGATGAATGGGTGCCTCTGCGTCGACAATACGCGAGCGGAGGAGCCCAAAGCGCAGAGCGGCAGTCCCCAAAGGTTACCCATCGGGACTGCCGAGGAAGGGGCGCTCAGCGAGATCCCTTCGCCACTCCGGGGTGTCTCGTCGCCGCGGGAGACGGCTGGCGGTCTTCCTCACCCTGCTGTTCGTGTTCGGTGTGGGATACTCGATAGTGGGCTTGGCGGAAGAAAGGATAGCGTCGTCGGTCGGGCCGTACA
>Ga0126307_10002480_pt1 | contig 12454 bp, 9 predicted proteins | sample Plot28_FD_89955 | JGI IMG/M metagenome (GOLD analysis project Ga0126307, IMG submission 89955) | Serpentine soil microbial communities from UC McLaughlin Reserve, CA, USA - Plot28 | ecosystem: Environmental > Terrestrial > Soil > Grasslands | place: USA: UC McLaughlin Reserve, Lake County...
ACTATAGCTTCAGCGAGCGGGTGCTCGGAGTGCTTCTCGGCCGGTGCGACGAGCCTCAGTAGGTCCTCCTCGCTCCTGCCGTCCATGGCGAAGACATCGGTCAGGGAAGGCTCTCCTTCTGTTAGGGTGCCTGTCTTGTCCAGCACCACGGCGTCTACGCGCGAGACGTTCTCGAGGGTGGCCGCGTCTTTGATCAGGATGTTGTGCCTGGCTCCTATGCCTGTGCCTACTGCCACGGCGGTCGGGGTTGCCAGCCCAAGTGCATCTGGGCAGGCGATGACGACCGCCGAGATCGCGAAGGTCATGGCCGTGATGGCCGCGGCGCCTCCGAGGAAATACCAGGCAAGGTAGGTGATGATGCCGGAGCCGACAGCCAGGATCACCAGGTACTCAGCGGCGCTGTCGGCCAGCCTCTGGCCTGGGGCCTTGGAGTTCTGGGCCTGCTGGACGAGGTCCACGATCTGGGCCAGCGTGGTGTCGGCTCCTACGGCGGTTGCCCTGAAGCGCACGCTCCCACTGCGGTTAATCGATCCGGCGATCACCGCATCTCCGTGGCGCTTGGTGACCGGAACGCTCTCCCCCGTGACCAGCGCCTCGTCTATGCTCGTCTCGCCGTCCGTGACCTCGCCGTCCACCGGTACCTTGTCGCCAGGTCTTAGGACGACGGTGTCATCGAGGCGGACCTCGCTGCTTGGGATGGTCACCTCTTCGCCGTCGCGGATCACGGTCGCCTGAGGAGGTACGAGGTCGAAGAGCGCCCTAAGGGCGTCGTTGGTACCGCGCCTGGAGCGCATCTCCATCCAGTGGCCGAAGAGGACGAAGGTGACGAGCATGGCGGCGGCCTCGTAGAACGTCTCGCCGCCGAGGAAGGTGATCAGGACGCTGAAGAGATAGGCTGCGAGTACACCTGTCGCGATGAGGACGCTCATGTTGAGGGTGCGGCTGCGCAGCGAGTGGTAGGCACCGGAGATGAAGATCCATCCCGAGTAGAAGACGACCGGGGTGGAGAGCAGCAGCATGATGACGTTCTCGCCGAGCCCGAACGTGGGTAGTCGTAAGCCGAGTAGGTTCATGCCCAGCGGCGAGTAGAGTACCGTGGGGATGGTGAGCACCAACGCGACGAAGAACCTGTTGCGCATGTCGCGCTCCATCGACGCGGCCATTCCGGGGTCTGACATGTCGTGGCCCATGTGGTCGCCGTGATCAGCATGGGTAGCGGGCATCTCGTACTGCATCCGGTCGTGCTTGGTCCCCATCGAAATGGGCTGTGCGTCCACGCCGTGCCCTACGTGCTGCATCCGCCGCTGCGGAGGTGCCATGGCCTCATGGTGGTGCTGCTCGACCTCAGTCGGCTTGCAGTCGCAGCCCGTCCGTGTGATCACCTCTTCGATATCTTCCGGGCCAATCTTGGCGGGGTCGTAGCCGACGTGGACGACGTCGTTCTTCCAGTCCAGCCGGATATCGGTAACATTTGGCTGCTCTCGAAGGGCTCGCTCGACGGCACCGGCGCAGTTCAAGCAATGAACGCCGCGGAGTTCGAACGTGGCATGTCGTGAGTGAACATGGTGATGATCGGCTGTTGTCGCAGCGTCGGAATCCATGTTGGCCATGGTGGCTATCTCCTCCTTAGCACTTTGGGCACCTTGTCGCTTCCAAGGGCAAAGAGCAGTATTCGTCCCGGATGGCGTAGACACGAGTTGAGTTTGAAAAGCTCATGAGGTCCACACCCAATCACGGATCTCGGGCGGATCCTCGAGGTGCTCCCTGGAGTAGCCCTTGGCCCTGGAGATCGAAGCCTCCAGTTCGGAAACCAGAGTCGGGGCGCGGTCGTACGCCTGACATTCCGGTCCGATGCGCTTCAGGGCGTCCATCGCCAAGTGGTAGCGGCTCATGCCATTCAATACGACCATGTCGAATGGGGTCGTCGTGGTGCCCTGCTCCGAGAAGCCCCTGACGTGGAAGCGGTCGACATCGACGTGGCCGTGGACTATCTCGTGGATCGCGCGCCGGTAGCCGTGGAAGGCGAAGACGACCTGCTTGTCTGCGGTGAACAGCTCCACGAAGCGCGTCTCGCTCATCCCGTGCGGGTGGAACTCGCGCGGAAAGAGCGTCATGAGGTCAACGACGTTCACGACGCGCACTTTGAGATCCGGCACCTTCTCGCGCAGCCAGTGTGCGGCGGCGACGGTCTCCAGGGTAGGGATGTCCCCGGCACAGCCGAGAACGACGTCGGGCTCCTCCCCTTCGGGCACGTTGGAGGCCCACTCCCACACGGAGGCGCCGCGCACGAGGTGCTCTATGGCAGCATCCATCTCGAGCCACTGGAGCTGCGGCTGCTTGTCTATGGCGATGAGATTGACGTAGTTACGGCTCCTGAGGCAGTGGTCGGCGCAAGCGAGAAGGGTATTAGCATCGGGGGGCAGGTAGATGCGCGCCACGGTGCCCCTCTTGGAGAGCATCACGTCGATGAGCCCCGGGCCCTGGTGGGAGAAGCCGTTGTGGTCGTTGCGCCAGGCGGTGGAGGTCAGGAGGATATTGAGCGAGGGGATCGGTTCCCTCCAGGGGAGGTTGGTAGCCTCCTCGAGCCACTTGGTGTGCTGAACTATCATGGAGGCCGGGATCATCGCGAACGCCTCATAGCTCGCGAAGAGGCCGTGTCGTCCGGTGAGCAGATAGCCTTCGAGCCAACCCTCGCACAGGTGCTCGGAGAGCACTTCCATAACCCGCCCCGACGGTGAGACGTGGTCGTCTATCGGGAGCGTCCTGCCGACGAAGCAGCGGTCCTCGACCTCGAAGACGGCGCCGAGGCGGTTCGAGTTGGTCTCATCTGGGCAGAAGAGCCTGAAGCTCGCAGCGGCCGAGTTGAGTTTGAAAGTGTCGCGCAGCATCTCGCCGAGGCGGCGAGTGGATTCCTGGTGTATCATCGCCGGCGCCGGCGCCTCTACGGCGTAGTCGCGGAAGTTGGGCAGATCAAGATCCTCAAGCACCCTGCCACCGTTGGCGTGAGGGTTTGAGCCCATGCGCCTCTCCCCCTCCGGAGCGAGCGCCGCGAGCTCGGGGATGAGACGCCCCTCGTCGTCGAAGAGCTCTTCTGGGTGGTAGGAGAGCATCCACTCCTCCAACATCGCGAGCTGCTCCGGGTCGGACCGGACGTTCGAGAGCGGCACCTGATGGGCCCGGAAGGTGCCCTCCACCGGCAGGCGGCCCACCTGCTCTGGGCCGGTCCAGCCCTTGGGCGTGCGAAGCACTATAGCCGGCCAGCGCGGGCGTCCCGAGACGCCGTTCTCGCGCGCTGCGCGCTGGATGGCCCGGATCTCGTCGTAGCAACGATCAAGTGCAGCGGCGAGAGCCTGGTGCACGCGGCCAGGGTCGTCACCCTCGACGAAGTGTACCGTGTAGCCGTGGCCCTCGAGCATCGAGCGAACCTCATCGTCCGGGGCGCGGCCAAGCACGGTGGGGCCAGAGATCTTGTAGCCGTTAAGGTGCAGGATCGGCAAGACCGCGCCGTCGCGAGCGGGATTGAGGAAGCTGATCGACTTCCAGGAACCCTCGAGCGGTCCGGTCTCCGCCTCGCCGTCTCCGACGACCGCGCAGGCGAGGAGGTCAGGGTTGTCGAAGGCGGCGCCGAAAGCGTGGGAAAGGACGTAGCCGAGCTCTCCGCCCTCGTGGATCGATCCTGGCGTTGGGACGCTGACGTGGCTGGGCACACCCCCTGGTGCAGAGAATTGCCTGAAGAGCCGCCTCATCCCCGCGGCGCCCTGGGATACCTCTGGGTAGACCTCGGAGTAGGTGCCCTCGAGGTAGACGTTCGCTAGGATGGCCGGGCCGCCATGACCAGGACCGGTCAGGTATATGGCGTCCAGATCGTGCTCCCGGATCAAACGGTTGAGATGGATGTAGATCAGGCTTAGGCCAGGCGAGGTGCCCCAGTGCCCGAGGAGGCGTGGCTTTATGTGCGAAGGGTCCAGTGGCTCGCTCAGTAGCGGGTTGTCCTTGAGGTAGATCTGGCCTACCGTGAGGTAGTTGGCGGCTTGCCAGTAGCGGTGGATCTTGTCCAGCAGCTCAGGCGAGAGCGGTCCTTCCACAGGCCCTTGTGCAACCGGTGGCGCGGCGCCGTTATCGACGGCGCTGGAGATGGTCGGGTCGAAACGGTACGCGCTGTTTCCCTTCACATTACGCTCCTTCTTTCGTGGCTCTTACGAGGTCGCGGGTGTGGCGGGCGACCATCAGGTTCTCGTCGGTGGGTATCACCCGGATAGTCACCGGGTCGCCGACGCGGGAGATGACGGGGGCATGCCCCGCGTTGTGATCAGGGTCGAGCCGGATGCCGAGGAACTCCAGGCCCTCGCAGATACGCCACCGCACAGTTGCTGCGCGCTCCCCGATCCCACCGGTAAAGACGAGGGTGTCGAGTCCTCCTAACGCGGCGGCCAGAGCGCCGAGGAACTTCTTCGCCTGGTAGCAGAAGAGCGCGACCGCCTCGGCGGCGCGTGGGTCACCCGCCTCGCGACCGAGCAGATCGCGCATGTCCGCGCTAGTCTCTGAGACCCCAAGAAGGCCCGCCTGTTTGGTGATCAGCTCGCCTATCTCAGGCGGGCTCAGCCCCTTCTCATCCAGCAGGTAGAGGAGCACACCGGGGTCAAGGTCGCCGCTTCTCGTGCTCATTACGAGCCCGCCGACCGGGGTGAAGCCCATCGTTGTGTCCACGCTGACCCCGCCCCTGACCGCGACCATGCTCGCCCCGTTCCCGAGGTGCGCGATGATGACACGGCTTGTGGCGGCCTCCTCCGGGTCCAGGGCGTGCAGTTCACCCATCACGTACTCGTAGGAGAGGCCGTGGAAACCGTAGCACAGGATGCCTTCATCGACGAGGTGGCGCGGGAGCGCGAAGAGCCGAGCGACGCGGGGCATCCGGGTGTGGAAGGCGGTGTCGAAGGCTGCCACCTGCAACATCGCCGGCCCTAGGGCCTCCCTAGCGGCGCGGATCGCCGCCAGTGCGGGACCGTTGTGAAGGGGGGCGAGTTCCGCGAGCTCCTCTATGGCATCCTCCGCCACAGCTTCCACGAGCGTCGGCTCCGAGAAGCGCGCCCCGCCGTGTACGACCCGGTGGCCGACCGCCTCCAGCCCGACGAGGAGGCCTGAGGAGTCGAGCAATCGGATCGCCTGGAGGGTCGCCTCACCGTAATCGGCAGCCGCGCTGGACTGCAGTGTCCTCTCGCCCCTCTCGCTAATGAACTCGACGCTCCCGCGCCTGCCGATCCTGTCCACGACCCCACGCGCGACGGACCGCTCCCCGTCATCAGCCGCCTCGAAGAGCTCGAATTTCAGCGTCGAGCTTCCGCAGTTGATGGTCAGGATCCTCACAGAACGAAGTCCACGCAGCGCATCACGATCTGTAGCTCATCGCCCGGAGGAAATACTCCGGGGTAGCCTTGAACTGTTCGCGGCACGACTCGGAGCAGAAGTGGTAGCTTTTGCCCCGGTACGTGTACTCCAATGCCTTATGCGGGTCGACCCGCATCCTGCACACTGGGTACCGTTCCTCCCCGGCGACCCCTGCCTGGGCCACCGGCTTGTATGGCATCCGTCTTCCGAGCAGGGACCCGTAGAGGCGCAAGTCGTCCGCGATGAGCCGTGTCAGCAGGAACCTCTCACGCACGAGCTCGTGACCCCTCACACCTAACTCACTTGCTTCCTCCGGGTGCTGCAGCGCCCAGAGCACCTTCTCGGCGCACTCCTCCACCGAATCTATCAAGAAGCCGCCGACTCCACCCCGGACCTGCAGCGGGATACCGCCGGCACGCCCCGCCACGATCGGGGTTTCCTTCCAGAGCGTCTCGGAGACGACTAAGCCGAAGCCCTCGCGGATCGACTTCTGTATTACCACGTCAGAGAGGCGCTGAAAGGCATTGACCTCGATATTTCCCACCCCGGTAAGGTTGGTGAAGAGGTGGACCTGCGGGTCATTCTTCGATGACTCCTGGATCTGGCGGTAGATCTCCCACCCTTCGGGGTCGTCGAGCGCCATGGAGCCTGCCAGTGCCAGTTGCAGCCCGGGCACTTCCGGTTTGACGAGCCGGTAGGCCTCTATAACCCCCAAAGGGTCCTTCCACGGGTCGAAGCGGCTGACCTGGGTTACGAGCGGCTTCTCCGCCTCGACGCCGATCCACCTCAGCAAGCGGCTCGCGACGCGAGCATCGAGCTCGAAGTTCTTCGGGCTCTCCGGGTCGATGGCCGGAGGGATGATCTCCACGCGCTCGACAGGAACGCCGGGTGGAGCGAAGCTACTCAGCGTGAAGACCGCCGCGTCGTAGCCTTCTAGGTAGGGCTTCAAGAACTCCCAGACTAAGGGGTTGGGCTCAGAGGTGTCGATGTGGCAGCGCCAGACCCACCGCGATATCCCCTTGCCGTGCAGACGGAGCAATGCCAGCGGCTGGGGGTCGTGGACCACAACGAGGTCGTACTCTTCTTCGAGCAACCGCGCATTGTGAGCGGAGTGGTTAAGGTAGATCTCCTGTTCGGCAGGCGTCAGTTCGCGCAGGGCTCCCTGCAGACCGTTGTGGATCACCTTGGTGACCGAGAAGAAGGTCTGATCGCCCGTGATCAACTTCCAGTCGGCCAGGAGGCCCAGATCACGCAAGAGGGGTATCTCGGAGCGGAGGATCTCGGCGACCCCGCCGCCGTAGGGGGTGGCGTTGACGTGGAGGATACGCACGCCCTCCAGGGGAGCGGCGAGTTCCCTGAGTTGGGCCACGGCCTCGGCTCCAGCGCTCAGCTCGTACAGGTCCAGATCCTGCGTACCAACGTCGACGGTTTCTAGCATGCGTCACCTCCAGTATCTGGCCTCCGGCTCCCGCACGATGGGCCCGTTCTCACAACTGAGCCTCCCGCTCCCGCCGCAGGCGCAGCAAGACGAACGCTGGCACAGAACCCGGCCAGCGGACTATGTCCACTTCCCCCTCGCCGAATGGGCTCGCAGCCACCAGCTGGGCGAGCCGGTCACCGCCCCGCGCCGGAGGCCACAGCCAGTGGGCGAGATCGTAGATCCGTGCCTCCCCGCCGGGCTTGAGGACCCGGTGGATCTCGGCCAGCCCGCGGGTCGGCTCCGGCCAGTGGTGCAGAGAGAGTGTGCTCACCACCTCGTCGAACTCCCCGTCGGGGAGCGGCAGCGCCGCGACGTCACCGACCTCGAACCGCACCCTCTCCGAGAGACCGGCTCCTGCCGCGCGGCGGGCCGCACGCTCGACCATCGCGTCCGAGATATCGACGCCGGTCAGCGTCATGCTGGGGGTCTCCCGCGCCAGCCGCACGGCGAGCCGGCCCGGACCACTCCCGATCTCTAGTACTTTCCCGCCTGGGTAAGCAGCGGCCACCTCGCCGGCGACGCGGGCGTAGAAGCCTTCCAGGACCGAGGCAACCAGCGCGTCGTAAGCCCCGGCACTGGGCAGGTCGAAGGCGCGGACGTTAACCGAGGCTTGTTCGAGATAGGCGCGCAGCCGGTTGCGGTAGAGCGTCGCCGTTACCAGTATCGCGGCGACGGTGAACCACCATTTCCTAGACATCCTTACCCTCCATGAACCATCGAGTGGTAGGGCCACGGGGTCATGGCTTCCTCTGAGGCATCTCGGATGCGGGTAAGTAGGCCTTGATGAGGGGAGCCTTGCCGACGGTGGTGCGGGGGATAGTCGGCACGCGCCTCACCTTAACAGGCGGCACGATCGCCCCTTGGGCTTCAAGCTCGCGCCGAAGCGAGTCGATCAGGGCAGCGTCCGCGAAGCCCTCACGCACCCCGCTCAGCAGCACCGTAAGCCCATCGGTCACCTGAACTACCTGCCAGCCGCCGGCGGGTACAGCGTCCATCAGGCGGTGAAACACTATGGGCTGCACCGAGACTTGACCCCCGGCCTTGGCAGGGAATCGCAGCACGTCCTCTTCTCGCCCCTGGATGCCATCTATGAGAGCGAAGGGGCGCCCGCAGGGACAGTGAGGAGAAGCAGCTAGCCTCACGCTGTCGCTCATCTCGTAGCGGATCAGGGGCATCGTGCGAGAGAACAGCACCGTGACAAGCACCTTCGCGCTGTACACGCCCGGTGGCACGGGCTTATTGTTCTCATCGACTACCTCGGTTACGACGAGATCCTCGAAGAGGTGCATACCCTTGTGCTGCTCACAACCGGAGGCGATCCCAGCGGGCTCGGTAGCAGCGTACACCTCGAAGGGCTTCTCGTCCCATGCCTCCTCGACGCGTCGCCTCGCCTGCTCCGTGAATATCTCCGAACTAGCGAAGACGAAGCCTGGCGCGATATGTAGGCGCCCAGCTAGCTGCGCTTCTGCCAGCAGATGTGCCATCGAGGCGTAGGCCACCAGAACCTTGGGCTGGAAGGCATTCAACCTTTCGACGATGCTCTCAAGCGAATCCCCCGAGTCGAGGCGCAGAGTCGGCACCCAGGGGCTGTGCACCGAGGCGCCGACCCTCGCCGACTGGTGCCATGGGGTGGTAGAGCTCACCACCGCCATCCTCGTGCGGTGGGTAAGACCGGCCCCCACGCCCGCCCAATCGAAGGAGCGGTTGTAGGAGGTAAGCACGGTGGCCCACTCGTCCGGATCCCAAAGAAAGAGGCCCCGCCTACCCGTGCTCCCCGAGGTGGAGGCCACACGGTCGCGCCCGTTGAAGAGTTCGTCTCCACCGCTCAGGGTAGCTAGGTGGGCTTCGACGTCAGCGAGCCGGATGGCGCGGTCAGTAACGAGCTCATCGAAGTGCTCCATGACCATCTCCTTGGTCAGGACCGGAAGGTTCTTCAGCGAGCGGTCGGTGAAGCCCTTGTGGAAGTGCCTGTAAAAGGGTGAGCGCTCAAAGGCGTGCTCCCGCAGCAGCCGTAGCGCTCGGCCCTGATACTCCTCGAGTTGCCAGCGCGTCCAGCGGTCACGCTGGCGTAACCGGTGGCGCTGCGCTAGGACCCTGAGGATGATCTGTGTGCTCATCGGTTCTCCCGGGGGGTCTAGCCCTCTGGGTACCATTGCTGTCGCCAGTGCGTCATATGCTCTATCTCCGCTTGTTGGGCGCTAATGATGTGCTCTGCGAGCTCCTTTATGTGCGGGTTATGGCTCTTCTCGTGGGCCACCTGAGCCATGTATATGGCCAACTGGTGGTGCGGGATCATGGCATCTATGAACGCCTTGTCAAACGGCTCCTGATTGGCGAGTTCCTGTGGATCCATCATCATGCCCATGCTACGCATTTGCTTCGGGCTCATCTCCATGGGCACGTTCGAGGTCCCGAACTCTTCTTTCTTTATGGCCTTCAGCTCCTCGATCTCGGCCTGCTGAGTGGAGACGATGTTCCGGGAGAGCACTATGATCTCCTCGTGCTCGGCGTGCTTGAGCGCGACGCGCGCCATAGCGATTGCTCCCTGGTGGTGGGGGACCATCGCGTCGATAAAGCGCTCGTCGGAATATTTGCCGTTCTTCATGACCATCTGCTTCGCCATTCCACTAGAGCCCATACCCATCGAGTCGTGGCCCATCTGGCTATGATCCATCCCGGCCATCCCGCCGCCGGATCCGCTACCCTTCTGGTCACTGCCGGAACCCCCGCATGCAGCCGGGATGAAGGCGACCGCGACCAGCAGCGCGAGCGGCCACGCTTTGCTCAGAAGTGTCTTCAAGACAACCCCCTATTTGTGTGGTGTTCGGGTGAGGTCCGTTGCTCCCGTGTTAGCGGGGCCAGGAGTCCCTCAGAGCCTGAACACCTGAAGGGTGAGTGGCGTGAGGGGCGGTGGGGGACGCACTACGGCAAGCACCTGGTGCAGGGTCGCGGGCCGATGCGCGTCGAGTATGAGCCGCAACGGCGCGACCTTGGGGAGCAATCGCAAGAGTAGGCCGAGGAAGCCAACGGCGAGCACCGCAAAGTACCCCGTGCTCGTGGCGTGGCCCGCGGGGTGGTCGTGCGCGTTACCCGCCCCAGCCGCGGCCTGGTGCTCCGTTGCGTGCTCCGCGTCGCCGGCGCACTGAGGTGAGTAGCAGAGCAGGTGCAGAGGCCCGAAGACCCCTTGGCAGAAAAGCAGCGTGAGGATGAGCAGCAAGGATAGCTGCCTGAAGCCGAGCAGCTTCATCGGCGATCCTTGCTCGACATGGACGATGGCGTTCTCGATCAACCTAATAGCCGTGGTGCTGATCTCCTAAGCCGCTACGGTGTAGCCGGCCTCCTCGATGGCGTCCTTGAGATCCTCGGTGCTTACAGTACCCTCATCGTAGGAGACCTCGACGGTGCCCTTCTCGACGTCGGCGTTTGTTCTCTCCACCCCGGAGAGTTTGTTCAGCTCGCTCTCGACGGCCGCCTTGCAGTGGCCGCAGTGCATGTCCGGAACCCTCAGCGTCTTCTCGGTCATCATCACTCCTTTCTTCTGGATGACACTCACTAAACTCTCAGAAACCGCTCTACAGCGGCGGTGAGTTCCTCGATCTTCATATCGGCGTCCTCGCCGTGCTCCACGGCCCGCCGCACGCAGTGCTCGACGTGGTCCTTGAGCACTATCGTGCCAACCTTCTCGAGCGCCGCCACGACGCTGGCGATCTGGGTGAGGACATCTATGCAGTAGGATTCTTCGTCGACCATCCTCTGCACGCCCCGAACCTGGCCCTCTATCCTCCTGAGACGCTTCTGGAGCAACTCCTTGTCCTTGGCCTTTATGTAGCCATGAGCTGTTCCCTCCGTTGAGGCCGCCTGGCTACTCTGTGTCGCGTCCACCGCTTGCTCCTTTCTCTATACCTTCACCCGGCGCAGCCTGAGGGCGTTGCTCACCACCGTCACGCTGGAGAGCGCCATCGCCGCCGCAGCGAGAACCGGGTTGAGGAAGCCGTAATCCCCGAGCACCGGCCTCAGGATCTCTGGCACACTTCCGTCGGAGAAGAGAGGGTAGAGTATTCCCGCTGCTACAGGGATGAGGGCGACGTTGTAGGCGAAAGCCCAGAACAGGTTCTGATTTATATTCCTGACCGTGGCCTTAGAGAGGCTTATTGCTCTCGCTACCCCGCGCACGTCGCCGGAGATAAGCGTCAGGTCCGCCGCCTCCATCGCGACGTCTGCTCCGGTGCCGATGGCGACCCCGACGTCGGCCTGCGCGAGCGCCGGGGCGTCGTTGATACCGTCTCCGACCATGCCTACCCGCTTGCCTTCCGCCTGCAACCTCCTGATCTCGTTCGCCTTGTCCTCGGGCCGGACCTCCGCCACGACGCGGTCTATGCCGAGCTTCCGTGCGATCGCCCCGGCGGTGCGGCGGTTGTCGCCTGTGAGCATGGCGACCTCGAGCCCTAGTGAGTGCAGCCTCTCGATGGCCTCCCGGGACTCCTCGCGCACTACGTCCGCGACCGCCACGAGGCCGGCGGGCTCGCCGTCCACGGCGACGAACACGGGGGTCTTGCCCTCCCGCGCAAGCTCCTCACCCTTAGGGAAGAGGCCATCCGCCGAGACACCCAACTCCGAGAGGAAACGGCGGCTGCCGACCAGGACCTCGCGGCCCTCGACGCGGGCGCGTATCCCGCCACCCGAGATTGTCTCGAACGCGTCGGCCTCGGCGAGGGCGCGATCCTTCGCGCCTCTCACAATGGCCTCGCCCAGAGGGTGCTCGCTGCCACGCTCGGCGGATGCGACGAGTCTCAAGAGCTCATCCTCGCGGATACCGTTCTCAACGACCACGTCTGTCAGCTCGGGAGTACCCCTGGTGAGGGTGCCGGTCTTGTCCAGGACGACGGTCGTGAGTTTGTGGGCCCCCTCGAGGGCCTCACCGCCCTTGATCAGGATCCCAGACTCGGCGCCCTTGCCGGTGCCGACCATCATCGAGGTCGGCGTCGCCAGGCCCATCGCACACGGGCAGGCGATGATCAGGACCGCCACCGTGTTCAGGAGCGCGAAAGTGAACGACGGTTCGGGCCCGAACAGGACCCAGATCAGAAACGTTACGGTGGCCACGCCGATGACCGCAGGCACGAACACGGCGCTGATCCTGTCGGCGAGGCGCTGGATGGGGGCCTTTGACCCTTGGGCTTCCTCGACCATCCTCATGATCTGATGTAGAGCTGTGTCCTCGCCGACCTTCGTCGCCGCAAATCGGAACGACCCGGAGGTGTTCATGGTCGCCCCGATCACCTCGTCGCCCTCGCGCTTGGTGATGGGGATGGACTCGCCCGTGATCATGGACTCATCCACCGCCGATTCGCCGGAGACGATCCGCCCGTCGACGGGGATCTTCTCACCCGGCCTGACGACCACGATATCATCGATCTCCACGTCCTCTATGGGCACGTCCACCTCTTCGCCGCCTCGCACAACCCGGGCGGTCTTGGCCCGCAGCCCAGCGAGCTTCTTTATGGCCTCGTTGGTGCGGCCCTTCGCCCGCGCCTCGAGGAGACGCCCGAGGAGGATCAGGGTGATGATGAGCGCCGAGGTATCGAAGTA
>Ga0126307_10002481_pt1 | contig 12453 bp, 12 predicted proteins | sample Plot28_FD_89955 | JGI IMG/M metagenome (GOLD analysis project Ga0126307, IMG submission 89955) | Serpentine soil microbial communities from UC McLaughlin Reserve, CA, USA - Plot28 | ecosystem: Environmental > Terrestrial > Soil > Grasslands | place: USA: UC McLaughlin Reserve, Lake County...
CCTCGGCCTCGCGATACAGAAGGCGAAGGGCGCAAACATGCCCAACGACAACATCCAGCGGGCCGTCGACAAGGGGACCGGCGCTGGCGCAGATGCCGATGCCTTCGAGAGGATCACCTACGAGGGCTACGCGCCCGGCGGGGTCGCGGTCCTAGTAGACGTGCTCACGGACAACCGCAACAGGGCCGCCTCGGACGTGCGCTACATCTTCTCCAAGAACGGCGGCAAGCTCGGCACCACCGGCTCGGTTGCCTACCTTTTCGAACGTAAAGGCATCATCCTGGTCCCCAAAGACGCCGCCGACGAGGACGAGCTGATGGAGGCCGCCCTCGAAGCCGGGGCCGAGGACGTCGAGGAGCAGGAGAACGACTACAGGGTCGTCACCACGCCCGAGGACTTCACGGCGGTCAGGGAGGCGCTGGGCGAGGCCGATGTGGCGTTCGAGAACGCGGAGATCACCATGGAGCCCCAGAACAGCATCGACCTCGACGCAGGGACGGCGAGGCAGACGCTGCGCCTCATCGACGCCCTCGAAGAGAACGACGACGTGCAGGAAGTCTACGCGAACTTCGATATATCGGAGGAGGTCATGGCAGAGGTCGTCAGCTAGAGCGAGTATCTCTGCTTGCGGGGAAATCACTCATTTGAGGGATTCGGAGGTGGTCCTGCTCGGGTAAGCTTTTCTCCGGAAGGAAGGTTTCCTATCGACGAACGTGATCCCACATCCGCATCCCCGGACCGGCCCGCTGGGGAAAGTTCTCGAGGACTCGACGTCGTAGAGGCGGCAAGGGCGGGACGGTCCAGCCTGCTTTCCCCGGAGTACCCGCGCGACAACCTGCCGCTGGAGCTGAGCAGCTTCGTGGGGCGCGAGCGGGAGATCGCGCAGGTCGCCAGCTTGCTCGGAGGCGATACCCGCCTGTTGACGCTCTACGGGTCTGGCGGCTCAGGCAAGTCGCGCCTGGCCCTGGCTGTGGCCCAGGAGGTGGTCGAACGCTTCGATGATGGGGTGTGGTGGGTGGATCTCGCCTCCATCTCCGATGCCAAGCTCGTACCGCTGGCCCTGGCACAGGCGCTGAGCGTGCGCGAGGTGCCGGACCGTTCGCTGGCCGAGTCGCTCGCCGAGTACCTGGCGCCGAGAGAGGCGCTCGTGGTCCTGGACAACTGTGAGCATCTGGTCTACGGGTGCGCCGCCCTCGCCGACGCGCTGCTCAGGAGATGCCCTTACCTGAAGATCCTGGCCACCAGCCGCGAGCCCTTGCGCGTCTCGGGCGAGGCCATCTGGATGGTGCCTAGCCTTTCCATGCCCGATCCCCAGAGGCGACCCCCCGGCGAACAGGTGATGAGCTACGAGGCCGTGCGCCTGTTCGTCCAGAGGGCCAGAGAGGCGAACGCGGGTTTCGCCCTGACGGAACGCAACGCCCCCGTGGTGGCCAGATTGTGCTGGAAGCTCGACGGGATACCGCTTGCCATAGAGCTTGCGGCGGCGAGGGTGAGGGCGCTCTCCGTGGAGCAGATCTCCGAGAGGCTCGAAAACCCCTTGAGCCTGCTGACCACGGGTAGCCGCACGGCGGAGCCGCGACACCAGACGCTGAGGGCGGCGCTCGAATGGAGCTACGAGCTGCTCGACGAGCAGGAACGGGCGTTGTTCGAGCGGCTTTCCGTGTTCGCGGGCGGATGGGACCTGGAGGCCGCCGAGGCGATCGGAGCGGATGGTTCGCTAGAGGCAGACCTGGTGTTGGATGTGCTGTCCAGGCTGATGGACAAGTCGTTGGTGGTAGCGGAGGAGAGTGTGGACGACGACGCCTCCCTTCGCTACAGGATGCTTGTGCCGGTCAGGCAGTTCGGGCGTGAGAAGCTCGAAGAGAGGACGTGGGCGCAGGATGTTCTGCGGCGGCATGCCGAGTATTACCTGGATCTCGCCGAGAGGGCCGATCGCGAGCTGATGGGCCCGGATCAGGGCCGTTGGCTCACGCGGATCAGGAGCGAGCTCGGGAACCTCAGGGGCGCGCTCGCGTGGTCTGCGGAGCCCTACCAGGAAGACCGCGCGGAGTTGCGGCTGCGGCTCGTGGCCGCGCTGGGTAGGTTCTGGGGCAGGGAAGGTTTCGAGGAAGGCAAGTGGTGGCTGCAGCTGGCGCTTGAGAGCGACCCTGGGGGATTCCCCGTCGCGCGGGCCAAAACGCTCGGGGAGCTAGGCTTCATCCTGCTCTTCCAGCAGACCTACGGACCGGCGATTGCGGCCCTCGAGGAGGCCGTCGCCATCTACAGGGAGCTGGGCGACGAGACCGGCGCCGCGTTCGCGCTCGCCAACCTCGGACAGGCTGCGGTGCATGGCGGCTACCACGAGCGCCTGCCGGCCTTCGAACGAGGGGGTGGGGAGTTGTTGGAGGAGGGCCTGGAGGGTCCTCCGCGCGCTTACCTGCTCGTGATCCTGGGCATGGCCGCCCAGGGGGCGGATAACCTCGACACGGCGGCTTCCCGGGTCGAAGCGGGCCTGGCCCTGTGCCGCGAGTTCGGCCTCCTGCGGGAGGCTTCCATGTCCCACTTCATCCTTGGCAACGTCGAGCTCGACCGTGGACACCTCGACCGGGGAGTGGCGCTGCTCCGGGAAGGCGCCCGGATAGCCCGAGAGTTGGGGGACATGCTGGGCACCGCCTACTACGTCTGGGGTACCGGGAGGGTGGCCGTCCTACGGGAGCACCCCGCCCGGGCCGCGAGGCTGTGGGGGGCCGCCGAAATCCTCAGGGAGCAGATGGGCATGACCCTCTCGCCCTTCGACCTCGCCAGATCCGACTACGAGCGGGATCTGGCCGCCGTACGCTCCACGTTGGACGAGGCGTCTTTCGACGCCGCCTGGGCCGAAGGACGGGCCTTGCCCCCCGAGCAGGCCATCGACTACGCGATCGACGAGATGACATCGCCCGACGAGGCGATACCTTCGGACGAGTCTCCGCCCGCCCAACCTATCGCGGAGCGTGTGGAGGCCGTCGAGTACGCGCTGGAAGAACGGGCCGAACCCCACGGAAAGGCTGAGGATACGCCTTCACCTGACTCAAGCGTGGATGTGTTGCGCATCTTCGCCCTTGGCCCGGCGCGCGTGGAGAAGGAGGGGCACGCCCTGGAGTCTCCAGATTGGATCCAGAAGCCCCGCGAGCTGCTCTACTACCTGCTTTGCCACCCCGAGGGCCGCACCAAGGAGCAGATAGGCCTCGCCCTCTGGCCAGAGGCATCCACAGCCCAGCTCCGTAGCTCCTTCCACGACACCGTTTTCAGGCTGCGCCGGGCTTTGGGCGCCAAGGAGTGGATCTCCTTTGAGGAAGGACGCTACTTTTTCGGCCAGTCGCTAGAGTATTTCTACGACGCGCAAGGCTTCGAGAAAAACCTTTCCGAGGCCAGGACGCTCCGCGAGGAAGCTCCCGAGCGGGCCATCGCGCACCTGCAGGAGGCCGCCGGGCTTTACAGGGGAGATTTCCTGGAGGACTTCGCGGCGGGCGAGTGGGCGATGGAGAAACAGGAGGAGTTGAGGCGCGATTACCAGGATGCCCTGCTCTTCCTGGGGGAGATCCTCTGCGCCAGGGAGCGTTACGCGGAGGCGGCGGACGCGTACCGCAAGGCGATCGCCCACGACAGCTTCCTCGAAGAGGCCCACAGGGGCCTGATGCGCACGCAGGCCGCCATGGGAGAGCGGGGCCAGGCGCTCAGGCACTACGAGGAGCTCATCGCGATGCTGGAGGAGCAGCTAGATACGTCCCCAGCCCCCGAGACCACGGATCTGTACAGACGCCTGCGCACGGGCAAAGAGGGGTAGGTTAGCACGGCGCCTGGCGGCGCCTTGTCAGCACGCTCGGGCCCTAGGGGCCCTTCGCTTGTCAGCACGGCGCCTTGCTTCGCTCGGCGGCTTGTCAGCATTTCAGCTTGAGTCGTCTCGAGACACCGTCGCGGGCGTAGAAGCCGACTACGGGGACAGCCGTCCTCGTGCGCGGCGGGGCGAGACCTGAGCGCGGAAAGCTGACGAGCGAAGGCCGAAGCGTGCTGAAATGACGAAATCTCGAAGAGTTTTCCATCTTTGAGCGTTTCCGAGAGCGTTTCCGAGAGCACCCCCCGCTATCTTGATCCCAGACAAACGGTTGCAACCGGCCGAATACGAAAGAGAGGACACGGAAGATGATGGCGAATAGCTTCGACGTATCGCTCGTCCGCGAACACAACGAGGAGATCAGGCGGGAGGTCCGAGCCAACCGGCTCGGGCGGAGCCTGCGCAAGGGTGGCGTGCACCGCTTCGGAGAACCCGGCAAGAGGAGGGGCGCGGCGCTCCTGGCCCGGGTGGTAGGGGCGGCGCTGTTTTGCATGGGCGTCTTCGCGATACTCGCCCTGGCCGTCGTCGCGGCCGTACTCGTCCCGGTGATGCTGGTAGCCACCATCCTGCCCAGGACCGTGGTGGGGCACAAGCGCGACCAGAGCGTCGAGCGATACGCCGGGAATGCCCTGGAGGTCTCGGCCCCACGCAAGGTTTTGGCCACATCGAGACAGCAGGCAGGGTAAGCGACCTCGAGGTCTTTGGCGTCGTGGGCGAGCGCGAGATGACCGTCTAGCGCCCGCTTCTTTCACACGTTCCGCGGCCCCTGTTGCTCGACGATTAGTGCCGGGGTACGCTCCTCGCTGGGCGAGGCAGCTTTCGAAACCGCCCTGAACGAGGGAGAAACCATGTCCCCCGAGCAGGCCATCGAGTACGCGTGTGGAGCGGCCACATCTCCCGAGACCCTCGCGCTCTACGAGTCGCTCCGCTCCACGGAGTAGGGGTTCGCGGCCGGGCGCTTCTATGTTCGGCTGATCTTCCGTCTCTAAACGGCGACGTTCACTAGCGGCGATCACGGCTTGCGGACCCATACCGTACCCGAATCCTGATACTCACGGCCTGGTGCCAGGGCCGGGCCTTCACGTTCCGATCCTCCAACTTTTTTCTCGTTTTTTCAGATTTGAGCGTTTCCGAGAGCGCTTGCGAGAGCGTCTCCGAGAGCACCACGGGCCTATCGTGCCCCCAGACGAACGGTTTTGGACGAAATCGAATGAGAGGCGCCAGCGGTGACGACAGAGAGATTGGAAACCACAGGAACGACAAGAAACCCGATGGTCCTGGTCGAAGCGCCGGGACCGAACCCCAGGGGAGGACACGTACGATGATGACGACGACGAGTGCCACGAACGCTGGAGGATTGCAAAGCATCAGCGGCGTGCCGACGGACCGTGCCCTGCCACGGGCTGCGGCGTTCCTCAAGGTGCTGGTGCAGGATCGCTCGTTCCTACGCTCTCACGTGCTACCGCTTCTTGAAGAGGCGCGAAACGCAGACGCGTGGTACGTGGCCCAGCGTTGGGACGATCCCGACAGGGCATACTCCCTGCAGGTCTTCGTCTGGCCTGCGGGGACGCGGACCATGATCCACGACCACGGAGCCTGGGGCGCCTACGCCTGCGCCGCCGGCACGGTCTTCGAGGAGCGCTACGAGCGCCTCGACGACGGCTCACAGTTCGAGCACGCCCGCCTGAGGGAGACCTGGCACCTGCCCTGGAGCCCGCAAGACGGTGCATCGACGGTGCTCCCAGGCGATGGGGGCATCCACAGGGTCGGAAACCCCTACGACGCGCCGGCCGTCTCTGTGCACCTGTACGGACCGAGGAAGAGCCCGATAGACGGCCGCGACTACGAGCCCTCACGCGACTACGTCTGCGACCGGGTGGAGGACTAGGCTGGCAATGCCGCGCGGGACACAACGGAAAAGGAGTGACCACGTGAAAGATGCGTTTATCGGCGAGGTTGCCAGAGGGCGCCACCCCGGGCCGATTCGGAAGACGGACAGGCGAAGGCCGACGCGGAGGAACATACAGGTCCGTTGGGGACTCGTCGAGGACGAGCTCAGGATCTCGGAGCTCCTGGACCTGAACGGGGTGCCTCACCGGGCGGCCGTAGAGGAGCAGTTCGTGGTTGCCGAGGAGGGCGGAGAGATCCTGGCGGCCGTGGGCTACCGCACGGCGCCCAAACGTCTGCTGTTGGGGCCCGTCATAGCCGACCCGTGGGCGGGGGAACGGGATCTGGCTGTCGCCCTTTACGCCGGGGTGAGGGATCTCGCTTACGAAATGGGGGCGCGGGAGATCCACGTCCTGTCGGACAGGCGCGAAACCTATCCGCGGGAGGCGGGATACCGCCGCAAAGCAGGTGGGTGGAGCCTCCCGCACATCCACACGAAGGGATGAAGGAACAGACGATGAACTACGAGCAGGTTTACGAGGGCACGAGGGAGAGCAAAAACGGGGTCTCTGTCCGGGTTGCGTCGCCGAAGGATGCTGAAGGGTTGCGCAGGATGCTCTCCCGCGCCTCTTCCGAGACGATCTACCTGCGGTTCCACATCGCTTATGTGGGGGTGCCCGGGTGGATGCTGGGCCTCATGTTGGGCGTGGGCCAACGCGACGTGGAAGCCCTCGTCGCGGTCGCGGGAGGGGAGGTCGTCGGTCATGCCATGTACGTCGGGCTCGGCGCCGGCGATGCGGCGGAGATGGCCATCATCGTCGAAGACGAATGGCAGTCGCAGGGCATGGGCAAGTTGCTCCTCCTCAGGCTCGCCGAGAGGGCCAGGCTGCGAGGGATAGGGGCCTTCGTCGCGGAGGTGCTGGGCACGAACCGGAGCATGCTGGGCCTCGCCGCCATGTTCCCGGAGACGCGTTACACGACGGGAGAGGGCGTATGCCATATCCGCATGACGCTCGGTGCGCCCGTTTCCACGGCGGCTGTGTCCGAAACCGGCCAGCGCGCCGCGTAAGGAGATTACACATGACGACCATCATCAGCAAACAAAACAAGATGGGCCTTGGGGGGGCATGGCTCCTCTCCGAGCAGCGGACCGCTTCGGGAGAGGCCACGGAAGAGGACGACCCCACGCCGGGGTCGACAAGGGAGCCTCCCCATTGGCGGTGTTTGGCTCGGGGGCGAAGGACATAGTGCCGGTCGCGCTGGCTTTGATCCTCTTCGGGGTCGCCTTCGGCGCGACGGCGATGCACAGCGGGCGCTCGGGATGTCCGTGTTCGTCTTCGCCGGGGCCACGCAGCTCGCCGCGCTGCCGCTGACTCGGCCGGAGCCTCGGCGGCCATCGTCGTCCTCATCATCAACCTGCGGTTGACGCTCTATTGCGCGTCCCTAGCGCCCCACTTCGAGGGCCTCTCGGCCGGGTGGAAAGGCCTGCTGTCATACCTCCTCACCGACCAGGCTTACGCGGCGACCATAACGCGATTCGAGGTAGGACAGACACGCGGAGCTTACAAGCGCCCTTACTACCTCGGGGCGGCGGCGCTTCGCGGGCGAGAGCACGTGCCGGCCCCCATGCCCGTCGTTCGTGCGCAAGCGCGAATGCAGGAGTAGCTCAAGACGTGGCCTCTGCGCGGCGCCACCGTTCACCCGGTCCTGGTATCAAGCGTAGGGGAATACTCGCGAGGTCTACAGCGGTTCTCAGAAAGGCTGCGCGGTAGCGGATGTGCCGGCGCAACGCCATAGTTGCCCATCGTATAATCGTCCCGTCTTGGATGGTCGAGAAAAGCAACGGACGCGCTCCTTGACGAACACCGTGATGCTCGCGGTCTTCGTGGCGGTCTTGGTGATCTCTCCGGCTTGCTCTTCGGCCGGGGGGGAGAAGGATGGGGGCCTGATCGCCGGCTCTTCCAAACAGCGCGCTCGGGATTCCGATACGGAACGGGTGGCCCAGACCGACCCCGACGGGGGGATCGGCGACCGCGTAGATGCGGGTGACCTGTCTTTCAGGATCTTCGAGGTGAGGGCCAGGGACCGCGTCTATGCGATGTCGACGCCAGGGGCATCCCCGGTTACGCGGAGCCACATCGACAGCGAGTACGTCATGATAGATTATGTGACGAAGAACGTCTCCGGCTCGCCGCTCACGACGGGCGCCGATGCGAAGCTGATCGACGACAAGGGCAACTCCTACAAACAGGACGACGCCATCGATCCCCCCTCTGGTGGCACCGACGGCATGGAGCTGGGTACGGATCAGACGCGAGCGTCTACCATGTTCTTCGAAGTACCCAACGGCATCGTCCCGGAGACGCTCGTGATCCAAACCCGCCGCGGCAAAGCCAGGATCGATCTGTTGGAAAGGAACTCGTATAAGGTGCCCCCCGAGGACTACCTGCGCGTCTACCACCTCTACTTGAACGAAAGGGCCTACGAGGAGGCCTACGAGATGTTCGACCCGTCCTCCGTCCAGGACATCACGCTCGGCGAGTGGCTCTCTTTCTGGGAGCCCAGATGGGGCAAGCAGTACGTAAGCCTAGATAGCCTGATGCCGCTCTACAGGAGCCCCACCCGGGCGACCTTCCGGATGGCGAGGACCTCCTACAACCGCGACGGCGATATTGCGACCGACCCGGAGATCGACGCTTACGCGAAGCAGGAAGTGGTGAAGAGCGACGGGCAATGGGAACTCGTTATGGCCGATGACCTCGTCTTCGACATAATCGCCGTGATCGGCCCCGACGAGCCGCCCGTCCCCGAGGCCACCACCCCCGAATCTACCCAACCTACCCAACCCGAGACAACGGCCCCGGAGTCCACAAGCTCCGTGAATCGCCCGGACGCTTACGACTGCACGGACTTCGAGACCCAGCAGGAGGCCCAGTTCTACCTCTCACCCGGAGACCCCTACGGTCTCGACGAGGACGGTAACGGCCTCGCCTGCGAGTACCTGCCTTAGGCACCATCTCAGCCAGCCAGCGGGTCAGCACTTCAGCAGGAGATGATTCATCCCCCGCACTCCACCAACAACCTGCGATCGGCGCTAATCCCCTTGCCCACGTTTGCCAACGGATGTAATATGAGCAAACGCTCAAAATAATGAGTGTATGCTCAGAGGAGGATCGTCTGTGGCCAAGTCGGGTGGGGTGCGGGATCTGGTGGTTGCGGCGCGGCGCGAGCAGATTCTCCGGGCGGCCACGCGGGTCTTTGCGGAGAAGGGGTTTAGCCGTGCCACTACGAGGGAGGTGGCGCGGGAGGCAGGGATTTCCGAAGGGACCATCTATAACTACTTCGAGGACAAGTACGCTTTGCTGATGGCCACAATGGACGTACTCAACGAAACCGAGCGCCGGGCTGGTGACTTCGAGGCGAGTCTGGCCGAGAATTTCGAGGATTTTGTCGAAGCATATCTGCATCATCGGATGGCTGTGATCTGGGACAACCGCGAAGTCTTCCGGGTCGTGCTGTCAGAGATGCTGGTCAACGCGCGGCTTCGAGAACGATATATGCGAGAGGTCGTCGAGCCGACCATGGAGATCGGCGAAGAGAACTTCAGGGAGCGGATCAAGCAAGGAAAAGCGCGGGCGACGGATGTGGCGCTGGCGACGCGGGCCAGCGCCGCGGCCGTGCTCGGGCTTCTCGTTCTGGGACTTCTCGGCGACGAGGAGGTGGGTGCGAGGTGGGACGAGGCCGCCGGGGTACTTAGTGGGATGCTCCTACACGGCCTCGAAAAATCGGGGGGTGGTCGGCATGCATGAGAGCGCGGTGCAGGATCTGGCAAGCCCGGCATTCAAGGCTAACCCACATCCGTTCTACGCGCGTCTGCGCGAGGAGGACCCGGTGTGGCGCACCACGCTGCCCGACAAGCGAACGGCGTATTTGGTGACCCGCTACGAGGACGTGGCCGGTGCGCTAAAAGATGACAGGTTGGCCAAGGACCCGCTCAATGCGCAGGACCCCGAGCAGCGGGCCAAGAGCCCGTGGGTGCCCGGCTTCCTCAAGCCGCTCGAGCGCAACATGCTAGACCTCGATGATCCTGACCACAGGCGTCTTCGCAACCTCGTCTCCAAGGCGTTCACGCCGCGCCTGATCGAGAGGCTGCGGGCACGCATCGAGGCTATCTGCCGGGGGCTGCTCGACGCGATGGAACATAAGGGTCGGGCGGAGCTCGTCCGAGATTACGCGCTGCCGCTCCCGGCGACCGTGATCGCTGAGCTTCTCGGTATCCCCGCAAGCGACCATCGAAAGTTCCATCGCTGGTCCAAGAGGATCGTGTCCATCTCCTCGGGACGCGACGTCTGGCGGGCGCTCCCAGCGGCTCTGGCTTTCGTTCGCTACCTGCGCAAGATGTCAGAGCGGAGGCGCATCTCGCCAGAGGACGATCTCATGAGCGCGCTCGTCCAGGCGGAGGAGGCGGGAGACAAACTCAGCCAGGATGAACTCCTGGCCATGTCGTTCTTGCTCCTCGTGGCGGGACATGAGACCACCGTAAACCTTATCGCCAGCGGCACGCTCGCGCTGATCGAACACCCCGAGCAACAGGAAGAACTCGGGGCCGATCCACAACTCATCAAGCCCGCGGTCGAGGAGTTGCTGAGGTACACGTCTCCCGTCGAGATCGCGACCGAGCGCTACGCCCGCCAGGACCTCGAGATCTCGGGGACCGAAGTACCACGAGGAGAGCTGGTGCTCGCGGTGCTCGGTTCGGCCAACCGCGACGAGCGCTATTTCGATAAGCCGGACGCCCTCGACCTTACGCGAGACCCCAACAAGCACCTCGCCTTCGGGCGGGGCGGCGTGCATCACTGTCTTGGGGCGCCGCTAGCGAGGATGGAGGGTCAGATCGCCATGACCGCGCTCCTGCAACGCTTCCCGGACATACGCCTGGACGCTGAGCCCGAATCCCTACGCTGGCGTCCGGGAATATTTCTGCGCGGCCTGGAGCGACTTCCGCTCCTATTGTGAAGAACGAAGGTTGAAGCCTTGCTCTCGAGCAACCGCCTTCTCATTCGAAATCCGATTGTGGACGTGTCTATCCACTACACTACATGTAGAAGGTAGTGCAAGGTGTTGGAGTAGGGAGTAAGCTAGGTTCATGCTCGCGGCCGGTGGCAGGGGACAGACGATACTCGGCATAGATCCTGGGACGGCGACGATGGGATGGGGGGTCATTCGTCAGGAGGGAAACAGGCTGCGGTATGTTCAGCATGGTGCGATTACCACTCCTCCTGATTGGGAGATGCCCCGGAGGCTGGGAAGGCTTTTCGATGGTGTTACGGAGTTGGTGCGGGGGTACCGGCCCGAGACGGTGGCGGTCGAGGAGTTATTTTTCAACACCAACGTTACGACGGCGATCACGGTGGGACAGGCTCGGGGTGTTGCGTTACTTGCGGCGTACAGGGCTGGGATCGAGGTGACCGAATATACGCCCTTGCAGGTGAAGCAGGCGATCACATCCTACGGACGGGCGGATAAGCGGCAGGTGCAGGAGATGGTCAAGGCTTTGTTGAACCTGCCGGCCATCCCCAGGCCCGATGACGCGGCTGACGGTCTGGCGATCGCTATTTGCCACGCCTTCTCGAGTAGTCTGCCCGGCAAGGTTGGGGTGGGGAAATAGCCATCCGTGCGCGATAATTAGCCCATGATTTACAGGTTACGCGGTATTCTGGTCGAAAAAGATACTGAAGGCGTGGTGGTAGACGTCGGAGGTGTGGGCTACCGGTCCTCGACCTCGCTGGCGACGCTCAGGGCTTTGCCCTCGCTCGGCGAGGAGTGTGTGATCCACACCAGGTTGATTGTGCGCGAGGATGCGATGCTCCTTTTCGGGTTCGCGGAGCGGGAAGAGAGGGCGGCGTTCGACGTGCTGACGGCGGTAAGCAAGGTCGGGCCGAAGCTGGCCCTCTCGGTGCTTTCTTCGATGTCGCCACAGGAGATCTCCGAGGCCGTGGCCAGGGGGGATGTGCTCAAGCTCTCTTCCGTTCCCGGCCTCGGGAAGAAGACGGCAGAAAGGCTGGTGCTAGAACTGAGGGGCAAGAGCCTCGCGGCGTTCGGGCCGGAGCCGGTCGTCGCTGGAGGCGGTGGGGGAGGGCCTTACATGGAGGCCAGGGACGCGCTCGCGGCGCTAGGCTACAGGCTCGAGGAGGCCGAGAAGGCGCTCAACGACGTGCCGCCGCAGGATTCTGTCGAGAAGTACATAAAGGAGGCGTTACGGCGGATAGGGAGCAGGCGTTGAGCGCTGGGGAGATGGACGACTTCACCGTCAGGGACGAGAGTCGGGACGGAGAGTCGTTCGAGGACATCACCGGGGCCTCTGGTTTCGGAGAGTTCGGGGAGCACCCGCTGGATCCCGAGGCCCACGTTGGGGACGACGAGCCCACGCTCAGGCCCAGCTCGTTCGACGAGTTCGTCGGGCAGGAGGCGCTCAAGCAGAACCTCAAGATCTTCGTTCAGGCGGCCAGGCAGCGCGGTGAGCCGCTCGACCACATACTGCTCGACGGTCCTCCAGGGCTTGGGAAGACCACGCTCTGCCGCATCCTCGCCGAGGAGATGGGAGTGGGCTTGAGGCCGACGAGCGGGCCGACGCTGGAGCGGGCTGGGGACATGGCGGCTATTCTGACCTCGCTCGAGGAAGGTGACTTCCTGTTCATAGACGAGATCCACCG
>Ga0126307_10002482_pt1 | contig 12450 bp, 15 predicted proteins | sample Plot28_FD_89955 | JGI IMG/M metagenome (GOLD analysis project Ga0126307, IMG submission 89955) | Serpentine soil microbial communities from UC McLaughlin Reserve, CA, USA - Plot28 | ecosystem: Environmental > Terrestrial > Soil > Grasslands | place: USA: UC McLaughlin Reserve, Lake County...
ACGAACGTCTCGACCTGGTCATCTGCCTCAACCCGACGTCGTCGCTCCACCCGCCGCACGCCTGGAACCCGGCCGAGCGCATCGCCCACGTGGTGCGGCGCGGCAGCGGCCGCCGGCTCGGCTGGGAGGCGAGGAAGCTGCGCCAGGCGGGTACTGAACTGGTGTTGGTGCAACCGACACGCGAAGATCTGGACGTCATGGGCGTGAACCTGATGTCGACGCGGCGCCGCCACGAGGTCATCGAGACGGCGATCCGCACCGTGACCGAGCAGCTGCGCGAGCCAGCAGTGCGCGATCTGCTGTCCGCTCTGCCCGAGGGCGAGGCGCACAAGATCGAGCGCCCGCGCGGGCACCCGTCGACCTGGCCCCAGGTGCTGCCCCACCAGCAGGTCCAGAAGGGAGCTGCATGAGCGACACCGAGCGCACGGCCGCGCGCCGCGCGAGCACGAACGGCCACACGAAGGTGCAGGACGGAAACGGCGACGGCGACCCCGGCCGGCCGGGCGTCGCGCAACTGGTCGGCATGCTGGGCCAGGCCGTAGGCCAGCAGGTGGCCAAGCGCATCCCGACGGCCGACCTGGACGAGCGCGACCCCGACTACATCCGCGAGAACCTGCCGGGCGCGTGGATGCTCGCGAGCTTCTACTTCCGGGCCGACGTGAAGGGCCTGCACAAGATCCCGTCCGAGGGACCGGTGCTGCTGGTCGGCAACCACTCGGGCGGCAACCTGACGCCGGACACCACTGTGTTCACGCTGGCCTTCACGACCTACTTCGGCGTCGAGCGAAAGTTCTACCAACTGGCCCACAACCTGGTCCTGGCGATGCCGGCGCTGGCCTTCCTGCGCAAGTACGGCACGGTCGCGGCGGGGCGCGACAACGCGCGCAAGGCGCTGCAGACCGGCGCCGCGGTGCTGGTCTACCCGGGCGGCGACTACGAGGTCCACCGGCCGTCCTGGGAGGCGGCCAAGGTCGGCTTCGGCGGGCGCAAGGGCTTCATCAAGCTGGCGCTCGAGGAGGACGTGCCGATCGTCCCGATCGTCTCGGCGGGCGGGCAGGAGACGGCGCTCTTCCTGTCACGCGGCGAGGGTCTGGCGAGGCTGCTGCGGCTGGACAAGCTGTTCCGGCTCAAGGTGCTGCCGATCTCGCTGGCGCTGCCCTGGGGGCTGAACATCGGCGACATGCTGGGCCACTTCCCGCTGCCCGCGAAGATCTCCGTGCGTGCGCTCGAGCCGATCAACCTGCGCGAGCAGTTCGGCGAGGAGCCGGACATCGACGCGGTCTACGACCACATCATGGGCGTCATGCAGGCCGAACTCGACCTGCTCTACCGCGAGCGGCGGCTGCCGCTGATCGGCTGATGCGCCTCAGCGCCGACAGCTTCGTCCAGGCCGCGCCCGAGGAGATCTGGGAGGTCGTCACTGACCCCGCGGAGCAGATCGGCCTGATCAAGGACGTGACGCGCTGGGAGGTGGAGGGCGACAAGCACCGCGGTCTCGGCGCGCGCTACATCATGCGGATGCAGGTCGGGTCGGCGGAGATCGGGTCGACGATCGAGGTCGTCGAATGGGACGAGAACCGCGACATGGCCTGGACGAGCGTCAAGGGCATCGACCAGCGCGGCCGCTGGCGCCTGCGCCGCGACGAGGAGAACGGCGGCACGCGCGTAGAGCTGCGGCTGAGCTACCAGTCGCCGGGCAGCGGAATCCTCGGTGCGCTGGCGGACCGCGCGTCCGCGGCGCTGATACAAGGCAAGCTCGAGGAGTCGCTCACGCGGCTCAAGGCACGTATGGAGGGTGAGGGATCGATGGCGGACGAGCCAGGGCTCCTGGGGAAGGCGACGACCGTGGTGGGGCAGGGCGTCCACACGGTCAAGACTCTCGGCGAGGCCGGGCTGATCCGCCCGCAGCGCCCCGACCGCACGCTCCGCGCGCTGCTGGCCATGCAGCGCTGGGGCTTCACCCCCGCCGCCGGCTACGCCGCGAACGCCGCGCGCTATGCGAACGACGACGCGATCATCGACGAGCTCGGGCGGCTGAGCTTCGCCGAGGTCGACGAGCGCACGAACCGCCTGGCGACCGGCTGGATGGACGACGGGCTGGGGGAGGGCGACACGGTCGCCGTCATGTGCCGCAACCACCGCGGGTTCATCGAGACCAGCGTCGCGGCGTCGAAGCTCGGCATGACCTGCCTGTACATGAACACCGCCTTCGCCGGACCGCAGCTGACCGAGGTGGCGCAGCGCGAGAAGCCGGACGCGATCGTCTTCGACGAGGAGTTCTACGAGCTGCTGGAGGACGCCGGCAAGCGCCGCAAGCGCTATGTCGCCTGGTACGACTCGGAGCCCGACGACCTGCCCGACGAGACGCTCGAGGACGTGATCGAGCGCGGCGATCCCGAGGCCCCGGTCCCGCCCGCCGAGTCGGGCAAGGCGATCATCCTGACCTCGGGCACGACCGGCACGCCGAAGGGCGCGTCGCGCAAGCAGCCGGAGACGATCGGCCCGGCCGTCGCGCTCTTGTCGCGCATCCCGCTGAAGGCGCGCGAGAAGACGTTCATCGTCGCCCCGCTCTTCCACTCCTGGGGCTTCGCGCACTTCACGCTCGGGCTGATGCTCGGCTCGACCTACATCCTCACGCGCAAGTTCGACCCCGAGAAGACGCTGTCGCTGATCGCCCAGCACCAGGTCCAGTCCGCGCCGATGGTGCCGGTGATGGTGCAGCGGATCATGGAGCTGCCCGAGGACATCCGCACCAAGTACGACCTGTCGTCGCTGACCTCGATCCCGCTGTCGGGCTCGGCACTTCCGGGTGAGCTGGCGGTCCGGTTCATGGACGAGTTCGGGGACATCCTCTACAACCTCTACGGCTCGACCGAGGTGGCCTGGGCGTCGATCGCCACCCCGGCCGACCTGCGCGCCGCGCCCGGCACCGCCGGCGCGCCGCCGCGCGGGACCGTCGTGAAGATCTACGACGAGAAGGGCCGCGAGCTGCCGCCCGGTGAGAACGGCCGCATCTTCGTGGGCAACGAGATGCTGTTCGAGGGCTACACCGGCGGCGGCTCCAAGGACGTCATCGACGGCCTGATGGCCACCGGCGACGTCGGCCACCTGGACGAGGAGAACCGCCTCTTCGTGTCAGGCCGCGACGACGAGATGATCGTGTCCGGCGGCGAGAACGTCTTCCCGCGCGAGGTCGAGGACACGATCGCCAACATGAAGGGCGTCGACGAGGTCGCCGTACTCGTCTTCGAGGACGAGAAGTTCGGCCAGGCCCTGAAGGCCTACGTCGTCAAGTCCAACGGCGCGTCGGTCACGGAGGACGCCGTCAAGAAGCAGGTCAAGGAGAACCTCGCGCGCTTCAAGGTCCCGAAGCAGGTCGTCTTCATCGACGAGCTACCGCGCAACGCGACCGGCAAGGTGTTGAAGAAGGAGCTGAAGGAGAAGCACGAGGAGGAGGCCAAAAGCTGATTGGCTGATTGGCAGATTGGCGAACCGGCCAATCCGCCAATCCTGCCAATCCGCATCTACGCCTCGGCCTCTTCCTTGTCTTCCGACTCGGACTCTGAATCGTCTGAGTCCTCGTCATCCCCAGCGCCGCCCGCGCTCGGGTCGTTCGAGTTCTCGTCGGTCGGGCCGCCGGGGATCGGCTCGGACTTGTACTCGTCCGGGTCGTCGACCTCCTCGCCCGCGATCGAGACCTCGCCGTCCTCGTGGTGGCGCAGCGATGACGGTCCCAGCTGCTCCTCCTCCGGCCCCTCGTGGTAGGAGTGCTCGCCCTCGGGGCCGCCGAACGTCTCGTACTTGGCCTTGTCGCTCGGCCAGTCCTCGAGGTTGTCGGGCGCGCCCTCCTTCTCGAGCTTCTTGACGGTCTCCTTGGCCTCCTCGCGCTCTTCCTCTTCCTTCTGCGCCTTCTCCGAGGCGCTCATGTCGTCCGGGTCCTTGGACTCGCTCTGAGCTTCGTCGTCGCTGCCGCCGGCGGGCTCCTGCTGGTCCTCCGACTGCGCCGCCTTGTCCTCGGCGGTGTCGCCCTGACCCTTCAGCTCGGCGTCTTCCTGGCTCTCCGTCGTCTGGTCCTCGGCCACCGTTGCCTCCCTCCTCGCTCTTCCCCGGCCTGTACCCGCCCGGGCGCGGCATCAGTCTTGCGCGCGGTGTAGCTTTCCGCGCTGCATGGACCTCTTCGTCCTGGCCTCCGAGGCCGATTCCGAAGCCAGCATCAACGCGTTCGTCATCGCCGGCGCGATCCTCGCCGTCTGGGCGGTGATCGTCGCGCTCCTGGGGATGCGCGGCTTTCCGCGCAACCGCGGCGGCGAGCGGATAGCCATCGCGATCACGGGCGTGCTGTTCGTGGGCGCGGTCGGCTCCGCGATCGCGGACCAGTCGAAGGTCGGCGAGCGTCGCGGCCCGGAGATCGACAAGCCCGGCGAGGGCCCTGAGAGCCCGGAGCCCGGGAAGCCGACCGAGCAGGCGTCCGGCGGCAAGGAAGCGCCCGGCGGCGGCGCGGAGCCCGGTCCGAAGGACGAGGGCGAGCAGAAGGGCGAGAGCGGCAAGCCTACGGCCCTCGCGCTGACCGCTGACCCTTCTGGGGCGACGAAGTTCGACAAGACCACGCTCACCGCGAACGCCGGCCAGGTGACGATCACGATGACCAACCCGTCGCCGGTGCCGCACAACGTGGCGCTCCGGGGCAACGGCGTCGACGAGAAGGGCGACGTCGTGCAGGGCGACGGCAAGTCGAGCGTCGAGGCGACGCTGGAGCCCGGCCTGTCGTACCAGTTCTACTGCTCGGTCCCCGGTCACGAGCAGAGCGGAATGCGCGGCACCCTCAACGTCGAGTAGGCTTTACAAACCCGCGGTTTGCGGGTGGTCTGCCCGGGAAACGGGACTCTTAGAACCAACCTCCGGCGACAAGGTGCGTTGGTTGAAATACGAGGCGACGGATTGGCCCCTTGGCAGGGGGCCCGCGCAATAGAAGCGCGAGCGACCGGCCGACCTTCGCGAACCAGTCGAATGAATCGAGGGAGTTCGCAGCGTGATCCACTCAGGAGCACAGGTCTGATGGCCACCGCGCTTCTGGCTGCCGTGCTGATACTCGCGGGCTTCGCGATCGTCCTGCTGATGGACGCTCACGGCAAGGCACGCGCGTACGAGCAAGGCGCGCACCCGAACGCTCGCAGGTCGCCCGAGGCGGTCACGAGCGTCGAGCTGCCGGCTCCCCACTTCAACGACAGAGACCCTGGACGAAGGGGGAGTGACGCACGATGAGCACCGGAGCAATCGTCGCGATCGTGATCGGGGTTTTGATCCTGATCGCACTGATGGTCTTCCTGGCCCGCCGCGGCCGCGAGAAGCGGATGGAGAGCATGCGCGAGGAAGCGCACGAGCACCGCAGCCAGGCGCGCGTACGCGCCCGCACCGCGGAGCGCGAGCAGGCCGACGCCGACGAGGCGGCCGCTCGGGCGAACAAGGCGCGCGCGCAAGCCGAGGAGCAGGCCGCCCAGGCGCGCCGTGCCGAGACCGAGGCCGAGGCGAAGACCGAGCACGCGCAGCATGAGCGCAGCCACGCCGAGGAGCTCCACGGGCGCGCGTCGGAGATCGACCCCGACACCGGCGGGTCGCGCGGCAACGGCCGCCGTCGCCTGTTCGGCCGCAAGGACGACGAGGCCGACGAGCAGCAGGCCGACGAGCAGCGGACCGAGACGACCGAGGGGCAGCAGAGCGGCGCGACCGACCCCGTCGGGGCGCGCGCGGCGCAGGGCCGGAAGGACAGCACGCACTGAGCTACAGCAGCCGCAGCTGAGCTGCGGGAGCCGGACGCGGGCGGGCGAGGTACTCGGGGGAGGAACCTTCGCCCGCCCCACCGGCTATCGGCCCCTGCAAAGCGTCGGATTTCGGGGTCATCGGTCGCATCGCGGGCTGGCGCCCGCCACGCTCCCTGCTTCCCCCGAACTCCTCGCTTTTCGGGGCCTCACATACGGCGGGGCTCGTCCATGACCAGCTTCGCGCGGCCCACGGTGCCTACCGCCGCGGGCGTTAGTCCCAGCGCTGCGAAGGCGCTCTCTTCCGGGATCTCCACCTTCACGCGCGCCGGGCCCGCGCGCAGGACGCTCCGCCCCAGCGTGAACCAGTGCTCGGCTCCGCCGTCGCTTGCGCTGATCATCGGGACGAGCGACGCCAACGGCACTCTGGCTCGCGGCGGCGCGGCCGGGATTCGCAGCAGGGTTGTGCCGCCCGCTCGGACAGTCACGCGCTGGCTGCCGTCTGAGCGCCGGTCGAGGTCGAACTCTGCCAGCTCCTTCGGCAGCTTCCAGATCGAGCGGCCGCCGGTCACGGACTGCTGCGAGTCGACCCAGATGTGGGAGATCCAGCCGCCCACGTGGCGGCCGCTGCGGACGAGCCCGGCGCTCACCACCAGCTCGCTGTAGGTCAGGGTGGATCCGGGCTCGTAGGTCACGGCGATCAGGCCGCCCAGCGTGTGACCCGGCGCCACCGGGACCACCTGGAGGCTGCCGGGGATGACCTCAAGGGCGCGGTCGATCGGCACGAGCGCGGGGACGACGACGGCCGGTCCGCCGAGTCGCCAGGGCGCGGGCGGGTGGTCGTCCGGCGTCACGCGCGCGGCCGCATCGCGACCGGCAGCCCGTCGCGTGGGCCGAGCGTGGGCGTCTGGCGGATCCGCAGCTCGTAGCCGCGGCGCAGGCCGAAGTCGTAGCGCTGGAGCAGCATCGCCGCAATCGCCTTGACCTCCATCTGCCCGAAGCGCATGCCGATGCACGTGCGCGACCCGCCGCCGAACGGCACGTACGCGCCCTTGGGCAGCTTCGCCTTCTCCTCCGGTGCGAAGCGCTCGGGCACGAACGCGTCGGGGTCCGGGAACACCTCCGGGATCCGGTGGCTGGCCCACGAGCAGTAGTTCACGTGCACGCCGCCCGGCACGTGCTTGCCGTCGAACTCGAACGCTTCGACCGATCGTCGCGGGCCGATCCAGGCGGGCGGGTAGAGGCGCAGCGTCTCGTCGACCGCCATCTCGAGCCGCGGCAGGTTGCGGGCCAGGTCCTCCGCCGTCGGCACGCGGCCGCCAAGGACGCCGTCCAGCTCCTCGCGCAGCGGCCCGAGCTCGTGCGGGTTGCGCGCCAGCTCGTAGAGCATGAACGTGATCGTCGCGGTCGTCGTGTCGTGGCCGGCGAACAGCAGCGTCAGCACGTGGTCGCGTATCGCCGCGTCCGACAGCGGGCGGCCCTCGTCGTCGCGGGCCTCCATCAGCATCGAGACGATCCCGCCCCGCTCGGCCGCATCCCCCTCGCCGCGGCGGCGGGCCGCGATCTCCTGGTTGACGAGCGCGGTCAGGCGGCGGTGCCCCTTCAGCATCCGCGCCCACGGCGTCAGCGGGCCGCGCAGTGACTGCACGAACAGGTCGCGCCCGTAGTAGCCGAGCGCCGCCTCCCACTCCTCGGCCGGGTCGTGGCCGCCGGCGCGCGCGTCCGGGTCGAGCCCCAGCAGCGCGCGCATCGCGATCCGCAGGGCCAGGTGGCGGCTCCAGTCGTAGATGTCGACGCGCGTCTCGCCGTCGCCCCATCGGGCGAGGTCGCGGTCGATCTCCTCGACCATCGACTCGACGCTGGTCGCCACCTGCTCGTGGTGGAAGGCGGGCAGCAGCAGCCGGCGCGCGGTCTTGTGGGCCAGCCCGTCGATCGTCAGCAGCCCGTCGCCGATCAGCGGGATCAGGTCGCCCATCGAGCCCTCGCGCCAGGCGAAGTTCTTCGCGTGCGAGACCAGCATGTAGTGGTTCGCCTCGGGCCCGAGCATCATCGTCACCGGCGCGTGCAACACCCGGATCGTGAAGACCGGCCCGTACTCGCGGTAGCAGCGCAGCAGCTCGGGCAGCGGGTCGAGGACGACGCGGCGCGTGCGCGCGACGCTGGGCCGGAGCTCACCCGGTGGGAACGGCACGGTGGCGGCGCGCTCGCGGCTCAGGTCTTTGGCCACCCGGCGCAGCGGATTGGTGGGCATGGGGGGCGGAAGGGCCGCGCTCATGGCCTCACCCTAATAGGGGGGCGCAAAGATGACGCTGGCGTCACTTAGCCACCGCCGCGGGTTGCGCCGCTACCGTCAGGCGCGTGCCTCGCGATGTCCCGATCCGCGGCGAGATGATCCGCCTCGGCCAGCTGCTCAAGCACGCCGGGATCGTCGGCGGCGGCGGCGATGCCAAGGCGTTCCTGGCCGAGGAGCCGGTGCTCGTCAATGGCAAGCCCGACAACCGCCGCGGGCGGCAGCTGCACCCGGGCGACCTGGTCGAGGTCGCGGGCGAGCAGCTGCGGCTCACACCCGAAGGCTGAGCGACTCGAGCGCGCCGAGCGCGCGATCCACCGCCGCCTCCGACGCCGTCGCCATCGGCATGCGCACGTCGGGCGTCGGAATCCGGCCCTGCCGGTGCAGCACGCCCTTCAGCACCGCGGGGTTCGGCTCAGCGAACAGAGCGAGCACGAGCGGCAGCAGCGCCTCGGCGTCGGCGCCGTCGGCCTGAGCAACGAGGCGCGCGAAGCGGTCCGTGGCGAAGTGCGCCGACGCCGCGATCGCGCCCGCACCGCCGAGCGCCATCAGCGAAAGGATGAACGCGTCGTCGCCGCACAGCACCGCGAATTCGCTCGGCCGTGACGCCATGAACCGCACCCCGTCCTCGTCGATCGCGCCGCCCGACTGCTTCATCCCGGCGACGCCGTCGATCGCCGCGATCTCGAGCAGCGCATCGGCGCCGAGCCGCTGCCCGGTGCGATAGGGGATGTTGTAGACGAGCACCGGCACCGGCGAGCGCGCGGCGACCGCCTCGAAGTGCGCAACGACTGCGGCCTCACCGGGCCGCATGTAGTACGGCACGACAGCAAGCGAAGCGGTCACACCTGGCACCTCCGCAAGCGCCTCGTGCCGCGCAATAGTGGCCCGCGTGTCGACGGTCCCCGCGCCGACGATCAGCTGGACCCCCCGATCCACACAAACCCGCGCGATCGTCTCCACCACCGCCCCGGATTCCGCATCGCTTAACGCAAAAGGCTCCGCCGTCGACCCGAGCGCGACCAGGCCCGAAGCACCGTCGTCGATCAGCTCAACAGCAAGCGACTCGAGCGCACCAAGATCGACCCGGTCATCCCCGTCGAAGGGCGTAACGAGCGGCGGATACAAGCCGCGGAGCATGCACGCAGGCTCCCAGCACACCCAGCCGAGCGCCAGTCAACCTGCTTCAGCCGTCCATCAGCACCGGTCCGCAGCCGGCGCCGAAGCCAACCCCAAAAACGCTCAGACCACGTTCCACGGCTCAACGCGGTGTCCGGTGATGACGCCTTCACGGACGTACGGATCAAGACGCATGAACTCATCGACGTCCGTCTCTTCCTCCACCCGAAACGCAAGAGCACCCCCGCTCACCGGATCACCGATCGCCCCCGCGAGCAGCAGCCGCCCATCCTCTTTCCACTGCCGCACCAACTCCAGATGCTCCTCCCGCCAGGGAGCACGCCGCTCGAGCACGTCGTCGGGATAGTCGTACAGGAGAAGAAAGTGGGCAGTCATGGGCGCAAGCTAGCGCGCCGGCGCGGCAACGGCGATGGCGGCTTCAGCTCCTCCAGCCGCAGCAGGGTCAGGATGCGCGATGCGCCGGCGCCACTCGACAGCAGCATCAGGACCTGTTGAAGCTCGCCGACGTCGCGCGCCACTACCTGGAGCAGCGCGTCGGTCTCTCCGGTCACCCAGTCGGCCCGCACCACGTGCGGGATCTTCTTGATCGCGGCCTCGAAGCGGCGGTTGGCCCGCTCGTCGTGCTGGTCGAGCGTGCACATCACGTACACCTGCAGCGGGAAGCCGAGCGCGTTCGTGTCGAGCCGCGCGCGGATCCCGCGGATCACGCCCTCGTCCTTCAGTCGCCGGATGCGCTTCAGCGTTGCCGCGGGGGAGAGGCCCACGATGCGCGCCAGGTCCACGTTCGCGCGGTCCGCGTTCTTCTCCAGCTCCTCGAGTAGCCGCAGGTCGACGTCATCGAGCTCGGGCAAAGGGACCTCCTCGCGCACTGCGAACTGTCAGGGGATGACGACTCTGCTCGTGGCGATCGGCGGCCTCGGCGGCGTGCTGGCCCGGTTCGGGATCGGGCGCCTGACCGAGCACCACACGACGCTGATCTGGTCGACGGTCGCGATCAACATCGTCGGCTCGTTCCTGCTCGGGCTGCTGACGGCAACGCGCTGGTTCTCGCGCGACGTGCGCGAGGGGATCGGCGTCGGCTTCCTCGGCGGGTTCACCACGTTCTCGACGTTCTCCGTGCAGGCGGTGATCGAGGTCGACGTCGGGCGCGAGGGCCGCGCCCTGCTGTACGTGGCCGTGTCGGTGATCGGCGGAATCGCGGCGGGCGCCCTCGGCTATTTCCTCGGCCGTAGGATCGCTTGACGAAAGATTTCGTCGCCAACACAACATTCAACGAAATATTCTCTCACGTTTTGCCGCCGTGAGCGAATCCCGCTGGGCGATCGCGTGATGACCGCCGACAGTCCAGCCCATGACCACCGATCGCCGCAACGCGCTGGCCGCGCTGGCCGCCGCCGGACTCATCTGGGGCCTGACCGTCCCGATGTCGAAGGTGGCGATGGGCTGGTTCGACCCGCTCTGGCTGACCGCCGCGCGCTTCGCCGCGGCGGCGCCCGTGCTCGCGCTCGCGGCGCGCGGCTCCCTGCGCGAGGCGATGACCTTGCGAGTGGCCGCGTGGGGCGTCCTGTTCTACGGCGCGGTCGTGGGCGTCCAGAACATCGGCGTGGCGATGACGAGCGTGTCGCACGGCGCGTTGATCTGCGGCTCAGTGCCGGCGTTCGTCGCGCTGGTGGCGCTCGCAAGCGGGCGCGGGAGCGCCGGACCGGTGGCCTGGGCCGGTTTCGCGATCGCCGTCTTCGGGGTGATGCTGGTCGCCGGCGCCGGCGGCGCATCGTCGCTCGTCGGGGACGGCCTGGTCCTGCTGGCCGCCGCGCTCTCCGCGTTCTACGTCGTCGCCCAGCCGGGTGTCCTGAACGGGCGCGACCCCGCGGCGGTCACCGCCGTGCAGATGACGGCGGGCGCGCTCGTCGTGATGCCGTTCGCACTCCTCTTCGAGGGCCTGCCCACGACCGCGACCCCGACGCTCGAGCAGCTGACCGCGTTCGCGGCCCTCGCGGGCCTGGGCTCGGTCGTCCCGTTCGTCCTCTACGCCTACGGCCAGAAGCGCGTGGCGCCCGAGGTGGCCGGCGCCTTCGTCAACCTCGAGCCGCTGGTCGGCGCGACGATCGGCGCCTTCGCCTTCGGCGACCCGTTCGGCGGGACCCAGCTGCTGGGCGCGACCGCGATCCTGGGCGGAATCCTGATGAGCGTTGACTGGCGTCCGCGGCGCGGCGATGCTCGGGGCGCGGCTGCGCTGCAGGCGGGCTGAAGCGCCCGGCCCTACACCGACCGGTACGACAGCATCGCCTCCATCAGCTCCTCGATCGCATCGGCATAGATACGCGCGCGGGGATCGCGCTTCGGCAGCCGCAGCTCTTCGATCAGCCGCGCGGCCGGTGCGGGAAGCGAGGTCACCACGCCCACGCCCGACAGCGGCTGCCACACGAGCCACTGCTCGCGCGTCGCGCCCGGCAGCACCCGGCCGATCGCTCCCGGCCCGCCGCCCGCCACGTCCAGCACCGACAGGGGAACGAACACCAGGTGCGCGTGCCGGTTCGCGCGCACCATGCGCATCTCCTCGACCCAGAACGTGATCGCGTGCCCGGCGATCAGCTGCTTGACGATGTCAGGCGGGGGAGCGGACCAGCGCAGCGGCGCCGCCACAACCTCAACCCAGTTCCTTGACCTCGCTGAGGATCTCGGCGACGCCGCTCTTCGCGTCGCTGAAGAGCATCGAGGTGTTCTCCGCGTAGTAGAGCTCGTTGTCGATGCCCGCGAAGCCCGGGTTCATCGAGCGCTTGATGACGATCACCGCCTCCGACTTGTCCACGTCGAGGATCGGCATGCCGTAGATCGGTGACGACTCGTCGGTTCGCGCGGCCGGGTTCGTCACGTCGTTCGCGCCGATGACGAGCGACACGTCCGTCTGCGGGAACTCCGAGTTGATCTCGTCCATCTCCTTGAGCTTCTCGTAGGAGACGTCGGCCTCGGCCAGCAGCACGTTCATGTGGCCGGGCATGCGGCCGGCGACGGGGTGGATTGCGAAGTCGACGTCGACGCCGCGCTTCTCGAGCTCGTCGGTCAGCTCGCGCACGGCGTGCTGCGCCTGCGCGACCGCCATGCCGTAGCCGGGGACGATCACGACCTTCGACGCGTAGGCCAGCTGGATGGCCACGTCGTCGGGCGTCGTGGAGCGGTGCGACTTCTCCTCGCCGTCGCCCGCGGCGGCGCTCGCCACCGGCGACCCGAAGCCCGCGAACAAGACGTTGGCGAGCGACCGGTTCA
>Ga0126307_10002483_pt1 | contig 12449 bp, 8 predicted proteins | sample Plot28_FD_89955 | JGI IMG/M metagenome (GOLD analysis project Ga0126307, IMG submission 89955) | Serpentine soil microbial communities from UC McLaughlin Reserve, CA, USA - Plot28 | ecosystem: Environmental > Terrestrial > Soil > Grasslands | place: USA: UC McLaughlin Reserve, Lake County...
CGCACCTGCTCCTGGAACTGCTTGTCGATCCCCGACTTCTCGAGCTTGCCGAGCAGCGCGCCGAGGCCTGCTCCGATCGCCATCCCGAACACGGGCACGAAGAAGAGCAGCCCGAAGAGGAAGCCCCAGAACATCCCGTACGTCGCGCCGGCGCCGACGACATGGTGGTTCGTCGTCACCTTGAACTTGCCGTCCTTGGTCCGAACGATCGCGGCGATCGCGTCCGGCTGGATGATCAACTCCTCGGCAAGCCGTTGGGCCTCTTCCTCCGCCCTGTACGCGGTCGTCTCGTCCGGATAGCCGATCGCAATCAGGTCCGCCAACCCACGCTCCTTCCCTCGTCACGACCAGTCCCAGCCGCTTGACGGCATGCCGACGGTCCTGGAAAGGACCGCTCCTGTCTCTAGCCCCGAGCCTCGCGCGAGGGGCCGCCCCGGGCATCGTCCGGTTGGGGTGAACGATTCGGCCGACAGCGCGGTGCGACGACGACGCGCCGCGTCCTTGGCGCGCGGCTCACCCCATCGGGGCGATGGGACGCCGCCGTTCTTTCGATTGGGTGGCGTCGAGCCGACCCGCGGGCAGCCGCGAGAGGTCACGAGCTTCGACCGGACACGACGCGTCGAGCCTGCCCCGAGAGAGGGAGCACGTCGCGAATCGAGAAAGGGAGTGAGTGATGCGAACTGCGCAGGGCTACCAGCTGCAGGGGACTTACGACTCGGTCTCCGACGAGGCCGAAGCGCGAGGTGTCGGGTGGGTCACGTTCGCGGCGATCTTGCTCGGTGTCGCGGGGATCTGGAACTTCATCGACGGGATCCTCGCGATCTCGTCGTCCCGCGTCTACACCAACGAGTCCGTCTTCGTCTTCAGCGACCTGAACACGTGGGGCTGGATCGTGATGATCCTCGGGATCACGCAGGGGCTGGCGGCGCTCGCGATCCTCTCCGGCAGCGAGTGGGCGCGGTGGTTCGGCATCGCCGTCGCCGGCATCAACGCGATCGGTCAGCTGATGTTCGTGCCGGTCTACCCGTGGTGGGCGATCGCCATGTTCACCGTCGACGTGCTGATCATCTACGCGCTCGCGGTGTACGGCGGCCACCGGCTCCGGCAGGCGGTCTGAGGCGGCCGTAGCATCCCGTGCGGGTTCGCCGGTCTGAGTCGCTCTCGTCGCCGCGCGTCGTCGACGGCGGCGAGCAGGAGCGGATCGAGATCGACGCAGCACAGCTGCGCGAGCTGTCGACGGTCTTCTCGCCGCCACCTTGGCTGTGGAACCTCGGCCGCAGCGCGTGGCTCGTCGTCGGCGTGTTCGCGCTCGTCGCCGGCCTGGTCTGGCTGCTCGGCGTCACCTCGACGATCGCCGGCCCGGTCGCGGCGGCGGCGATCATCGCGACCGTGACCTCGCCTCTCGTCGCCGTGCTCGCGCGCCACATGCCGCGCGCGGCCGCCGCGGCGATCGTCCTCGTCGGGCTCGTCGGGCTCGCGACGGTCATCTTCGTGCTCGTCGTCGCCGGGATCACCGGCCAGACTGACGAGCTCGCGAAGCAGGCCGGCAACGCCGGGGACAAGGCGGCAAGCTGGCTCGAAGACCTCGGCGTCGACTCATCCGGCGCGCAAGGCGCCAAGACGGCGGCCGAAGCGGACGTGCCGAAGATGATCTCGACGCTCCTGACCGGGGCGATCAGCGGAATTCGCGGCGTGGCGTCGCTCGTCTTCGGGCTGTCGCTCGCTGCACTGAGCCTCTTCTTCCTGCTGAAGGACGGCCCCTCGATGCGCCGCTGGGTCGATCGGCATCTGGGCGTGCCGCCGTCCGTCGGCCAGACGATCACCTCCGGCGTGATCAGGTCGCTGCGCGGCTACTTCCGGGGCGTCACGATCGTCGCCGCGTTCAACGGGATCGTCGTCGGCATCGCTGCGGTGTTGCTCGACGTGCCGCTCGCGGGCACGATCGCCGTGGTGAGCTTCGTGACTGCGTACGTGCCGTTCATCGGCGCGTTCGCCGCCGGCGCATTCACAGTCGTGATCGCGCTCGGCTCCCAGGGGACGTCGACCGCGCTGCTGATGCTCGTGATCGTGATCCTTGCGAACGGCCTGCTGCAGAACATCGTCCAGCCGTTCGCGATGGGCGCAGCCCTCGACCTCAACCCCCTCGTCGTGCTCGTCGCGACGATCGGCGCCGGCTGCATCTTCGGGACGCTCGGGCTGATCCTCGCCGCGCCGCTCCTGTCGGCGGCGGTCCACATCACGAAGGATCTCGCGCGCGCGCGGCTGCTCGCCGGAATGGAGCCTGCGGCGGCCGCAGTCGCCGGCGGCGAGCCGGAGCCGGAGCCGGCGTTCGACGCGCCACCGGCTCCCGCGACGTAGGTTCCTCAGCCGGCCGCGGCCTCGGGCTGGACCAGCCCGAGGCGGATGGCGCACTCGATCGCCTCGCTGCGGCTTGTCACGCCGAGCTTTCGGTACACCGAGATCGCCTGCGTCTTGATCGTGTTCCGCGAGACGAAGAGCTGCTCGCCGATCTCGCGGAAGGTGAGGTGCGTCGTCAGCAACGGGAGCAGGCGGAGCTCGGCGGGCGTCAGCGCGGCACGCGTTCCGCCGCACTCGGGCATGGCCTCGACCTCTCGCTCGAGCGCCTCGGCCTCCGCGACGAGAACGCCGAGGTAGGGCCGTTCGCTCAGCAGCTCTCGGATCTCCGTGAGCAGCGACCGGACCATCTCGGTCTCGCGCAGCGCCAGGTAGACGCGGGCGAACTCGATGCGCGTCTGCAAGACGAACCACGGGGACAGCCCGCGGCTGAGGGCCGGCGTCAGCTGACCAGCGCGCTCGAGATCGGCGCGGGCCGCGTCCCAGTCGCCCTGTCGAAGCGACGCCCTCGCCGACGTCGCGAGCGTGATCGCCGTGGTGGCGTACGCCTCGAGCTTGCCGTACTCGACGGCCTGCTGCGCCTCGTGCGCGAGCCGCTCTGCGGCCGGGGCGTCGTTCTCCGCGGCGGCGAGAAGCGATCGCTCCGCGAGCGCGACGGCCTCCGTGTCGGTCGCGCCGAGACGCCGTGCCTCCGCGGCGGCGTCGGTCAAGATCGCGCCGGCGCGCCCATTCTGGCCGAGGAGCATGTAGCCGACGCCCAAAATCAGCATCGCCGACGGGCGCACGAGGTTGTTCCGGGAGAGGCCTGCAAGGGCGCCTTCGGCGTCCGCGATCATCTGGTAGACGCCGTCGCTCGAGAGGACGGCGCGGATCACCTTGATCCACGCCACGCTTTCGCGCGTCTGGGGCCTGCGGCTCAAGGCGTTCTCGGCGATCTGGAGCCAGCGTTCCGCGTCCGCGGCGCGGCCGCGCCGCGCGTGGATCCAGCTCCCATGGAGCGCGACCGCCGGGTACCGCTCGAGCAGCAGCTGGTCGTCGAAGCGCACGAGCCACCGCTCGACCGTCGCCACGCGCCCACTGTGGTACAGCGGCAGCGCGATCGCCGTGAAGATCTGCGCGACGCGGCGCATGTCGCCTGCCGCGCAGGCGTGCTCGAGGGCCGACTCCGGATCGTTGTGCGCCTGGTACCACTCTGCGGCGCGCCGGTGCAGGACACTGGCCGCGCCCGGCTCACGCTCGGCCAGCTCCCGCCGGAGCGCTTCGCGGAAGAGGTGGTGATACCGGTACCAGGTGCGCTGCCGGTCGAGGGGAACGAGGAAGAGGTTCGAGTGCTCGATCCTCTCGAGCCTGCGCGCAGAGCCCGCGCCGGCGAAAACGGCGTCGCAGAGGTCGCCGCAAACCTCCTCGAGGATCGACGTCCTCCGGAGGAACCGCACCATGTCCGGAGACAGCCGTGACAGGTACTCCGACCGGAAGTACTCCGAGATGCTCGCGTCACGCCCCACGAACGGGATCGCGCGGCCTGCCGCGGACGCGCCGGCACGCCCCTCCCGCAGCGAGAGCGCGGTGAGGTAGAGGGCGGCCGGCCAGCCCTCGCACTCGCCCACCAGCTTCGTGACCTTTTCGAACGAGAGGCTCGTCCCCGTCGAGCGCAGGAGCTGCTGGCCCTCCCGGGTCGTGAGCGCGAGCTGCTCGATGCCGACCTCGAGGAGCCGCCCCGACGCGCGCAGTGCCGGGATCGGCAGCTTCGACGCGACGCGGCCGGAGAGCGTGAGGACGGAGCCGGTGCCGAGATGCGCCGACAGCGTCTCCACCGCTGCAAGGGCGTCCACGGACCGGAGCAGGTGCGCATCGTCGAGGACCAGCACGAGCGGCTGGGCGGCTTCGAGCGACCGCGCCAGGCGAGGGAGGACGGACGTCCACATCGACGGCCCTGGCGCCTTGACCGCTTCGAGCACGTGCGGCGAGAGCGGCTCGATCGAGTGGAGCGCCGCCGCGACGTGGTGGAGCAGAACGACCGGGTCGTTGTCACGCTCGTCGATCGACACCCAGGCGAACGGCCGCGGGTCGCGCGCCGCCCACTGCGCGAGCACCGTCGTCTTTCCGTACCCCGCCGGAGCCGTGACGGCGATGAGCGGGAAGAACGTCTCCGCGCGCAGGCGGTTGACCAGCGCCGTCCGGGGCACCAGGCCCGACCGCACGTCCGGAACGGCGATCTTCGACTCGGCGATCGCCGCGAACGGCGGCTGCACCGGCGCTGCGCGTTGCGACCTCAGGCGTGGCGTCGGCGGCGCGTCGATCGGCTCCACGCGAGCCGCCGCCGTACCCGTCCGCCGTTCCTTCCTGCCGACCACGCCTACGCCGCCGCCGGGCCGGACTCGGTGGTCTTGATCGCCTCGCTGCGCCCGTGGACGCCGAGCTTGCGGTAGATGGAGATCGCCTGCGTCTTGACCGTGTTGCGGGAGACCTCCAGCTGCTCGGCGATCTCGCGGAACGAAAGATGCGTCGCCAGGAGCGGGAGCAACCGCAGCTCGGCCGGTGTCAGCTTCGCGTGCGAGCCCCGCGCCGGCTCGACGATGGCGTCGGCCTTGCTGCGGAGCTCCTTGGCGCGCTCGACGAGCACCCCGAGCCGCGGCCGCTCGTCGACGATCGCTTCGATTTCGTCGGCCAGGACGCGAGCAGCGTCACCGTCGCGGAGCGTCACGTAGCAGTGCCCGAGCTCGAGCCGGACTGTGACGGCCAGCCACGGCACCGCCTGCGTCAACGACACGCGGAGCGGCTCGGCGGTGTCGACGAGCTGCCTCGCGTCGGCCCAACGGCCCTGGCGCAGCGCGGTTTGCGCCGAGGCGGCGAATGCCAGCGCGGCCGACGGATACGCGTGGAGCTCTGCGCGGAGGAGCAGCTCGGACGCCTCGACCGAGAGCGCCGTCGCCGCGTCGATGTCCTGTCGCCCCCGCGCGATCAGCGAGCGTTGGCTCGTTGCGATCATCTGCGTCTCCATGCAGCCGTGCACTGCCGCCATCCGCCCGGCCTCGGCGAGCAGCGAGTCTGCTTCGTCCACGGCGCCGACGAGCAGTGCCGCCCACGCGCGCATGTGCAGCGCCTTCGGATACCACTCGCTTGCAGGCGACAGCTTCGCCAGTGCGGCGCCGGTGTCCGCGACCATTCGTCGCGCGCCGTGCCGGCACAGCGCCGCCCGCACGACGGGAAGCCCCGCACGGAGCGCAGCCGCGTCGCGGCTCTTGCGGCGGGCGCCTCGCTCCGCGATCTCGAGCCAGCGTTCTGCCTCGCCTCCGCGGCCGCGGAACGCATGAATCCAGCTGCCGTGCAAGGCGACCTTCGGGTAGCGCTGGAGCTGCCACGTCTCGCCGAACCGTCCCAGCCACCGCTCGATGTTCTCCTCGCGCCTCTGGAATTCAGCGGGGAGCGCTGTGGCGGTCAGCAGCTCGGCGACGCGGTCGCGGTCTCCGGCGGCCTCCGCGTGCTCCAGCGCCGTGCCGAGGTCGCCGGCGAGCTCGTACCAATCGGCGGCTCGCCGGTGCAGTATCGGAGCGACCTGCGGCTCGTCCTTCAGAAGCTCGCGCAGGAAGAACTCGCGGAGGAGGCTGTGGAAGCGGTACCACGCGACTCTGCGGGCGAGCGGCTGGACGACGAGGTCCGCCTGCGCGAGGCGGTCGAGCCGGGATTGCGAATCGTCGGTCTGCAGCACCGCGTCGCAGAGCGACCCCGTGAGCTCGCCGAGAATCGAAGCGCGGCGAAGGAACTGGACGTCCCGGGGCCGCATGTTCGATACGTACTCGGCCTCGACGTACTCGGCGAGGAAGCGGTCACTCCCGCCGAACCGGTCCATCGGCGCCTCCCCGGTCGCGTCGGCGCCCGACAACGAGGCGAGGTAGAGGGCGGCGGGCCAGCCCTCGCAGAGCTCGATCGCGTTCGCCGCGTCCTCCTCGGAAAGGTGCCCGTTCGCGCGCTCGAGAAGGAGCTGCGCCTCCCGCCGTGTGAGGGCGAGCTCCTCCACGCCGAGGTCGCGCAGCCCGCCGGAAGCACGGAGAGCGCCGAGCGCGAGCCTGGGCATCGTCCGCCCGGCGAGGGCGCGCGTCGACCCCCGCGGCAACCGCGCGACGACGCTCGCAAGTGCGCGGCGCGCGTCGGGCGCGTGCAGCCGGTCCACGTCGTCGAGCGCGAGCACGAACGGCTCGGCGGCGGACGCGAGCGCCGCAGCGGCTCGCGCCACCAGCGGCGCGGGCGGCGCGCGGCGAGCCGCGCCGAGCGCTGTGAGGAGGCGGCGATCGAGCGGCTGGACGCGGTCCACGGCCGCGACGAGGTTCCGAACGAGAACGAGCGGGTCGTTGTCTCGCGAGTCGATCGAGAGCCACGCGACCGGACGCGTCTCGGCGGCTGCCCATTGCGCAAGGAGCGTCGTCTTCCCGTACCCGGGGGGCGCGACGATCACCACGACCGCGGCGGTATCGCGGCGAAGCCGGCCGACCAACGTTCGCGGAACGATGCCCGGACGCAGCGCCGGCGGCCTGATCTTGGCTCCGATCACGTCGAAGCCCGGCCCGCTTTCGGGGCTGAGTCGTCGCGTCGTTTGCCGCGTAGCTGCGCTACGAGGCTTGGCCGAACCCTGCGTACGGGACTGCAGGTCGTCGACCGGCATCGGGGCCCCCTGCTCGTTACGACCTTGTGCGCCCTCCAAGCAAACGCTCGGCTAGAGGGGAATGTCACTATGTCGAAGCCGACGCTCGCTGGCAATCGTGCGCGCATGCCGATTCGTGGCGGCTGACCGGCTGGCCCACACGCGGCGCGGCGTCGGCTAGCGCACATCCGGCACTGGCCTTTCGGCCGATACACGCTCGCCGGTCGGCGGCGGCCCGGGGGCCGCGATGTGCCGCGGCGAACTCTAGCCCGGCTCGTTCGCCAGGTAGATCAGCGCCGCCTTCACGCGGCGGCTGACGTTCTCGGGATCGCCGAGGTCAAGCTTCATGAAGACCCCGTTGATGTGGCGCTCCACCGCTCGCTTCGTAAGGACGAGGGCCCGCGCGATGGCCGCGTTGCTGCGGCCCTCCGCGATCAGCGCCAGGATCTCGAGCTCGCGCGGGGTCAATGCGTCGAGGTGTGACCGCTCGCGCTCGCGGTGTGCCCGGAGGAGCGTCTCGACGACCGCGGGGTCGACAACGGATCCGCCTTCCGCAACGGCCCGAACCGCGCGGCCGAGCTCGCCGGCGTCCCTGACGCTCTCCTTGAGCAGGTACGCCCGGCGTTCCGAGCCGGTCTCGAACAGGGCGGCGGCGTAGAGCGGGTCGTTGTAGTGGCTGAGGATGACGACGCCGACCTCCGGCGCCCGCGTGCGCAGCTCACTCGCGAGCACGATGCCCTCGTCCGTGTTCGTCGGCGGCATGCGGATGTCCGTTAGGACGACGTCGGGCCGCTCCTCCTCGATCAGCTCGAGCAGCGACTGGAGGTCGCCGCGCGCCCCGACGACCTCGAGCCCCTCGGCGCGTTCGATCACGCTCGCGATCCCCTCGCTCGCGAGGTAGTTGTCCTCGCCGACGACGACGCGAAGCGTCGGCGCGTCTTCCGAGGAGTTCGGCACGCGGTCGCGACCGGTGCCTGCACCGGGATCCATGTTGCGTAAGCATGCGGCAACGGGACGGCCCGCGCATCGGAAAACACGCCGATGACGTATGCGACATTCCTCCCACCGCGGATGCGGCGTTCGCCCGACCGCCTGTAACGTGGGCCCTCCGAGTCCGACGGGGGCGCGTAGATGGCAGACGCACACGTCTCTTCCGGTCATCCGCCGGCCGGCTCGGCCATCGCGTCGCGCCTCGCTCGCATCTCGCTGAAGGACGCCGTCGCCGTCCTCGCGCTCGCGGCGGCGTACGTCGCCGCGGCCAAGCTCGGCCAGACGCTCCGCTATACCGCCTCCGTCTCGGCGATCTGGCCACCTGCCGGTGTCGGCATCGCCGCGCTCTACCTCGGCGGCCTGCGGCTCTGGCCCGGGATCTTCATCGGCGAGCTGATCGTCAACGGCGAGCTCCTCGCCGGCGATTCTGCGCTGCCGATCGGCAGCCTCGCGGGGCAACAGGTGGGGAACATGGCGGAGGTCGTCTTCGGCGCATGGCTTCTCCAGCGGCTGATCGGCCGTCGCGCCTCACTCGACGGCACGTCTCAGGTGGTCGGCATGGCGGTAGCCGTCGGAGCGGCGACGGCGATCAGCGCCACCAGCGGCACGCTCTCGATGCTCGCGGGCGACGTCATCGACCTCGCCGACGCCCCGACCTTCTGGCGGACCTGGTGGCTCGGCGACACGTCGGGCGCGCTCGTCGTGCTCCCGTTCGTGCTCACATGGGTGGGGAACGCGCGCGCAAGCTTCCGCCGGATGTGCACGGTCGAGGGTGCGCTGCTGATCGCGACGGTGATCGCGCTCGTCACGGTGGCTGTGGCAAGCGGCCGGCCGCTCACGTACCTGATCTTTCCGGCCTTGATCTGGGCTGCGTTCCGCTTCGGTCCGCCCGGAGTCACTCTCGCGACGCTCATCAATGCGGGCATGACGATCGGGCTCACGGCACACCAGCACGGCGTGTTCTTCCGCCAGCCGATCGACAACCGGACGCTGAGCACCCAGCTGTACGTGCTTGTCGGCGCGCTGACCGCGCTCTTCCTCAGCGCCGCCGTCGCCGAGCGCGGGCGTACGAGTGCCGAGCTCGTCGCGGCCAGGCGACGCGAGAGCGAACGCGCGCTCGAGGACCGGCGCCGGATCGCGCGCGACCTGCACGACTCCGTCTCGCAGGCGCTCTTCTCGAGCCTGCTGCACACGCGCGCCGCGGAAAAGACGTTGGACGGCGATCCGGACGAGGCGGCGCGCAAGGTGAGGGAAAGCCTGCGAACGATCGCCGAGCTGACGAGGCGCGCGCAGCGGGAGATGCGCGGCTTCATCTTCGAGTGGGGCACCCACGATGTGGGCGACGGGCTCGTCTCCGCCTTCACGCGCGCGGTGCCGACGCTCACGGCCGGATCCGGACTCGAGGTCGAGATCGAAGGACCGGACGAGCCGCTGCCGCTGACGATCGAGACCCAGACGCAGCTGTTTGCGATCGGCCGCGAGGCGCTCGCAAACGTCGTCAAGCACTCAGGCGCGGCCTCCGGCTTCCTCCACCTCGCGGTACGCAGAGGTCGCGTGATCATGGAGATCGGCGACGACGGCCGCGGGTTCGATGCGACGATCGGGTACCCGGGCGGCCTCGGACTGCAATCGATGCGGAGTCGCGCGAGCGAGATCGGCGCGGGCGTGAAGATCTCGAGCGAACCCGGCCACGGAACGCTGGTGCGCATCGACGTTCCGGCCGCGAAGCAGGACCACGCGCGTGCCGTCTGAGGATGACGAGCTCATCCGCGTGCTCGTCGTCGACGATCACGGAGTCGTCCGGCGCGGGCTCTTCTCGTTCCTCGACGGCGAGGCGGACCTCGAGGTCGTTGCGGACGCCGCCGGCGGCCAGCAGGCGCTCGACCTGCTCGCGAGCCTGGACCGCGAAGGCCGGCGGCCCGACGTGGTCGTCATGGACCTGCAGATGGAGCCGATGGACGGGATCGAGTCGACGCGGCGGATCCGCGCGCTCTACGACGACGTCGAGGTGGTCGCGCTGACCTCCTTCGGCGAGGACGAGCGGGTGCACGCGGCGCTGCGGGCGGGCGCGTCGGGATACCTGCTCAAGGACGCCGACGCGGACGAGGTCGCGGTCGCAGTCAGGGCGGCGCACCGGGGGGAGGTGCAGCTCGACCCGGCCGTGGCAGGACGGCTGATCGCGTCCCTGCAGGCGGAGCCCGCCGAAGACGTCACCCTCCGCCTCACCGCGCGTGAGCTCGACGTGCTCCGCCTCGTGGCCGCAGGCGAGCCGAACAAGCGCATCGCCGACGGGCTCGAGATAACGGAGCGGACCGTCCGGTCGCACGTCTCCCGCATCCTCGCGAAGCTGGGGCTCAGCTCGCGGACGCAGGCCGCGCTGTGGGCCGCGCGTCAGGGGCTCACCGCCGGCGGTGCGGACGACGCCGCGGCCACCGGCCCGCCGCGGGCCTGACCGACGAATCCTCGCGCGGGTCGCGCCCGATCACCCCGCGAGGATGAAGCGTCCGCTCTGGGCGGCGCGCAAAGTCGAAGCGCATCGGGTCGTTCGAGCCGCGAGGAGGTGGTTGGGCCGTGACGACGGGACAGGCGATATCGCCGCCGGCGGCGGAGGTACGGACCGCAGACGACGTCGCGGCACGCGGCTGGCGCCGCTGGGTGCCGTGGGCGCTGATCGTCCTCGCGGCGGTGATCGCCCTTGCCGCGGCGCTCAACGTGTGGGTAAAGCGCCAGGCCCTGAGCACGGACAACTGGACGAGCTCCAGCACGCAGCTCCTCGAGAACGACGAGATCCGAGGCGCAATCTCGGTCTACCTCGTCAACCAGCTCTACGAGAACGTCGACGTGGGCCAGGCGCTCGAGGAGCGGCTGCCGCCGGCGACGAAGCCGCTGGCGGGTCCGATCGCGGCAGCGCTCCAGCCCGCTCTCGTCCGGACGACGGACACGCTCCTCGGCCGGCCGCGGGTCCAGGCGCTCTGGGAGAACTCGAACCGGAGGGCGCACGAGCTGTTGATCGCTGTCCTGGACGGCGAGCACGGCGTCCTCGAATCGACGAACGGGAACGTGGTGCTCGACCTGCGCCCGCTCCTCGAGCAGCTCGTTGCCGAGACAGGCCTCGGCGAACGGATCCTGGAGAGGCTCCCGCCCGACGCGGGCCAGATCGTCGTCATGGAGGGGAACCAGCTCGATGTCGCGCGCAAGACCGTCAGGACGGTCCGCGCTCTCAGTTACTTCCTCGCGTTCCTCGTCCTCGCCTTGTTCGCCCTCGCCATCTACGTCGCGCGCGGCCGCCGGCGGAGGATGCTGATGGCCGCCGGCGGGAGCATGCTCATCGTCGGCCTGCTCGTGCTCGTCACGCGCCGCCTGGCGGGGAACTACCTCGTCGACGCGTTGGTCGGCAATGCCGACGGGGAGCGTCCCGTCAGCGCGGCGTGGGCGATCGGGACCGACCTGCTCCGCGACGTCGGAATCAACGTCGTCATCTACGGCCTCCTCGCGATCTTTGCGGCGTGGATCGCCGGGCCGTCGCGCGCCGCGACCGCGGTGCGCCGGCAGGCCGCACCGACGATGCGCGACCACCCCGTCTTGGTGTACAGCGGCGTCGCCGTGGCGCTGCTCGTCCTGCTCCTGAGCGGCCCGACCGATGCACAGCGGGTCTACCCGCTCCTCGGCGTGTTCGCCCTCGCATTCGTCGGAACCGAGATCCTCCGGCGCCAGACGGCGCGCGAGTTCCCGCCCGGGGAGCGGGTGCTCCGAGCGTAAGCCCGTCGCACGCGCCGTTCATCCAGGTCGGAGGATGCTCGGCGGCGACCGGCCCGCGACTGTCACGGCATGAGCAGCGTCCTCCTCGGCACGGCGTGGGCGGTAACGGTCACGAGCGCATGCGCGATCGCGCTCACCGCGATCGCGCTGCGTGACGGCGTCCTGCGCCTGCGACCGGAGCCGCGGCGCTGCCCCTCGTGCGGCCGGCGCCTGCAGCCCCGGACGTGCTCGAGCTGCACGCACGGGCACGGCGGCTGACCGGTGCCGAGCCGCCGCCTTCCGCCGACCCGCCTGCCGCTCGTGGCGATCGTTGCCGCCATGCTCGGCGCCCTCGCCCTCGCCCTCGTCGCGGCCGGTTGCGGCTCGAGCGACTCGAGCGACGCCTCCGCATCCGAAGCGTGGGCCGACGGTTTCTGCGGCGCCCTGAAAGAGTGGTCGGGCAGCCTGCAGTCGGTTGGAGAGACATTGAAGGACGTCTCGGCGCTCTCGAAGGACCGCATCGAACAGGCGGCCACCGAGGTGTCCGATGCGAACGAGAAGCTCGCCGACGACGTGGACGAGCTCGGGGAGCCGCCGGAGACTGCTGCGCCTGAGGCCAGGGACGCCGTCGAGGACCTCCGCGGCAAGCTCGAGGCCTCGAGCGACGAGATCAAGTCTGCGACGCAGGACGTCTCGGGCGCGACGGACGTCCTCGAGGCCGTCAACG
>Ga0126307_10002484_pt1 | contig 12447 bp, 10 predicted proteins | sample Plot28_FD_89955 | JGI IMG/M metagenome (GOLD analysis project Ga0126307, IMG submission 89955) | Serpentine soil microbial communities from UC McLaughlin Reserve, CA, USA - Plot28 | ecosystem: Environmental > Terrestrial > Soil > Grasslands | place: USA: UC McLaughlin Reserve, Lake County...
ACGACTCGCCGATCCGGCTCGTCTCCTGCCGCCACGAGCAGGGAGCCGCCAACGCGGCCGAGGCATACGGCAAGCTCACAGGGCGGCCCGGCATCTGCCTGGTCACGCGCGGCCCAGGAGCAACCCAGGCTGCGGTCGGCGTGCACACGGCAAAGCAGGACTCGACGCCGCTCATCCTTCTCGTCGGGCAGGTTCCCCGCGCGTTTCAGGGCCGCGAGGCCTGGCAGGAGCTCGACTACGCTCGGGTGTTCGGCGGCATCGCGAAGGCGGCGTGGCAGGTCGATCGCGCCGACCGCATGCCCGAGCACATCGAGCGCGCCTTCTCGCTCGCGCTCTCCAGACGGCCTGGGCCGGTGGTGCTCGCGCTGCCTGAGGACGTGCTCTTCGAGGAAGCAGACGTCCCGGATGCGGCGCCCGTCCGGCCGACGCAGTCACCGCCCCGGGACGAGGACCTCACCCGCCTGCGTGAGCTACTCGCGGCCTCGGAGCGGCCGCTCGTGATCGTGGGCGAGGGGGGCTGGACGCACGAGACCGGGCAGAACGTGCTCGCCTTCTGCGAGGCGAACGAGCTGCCCGTCGCCTGCGCCTTCCGCTGCCAGGACTTCGTCGACAACCGGTCGCGCTCGTACGCCGGCATCCTCGGCGTTGCGATGGACGACCGGCTGGCGACGCGGCTCCGCGAGGCGGATCTCGTTCTCGCGTTCGGCGGCCGGCTCGGCGAGGTGCCGACGCGCCGGTACACGCTTCTCGAGGTGCCGCGGCCGCGGCAGACGCTCGTCCATGCCCACCCCGACCCCGACGAGCTCGGCTTGGTCTACCGGCCCGACCTGCCGATCGCCTGCAGTCTGCCCGAGCTGGCGCTCGCGCTCCGGCAGCAGGAGCCGGTCGAGCCGCGCTGGCTGGAGTGGACGCAGGCCGCTCGCACGGACTACGAGGCGAATCTCCGGCACGAGCCCATGGAAGGCCCGGTCGACCTCGGTGAGATCATGGCGTTCCTGCGCTGGCGGCTGCCGGGCGACGCGATCCAGACCTGCGGTGCGGGCAACTTCACCGTCTGGGCGCATCGGTTCGCCGAGTTCACGCAGTACGGCACGCAGGTCTGTCCGCGCAGCGGCTCGATGGGGTACGGCGTCGCCGCGGCGATCGCGGCGAAACTTGTCCACCCGGACCGGATCGCCCTCTGCTTCACGGGCGACGGGGACTTCGTGATGAGCTCGCCGGAGTTCGCCACGGCGGTGCAGTACGAGCTGCCGATCATCGTCCTCCTCGTCAACAACGGCATGTACGGAACGATCCGGATGCACCAGGAGCGTCAGTTTCCTGGTCGCGTGATCGGGACGGATCTCGTCAACCCGGACTTCCCCGCGCTGGCGCGGGCCTACGGCGGCTTCGCGGAGCGGGTCGAGCGGACGGCCGATTTCGAGCAGGCGTTCGAGCGAGCTCTCGGCTCCGGCCTACCTTCGTTGCTCGAGTTGCCGGTCGACCCCGAGCGGATCAGCCCGCGCATCGCGCTCAGCGAACTACAGGCGGCAGGGAGATGACCCGTCGAGAGATCACGCTCGATGGGCTCGCCGACCCGATCTCGCACTACACGGATGCAGTCGTGGCGGGCGAGCTGCTCTTCATTTCCGGTCTCGTCGGTGTCGACGGCGAGGGAGCGCTCGTCGGCGGAGACGACGTCGCCGCTCAGGCACGGCAGGTGTTCGAGAACATGCGCGCGGTGCTCGACGAAGCGGGCTGCCGCTTCGAGGACGTCGTCAAGGTCACGGTCTACCTCACGGACGTCGACGACCGGCCGAAGATCAACCCGGTGCGGCAGGAGGTCTTCGGCCACGCCCGGCCGGCGAGCACGCTCGTCGAGGTGTCTCGTCTCGCGATCCCGGGCGCGAAGGTCGAGATCGAGGCGATCGCGCTGATCCCGCCGTGACCGACGATCGCTGGAACGCTCTCATCACCCGAGTCGACGGGGCGGAGCCTCGCCCTGGCCCGCTCTCCGGCCGCACGCTCGGGGTCAAGGACCTCTTCGACACCGCCGGCATCCGGACGACCTACGGCTCCCGAGTCTATGGGCAGCACGTGCCCGAGCGGAATGCGGTCGCCGTCCAGCGCCTGCTCGACGCCGGTGCGGTGCTCGTGGGCAAGACCCACCTTCCCGAGTTCGCCTGGAGCGTCCTCGGCGCGAGCCAGTGGTACGGAACGTGCTGCAATCCCGCCCACCCCGGCAGGACGACCGGAGGGTCGTCGAGCGGCTCGGCCGCCGCGCTGGCTGCCGGCCTCTGCGAGCTCGCGCTCGGCACCGACACGGGCTGCTCCATCCGGCTTCCCTCCGCGGCGTGCGAGACGGTCGGGTTGAAGTCGCAGTGGGGGCTGATCTCGATGGAGGGCGCGTACCCACTGTGCCCGACCCTCGACACGGCGGGGCCGATGGCGAGGAGCGTCGCGGACGTCGCGCTGATGTGGTCGGTTCTGACGGGCCGGCCGGCTCCGGAACCGCGCCTCACCGGGCTCACGATCGGCGTGGTCCGGCAACCGCCTGGGATCGGCGACGCCCGCCCGACCGAGCGCAGCGATCTCGCCGAGGCGTGGGTGCCAGAGCTCGAGCGGCAGGGCGCACTCGTCGTCGAGGCGCGCCTTCCGGAACCGACCGCGAACACCTGGCCGCAGTTCGAGCACGAGGCCGCACAGTCGCACGCAGCGACCTTCCCGAGCCGCGCGGACGAGTACGGCGAGGTGATCCGCGCGAAGCTCGAACGCGCGCAGCGCGTCCCTGCGGACGAGGTCGCAGCCGCCTACCGGGCGATCGAGGAATGGCGGCACTACGAGCCAGAGGTCGACCTTTACATCAGCCCCTGCTACGCCGTCGAGCTGCCTCCGGAGGATGCGGACGAGCTCGAGGTCAGGCTGCCGCTGACGTCGTTCCTGCGCTGGGTCAACCTGATCGGGTGGGCGGGGCTCGCAATCGGGAACCTGCAGCTGATCGCACCCACCGACGAGGTCGTGCTGGCCGCCGGACTCGCCTGGGAACGCTCTACCGCCCCTTGAACTCCGGTGTGCGCTTCTCGAAGAAGGCTGCGACGCCCTCGCGGAAGTCGTCCGTCGTGCGCAGCAGCCCGTAGGCGAGCCCCTCGAGCTCGAGGCCGACGGCGAGCGGCGCGTCGTAGGCGTGATTCAACACGCGCTTCGCCATCGCGAGCGCAAGCGGCGGGGTCGTGGAAAGGTCCTCCAGGAGCCTGCCGGCCGCGGCGTCGAGCTCGTTTTCAGGTACGACCTCGGTGACGAGACCGAGTGCCAGCGCCTCGTCGGCGCCCACGCGGCGCCGGCGCATGATGATGTCCTTTGCGCGCCCGAGCCCGACGAGCCGCGCGAGCCGCTGGGTGCCGCCGCTGCCGGGGATCATGCCGAGGTTGAGCTCCGGCAGGGCCAGCTCGGTTCCCTCGGCGGCGATGCGGAAGTCGCACGCGAGCGCGAGCTCGAGGCCGACTCCGAAGGCGTAGCCGTGGAGCAGTGCGATCACGGGCTTGGGGCAACGCTCCGGCGCCGCAACGTTCCAGGCGAGTCGCGAGACCTCCTCCGGCGAGGCGTCGAGGAAGCCCTGAATATCGCCGCCGGCGGTGAAGGCGCGTCCGGCGCCGCGCAGGACGACCGCGCGCACCTCCTCGTCCCGCCCGAGCTCCTCGAAGAGCTCGCACAGCCGATCCCGTGCAGGCATGCTGACGCGGTTCAGCTTCTCCGGAACGTCGAGCGTGATCGTCGCGACCTGACGGTCGTCGTCGCGGTCGAGTCGCAGTCCGTGGGTTTCGGTCATGCCTTCACCTCCTGATCGTGGAGCAGCCGGCGGAGGATCTTCCCAGACGGGCTTCTCGGCAACGAATCGACGAAGCGGTACTCGCGCGGACGCTTGAAGCGGGCGAGCGTGGACGCGAGGCAGTGCGCATCGAGCTCGTCCTCGGTCGCCGTCGCGACCACGACGGCGACGACCCGCTGTCCCAACCGGTCATCGGGGGCGCCGATGACTGCGACCTCGCGTACGCCGGGGTGACCCGAGAGCACGTCCTCGACTTCGAGCGGATGGACGTTCTCGCCGCCCGAAACGATCATGTCGTCGACGCGGCCGTCGATCCAGAGATCGCCGTCCTCGTCGAGATGGCCGGCGTCGCCCGTGTGGTACCAACCGTCGCGAATCGCGTTCGCGTCTGCGTCGGGCCGGTTCCAGTAGCCGCAGAAGGCTTCGTCGGAGGAGAGGTGAATGGCGATCTGACCGTCGTCACCCACGCGAAGTCGGGTGTTGACCGCGGGTCGGCCGGCGCAGCCGGGCTTGCGCTTCTGATCACGCCCGATGGTGAACGTATAGACCTCAGTGGAGCCGTAGTGGTTGACGAAGACGTCCGGCTGAAAGACGTCCAGGCAGCGGCGGACGAGGGTCGAGGTCATCGCGGCACCTGCGTAGCCGAGCGCCCGCACCGACGAGAGGTCGCGCCGTTCGAGGTCGGAGTGGTGGACGAGATCGTGAAAGAGCGTCGGCGCCAGGTACAGGGACGTGATCCGCTGCTCCTCGATCAGCGCGAGCGCAGCGCCTGGTTCCCAGCGCGCCTGTGGCACGAAGCAGCCGCCGACGAGGTGCATCGCCAAGAGGGAGTGGATTCCCATCGTGTGGTAAAGCGGCATCACGCCGAGCGTCCGGTCGCCCCACCCGTAGCCGTGCTGCAGCGCTTGTGACCAGGCACCGGCGCGGTCGGCGCGATGGGAGCGCGGCACTCCCTTCGGGCGGCCGGTCGTGCCCGATGTGTAGAGCAGCAGCGACGGCTCGTCCTCGCCGCGTTCCAGCGCGCCCGGATGCTCGGGCCCATGCGGCACGTCGTCGCCGTTCCGGACGACGATCCCGGCGCTGCAGTCGGCGAGACAGTAGTCGAGCTCCTCTTCGGAAACGCGCCACGAGAGTGGCACGAAGATTGCACCCGCCCACTGGGCCGCCCAGTAGAGGAGCGCGGTCTCGAGGCGGTTGTCGAGCACCACCGCGAGGCGGTCGCCCCGCTCGAGATCCAGCCCCCCCGCGATCTGACGTGTGCGTACGAGCAGCTCGCCGTAGGGAAGCCCTGGAAAGGCTTCGAGCTCCGGGTGGCGCTCACAGGCCGCGAGCAAGGAGACGGCAAGGTTCATGCCTTCCCTTCCGAGGCCGCCGCGATCGCGTCGACGATCGGCTCGTAACCGGTGCAGCGGCAGAGATGGCCGGAGAGCAGTTCCGTGATTTCGGCGCGGCTCGGCGCCTCATCACGGTCGAGCAGGTCGGCTGCGGCCATCAAGATCCCGGGCGTGCAGAAACCGCACTGAAGCGCGTGCGCCTCCCGGAAGGCAGCCTGAAGCGGCGTCAGCTCGCCGCCGCCGGCCAGCCCTTCAACAGTTTCGAGCTCGGCGCCGTCGACCTGGACGGCGAAGACCAGGCACGAGCGGACGGCGACGCCGTCGAGTCGCACCGTGCAGGCTCCGCAGACGCCGTGCTCGCAGCCGACGTGGGTGCCCGTGAGGCCGAGCGTGTGACGGATGAAGTCTGAGAGCAGCAGCCTCGGCTCGACGAGCTCACGGCGGTGCCGGCCGTTGACGGTGACGGTGATCTCGTTCATGCGGCCACCTCGGCCGCGTTCCGCCCGGCACGCAGGACGGCGCGCTCCGTCAGCACGCCGGTGAGGTGGCGCAGGTACTCCGTCGAGGCGTGCATCGTTGCGACCGGCTCGACCGCCGCCCGCGCCGACTCGGCTGCTTCCCTTGCCGCCTCCGCGTCGACCGGACGGCCGGCGAGGCGGACGTCCACGAGCGTCGGTCGGTCGGTGACCGCGCCGAGGCAGAGCCGCGCTTCGGCTACTCGGCCCTCCTCGACGCGGAGCGCGCACGCGGCGATAGCGAGCGCGAAGTCACCGTGGCGTTGCGCGAGCTCCTCGAACGCGTACCCCCACCCGCTCGACGCGCCGGGCCACGTCGTGTGGATGACGAGCTCCCCCGGCTCGAGGGCGGTGGTGAAGTGCGTGACGAAGAATTCCTGCGCAGGCAACTGGCGCCGGCCGGAACGCGACTGGGTCACCACCGTCCCCCCGAGCGCAACGAGCGCGACAGGCAGCTCGGCGCCGCCGTCGGCGTGCGCGATCGAGCCGCCGACGGTGCCGCGGTTCCGGGTGACGAAGTGGCCGATGTGCGGCACGCACTCCGCGAGCAGGGGGCACCGCTCACGAACGAGCGGTGACCGGTCGAGGGCGGATTGACGGACGAGCGCGCCCAGTCGGACGGAGCCGTTCTCCCTTTCGATCCGGTCGAGGCCCTCGATCCCGTTCAGGTCGACGAGCCGCGACGGCCGCAGGAAACGCATGTTCAGCAGCGGTACGAGGCTCTGGCCGCCGGCGAGCGGCTTCGCGTCGACGCCACCTTCCTCGAGCAGTTCGAGGGCATTGTCGAGGCTCTCGGCTCGGCGGTATTCGAACAGAGCGGGCTTCATCGTCCCTGCTCCCAGACACGGGCGGGCGTCAGCGGCAGCTCGACGCTCTCGACCCCGAGCGCGTCCGCCACGGCGGCCGCGAGCGCCGCCGGAGCGCTCATCGTGTTTCCCTCGCCGAGGCCCTTGGCCCCGAGCAGCGTGAAGGGCGAAGGGGTGCACCTGTGCTCGATCCGGAGCGGCGGCACCTCGGCGGCGCCGAGGCAAAGATAGTCGACGAACGAACCTGCGAGCAGATTGCCGTCCTCGTCGTAGTAGAGGCGCTCGAGCAAGGCCGCGCCGGCGCCATGCGCAAAGCCGCCGCGGACCTGGCCGTCGACGAGCAGCGGGTTCAACAGCCGCCCGGCGTCGTGCACGGTCACGTAGTCGAGCACGTCGATCACTCCGGTCTCGCGATCGACCTCGACGACCGCCACGTCGACGATGAAGCCGTGCGCGGCCGACGAGGCGATCCTGTCCTCCGTGTCCGGAGGCGAGAGGTTGGGGGGCGCGTAGAACGCGCTCTCGTGGATGCCGGGCTCGAGCCCCGACGGCAGCGCGTCGGGGTTCCAGTGCGCGGTGCCGGCGAGACGCCGCAGTGAGAGGCTCGTGTCGCCGAGCCAAGCGTGCCCGTCCCGAAGCACGACGTCGTCGGCATCACAGTCGAGCGAGCCGGCGGCGATGGCCCGCAGCTTCGCTGCGACCTTCATCGCGGCGACCTTCACCGCGGCTGCGCCCACGCCCGCGAAGCGCGAGGAGTAATTGCCCGAGGCGACACTCCACGCGCTCGTCGACGTGTCGATGTCGGTCAGGACGTCGACGTCCTCGGGTCGAACCCCGAGCGCGTCGGCAACCACCTGAGCGGCGACGGTGCGGTGACCCTGCCCCTGGGGCGTCGTCCCGATCCGGACGGTGATGCCGCCGAGCGGTGAGACGATCACGGTCGCTCCTTCGGCGTTGCCCGATTTCGGCAGCGCCTGTGCGCGCTCCGCGGCGGTCTGCGCGAGCGTGATGTAGCCCATGTTCGAGATCGAGGGCTCGACGACGCACGCGACGCCGAGTCCGAGCGAGCGGGCCGCGCTGCGGGCGTCCGCCTGCTCGTCGCGCCGCTCCTCGTAGCCGGCGAGATCGAGCGCGTGGTCGAGGCACTCCTCGTAGTCGCCAGAGTCGTAGAGACCCCCTGATGGTGTGCGGTAGGGAAAGTCGTCCGACCGGATGAGATTTCGCCGGCGCAGCTCGGCCGGATCGAGTCCGAGCCGCGTGGCCGCAACGTTCATCGTGCCCTCGAGCGCGAGGTAGAGCTGCGGGCCGCCGAAGCCGCGGTTGAGACCTGTGGGACAGCGGTTCGTGAGCACGACGCGGTTCCGGGCGGCGACGTTCTGGACGCGATATGCGCCGGCGAGCGAGCCGTGCATGCGATACAGCGTGGCCGGCTCGGGGGCGCGAAGGTAGGCACCCACGTCCTCGACGACGTCGTAGGCCAGTGCAAGCAGCTCCCCGACGGCCGAGAAGCCGGCGCGGACGGTCGTCGTGCGCGCAGTCGAGGCCGAGCTGGCGGCGAGGTGCTCGATCCGGTCCTCGATCCAGCGGACGGGAACACCGAGCTGCTTCGAGGCGAGCCCCATCAGGACCACGTACACGTAAACCGTCGCCTTGATCCCGAAGCTGCCGCCGGAGTCCGGCGGCGTGATCAGCCGCAGCTTCGAGCCCGGGAGACCGAGAGCGCCGGCTGCGACCGAGTGGAGCGTGAACGGCCCCTGGAAGTTCGCCCAGGCCGTCAGCGACCCCGTCGCTGCGTTCCAGTCGGCGACGACGCCGTAGCACTCGACGGGCGTGCCGCTCCAGCGGGGGAAATGGAACGGCTCCTCGACTACGAGATCGGCCTGCGCGAACCCAGCGTCGGGATCGCCGTAGCTGAAGCTCCGATCGGAGACGATCTCTCCGCCCTCGGGATTGAGAACAGGCTCGAGCGGGTCGTACTCGACCTGGATCAGCTCGAGTGCGTCCTCGGCGATGTAGCGGTTTCGAGCCACCACGACGGCGAGCGGCTCGCCCGCGTAGCGGGCCACCTCGGCGGCGGCCGCGTAGTAGGGGCGCGCGCCGTCGACGCCGACGGGAAACGGACGCGACATCCTGGCGACGTCTGCGCCGGTGAGGACGCCGATGACGCCGGGAAGCTCGAGCGCCGCCGACGTGTCCAGACGGGCGATTCGTGCGTGCGCGAGCAGCGAGCGCAGGACGGCCGCGTGACCTGCGTGGGGGACCGGGTCCAGGTCGTCGATGAACCGGCCGCCGCCGCGCAGCAGCGCCTCGTCCTCCAGCCGCTGCAACGGGCGCCCGACCCAAGTCTCCGTTTCGGTCGCAAGGTCCACGACCTATTCCTATCGCGGCCCGAGCGCGGCTGGGGCGGTATTGGCTCGGGCGAGATCCGCACCGGCGGCGCAGGCGAGCGCGAGCGCCTCCGGAACGGCGGCGCCGCGCGCGAGCTGGACGAGCAGCGCGGCCGCGAATGCGTCGCCTGCTCCGAAAACGTCGTCGTTCGTGCCGGTCGCCGGCGACGTCGCGCGGTGGACTTCTCCGTCCCGCGCGGCGACGGCGCCCGCGCCGCCGAGCGTGACGCACGCGAGCCGACGGCCATGGGCCAGCTGCCGAACTCCCTCTTCGGCGCCGCAGCCCGTGACCCTCCGCGCCGCAGCCTCGTTCGCGAGCACGACAGGCGCCCCGGCCGGGATGTCGGTCAGGCGCGCCGCGTCGACCGCGACCCACGGCGCCTCTGCCCGTGCGAGCGCCGCCGCAACCGTCGCCTCCGGCAGGTGACCAGAGATGAGGACGACCTCCGCTTCGAGTTGCGGAAGGTGCTCGGGCGCATACCGTGCGTTGGCGCCGCGGTCGGCGCGGGTCTCGCCGTCGACGACGAGAACCGTGCCTGTCGCAGCATGCGGGTCGATCCCGACGTCGGCCCGCACGCGACGCTGAGCGAGGTGCGCGAGCAGCAATCGTCCGCCCGCGTCGTCGCCGACCCGCCCGGCGACCGCCGCTTCGGCTCCGAGGCGCGCGGCGCAACAAGCGACATTGAGGGCCGATCCACCCGCTACGACGGCGATGCGCGCCTCGTGACCCTTCCCCTCGGCGGCTACGTCGACCATCAGGTCGCCGACGGCGACGAAGCGGATCACGCGGCGCGTCGTCGGGCCGCGTCGATCTGGGCCGGGGTCGGACCGCCTTCCGCAAGCGCCCGGAAGGCCTCCAGCACGGCCCGCGGGTCGCGCTTGTGCCGTTTCGCGGCCAGGGTGAGCGGCTCGTGGAAGGCGCCGCCGCAGTGGGCGCACGGCATTGCGAGCGCCGCGAGGAGGCCACCGGCCTCGCCGTCGGGGAACATCCGCAGCAGCTCGACGATCGTGGTCGAGCCTCGAATCTCGTCCGCGGGCCGAGCGGCGGCGTCGGCACCTCGCGCCGCTCCGACTCCGCGGACCGAGAGCTGCGTCAGTGCGAGAACACCTCCTGCGGGAAGCGCAGCGGCTCTGCCTCCATGCGCACGATGTTGCGCGGAAGCTGGTAGCGCGCGTACGGCAGCACCAGCACCTTCGCGTCGCTTCCGTGGCGCTCCATCGCCTCCGCAAACGCCTCGTCGAGCGACGTCGTCGCATCCATGCCGATGTCAGCCGCCAGCTCGAGATTCTCCTCGAGCGTGACGAGTTTCAGGTGCTTGCGCGTCATGACCTCGTAGATCGGGACCCAGATGCACCCCGCCCACATCTGGATCTCCCGGGCGTGAATGTCCTTCAGCACCCGTTGGTAGTTCTCGGGGGTCGCCGGCATGTACGGCTTCATCAGGTCCATCAGCGCCAGGCCCGGGAAGTCGCCCACGGCCGTCGAGACGCCCGGCGATGGGCTCGCGTAGATGATCGTGCCCCCGTCCCGGAGGACGAAGTCGGCCGACATGCAGCCCCAGCCAGTGTGGAAGAAGAGGTGGTCGGTGGGAGCGAAGACGCCGCAGACGGCGATGTCGGCCTGCTCGCCCGGGTGCTCGTAGGTGTAGATGGCGTTGAAGCGCTCGATCGCGTGTCGGTGCGCCTGCGGGTGCGAGCCGTAGATCACTTCCACCACCCGACCGCGTGTGTCGAGGATGGCATTCATCGTCACGTCGAGGCCGCACATCGTCGCCACCTCGTCGATGTCCGACCGCATCGGCCCTGCATAAGCGCCGTAGTGCGTCTGCGGTGAGGGGACGAAGGCGCAGTGGTTCGATTCGATCGTCTCGTCCGAGACGACGCCCGGGCAGATCAGCTTGCCGCCGCCACCGGCGCCCCAGTGGTTCGACTGTGCCTGCCCGATCGTGAGCGTCACGTCGCATTTCGCGACCTCCTTGTGGAGCCAGACAGGTGTGCCGCGGGAGGAGACGCCCACGTACTCGTACATCTCCGGATTGCGCGGCTCGTTCTGGAAGAAGTCGATCCCGCGTCGCTCCATCCGCTCCAGATTCTGCCGTCCGATCTTCTGCTCGATGTCGCTCTCCGACATCGGGAACACCTTGCCGTTCGCGCAGACGACGACCGCCTCCAGCCCGGCCGCCTCGACCGCGTCGAATACGGGAGGCAGCAGCCTCGACTGCGGCGTCGGCCGAAACTGGTTGTCGATGACGATCGCAACCCGTCGCTTGCCGGCGAGGATCTCCGAGAAGCGCGGCCCGGCAATGGGCGATTCGAGCGCCACTCGCGCCGCGTCCGTGGCGTTGGCGACCGGCTCGGGCTCGTCGGGGTAGATCGCTGCGAGCAGATTGGCCTGCGGAATCTCGAGCTCGAGCGTTTCCCGAAACACCTTCTCGTCATCACCTGACGCGCCGATTGTCAGCGGATCCAGCGACTCGTACGGAATCACAGCGCGATATCCGTCCGCCATCGGTTCCTCCTTTTGGGCGGTGTCTGAGGGCAGGCTACGGTGCCGCACCGACGGCCGTCAAGCGGCGGCAGAATGCCGTCTGGACCATCGATTATCGAGTAGCAGGACGTTGAAAGTCCCTTGACAGCTTGGTACGTTCGCCCGCGGGTGAGCGAGCGAGCGCGTGTCTGGGATCTCCGTGTGCTGCCGAAGCTGGCCGCCGCGGTCCTCGTTCTCTTCGCGGTGCTCTACGTGCTCGTGATCTCGAACCCGCCGCCTGCCGACGGCAGCTTCGGGGACTGGCGGACGACGACATACGGGTCTGCGATCGACGACCCCGGCTCCTTCTCCCTGATCCTGCTCGACGCGGTCACCTTCGCCGGGCTCCTGTTCATCGTCGCGAGCGGTTTCTCGCTGATCTTCGGGCTGATGCGAGTGGTGAACATGGCGCACGGATCGTTCTACCTTCTTGCCGGCTACATCGCCTACGAGGTGCAGCAGGAGATGACGGGGAAGGGCGGCTTCGCGATCGCAGGCGCCGACGTCTCTACGTGGGAATGGGTGCTTCCGGTGCTCGTCGCCGCCGCGATCGTCTCCGTTGTCGGGCTCGTCGTCCAGCAGACGCTGCTCCGCTGGAACCAGGGCCAGGATCTCCGCCAGGCCCTGCTCACGATCGCCGTGTCGGTGATCGTCGCCGACCAGGTGATCGCTCACTTCCCGAGGCAGGGAGCCGGCCAGCTCGGGGGCGGCAACGCGGTCAGTCTCACCTGGCCCGGCTGGACCGAGCGCCGGGTCGACCTGCAGGTCTGGAACATCGACTACTCGCTCGCCCGCTTCGTCATGCTCGCGCTCGGCGTGTCTGTCGGGATCGGCCTCTGGCTCTGGCTCTACCGCACGAGAACGGGGAAGGTGATCCGGGCGGGCGTCGACGACCCGCAGATGACCTCGGCGCTCGGACTCAACATCCAGAAGACGTTCGCGATCGCTTTCGCCATCGGCGCGGCGCTCGCTGCACTCGGCGCGGCCGTGGGAAGCTCGCAGGGGAACGTGGCGTCCGGACAGGACGCGCAATGGCTCCTGAACGCGCTGGTCGTCGTCATCGTCGGCGGCAT
>Ga0126307_10002485_pt1 | contig 12444 bp, 14 predicted proteins | sample Plot28_FD_89955 | JGI IMG/M metagenome (GOLD analysis project Ga0126307, IMG submission 89955) | Serpentine soil microbial communities from UC McLaughlin Reserve, CA, USA - Plot28 | ecosystem: Environmental > Terrestrial > Soil > Grasslands | place: USA: UC McLaughlin Reserve, Lake County...
CCTCCACCACCCGCCCCGCCTCCTCCTGGGACAGGCCCAGCCGGTCGACCAGGACCGGCGCCGGCACGTGGTTGACGTCGACCAGGCCGCCGTCGTCGAACTCACGCGCGAGGTCGGGGCGGCCGATGAGCAGCTCGCGGGCCAGCCCGAGATCGCTCGTCGTGATCGCCCGGGCCCGCTCGCGCCGCTCCCGGGCCGCGAGGCCGGCCGCCACCGCCGGCTCGCCGGCGCCCGGCGGCGGGAACACGCGCCTTCGCAGCACGAACGCGTTGGCGGTGGCGGCGACGACCAGCCCGAGCTGGGAGAAGCCAGCCACGGCCTCGTCCAGGTCGGGGTCCTGGGCGAGGATGCCGGCGGGTCCCGCCACGACCCAGGCGATGATGTAGGCGGCGGCCAGCGACCACATCCCGGCCGTGCGGAGCCGGATGGCCCCATGGACGAACGGGACCGGAGCCAGCAGCCCCCATGTCAGCAGGGGCAGCAGCGCCCACAGGATGGAACCGAACCGCGGTCGCCTTCGGGGCGGCGCCGCGGGAACCTTGTCACCCCAGCCCACGTATCCCTCCAAGGCAAGCCGATCGGCAGCCGGAGTATAGAGCGAACCCGCGCTCCGGCTGGGACGGTGGGCCAGCGCGGCGGCGAGGCGGTCGAGCGCAATGCCCGCCGCCGGGGACGCGAAGACCTCCGCCGTCCCCTTGGCGGAGGTCTTCGCTGGTGAGGCTAGGGGCCATCATCGATGTGGTGATGGCTGGTGCCGCGGTCCGTCATCCCCATGGCGTCGCGGCGTCGTCAGGCCGTCTCCCGTCGGCCCTTCGTCACCCTCCTCACTGGGACAACAACGATCAGGTGGTGGTCGGCGGCTCGCCCTGGCCTTGGTCGTGGCCGTTGCCCGGGTCGGCGGGCGGCCCGGTGGTAGGGGGCGAGGCCTTGGCGTGCTCGCTGGGGCCAGCCGGAGGTGCTTCCGGCCGCTGCCCGTGGCCGGCCGAGGTCGGGGTCTCGGCCGCGCAGTAGGCGGCGACCTGGTCGGCGCCGCCGGCGGCGTCGGCCAGTGCCTGGAACGCCGGCGCATCCGCCCGCCGGCCGTGGTCGTCGCCCTGCCCGGCGGCCCAGGCCTGGCACAGCCCGTGCCGGGCGGCCCCGGACGCGTCCGGCCCGGTGGCGTGGTCGCTCGAGCTGCCGGCGGAGGCGCTGGCCGCGCCGCCGGCGTCCGGGCCGCGGACGAAGGTCGCCGCCTGACCGTGGCCGGAGGCGGCCTGATCGCCGGACGTGCTGGGCGGCGCCTGGGTGGCCCGCTCGGCCGACGCCGGCGAGAGACCCTCGGCAGCGACGGCGACGCCGCCGAGGGAGAGCGCGGCCAGTCCGGCCAGGAGGACCGTCCTGACGCGCGGGAGCTTGCGGGGCATGGTTGCCCTCCAGGGATCGATGGAGTCGACGCAGGGCATGGACCGGTGCGGAGCAGGTACAGCGAGGCAAGCGATGGGGGGGTGCCTCGGCTTGGAGAAGCGTCGCCGGGGCCGCTTCCGTTACAGCGCCTGCGCGCCGGTGGTGGAACGCCTGTGCGGCCGAGGACGGTTTCTCAGAGAAGGGAGGTTCGTCACCTCCCTCCACCGAGGCCAACGGGGGCCCGCATGTCGATCCGCAGGTCGGTCCTTGTCGTCGTGATCGGGGTTCTGGTCGCGACGCTCTCGCCGCTCGCGGCCAACGCGCAGGAACCAGCCGAAGGGGCGACCTGCACGCTGCCCAAGTCTGACGCCGAGGCGCTGGTCATCCTCAACAACTAGTACCCCGGATACTGGTGGGACCACACCGACCTGACCGTGTACGTCCAGGCGCAACCCGGCATCTCTCAGGAGTATCTTGCGGCGATCGATGCTGCCATCGCGACCTGGGCTGGGGTGCTTGAGGACTGCTTCGAGGTCAGATCACCCTGACCCAGGTTGACTCGCGGCAGGACGCGGACATCGTCGTCCACTACGTGGCCCACGCTGGCGGGGCGGTCTTTGCCGGCTATGCGGTCTGCGGCGACCACGGCTGCCCCAACATCCTGGTGAGCTCGGAGGCGCCGCCCAGCTGGGGCCAGGAGCCCTATTCCCCCGAGCTGCTGGGCTGGGTGACGCTGCACGAACTCGGGCACGCCCTGGGGCTGGGGCATGCCACCAACCTGCTGGAGAGCACCGACCTGATGGGCTACGGCTGGCCGGAGCTCGGCGACCCGGTGCTGTCGCAGTGCGACGTGAACGCGCTGGCGTTCGTCTTCGCCTGGGCACTGGAGGGCAGCGACCCCTACCCGCCCACCGAGGGCCCCTACGTCTGCGACGCCTGATCCGGGGGAACGGGCGGCATGGACGGCCGTAACGCCCATGGCCGCCGGGACGCTGTTACCGGTGACACGTTCCTGCCGTGCCACGGGTGCTGACCCCCACAGCACCCGTTCCCCCGCTCGGCCGGCACGACCTCTGGAGGCTGCGACATGGCCGCATTCTTTCTTCTTCTGGCGCTGATCGGCGGCGCCCTGGTGGGCGACCTGATCTGGGAGAACACCACGACCGGCCAGGTCACGGTGCTGGACCGCACGGCCGTCAGCTACCCCCAGGGCTGGCTGCTCGCGGCGGCCGCGGCGATCGGCTTCGTGACCGCGCTGCTGCTCGTCGCTTCGGTCGGCTCGACCAAGGCGCGGCGCCGTCGCCGCCGGCAGCTCCGCGCCATGAAGCGCGACCCGCAGGAGCAGGGCTTCGAGCCGGTCCACGCCGGTTGGCTGGAGGAGCGGTTCGACCCCGGGGAGACGACCGCCGGTGCCGACAGGCCGTCCCAGCCCCCGCCGGAGCCGCTGTACGAGCAGACAAGGCAGTCCCACCTGCACGACGACCGCCGGCAGTCGTGACGCGACCGTCGCGCTGACGGAAGGGCCGCCGCCCCCTGGCTACCATGGCCGGACAAGCCGCCGACGCAGGGGAACCAGCCCATGACCGACGAAGAGCTCCGCCAGCTGCTGCTCGACACCAAGACGATCGCCGTGGTCGGCCTCTCAGCCAACCCCGACCGCCCGTCCAACCAGGTCGCCTGGTACCTCCACCACCAGGGCTACCGCCTGTTCGGGATCAACCCCCAGAGCCCCGAGCAGGAGGTCTTCGGCATCCCGATGGTCCCCTCCCTCGACCAGGTCCCCGAGCCGATCGACATCGTCGACGTCTTCCGCCGCCCCGAGCACACCCCCGAGGTGGCCCGCCAGGCGGTCGCCGGCGGCGCCCGCGCCCTCTGGCTCCAGCTCGGCATCACCAGCCCCGAGGCCCGCGCCATCGCCGAGGACGCCGGTCTCACCTACGTCGAGGACCACTGCCTCAAGGTCGAGCACGCCCGCCTGCTGGGTCGGTCCGCGGGCGAGGTAGGCGACCGGTTGACCTGACGATCCAGAGGCGCGAACGCTCCTGATGCCTGCTTCCTCTGGTTTGCTGAGTCGGCAGGGATGCGACATTAGTCTGGCTTGCTGGGTTCCCGGGATTGGGAGGCCGCATGCCGGACCAGCCAGCGCAACCCGCCGCCACCTCGCCCTTCTCGTCGTCTTCGCACTCGGGCTGCTGACGCTCGGCGTCGGGCCGGCCCTCGCCCAGCCGCTGGCCTGCGGAGCGGTGGTCACCCAGGACACGACACTCGCCAACGACCTGCTCGACGGCCCTGGGAACGGGCTCGTCATGGGGGCCGACGGCATCACCGTCGACCTGAACGGCCACACCATCAGCGGCCAGATCATCCCAGGCAGCCCCGGCCAGGTCGGGATCGACAACCGCGGTCACGACGACGTCACCATCAGGAACGGGCACGGTCAGGTTCTTCGACCGGGGCGGGGTCCATCTCGTCCAGACCGACCGGAACCGGGTCGAGAACCTGACCATGGACCTCTTCCGCGAGTTCGCGCGATCCTGCTCGAGAGTGGTGGGTCCGCGAACCGCTTCACCGGTAACCGCGTGGACCGACCGGGCACGGTCGGGATCGGCATCCAGGGCGCGACCGCGGCCAGCCGCGACAACGTCGTCAGCGGCAACGTCAGCAACGCCGCCAACGTGGCCGGCATCGCGCTGCGCTCCGGCGCCATCACCGGCACCCTGATCGAGGGCAACACCGCCACCGGCGCCCAGGACCAGGAGCAGTGGGGCGCCGGCATCGTGGTCTCCGACGACGGCGCCGCCAACATCCTCCGGACCGTCGTCAGGAGCAACCGAAAGAACGGATCAACAGCTTCGTCTGTTGCAACGCATCTGCATGTTCTTACTGGTAGATCCGACTCTCAATGCTGTTGCGTCGGGGCGGTCAGCTCCAGATCGGTTCCTCCGTCCCCTGTCGTGCGCCTCCTTGCATCCACGCAGTGCGGTACCAGAGGCGAACGAGTTTGGCTGGCCGACAGAGGCTGCGTTGCCAAGATGGCCGGCCGACCGGAGACAAGCTCTGCACAACCCGCCCGCCTACGCTCACCACCAAACGAGCTCCGCAATGTCCTAAGCTTCGTGTGAAGTCCACGCGTCGGCACACTCCCACAGTGACCGGAGTTCACAATGGCCCCTCCCGAAGATCGGGCTCGTCCGTGCCGCCCTGCGGCGGACACGCTGCCGGACAGCCAGGCAGCCCTGCCCGGACGAGGGGGCCGCCGCAGGCAGCATCAATTACCTGCAGCGTTGCGGGAACTGGCTCACGGCCTGGTGAGGAACAAGAAAGCCTACATCCGGCTGCTGGTCGCCATATTGCTCCCGACGTTCTTGCTCAATGGCGTTACGCCGCAGCGTCCGGCCACGGGGCCTGCCACGTCGGTCTCCCTGCCGACGCAACTGCAGCCACCCACCAGCGACGCTGATCGCCCTCCGCTGATCCGAAGGTCGCGATCTGGGAACCTAAAGGCCGCGAAGAGCCCTCCAATCCCTCCCACCAAGGTCGCCACAGCGCCTCCCACCGCCGCCGACCCAATGACCGCTGCCGATATCGCGCGTGACGCTCGATGGATCCTGCGAGCCCAGCTGCCCGATGGCGCCATAGCAACCCACCTGGATCGTGCCGCCATCTGGCCGTACCTGGCGAACTTCGCCGCCATTGGGCTCGTCGAAGCCACCAGGCGTACCGGCGACCAACGTTACCTCCAGGCCGCTTGGCGGTGGCTTGCCTGGTATCAGGCACATGAAGACGCTCGCGGGTTCGTCACCGACTATCGGCGATCGGGCGACGTCATGGTATCGACCGGCGACATGGACTCCATTGACGCCTACGCGGGCACCTTCCTCCTTGCGGCCAGGGCTGCCTTCAGGATCAGCGGCGACAAGGCCCGGCTGGGGACCCTGCAACGCGGGATCAGCCTGGCCGTTCGCGCGATCGAGGCCACCCAGGACCGAGACGGACTCACCTGGGCCAAACCGACCTGGCGTGTGAAGTATCTGATGGATCAGGCCGAGACATATGCCGGCCTCCGGGCGGCGAGCGAGCTGGCCGACGCTCTAGGCGACCACGCGCTGACCAGCCGTACAACCGGCGACGCCGAGCGCTTGCGCGCGGGAGTGGCCGCCCTGTGGAATTCCGCGACCGGAGCCTACGACTGGGCCAAGCACGATACTGGTGCCCGTCAGCCCACCAACTGGAGGGTGCTCTATCCGGACGCGCTCCAGCAGGTATGGGCAGTGGCGTTCGGCCTCGTCGACCTCAAGCGCGCTGGAGGACTCATCGCCCGTTTCGCTGCCGCCCAACCTCGCTGGGACCAGCCTATGGCCACCGCCGTGTACGACAAGGGACAACGAAACGTTGGCTACTGGGCGCCCGTGGGATGGGCATATACCCGGATCGGGCAGCCCCAACGAGCCCGCACGGCGGCTGCTCGCATTCGGGCTGCCGCCGCAGCCACTAGTCGACGATGGCCCTTCACCCCCTCCGATGCCGCGCAGCTCCTCGTACTCCAGGCATCCAACACCGACCTGCTCGGGCGGTAGCCACCCAAGGGGAATCAGGCCAGCGTCGCCCAGCGCGCAACATCCGGCGGGCGTCGTCTGGGTCCCAGCCTTGGTTGCAGGAGCGCGACAGCGGCGACCACATCCGTGACCGACCGCCATGGCACCGGCGCATCTGGCCGCTCCGCGTATTCCCCGGTGCGGACACGGATCGCCCGCAGCCCGGCGGCCGCCGCTCCGGCGACGTCCTTATCTGGCCGGTCGCCGATCATCACGGCAGCGCCGGAGGGCACGCCAAGCAGGGAGAGCATGCGCTGAAACGGCGCAGGATGGGGCTTGCGCAGCGCCCTGCCGAGGTCGTCGCTGTAAACGATGGCGTCGAACGCGTCCTCGAGCCCAAGGGCGCGCACCTTGGCGCGTTGGCCACGGACCTCCCCGTCGGTGACGAGACCGACGAGCACCTGCGAGCGCAGCCTTGCCAGCGCCTCCCGCGCTCCCGGAAACAGTGGCAACCGCGCTGGCGAACAGCCCCGGAATGCTGCCAGCAACGGCCCAACGGGGACCGCATCGGCGTCAACGCGCGAGAGCGCCCGGTCGATGATCCGGCCCCGATCAGAACCCTCTGACGCCACGGCCGTGAGCGCCGTATGCAGAACCGCCGGGGCGATACCGTACGGCGCCGCCGCGTTGGCCACCGTGGTCCAGGCGGCATCAAGAAACGATGCCTGCGGATACAGCGTGTCGTCCAGGTCGAACAGCACGGCCTGGATCATGTGGGCGGAGCCTTGTCGACATAGTCGGGCTCCTCGAGCCGGAGGAGCGGGCGGCTGGCCGGGTCCTTCAGCAGAGCCGCCACGCGGCCGGCGGTATGTCCATCCCCATAGGGACAGGGGACGGCCGCGACCCGGGCTTGTGTGTCAGATGTGACGAATTCGAGGGTTGCCGCCAGCGCACGCTCGGCGTCCATGCCGGTCAGCACCGACGTGCCCGCCGCGATCCCCTCCCACCGGGGCGTGGAGCGGCGCAGGACAACGACCGGGACGCCGAACCAGGCCGCCTCTTCCTGCAGGCCTCCCGAGTCGGTCACGACCACCCGGGAACGGGCAACCCGCACCACCATGTCGCGGTACGCAACGGGTGGGCAGAGCTCAAGACCATCCACCTGGAGGCGGTCGAGCATGCCAGCAGCCTGGAGCCGGGTCTTGGTACGTGGGTGCAGGGGGAATGTCACCGGACCCGCCTTGCGGGCAAGGTCCTGGGCCAGCCGGACCAGCTGCTCCAGACGGGCAGGATCGTCCACGTTGGTGGCCCGATGGGCGGTCAGGACCACTCCGGAGCGCTCATCCGGTGGGCAGGCCGCGACGCCGAGTTCGCGCAACACATCAAGGACGGGATTGCCGACCACCCGCACGCGCTCGGTGGGAATCCCTTCGGCGCGGAGGAACCTGGCGGCAAGCTCTGTCGGGGCCAGGTGCAGCGACGCCGTAGCGGCCGCGATTCGTCGGTTCACCTCCTCAATCGAGGTCTCATTGAAGGAACGCAGGCCAGCCTCGAGGTGGGCCAGAGGTATTCGTGCACTCCGAGCGGCCAGACAGAAGCAGGGAACCGTGTGGGTATCGCCAAGCACCAGGACCAGATCCGGACGAAACACCGTGATCAGCTCCAAGGCGTCGGTGAGCATGGCCCCCAGCCGCTCCGCAGCCGTGCCCTGCAGCTGGCCCACCCAATCGGGCCGCACTCCGAGCTCGTCATAGAAGACATCGGTCATCTCGGCGTCGTAATGCTGGCCGGTTGCCACGACGGTCACATCGATCCCATCCGCCCGCAGCGCCCGGACCACCGGTGCCAGCTTGACGATCTCTGGTCGGGTGCCGAAGGGGACGAGCATCCTCATCCCTCGAAGACCTCCGCGAAGTATCGAGTCATCGTCACCCCGGCACGGCCGCGCAGTCGATCGGGCCGAAGCGGAAGACCCAGCAGCCCCCGCAGGTACTCGCCCACGAAGTCCGCCCCGGCTGCCAGCGAGAGCGGGAGGCCACCCGAGAAACGAGGGTTGACCTCGGTAAAGGCGATGTTGCCGTCGGCCCCCAGAAACCCCTGGACGTTTACCGGCCCCTCAATCTGGACGGCCTCCAGCAGACGCCTGACCTCCCCGACGAGCCCATCATGGGCGAAGGTCTGGCCCTTGGTGGAGATTCCCGCCTTGGTCTCAAGCCGCCAGCGGGCCACGGCGCCCGCCAGCGTGCCGTCCCGATCGACAAGTGCGTCCACCGTGAATTCCCTGCCTTCCAGGCGGGTCTGCACCAGTGGCTCGGCGACCCGCCCGAGCGCCCAGCGCAGCTCGTCGGACCGCTCCACAACGTGGACGTCCCGGGATCCCCGGCCGAAGCGAGGCTTGACCACCCACGGTCCGGGCACCCCCTGAGCAGTTCCCAGGGCGGTGGGCGGCGCGGCGATGCCGGCCGCCAGACAGCGCTGGGCAAAGCGCCATTTATCCAGGCAGGTCATCACGGCCTCGGCGTTGGGCAGCCAGGTCGCGACGCCCGCCTTCTCCAGGAGCCGATGGTCTCGGCGCACCGCCACCATCTCCTCAGCCACCGTGCACACCAGTGCCTTGGCGTCGCTGTTGAGGGCGATCTCGCACAGCGCTGGGACGAAACCAGGATCGCTGCCGAGCGGCACCACGCCACTCCCATGCGCCAACCGCAGCCCAACTGCGGAGGGATCCGCGTCAGCGGCGACGACCCTGGTCACAGGGACAAGGGCGCGCACGACCGCCACCCCAGCCGGACCGCCACCGCCAGTGACCAGCACCGTGGGAAAGTCGCTCAACGCTCCCCCGACGCACGCAGCCGATGAATGGTGGCGCCGGGCTGTCCCCCGTCAGTTGGCGGGAGCGCAGCTCTGTTCCGACCGCCCATCACGGTACTGGTCCCCACCGCATAGCCCGTTCCTGGAGCCATTGCCTCCCGGCGGCCCTGCAGCTCCAGATGTGCCCACAGCCGAAGGCGCATCAGCAGCGGCGAATCGGCCGACTCCCATTGGTTGCGCACAACCGCCAACGCCAGCGCCTCTCGTACGGCGGGCACCTCCTCGACTGAGATCCGCTCGACCAGCAGGTCGGCGAACCGGTGCAGCCCTTGTTCGGCGATGATCTCGACTGCGGCGCGCCGGACCCACCGGCGAGGATCCCGCGCGGCACGACGCAACACCGCGGTGGTGCGTGCCCGAGCCAGCACCCGCCACACCCAAGCAACGGCAAGCAACAACACCCCAGCCGCTAGCAGCAGGGGATCAGGCGACACGATGGAGATCCTGGACGGAAGCGGACCGCTCGGCCCGCGCGGGCAGGAGTAGATACAGCATGAGCAAATACCCCCCGAGGGTATAGACGAAGGTGAACACACTGCCAACCCAGTCATGGAACAGGACGAGGCTGGCGCGTCCGGCGACGAGCCCGATGGCAAGCGACCCGGCGATGCGGAGCACGTTGCCGGTCACGACCGCCGCCATGGCCACAAACACGGCAGGAAGGCGGCGCCTACCCGGCTTTCCAGGCAGGAAGCCCGCGACGAAGCCGAGCGCCAGCAGCCCAGACAGACAGGAACATGACGGGGTGACGACAGCCCGGAACGGGGCGTGCGCCGCCGGCGCGACCTGGATGGACGTGCCAAGCTGCACGGTCACGTCCTTCACACCCAGCAGGCCAAGGAATCCGGCGGCAACCGACGCCTCGGCCATCCGGACCGGTTCCATGAGCGCCAGAAAACAGCCCATGATGACAAGGAGCCTACAGCCGACCCGGATCAGCACCGGCCAGGCAGCCGCTCTCATCCCGCCCTCCGTCCGATTCCTGCCGGCAGCGCTCGGCTACCGGGCCGGTCCTTGGCGCGGGGTGTCTTCACCCAAGCATACCGGCGACCCAGGAGCCCGTCCACCCACGCCTTGGTGGACAGAGCGATCGACACGAAGAACAAGGGGAAGAAATAGAACAGCGCGAACGCCTTACGCCGGTCGGCGCCAGCAAGCAGGAGGCCGCAGCTGAGCTCGAGCAGCGGCCCAAGGAACAGCAGCGGCCAAAATACGAACGCGTAGGCGTCGAACGGGGAAGACATCGCAACGGCTCGGCTTTGCCAGATGACCAGCAACACAAGGCCAGACGCCGACGCCACCGGCAGATGGAAGACGAACAGAAACATGGTGAGTTCGAGTTTCTCGCTCAGTGAAAGGCGCGGGGAACGCCATACCGCCCACCGGTAATCGCGCCACACCTGTTGATGCCCGCGGGCCCACCGATACCGCTGACGCCAGTAGCGGGCGAGAGTCGTGACACCCTCCTCCTCATCAACGGCCGTCACGTCGTAGCGGACACGTTGACCAGCCAACATCAGCCGCAGCGTAAGGTCGGTGTCCTCGGTAACGGTGCGGGGATTCCAACCGCCGACCGCACGAAGGCTCTCGGTACGCACAGCGCAGTTGGCCCCGCCGTAGGCAGGCAGCTGGAACATCCACTGCCGGCCATACTCATTGACCAGGTAGCCGGCCAGATAATCGATCGCGATCAGTTCAGTGAGCAGCACCCCTTCGCCGTTCCGGATGACGCAGCGTCCCTGAACAGCCCCGACAGCCGGGTCTTCGAAGTGCCGCACCAGCCGGCGTAGGACATCACGACGGGGCTGGTGGTCGGCGTCGAAGACCACCACGACCGCCCCCGTGACCAGCTCGAGCGCCTCATTCAGCGCACCTGATTTCCCACCCCCCGCGTCCGGAGGCCGGTGGAGGCACTGCAGCCGCGGGTCTTTCCGCGCCGCCACGTCCAAGAGCTCGCCGGTGCGATCCGACGAGCCGTCGTCCACGACGATGATTTGCAGACGATCGGGGGGATAGTCGAGCTGCAGCAGCGTCTGCACGAGGCCACCCACGACACTCTGCTCGTTGCGGCAGGCCACAAGGACCGATACCGGAGGCCGGGAACCCGAATCCACCAACGGCGCCGCCTGATCGGCTCGTCCGGCGCGGGTAGCGGCCAGCACGAAACAAAGATGGCGGACAAAGAAGGCGAAGAAGAGTGCCTGCAGTGCGATCGTGAGCACCAGCAGCAGCCGCTCGGCCCCAAGCACGCTGCCAACGAGAAGGAGGGCGCCGGTGACCCCAGGCAGGGTCCACGGCGCCGCGGCCAAACGCCGCACGCTCCTTCTCTCAGCAACCATGCTCACAACTGCATATGGCCCTTCGGTCCTCGCGACCCGGCTCGCCGGCCGGATGGTCAAATGGGTCGCAGATCACGCTCCTCTGAGCTGCTCCAGCAGTGTGTCCTAGGTGGCAGATGTGGCAGGCGAGTGCCGCCGGCGCGAACGCCGCTGGGCCAGCGCGAACCCGCCCGCTGCAAGCACGGCGAGCCCCAGACCACCGACCGTCCCAACCGGGATCGGAGTCCCAGTCAGCGTGGTGCACACCACGTTGCTCCTGGAGACGGCACCGCTGCCGGCCAAGGCGACACGATCACAAACCACGTCCTCGGCCTTGCCGGAGACCGTGATCGATTCCTGGATAGAGGGGCTGGTTGGGACGCCAACCGACACACTCTTGCTCTGGGTGCCGAGCAGCGGCTCCCCCGAGTCGAACGCCTGGTTCCCGTTCAGATCCTGGAAGACACAGTCACGCAGCCGGTAGGTGCCGAACGGCCGGTCGGTGGTGACCTGATAGGTCAACGTAAAGGTCCCGTCGCCGTTGTTCTGGACACCCGCGAGACTCTTGGTCAGCGTCCCACCGGCACCCTTACCGCTGAACACCCCATTGCAGCTCCTGACGGCTTGGTTGGCCGCCGGCTGGGCGGTGGCAGTTGCGGCGAAGAGAGTGAGCAGAAGAGCGACGACGCCCAGCATCACCCCGGACCTACGAACTGAATGCATCGGCTTCTCCTAACGCGACGCGTGACGGAGCGGTCAGGACTTGTCCAAGGAGGACTTGATCGGTCGGTGCCGGCTGGGGCAGCGCTGCGAGATCCCACAGAAACCGGTCCGATTCAAACGCCTCGGCATAGCGCAGCCGGGTGCGGAACCCGTGGTAGCGAGCCTGGGCCTCGAGCGCTTCCAGGTCGACAAGGCCGTTCTTCAGGACCTGGGACATGTGGGCCCGCAGCACATCCATCTTGGCTTCAATGAACGTGGCGACGTTGACGAAGATCGAGGGAGTGAACTGGATCGATGTCGGCGACTCATACAAGAGCACCTGCGACATCCGCCTGGTGGCCGACAGCACCGCCGCCGCGGTGGCGCGATGGTCCTGGTGGGTGTCACGCGACGTATGGGTATAGACAAGGTCAGGCCTGAGGTCCCCGACCGCGTCCTGGACCACGTTGACCGCTTCCCGCCCTTCGGGAATCTCCCCGTCCTGGAAGCCGCCCCACAGCAGCGAGGCGCCGAGCAGGGCGGCGGCGTCCTCTTGCTCGCGAATCCGCGACTTGGCGTCCTGGGGGCCGCGCTCTCCCGTGGTCATGACCAACAGGGCGACCTCGTCACCACGA
>Ga0126307_10002486_pt1 | contig 12444 bp, 6 predicted proteins | sample Plot28_FD_89955 | JGI IMG/M metagenome (GOLD analysis project Ga0126307, IMG submission 89955) | Serpentine soil microbial communities from UC McLaughlin Reserve, CA, USA - Plot28 | ecosystem: Environmental > Terrestrial > Soil > Grasslands | place: USA: UC McLaughlin Reserve, Lake County...
ATCAAACGATATGTCGGTGCATCCATCGACCAAAAGCCCATTTCTTTGTTTACCATCATATTTGTCGGCGGTGGCGGCGTGGCAATGCGCTGCCTCGGCATGGCGCTTATGTTTGCCGCGCACCTTGCGATGGCATGGTTCAGTACGCCTTCTGATCTCGGAAACTATTTCATTCTTATTGGAGTGACCAATATCGTCGCCACCGCAGGGTCTCTGGGCTTGGGGCCGGCCGCCATTCGGTTTGTCCCCGCATTTGCCGCGGAGCAGCGGAGCGATCTCCAGGCCGGATACGCTTACGCAACGCTCAAAGTGACGGTCGCCGCGACCCTGCTGGTCTCGGCGGCGGCCTTCCTTGTTGTAGCAATCTTCCAGCACGAACTGACGCCTGATCTGCGCGTCGGACTGGCCCTGTTCGGCATTCTGCTACCCTTGATGACTCTGCAGTTTGTATCGCTCGACCTGTTGAGGGCCTTTGGGCTTCCCCTGCAGGGACAGACGGTAACCTCGTTCTTGCCGCCTTTTCTTGTAGTTGGCGGAGCAATAGTTGCGTCGCAGTTTGGTCACCTGTCATTTCCGGCAATGGGCTCGATCGCATGTGTTTCTGCGGGATTAACCGCACTTGTCCAATTGGACTCGCTTCGACGATTGATATTGCGGCGGCTGATTGGCGTTACTCCTCAAAGCGAACTGTTCAAATGGATCCGCGTGTCATTGCCAATAATGGCATCCGCCCTGGTATTCATCAGTGCTCTGTCTATAGACTGGTTTGTCGTAGCCTCGCTGACCAGCGTAGCGCAATCGGCCATTTACCGTGTCTGCCTGTACCTGCTTACAATCCAGGGAGTAGTGGATACGACCTTTTACGGTGTCGTCGGGACCTACATCTCGCGCAACTACCACCGGCAGGACAAAAGGGAATATCAGGCGTTCATTCGCAAATTGAATGCCGTGCAGATGTTAGCGACTCTTGCTGTCTTCCTGGTCCTGTTTTGCGCGGCAGGACCAATACTCGGGATTTATGGCCCTGACTTTGTTGCCGGCACCACCAGCCTGCAGATCCTGGCTGCGACTTGGCTAATACGTAGCTCGCTTGGCCCACAAGAAATGCTACTCAATATAGTTGGCCGTGAACGTACCGTGACGATGGTCCACGTGTTGGCTGTAGTCCTGTCCTTGGTCTTCTCGCTGGCATTGGTTCCCGTCTACGGAATGACCGGCGCGGCGATAGCCCACGCGATTGCGTGGGTCGGCACAGGCGTCCTATTACATGGAATAGTTGTCCGCAATCTCGGATTGCGCGTTGCCCTTCATCATCTCCTAGGTGCCTGGCTGCTCGAGAGATTGGGTCATGAGAACTTCGCGACACGGCCTCTGAAGGCCATGCTTGAACCTGTCCCTATGGCCCGCCCCCGTATCTCCGATGACGGCGCTGTGCGTCGAACGGTTTCCAAGTCGACGGATCCGTGCTTGCATCGTCCGATGTCGCAGGAGTTTGCGGATTATGCTCTTCAGGAGATTCTGTTTGCCGCGAGGTTTGTCGCGACGGAAAAGGGACTTCGCTTGCTGCACAACACCCGGATCCGGGTGGTGCCTGCCGCAAGCGTACGGGACGCGCGCGGACCAGAAATCGTATTGCCGTCGGATATTTCGTTCCCTTTGACGCCAACAGAGTCCAGGCAGATCCCATTCAACGGCACATTCCTGACCCTGTTTAATCCATTGCCTCGACCCGGCGGCGAGTGGCAGGCCTTACCAAATGAGGTGGCGCCGGTTTGGTGGCGTCATCCGACGGGGGCACTGACGCCTGCCTGGAATGTGCTTGGTAACGTATACGATCTGTTGACCTTTCGAGAAGACGTAGAGAATGCCGCGCGAGATAGACATGGTCGATTGCCGGCTGCTGCGAGCGTCAGAACCTCAGCCGGTATCGGCAAGGTGCCGATCGTAAATGAGGCGCTTGCTTTGTTGCTGGATGCAAGTGCTGCCATGGAACGGGACGTGGCGCCCACCTTCCGGCTGGATGGCCTCATCGAGGCGCCGGCGCTCGTGCTGTCGCACGACTGCGATTTGCTACGCGGTGATGACGCAATAACTCAGGCGATCCGAGCCTACCGAATCTTCCAACCCTGCTTTCGTGGACGAGCACCGCGACTGGGACTTTTGGGAAAGATATTCGCCAACTACCGTCATCCTTACCGGTACTTTCTCGATGATCTGATCGAAATGCTGGCTGTCGAACGCCGCTTTGGTTATCGCTCGGTCATATACGTACTGAACGGCACAGGTGGCCGTTTTGGCGCAAGAAGTGGGCTTGGGGCCGTTCGCAAGCTTCTCGAGCGAGTGCCTGCAGGCTGGGAGATCGGCATCCATTACAATTACGATACCTTCCACCAGCCCGGGAGGTTTGCAGCACAAAAGGCTGAAATCGAGGCTCTTGTCGGCGAAGCGGTAACGGCAGGTCGCGCCCACTACTTACGCTTCGATCCGAGAAGAAGCCCAGCATTCGTGGCCGAAAGGGGAATCCGCTTTGATGAAAGCATCGGCTGGCCCTCTCAAAACGGTTACAAAGCGGGGATCGCGGCACCTTTCCGTCCGTTGAACGAGGCCGGCAGCACGCGGGTTGAAGTGATCGAATTGCCGCTGGTGTTCATGGAGGCCAACCTGGTCGAAGGAGAGGATGGCTACCTAAGTTTCAAGAATCTCTTCGGGCATTTGGAGAAAATCGGCGGCGTCATTAGCGTGCTGTTCCACCCTGGAACATTCGCCAATCCCGAACGGCCAGAACTGGCCGGTCTGTACTTGAGGATTCTTGAGTTCGCGAGCGAAGCTCGCGCGCGTAATTTTATGCCTTCTGACATCATCCGAATCGCTGCGGAAGAGAGCAATGGCGGCGGTTCCGCCGAGTCAAAGGAGCTAGGCGTGGTCTGAGACGCTGCGCACGATTTCAATCACGCGATCTTGATCCGACTGGCTCATATTCGAACCGGACGGCAGGCAGAGACCCTGAGCATAGAAGCCATCTGCGACAGCGCCTCCTATTGTCCTTGCGCCACTGAACACTGGTTGGCGGTGCATGGGTTTCCAAACCGGGCGGCTCTCAATATTCTGATCTTCGAGCGCCAACCGAACAGTTTCGAAATCGGCGCCGAACTGGGCAACATCTATCAGAATTACGCTGAGCCAGCGGCTGTGACGACCGTACGACGCTTCCGGCATGAAGCTGATGCCAGGCAGGTCGCCCAAGCCGTCGACGTACCGTTGAAAGATTTGCCGTCGGCGGGCGACCCGCTCGGCAAGAACGCTGAGTTGGGCTCTGCCAATAGCGGCAAGAATATTTGAAAGGCGATAGTTGTAGCCCACCTCCTTGTGTTCGTAGTGGACTACCGGCTCTCTGGCCTGCGTTGAAAGATAGCGCGCGCGCTGAATGAGTTTTTCATCGGCGCTCGTCAAGGCGCCGCCACCGGATGTCGTGATGACCTTGTTGCCGTTGAAGGAATATGCGGCCATCAATGCCCCGGAACCGGCCTTGCGACCGCGGTAATCCGTCCCCATCGCTTCTGCAGAATCGCAAATTACCGGAATTCCGTACCTTCCGGAAATCTCGACGATGGTGTCGAGGTCGCAGGATTGACCGTAAAGGTCGGTCGGCAATATCGCCTTAGGCAATTCGTTCCTTCTGGCAGCCGCAGCCAACGCCTCTGACAAGAGAGCGGGATCGAGCGTCCAGGTGTTGGGATCGGCATCAACGAATACCGGTCGCGCTCGTTCATACACTATGGGAGCAATGGAACCGATGAACGTCAGGGCTGATGCCCATATTTCATCTCCTGGCTGGATATCGAGGCATCGCAGCGCCAAGTGAATGGCAGCAGTCCCTGAGGCCGTCGACAACACATGGGACACTTTCAGTTCTTGGGCCAATTCGCGTTCGAACGCCTCGACCATGGGTCCCAGTAGCGCAATATAGTTCGAGTCAAAGGCTTGTCGTATGAATTCCTGCTCCTTGCCACTCATGTGCGGCGGAGAAAGAAACAGTCGGGTCGTTCGTTCATCTTGGCGGTCTGCTTGTGGCTCCGCAACTGGCTGCATGTTCATCTATCCTTCGTCTGCCGCCGGGCCGCGTCATGCCGATCAGGTATTGGCCGCAACCTCATCTTCCACGGCTGATAAGGTTTGCCTGGTTGCTCCGATATCAGCGGACGATATCGTGAGAACACCAAAGATGAATATCAAGCGAGAATCATAGAAGTCGCCGCTGAACAAGGCACATCCGAAGATCAACGCGGTCATCGACAGGCCGATTTCGGTATAGTGGTTTCGCCCGTGCCAGGAATTCCGGATCACGTGAACGATCCAGGCGAGTAGCAGCAACACCGCTACCATTCCGCCGGCCTGGGCTATTTCCATAACCAGATTGTGCGGATAGCGGTCTAATCCGAATGTGTAGTATTCGAAGGAATCCAGCCCGCCACCAAAAACAGGACGCTCCAACCATAACCTGTAAGCCTCTGCAAGTAGTACGTCCCGCGCTGAGAGATAGCCCTCCTCGAGAGTCGTCACCAACCAGCGTTCGCCGATAGATTCAATCACGTCAGTATTTAGCATTACCTTGAACAAATATTCGAAGGACAGAATGACGAGCGCGCTGATACCGATCAACCGCACGTTCAATCCACGGACGACAAGCAAGGCCAGCAGGCCGATCAAGAAGCCGGTAAAGGCGCCTCTTGAGCCTGTCTGTAACAGCAATATGAGCGCCACTGCGGCCACAACAATGCGCCAGGCTACACTCCAGCGCAGCCCACCGCCGTGCCAAAAACTCTGGGCAACCATCAACAGGCACAACATCCCGAGGAACCGCCCTAGGATGTTGGGCCCGCCTCCCAGGATCGAAAGCCGACCCGGCAGGTCCGCTGAGGCAGCTGGCGCCAGGAAGAGCTGAGTGACCAGTGCAAACGCGCCGATAGCGATGAGCAGAAGTTCCAACCAAAGCCAGAACGCTTCCACGAATTTTTCATGCCTTGCGGCGCGCTCGACCACCAGCACCGTAACCAGCATCAGGCATATATCGACGACTGCGGGAAACGGATTGTCGTTGGGAGACCATGCAATTGTCGCTACCAGGTAAAAGCTAAAGGCGAAGAAAATACGGACGCTGGTGCGCGCTTCTGGAGTACCGGAGTGGTCCACATCGTCGGAAGTGCCCATCTCCATCAATACCAACAAGAGCACGCCGGCAGTGACCAGCCACAGTCTTGGTTCGATCAGAACCGTGGCCACGCTTCGTTGGACAATAGCATCAAAATCAACCGCGTCGGGATTGACCCCAAGGCGCTGCAGATTCCAGCGACCTACGAGGAACAACACGGTGAGAACGATCGCCAGAAGGGCGCGCAGGACCATCTCACGTCCTCATCGTTCGATCGGCCTGGTTGCTATTTGGGCAAAGTCGCCTTGGCGACTAGCGTGCCCCATGGTCCGAGCACAAAGTGCGCCTTTTTCAGCGATTCCGGCCGGGTTGGAGGAATAGTCATGGACCAAACCGGTTCTTCGACCGGCAAACCTTTTAGAGAGCCTGAAATCTCCTTGGCAGTGGAATTGGCCAACAACACGTAGACAGCGTCGCGATAACGTACTGTGCGGAGTCCGACGGCCGGTACCGAGGTGGTTTTTCCGAACGCTTCGATCGCCACGTCCTTTATGCCGTCAGGAAGATCGACGATCGCAGTGGGTATATTCTCACCGAGAAGCAAGGCTTTCCCGAGTTCTCCAGCACCGCAGAGGATCGGGGTTATCGTGGTATAGGCAGAGAAGTACGCTTCATAGTCTTCAAAGTTATTTCGTCGAGCGAAAGAAAAGACAAGCAGACCCGACGCTCCTTCGATAAGCCCACGAACAACATCGTGCCTTACCCAGCGTCCTATCTGGCCTTTCCGCCCCGCGGGCGCATTCTGAAACATTTCGAGTATCAGCAGGGGCGTCAGCTTGCGGGGCGCGTGTCGTGCCGCCTCGACCTCCTGCTGCATCGAAGCGGCGAGCCAGGCACGCCGATCGACATTGCCCGAGTAGTTTACGTAAGATCCTTTGGCAGCAAAATCCAAGTATCGGCCTGTCAGTGCCATCTCCGCACTCGAGCGATGTCCTGCATCGTACATCAGGATTGGTCGCCGCAAAGGATCTGCCTTGCGGATAGCCTCGGTTATCTTCTCCAGGTAGAGCATTTCATCGCGGCGCCAGGTGCGCAGTTCTTCCTGGGCGAGGTACCACCACGCAATCGTGCGATCCGGAGCAACTTTGCTGACTTGGGCTGTAACCTCTGCCGCCAGTTCGTCTACCGGCTTTGGAAGTCCCTTTTCCTTCAGGAAATCGACGTCGCCGCCAACGGTGTAAATCGCGCGCAAACCGTAAGCTTTGGCGTCCTGCAAGACTGTTTGGTTCAGCCCATATTGTGGCCCAAGCAGGTTGAAACCACTTGGTCGAAATCTTAGGAGATCGGCATTGCCCTGCAAGACAGGGCCGCTTCCCACTGAGTAGGCCGCGCAAGGAAAGAGGGATCCTCGCGGAAAGAGCTCATCTGCCGCTCTGCTCTGCGCACGGCATGCTTCGCCCGCAAATTGAAGTGCAGCCAAAATCATGCCTAGCCGGATTACTTGATGCTTCACCGATGCCCAGCCGTCCAGATTTTTTTCGCGACAGGGATAGCGGCCCGACCGTTCGCCGACGAACTTTCTGGCTGGAACAGCATCTGCCATTCGATCAGAGCGATCAACTGCCATGAGGGACATCCCGAGCGTGGCCGCGACCGCGACGTCGTCTTCCACATCGGCGAAGTGACGGTGGCGAAGAAGTGGACAAGCAGCTGATCAACCGACCGCGACTCGACCGGCTCGCCGACCGAATGCTAGCGTTCCGTTCCCCGCTGCAACCGCGAAGCGCATTTAAATGCCCAAAACAATTGAAAAGCCAGTTTCAGTTTTTCTTCGCGCCGCCTTCATCGGCTGCATCGTTGCGCTTGCAATTCTCGCATGGCTGCCAGCGGCTATAATAGTGCGAACTGGTCTTGGCTGGCATGGTGAACACTTTGTGGCCTATCTGGGTACGGCAATAGTTATGGCACTGGCGTTTCAAAAGAGTCCGCAGCTGACCGTGCAGTGTCTTCTGCTGGTTGTGTACGCGGCCGTTGTTGAGACGGGACAGTTGTATTCGCCGGGTCGTCGCACCTCCTTTCAAGACTTCGCATACAGTGCCGCTGGCGTAGTGATTGGTGGCTTGTTTCTGTCGATGGCACGAAGCCGCGTGTTGAGCTGGCTTAAACTTGGCTAGGCAACACTGCGCACTGCGTTTGCCTTAGTGTCGCCGCCGTTGCCCAACAACCGCGTTAGCGGATTTGTCCCGATCAAGGAGGGGCCGCCCGAGGACATAAGAATGTCACACAACACGGCAGCGCTCGTCCGGCCGCGAGCTTATAGTGCCAGTACCGAAACAGACTACGCCCAGAAAAACAAACTACGCCCCGCTCTCATCGCGGGAGAAATCAACCTCTAGGGCGAGCGTATCGAGCGTAATTGTGAGCAGCAGGTCAGCCGGTTCCAGTCGCTTCGACGGGGGGATCTACGGGTATGACTGGCATCGTCAACTCGAAAAACATGCGGCTGACAGCTCTCGTCTACGACATGGCGATGGCTGGTGTGGCGATGTATGCCGCACTGATTCTCCGCCTTGGCGCTTTCAACGGATTCGACAGTTATAGCCTCGTCGGCCCTTTCGACGGCCTCGACGATTACAGCCTCGTTTTCGGCGCGATCCTTCCCTTCGTCGCGGCGGCGGCGGTCAGCCTGCTGGCGCTGGGGACGTATCGGACGAGCTGGCGCCATGCGTCGACCGCGGACCTCACCAACATCGTCAAGGCGGCGACGCTGGCGGTCCTGATCTATTTGCCGATCTGCTTCATCGTGAATCGGGTGTACTGGATACCCCGGACCTCTGTCGTTCTCGCCTGGATGGTGTTCGTGTTGCTGATGGCGGGCTCGCGGATCGGCTACCGGCTGTTCCAGGAGGGCCACCTGTTCTTTGAGCGGCACCCCATGGCGCCGGGACAGGTCCCGATTCTGATCGTCGGCGGAGGCGTCGACGCCAAAATCCTGCTCCTCAGCCTGGAGGATCACGCCTCCGAGTACTATCCCATCGGCGTGCTCGACGACGGCCTGGAAGGCGATCTTTTGGGCGGCGTGCCTGTCCTCGGCAGGATCGCTGACCTGGAGCGGGTGGTCGAGAAGTTTAGGGACGCTGGTGATCGGCCCCGCAAGGTGGTCGTGGTCGACCGAACGCTGGGCCGGGCGCGGCTGAATGCGCTGCTCGAGAGCGCAAACCGGTTGGGCCTGACGGTGGCGCGAGCGCCGGACCAGACCCGGTTCCGGCCCGGAACTTCTGACGCGGCCGAATTCCAACCGATCTCGGTCGAGGACTTGCTCGGCCGGCCACAGATCGTTCTCGATCCCAAGCCCGTGCATCACTTGGTCGCCGGCCGTCGCGTTTTGGTGACGGGCGCCGGCGGATCGATCGGCTCGGAAATCGTTCGGCAGGTCTGCGCCATCGGTCCGGCCTCGATCTGCCTCGTCGATGCCTCCGAATTCAATCTCTATACGATCGACGCCGAAGTGTTGGAGCATTGGCCGGCGATCGAACGGGTTGCCCGCGTCATCGACGTGCGGCATCGCCGCTTGATCGAGGGCTGCTTCGCGTCCTTCAGGCCGGAGATTGTTTTCCATGCCGCGGCGCTGAAGCACGTCCCAGTGGTTGAGGGCAATCCGGTCGAAGGAATTTTGACCAACGCGATCGGCACGCGCCACGTCTGCGACGCGGCGGTCGCGGCGTGTTGCCAGGCGATGGTGCTGATCTCGACCGACAAGGCAGTCAACCCCACGAACGTGATGGGCGCCACCAAGCGGTGCGCCGAAGGCTATTGCCAGGCAGTGGCGCTCGCGCATACTGGCCAGCCGGCGGCGACACACTTCGTGGCGGTGCGGTTCGGCAATGTCCTGGGCTCGAGCGGCTCGGTCGTTCCCCTGTTCGAACGCCAGTTGAAGGCCGGCGGGCCGCTGACAGTGACGCATCCCGACATCGAGCGCTACTTCATGACTATCCGGGAAGCTGTTCAGCTCGTGCTGCAGGCCTCGGCGCTCGGCGTCGCGGATACTGCCCCGATGGGGCGGGTATTCGTTCTCGACATGGGTACCCCGGTGAAGATCGCCGACTTGGCGCGCCAGATGATCAGGCTGGCTGGCCTTGAACCGGAGAAGGACGTGGCGATTGAGTTCACGGGCCTGCGGCCGGGCGAGAAGCTGTTCGAGGAACTGTTCCACCCTGGCGAACGAGTCGAGCCCACCGCGGTCCCGCGCGTCAAAGTCGCCAGTCCGCGGACACCCCTTGATCTGGCGGCACTTTCCTTAGTCTTCGATGCGCTGGAAGAGACATGCTTCGGTGGACGGGAAGACGACGCCCTCAGAATCCTGCGGACCGTTGTGCCGGAATACGTAGCGCCTTCGCGGCCGTCGCTCGCAAACTTTCCATCAGCACCAGCGGTGGCTTACTCGACGAGAAAGGCGGGACGGAGATTTGATGCTGGCTTCGAGCCCCGTAGGAGCAGTCCGCCGGGCGGGCGTCTGACGGATAATGAGAAGCTAGGGCGTGGGGGCTCCATTGGGTAGTTTCGGCAGGACCTTCGGCGAAGCACGACGATCGAGCGCCAGCAGAATCGAGACCTCCGGCGACAATCAGCCCGGGGCGCCGCCACGGGCTGCCAGCTACGATGTACGAGCGTTCCTGCGCCTGCTTAACCGGCGCAAATGGCAGCTTGCAGGGGTGACGGCGCTGGTCTGTGTCCTCGCCGGCCTTGTTCTGGCGCAGCTCACGCCGGAATACCGCGCGACGGCTCTCGTCATGCTCGACACCCGCAAGGTAAGGATCACGAACACGGCCGACGTGGTCAGTGGTCCTCCCGTGGATATCCCGGCAATCCTGACCGAAATCGAGGTTCTGCGCTCGGCCAGTTTGCTGGGGCGCGTTGCTGACAAGCTCAGGCTCGACGAGGACCCCGAGTACGGTGCCAAGCCGATCAGCACTCTCGCTCTCGCCTTGAGGGAGGTTCGCTTGATCCATGAGCGCTGGATTGGCGCCGATGGCGACAGGGGGCATGACGCGCAGGCGGTCGACAACGGTCCCAGGGCGCGTGCGATCGATTCATTGGATTCGAGGCTCCGGGTTGTGGCGCGCGGCCGTTCCTATGTCATCGCCGTGTCGGTCGATTCCGCCATCCCGGCGAAGGCGAAACAGATCGTCGAAACGATCACGGATTTTTACGTCGTCGATCAGCTTCAGGCCAAGCTGGAGGCTAACAAGCGGGCGACTGAGTTCTTCAACGACCGGCTGGACGAGATGAAGCGGAAGGTGGAAGCAGCCGAGCGGGCGGTGGCGACGTATCGCGAGAAATCCGGTCTGACGATCGGCAAGGATTGGACTGTTGCCTCGCAATCGCTTTCGGAGCTAAACACGCAGCTTATCCAGGCGCGCGCCTACCGCGTTGACCGCGAGTCGAGACTTGTTGCCCTTCAGCGGGCGGCCCGCAGTCCGGCCACGCTGAGCGCCATTACGGAGGTGATGGCCAATCCGATGATATCGGCGCTGCGAGCGCAGGAGGCCGAGGTTGGCCGACGGATCGGCGATCTCGCTCAGACCTACGGCAACAGCCATCCGAGCGTCATACAAGCCCGCTCCGAGCAAAAGCAGATCCAGGGTTTCATTGCCGCTGAAGTCGCGAAGATCATATCGACCGTGAATGGAGATGCAGAGGCGGCGCGGGCCAAGGAGGCTGAACTCCAGCGGCAGGTCTCGCAGCTCGAGCAACAGGCTGGAGGGCTCGGGCAGGAGGAAGTTGAACTTCGTCATCTTCAGCGAGATGCGGAATCGACCAAAACCATCTACGAGGACTTCCTGAAGCGCTTTAAGGAGCTGCGCGAGCAGCAAGACATTCAGGAACCTGACGCTCGCATCCTGGCGCCGTCTTCGGTGTCGCCGGGCACCGTGTATCCTCGCTATGGGCTGATCATGATTTTCGCGACTCTTGTCGGCTTCGGCATTGGCGTGGTCGCAGTGGGGCTGCTCGAACGACTCGATGAAGGCTTCCGAAGCGGTGACCAGATCGAGCGCCTGACAGGGCGCCCCCTCGTTGGCATGATCCCGCACCTGACTCACGGGAAGCTGAGGCAGTTCACGCCGGCGCGCTTTGTCATCGAGAACCCGATGTCGGCCTACGCCGAGGCGCTGAGGTCGACCTTCACCGCAATCACGCTCGGTTCGCTGGACAAGCCCCCGCGAGTTATCCTGATTACGTCGTCCCTGGCAGGCGAAGGTAAGTCGACCTTCGCATGTTCGCTTGCTGGCCTGATCGCGCGATCGAATCCCGTCAAGCGGATCGTTGTCGTCGATTGCGACCTGAGAAAATCGTCCGTCGTCTCGTCGCTCGGAGTGCCTGCGACGGGCAGTACGATCGAGCAATATCTCGCGGGCAGCACAACGTTCGACCAGACCGTAGGACGCGACGAAACTAGCGGACTCTATTTTATCCCGGCCAGGCGCAGCACGCCGAACTCGGCAGAAATTCTCAGTTCAGATATAATGCGGGCCTTCGTGCAAGGCTTGGCTAAGCAGTTTGATCTCGTCATCCTTGACACACCGCCGCTCGTAGCGGTTTCCGATGCCCTCGTCACGGCCCAGCTCGCCGACTACGTCGTCTTCCTCGTACGATGGGAGCAGACGAGCCGCGAACTTGCCGTCGGTGCACTGAAGCAGATGCGTGATTTGCGAAAGCATGTTGGCGTTGTGCTGGCGCAGGTCGATGTGCGGCGGCATTCGCGGTATGGCGACCACGGCTTCAGTAATCCGAAGTGTCGCGACTATTACACCAACTGATTGCCGCCCGAGCGCGACATCAAATGCCCGCGTGGTGCCGGGTATCGCCGTAAAGGGGCGAAGAGACGGGAAGCGTGGGGTAGTGGTTCGAGCGGGCGACCCAATTCGGTATCGTTCGGCAGCGGGCCGCTGGTGCTCGCTCCTCCACGTGGCATTCGCATCGGTACCTCCGACGAAATCTGAATAGGGACACTCAGGAGTACACTCACCAACGACAATCCAGCTCTCAGGGCACGGACCAGCTCCTGGGTCAATCCCACGCGGGATCTTCACCTTCCGCTGAAATTAGTTGTGCTTAGCCAGTGCAGCCGCGGCTTGCTGTCGGAGTGTCGCGAGTTGAGCTTCCGTCAGGTAACCGGTCTCAGGAAGCCCTCGTGTCTTCTGCCACGCCGTGATCATTGCCCGGGTGCGTGGGCCGAAGTAGCCGGTGGCCGTGGGAATCTTGTAGCCCAGCGAGTTCAGGGCTACTTGCACCCC
>Ga0126307_10002487_pt1 | contig 12443 bp, 14 predicted proteins | sample Plot28_FD_89955 | JGI IMG/M metagenome (GOLD analysis project Ga0126307, IMG submission 89955) | Serpentine soil microbial communities from UC McLaughlin Reserve, CA, USA - Plot28 | ecosystem: Environmental > Terrestrial > Soil > Grasslands | place: USA: UC McLaughlin Reserve, Lake County...
CGATGGATATTGTTGGGATAGGAATGTCAAAGATCCTACCGTATATTGTGACCAAGTAGATCCGGATGAGTTGGGGCCAAACGAAACATGTCATGATCGCAAGGACGCTAGTGACGATACAGGGTTGTACACCTGTCTTGATGGTTCTCATGAAGAGGATTGGAGAGACTGTAACGGCGAAGACAGTGTACCAAACAACCCAGATGAAACTGAAGACTGGGACGAACCTAGAGAACTGGAAGAAGATGAAAGCGTCGAAGTAGGAGAACCAACACAAGGATATGAAGACGAAGAGGGGACAACTGATGAGTGCTTTGAAAACAACGACGGAGCTTTGGGCGATCCGGTACCCTGTGAATAGGAGATATCAGATGAATCCTTCTATTTACTTAGCAAAAGTATAAGCAATATTCCTCTGACGACTTATTTCTGGGATCACATAGTGGTCCAAGACTTAGAATCGGGATGAATTATTGACTATTGTATAATGCAGTTTTAGGATGGAATTGTCAAAGTTGGCTCATTTACAATTTCACTTGTCAAATCCCTTGCTATTAAGACGCTTTGTCTTGCTAATGCGTAAAATAACAATAAATAATTGAGGAATAATTTATTCTACGGCACCAAAGCTTCCCTCTATTGAACTTGCATTTGCGGTTGCTGATGCTGCTGCTCCTCCCCCATCGATAGGAGATAATCCTTTTTCCTTTAGTACTTCATTTAGTTGTGTTATATCAAAGATCCCAGTCAACACTGGCCGTGGTTGTCCTTTAGCTAATAATCCCACATCATAAGCACTATTAGCTGATCTGAATAGAGACAGTTTTAGAGGGTCATATGTTATTTCCAGCCTTGTTAATCCGTCTCTTAACTCATCTTCTGGTATTGTCTTACCTGTAAGTTTTTTAATTTCAGTATTGAATGTCTTTATTGCCTCTTCCTTGTGAGTGTTAATCCAATTGGTTTCGTTGACGTGTGCTGTTAACAGTTTCTTGATTACATCGGGATTATTCCTAAGATAATCAGTACCGACGGCTATATTTGCTGTTACAAACTTACCATTGGGCCAGAGATCTCTTTCGTCTAAGAAGATTCTCCCATTTCCTTCTTTTATCAATCTAGCTCCCCATGGCTCAGGGACCCATGCACCATCAATTTCCTTTTTCAAAAATAGCGTTAATATGTCTGGATTTGCTATAGGAACTACAGTTACATTTCCTCCATTTTCCGTGGTCTTAAAACCATTATCTTGTATGTATTTTCTTAAAGCTATATCTTGAGTATTTCCAAGCTGGGGCGAAGCAAATTTCTTACCCCCTATATCTTTAGGAGACTGAATCCCAGAATCATTTCTTACTACAAAAACTGCTCCAGCACTTGCTGAGCCTGCAACAATTCTCAAGCCTTTTCCATCAGAGACTACGTATCCGTTTATTGGTGGATTAGATCCTACATATGTTGCATCAATTCTTTTTGCCAATAGCGCTTCTATAGCCGAAGGTCCAGCATTAAATACAACTGTTTCTAACTTGACATCAGGACCCAGTGCCTTTTGGAAATCACCTCTTCCTACTCCTATTACCGCTTGGGCATGGTTTATGTTTGGATAATATCCTAACCTTAATGTCTTTACAGGGGTAGCTGATCCTCCGTTATCAGTGGTCGTATTTTGGGCGAATGTTTCAGGAACTAGTGTGTTATTGCCTCCGACAAATCCGGCAATAATTATTGCCGCTGTGACAATCGATAAATAATTTCTTCTTTGCATTTGAAAACAAAAAGCAATAGGTGTAATATTACTGATAGCGAACGTGCAATTTATAACAAATATGTGCAGAAAACTGCTACATTCATACGTTATACGATAAGCAGGTTATCAATTCTGATCATATGATTTCAACTAAAGAATGAACAGTTTATGCTCTACTGATATTTGTTACTGGCCCATACTCATAAGAACAAGATGTTATTTTGTGTGTTGTCTCTTCTCTTCTAGTACTTGATTTAAGATCGATAAATCATATATTCCAGATAAATCAGGTTTACTAGATTCTCCTTTAGCCAAAAATCCTTGAACATATGAACTATTAGCCTGCTCAAATAATGATTCTTGTACTGGATCATAAGTAAACTCCAATCTTGAAAATGCGTCTCTTAATTCGTCTTCTGGTATAGTCCTGCCTGTGAGGTTTTCAAGTGCGATATTGAATGCTTCGGTAGCTTTCTCCTTATTATCGTTAATCCAATTAGTCTGATTAACATGTGCCGCAAGAAACTGTTTTAAAACCTCCGGATTCTCATTAAGATAATCAGTTCTTGCTATAATATTTGCAGTTACAAACTTTCCATCTGGGGTCCAAAGCTCTCTTTCATCTACAAATATTCTGCCGTTAGCTTCCTTTACAAGTCTTGTAGCCCACGGTTCTGGTACCCATGCACCATCAATTTCTTTTTTTAACATCAACGTTAGAATATCTGCTGGCGTGACTGGAACAATAGTAACATTTCCTCCCTTATCTATAGTATTAAATCCATTATTTTCTAAAAATTTTCTTAAAGCTATATCTTGGGTATTTCCAAGTTGAGGAGAAGCAAACTTTTTTCCTCCCAAGTCATTCACGGAGTTTAATCCAGAATCATTTCTTACAACGAATGATGCCCCACCGCTGGCAGCTCCTGATATAATCTTAAGTCCCTGACCGCCTGACGCTAAATAACCATTAATAGCTGGATTAGGTCCAACATAGGCGACATCTATTTGGCCACCAAATAACGCCTCTATTGCTGAAGGCCCAGCGTTAAAAACGTAAGGCTCAATCCTAATATTATTATTGCCTAATAACTTTTGAAAATCACCTTGTAATCCTGTCACTGCCTGAGCGTTATTTATGTTAGGAAAATATCCGATTCTTAAAAATTTCTCATTATTACTATTATTACTATTGCTATTATTGCTGCTGCCACTGTTTGTTATGATAGATGTAATATCTTCAGAATGAGAACTAAGGATAACTGCAACTAATATTGTTGCTGAAATAGCAAATTTCGTTTTTTTATCCATGCTTGTCTTAAATCTTAACCCAATAAACAAAAATGGGATATATTATGCGTTAGGAACACGCAAAAGAGGTAACTTATACGCATAAAATAACAAATTGACTATCTTTCATTTATGTCAAACAACATGCAATAACTGCATAATTTTTTACTATTTTGCATATTGAAGTTCAGTTATATATCCTGTCGATATTCTTACTGGTAATTGCTAAACATTCAATCGCAGAACAGATTAGAAGCAGTCAATTCTGAAAGAATACTGCTAAAAATAAATAACATATCTAAGGTGTATCAAGGTGGGAATAATAACAATAATAGTGGATCCCAGACGCTTTTAGAACACATAGTCTTAGACAATCTGAGTTTAGAGATTAAAGAAGGAGAAATTATAACGATAGTAGGTCATTCAGGTTGCGGAAAGAGCACCTTGCTTAACATCATTGCAGGTATTAATACGTCTTATGAAGGCAAAATCCTTATTGACGGACGACCGCTTTCTAAGTCTCCAGATACTGATAGAATTATTATATTTCAAGAGGGAGCGCTATTTCCATGGCTAACAGTATACGAAAATATTGAATTTGGACTCAAGGCCTCAAACTTCTCAAAAAATAAGAGAAAGGATATAGTGATGCATTATCTGGATATGGTTCAACTAAGAAATTTTGCAAATGCCTTCATTCATCAACTGTCAGGGGGCATGAAGCAAAGAGTTGCAATTGCTAGGGCTCTGGCTTTGAATCCAAAGATCTTACTAATGGACGAACCCTTTGCAGCATTAGACATTCAAACAAGAAAGATGCTGTATGATCAAATATTACAAATTCATCAAAAAACTAATAAAACAATATTGTTCGTTACACATAATATTAACGAAGCAGTTGTGTTAGGCGATAGAGTTGTTGTCATGTCACCAAGATTGGCAAACATAGAAAAAGAGTTTATAGTTGATTTGCCCAGACCCAGACAACTTGATCATCCTCTAGTCAGTTCAATTACAAGTGCAATTAGTGAAAAATTAAGAGGTTAGTTTTTTTCATCTTCTACTCTGATTAGTTGAACTCAAATTCTAAAGTACCTCCATCTGCAAACTCACAACCAGCGTCTTCGATATCAGGGTCAACACAAACCTCTCCTCTACGAATAAAATTTACAATATTTCATCGGAATAAGGCTTTCTGAAAACATCTATTAGCCTCAAGGAATTTCTTGTTCTAGGTTGATTCCACAGAAAGGACACCAATTAAGACCTGCCCGCTCTACAATCCCGAAGCACCCCGAATTAATGGAAGACGCAAACTGTGACATCGGGAGCAAATTAAGTAAAAACCTTCTGCCGTTATTGTTTTCTTCAGTTTCGACTGCTCCACTCTCCTGGACGGTCCTAAATGATATACAACAATAATTTTCATTATTAGAAGTTTTTGTTAAGTCGACCTTGCTGCCACAATTAAAACAATAATTAAAGTCTTTCTCATAACTGACTTGATTCATTTCATAACTGCATTTATGATTGCTGGTGCTTCTTTTTGTAAAGACAGACTATCGGGCTCCTAATATCGTTCAACTTACCCACAAACGGTCCATTAGTATATTCTATCAACTTTCGGAAATTGCCATCACAATTGCTCCTGTGTCCATGCATACGTCTTTGTGTATATTCAACTATGTCGTATACTAAGGTAAGTAGAGAACCTTGCTCCTTTACCATCCTTGGTGAGGCAAACCAGTAATAATTATGAAGCAGATTTAGATATTCTGGAAGAGATTCGTATGAGACGATATGTATCATTCCCTGCATTTCGTTATAATTCGATGAAACATATCGTTTTGGTATTTGAACGAATTTGAGGTGTTCTAGATTATTTTGCCCACTGGTAATATTGGCAGCATAAATACGACCTTGGACGACTATAAGTGGTTGAAATATAGCAAAAGCAATAATTTTTTGAATACTGCTAATAACATATGGCATTTTGTTGAATAGGAGATCACTAGTTGTCTCTATCTGGTACCTTGTCGCCTTTGTTACCTTGTTTACAGCATCATAAATATTGTCAGTTCTTTCGTTAGATTTTTTACGCTTTGTACTTCTTCCATTATCATAGATATATTCATCGTATCCTGAGCCATTAAACAAGTTTGGAATGGGGATTATAGGGGAATAAAACCTAGTTGAGTCATGTTCTATTATTTCGATGGGCATTTTATCTGCTATGGGAACCTTATCAGGAAAAACCAATTCTGGCTCCTTAGTCTTGAAAAAGATCCAGCCATGATTAGGCAGGTTTTTACATTCAACTATCAAATTAATTTGTCCTATCACATAGTTCTTTCTTCCTATTCTGACAATGAATTGACTTTCCTGCTTGATGCCATGACGGAACTTGTAAAGCAAACAAGCGAAGAATCACAAAGACTACGAAATTCAAAGAAAAAGTTCCCAATCTCTACATAGGAATACAAGTTTGTGCTTCTACAATTGTAAATCATAATAGGGATGTAGGAGCTTACATAGACAGGTGTTATCTGGAACTGTTTGTTACTCCAGTTAATGCCTGAAAGAAGGGCTGATACTGAGTTGATAAAGGTTAAGCTATTTTTATTGGGGTAGCAAGGTCATCATATTAACTTCATTAATTACAAAAAGAGTGTATAAATCGATAATTCATTTACCTTTCCACCATTTATGTCTGCGTACCAGATTCTGAGTAGCCTTGTTTGACTACAGATGTGATTTAGATATTAATTAACTTCACAACTCATTATTTCCTGAAATTCTACCCCCAAACTAGCCAATTAAGTTCAATTTTTATTACCTTGTGACGATAAACAAAGGCCTAATGAATTCCATTAAAATGGCTAGAGAACAATTTTTAGGTCTTACATTATCTTCTGCAATAATTCTATTCACTCTTCTGGCTATGGATAGTGCCTACGCTCATGTGACGTCAACATCAATGCTAACAACAACAATTAGTAACAGCAGTAACAACACAACACAACAACAACATGCAGCACATATCTTTGATAACCTCACAATTTCTGAACATATTCCTCTAACAGGACAGTTAGTTAGTGGAGATTACATACTATTGATGGATCTTACTCCCTTCTCCACTAGTATAGAGGGTCACAGTCATATCGCCCTGAAGATTCCTTGTAATGAAGATGGAAGTCCAAAAGCAACAATGGTAACAGGAGTTGCTCCTAATTTTAAGAGTTTGGATATTGATAATGCTATCAACAATGGTACTCTTGATGGTAAAAACTTGGATTTGTCTGCTGAAGGAAAATCATGTTTGTATCATACAGAGCTGCCTAACGGTACAACTGATATTGCATTAGTTAATACATCAAATCAAACTTTAAACTTTAATGAAGGTGGATATCCTTCTGTTACTGTATCAGCACATGGAATGGCAATTCAACACATTGCAGCACCAATGATGACGAATCTAACATCAGCAGCACCGTAATGAGGAGCAATGACCCCTGACAACAAAAGTATCTTTTGTAACAGTCGATCCCGCAGTGATGGAAAATGTAAATATTTACAGATTTACTGATCTGAACTCTAAACTCCACCTTTATCTGCTTTGCTAATCTCTATCCTAACCTTATCTCCAACTTTTATTGCCATGTCCTCATATTCTTTCATAGTTATTTTAAAGGTAGGAGAATCTCTAATCATTCCTCCACCTGCACCTTTACCAAACATATTAGACATAACCTTAGGTAGATTTTTCATCAAGTCTTCTGGAGAGGTAAACGGTAATGCCTCACCGCTACCACCTTCACCTGTTGACTTAAGCGCATTAGGATCTGTGAAAGCAACCAAGACATAGTGACTGCCATCCTGGGAAGCTTCTATTTTAGAAACTATGAAGTCTTTTTTCATATCCTATATTAAAAAAGGTATTGTCAAACTTATAATTTTCATTCCAATTTTAGCGACAGATGACTATTAGTCTGAATTCATAAATAAAATATAAGGAAGATAACGGATAGCAATGAGAGCAGCATTGCGGAAGAGTTATCCTGTTCTGTCAAGAGACGTGCTAGTAAAGTTATTTGATCCTGGCGTAGTCATATCATTTAGATATGCAAAACAATGTTCAACCAAACCTGGATTAGGGGCAGCAAAACCATCTTTTCCGTACATATGTATAATGGCATCTACATTGAAATTGGTAGGTCTATTATCATCAGGATATACATCCCTTGCATTTTCGTCACAAGTGTATATCCACTGTCCTTCCATTTGCTGCGCACTGCATATCATGTCCCCTTTTCCATTCCATGTATGTCCCAATCCTAGGGCATGGATAAATTCATGCATTGACGTTTGGTATACGTCAAGAGTTTTCATATTTGGAGGGTTACAGCCAGTGTAAACTTCAGCCGTGGTACGGAAATTCAACAACTCCCTCATGTTTCAACTGCACCCTAACATTAGGAGGATTTTTTAGGATTTGTATTGAGTTAGGCGAACCGACAGTAGTAAATATTCTGAAATTCCAGGCCGCTGGATTGCCACTCTTTTGTTTCAACACATCTGATAAGTCACTGATTGCTTTTACTGCAGTTGGAATATACATTCTAGAGTAGGCATCCTTAGCTTCCACATATAGATTGAGGGCATCTTTGTTTCGATTGTTATGCACAAGTGCCATGAATGGTGTATTTTCATCAAGCACATCCTCTACCATTAACGTCTCATTTGAAAGAACTGATTGACCTGAAACATTGACATAGAAGATTTGGCTGCTTATCCTATTTCCAAATTCGTCTTCAAAAGTTGCAAAAATGTTATAGGTTTGTTGTTGTGAATCAGGCAACCATCCAGCACTGAATTTCCCTTGACTATCTAGTTCATCATACGTCAGAGTATCGCCCGCTTCTGACCCATCATCATCTCTTATCTCTACGTAATACCCTTCTGAGTTTTCTAAGCCTTGTACCATTCCTGTAAATTCATATACTTTATCAGCATGAAGCATTGGGGGAACGGGATTTAGTATCAAAGTATAGTTTTCTTGCGGTTGTAGAGGCACAATAGTATTTTCGACTAAGACATTTACTGTGTCTCTGTCTACTCCATTTTCATCATCTATTACTGTAATACCGAAAGTAAGTTCGTTTCAATATTTGAAGGAGCAATAAAACTTGGGTTTATTGTATCTCACGAAATAAGTATTATTAACTAATTCATTCGTATTCATAAGTTTCCAGTTCAGGGCTTAGGCAACTACAGAATTTTTACTTCCCCATAAGAAAATTCGTACCTTTGAGGACATATCTGTTTTATATAGACTTAAAACGACCATTAATATTACATTAATTAATCAAAACTGGGGCCAGTGGTTTGTGAACCAAATTTGACATGATTTTGGGTCCCAATTTTCAGTCCTTTGAACTGAGAGAAAGTTCATATCAGAAATGGATGGTCGAAGCCGCCACCGGAATCTTCACCTTACTGGTAAATAGGGTGACCAAGATGCTATTACAAAGCTCTACGGCTGACCAGTCTGAAGACATTTTCAGTGGTGGTTTCGTTTAGTAGGGAATGATGTAGACATAATTTTGGACCCAAGGATAAATAAAATCCAGGACTATGGACATAGTGGAGTAATATTGTCTTACAGTCACTACCAATTATAATTAGTTATTACTCTGTATGGCTTAGTACTTGTAGTTAATAACATATGATACAACAAGAAGAGCCCATTGATAAAGGTGTCTGTACAGTCCACAGATTTTATTCTCTATTCCTTAGTTGTTGTTAAAACTAACTTCTTTCATAAGCCTGCTTGATAAGAGAAAGAGCATATGAAATTTCGTCTCTTTTAGACAAAACAATCTCCGTGTCCCCAGAAGAATAATGCCCTATTTTCTTGACATCTCTTGCTTTTTTCAACGGGTCTTGAAGTTGAGATATATCAATATTAAGATAGACTTTTAGCTTTGAACTCAATACAACAACACCTGCAAATCCCTTCTTACGTCTAAATGCAATATACATTTTGGTAGGTCTAACTTCAACATCTGTCCCTAAATTAGTAACGGCAGCCATCTATATGATCATAATGTACTAACGGCGGTGAAATTGACAGTCCGCAGTTTGCGCACTCATGTTGCTGAGCCTTAAGTGCTTGATCTCTTATCTGAGTAGGAAATTGAAGTACTTGATCTCTTATCTGAATAGGAAATTGTCTTCTGATACCCATATGTTTTATCCAAGGTATTGTTTTCTTAGCTCTGTATATTCTTGTTACGAATGCGATAAGCAAAGCAATAATCACCAAGAATATTGCTAGAGCTATAGAGTCTACATTAGTGGCGTTAGATGATCGACTGGGAAGTGAGTCTACAAATGGAACGATGCTGACAAAAAGCATAATCAGTGTTATAACCTTCCTTATCTTTCTATTTTTCTTTCGAAGCGCTATGCCTATTGAAAAAACTGCAACCAAAAATAGCAGCACAAGGGCGCCATTAGCAGGTTCACCAGAACGACCGACTAACCCATAATTCTCTTCAGTGATGGTTGAGTTATCCAATTGAGCTGTTATTGGCTCAGCAACCGCCATATACACGTACAATATTGCTAGAAATAATAGTAACTGATTTCTGGGATCACATAGTGATCCAAGACTTAGAGATTGGGATGAATTATCGACTATTTATAATGCAGTTTTAGGATGGGATGGAATTGTCAAAGTTGCCTCATTGATAATTCTCCTTGTCATATCCCTTTCCATTAACTCAAAGAGCTTCTGAGCCTCATCCAAAATTAGGGTCCTGTATGCATCGATATAGGGATGTGACACCGCATATTGTCCACCGCAGCTCCAGTTACTATCAATTAGGAAATTGTATTTATCTGGGAACTGACTTAAAGATTCCAAGACAGAAGCTACAGCCAGTTTCAAGAGATCTCTTCTTTTTGATAAAGAATTGTTAACTTCTCCCTCAACAATTTGTCTGACTTTCTCATATCGACCATTGTTCATCAGAGTCTCTAGTCTAATCTTTTTATTCTGTAAATTCTTTATTTCCTTCTCATATTTGCCAGATACCTGGGATAAGACACTGACCTGATTTCCCACAACACCCAAATTCTGTTTTTCAGACTCCAGCAAATCTATATCTTTTCTCAGCTTTTTGTATTTTTGTTCCAACAGTGGCAAATACTCATTAGATATTTGAAGAAGATTAACGACATGCTCTGGGCTCATATGAGCATCTTTGGATAGTTTATATAACTTCAAGAAATGAATAATGTCGGGTCCGATCTGGTCATATACCAATCTTAACTCATTCATTTGCTCCAGATTCAGATATTCTTCGTAAAACCTTGCTGTGTCAGATTCAGAAAGATCTAGTGCAATTGCTACGTCTACCGGAGCCTTACCTTCGGAGAAAAGTCGATACGCCTGAGTGGATGGAGATAATGATTCTTTAATGTCATGTTTTTCTTCTTGTTTCAAGATGGCACCTATATCCCTGAATGAGATCCTTAATTCCTTTGCAATATCTCGAATCGTCTTGCCCTGATTGTATAAATCGATGACCAGTTTTTCTTTTTCCTGTCTTGTCAACACTTCTTAAATATTCTAATTAGAATATACTGAATCCGAGCTATAAGGTTTATGATCTGTTACCATCTAATTACCATTGTTATCATCTGTTTCTTTGGACAGGACACAGACTTTCTATGAGGTGGGCGTTAAAGATACGTTTGAGATCATATATGTTCATACATGAAAAGCAAAAGTTGCCAGTATACTATTAGGACTACTCTATTGGAGTCTTCTGGTAATTGGCCAAAAAAGTTTGTAGACGGTCAATCATCATACAGTCTGTCCATGGGTGTCTTAACTGTCTTAAGATTTCCTTGTTCTTATCTACTATCAATCGAATGACATTTTAATTATAAGATATTTAATGAGATTAAAGGTATAACAAGTTGAGACAGTTTTCCTACCCCAATCCAAAATATGGTTTATTCTCCTTGCCATCTTCAATCTGCTTGCACTGAAAACCATGTTGCCTGGTCAGTATTCTAATAAATGAGTGTAGGGAAATACCCTGGATTCTAATAAATTAGAAGGTGATGATGACTATTTTTAGACGGACTGGGCAGAATTAATTGATATAATAAAAGGTGGAGAGGATACACGTCTAGAGTTTAAAGAATCTCAGTTTCTCAAGGACACTGATGATATTGCTAAGCAATTGGTATCTTTCGCAAATAGATATGGTGGGACAAATACTTATTGGTGTTAGAGATAATGGCACTGTAGAAGGTGCCAAGATCGAAGGGAACAAAAGGTCTTTAGACATTCAAAGATAGGTTCTCTATAAGATTAGCAATTTTTGACTTTATACTAACTGCATCAAGAGCTCTTTTATATTCCTCCGTGTCTTTTACTTCAAGCAATATATCAGCAGCTCCAGCATCAAGAAACTTTCTCTAAGATTCATTTTCGTTAAAAAATGAAGGATAAGATTTCAACAGTGCCTTTTTGTATCTTAATTATTTTTCTTGCTGACAGGCAGTCCTTGTTCCTTTAACTTTTTATAATCATTTAAAAAATCATATCCGACACAATGAATTCTAGAAACTTATTCCATTCTGACCGAAACTTTAACGCCTGAATGACAATTAGCTTGTTGACAGGCTTATCAAAACTGATCTTATTAATATAATATGATTAATAAACCTCTTTACTTCCCTTGGATTACCTTCTACTGCTTTTACGATTAGATGTTTATTATTTAAAAGTTCACTATTGATCTCTGAATCCTTTAGCTCATTTGAAGTGACCGAATTAACAAATTTCAAAATATCGTCCTCATTCCATTGTGGTATGTGAAATGGTAGCTGAACTATTTTCTTCATATAGTCCAGTCTTGAAATACTTGGGTTCTGACTGTATTTTTGCTTAATTAAGGCGAATCAAATGTCTCCATTTAAATTGCTGTTGAAGAATCTGTCTCTACCTATCTTTAATTCCGTATGTTACTTTAGTCGATTTTAAAAAGGCGATTAATGTATGTTGTAGAGCTTTTTTGATACCTTCCCACTGTCAGCCTTCAGTTTTATTCAGTTTGCTAGTAAATTCTTCTAATGATAATTTGGTAACACGCAAGAAAGGTACAACAGCAAGGTTTTTTTCTCTCTCATACCTCCACGCATCGAACCATACACTAGTGTAGATTTCACTACAGGAGCCACGAATACGTTTGTGTCAGATTGCAACTTATAATGTAATTGTGAGGTAGGATATAATAAAATAGGATGACTATGTAGTCCAGTATTATCAATTTGTCTAGCACTGAAAAAGATTTCAGCGACCACCATCTTTATTAAGACATTA
>Ga0126307_10002488_pt1 | contig 12442 bp, 10 predicted proteins | sample Plot28_FD_89955 | JGI IMG/M metagenome (GOLD analysis project Ga0126307, IMG submission 89955) | Serpentine soil microbial communities from UC McLaughlin Reserve, CA, USA - Plot28 | ecosystem: Environmental > Terrestrial > Soil > Grasslands | place: USA: UC McLaughlin Reserve, Lake County...
CATCAGTGCCGCGTGGCCCGCCTGCGCCATCGCCTTGCCGGTGGTCATGCGGAGGTCGGTCGCGACGACGTAGGTCAGCGCCGGCCCGTCTGGCGCCGGCGTCGGCTCGCCCGGGCGCCGCGCGTCGGTGAACGGGATCAGCGACGCGAGCAGCTCGCCCGACTGCGAGCGCCGCCGCGGCGGCAGGCAGACGACGCGATCGCCGTCGCGCCAGCCCGTGCCGAGCCGCTCGAGCTCGTCCGCGGTCGCCCGCAGCGCGACCTTGCGCGGGCGCGGGCGCCAGGCGGCGAAGGCCTCCGGCAGGCGCGGCTCGAGCTCCCGGGTGCACGCCACCACGGCGCCGCCGGCGAGGGGGCACGCCGCGGCGAGGTCGAGGCGCAGGTCCTTGCGGACCACGATGTACATGACCCACGGGTCGTCGCGCACGTCGGTAGGGTCGCGCACCGCGACCGAGCAGGGCACGCAGTACGTCGGTCACCCAGCACCTCGCCGAGCTGCGGGTCCGTCCGCGACCGTCGTGTACGTGACGGCCGTGGACGCGGCCTACGCTTCCGCCATGGGCCTGGCCGACCAACTCGGCGTCCGCGAGGACGACCGTCAGGAGCACATCGTGCGCGCGCTCGCCGACGCCTTCGGCGAGCTCATCGAAGCCGAGCCGCGCGCGTTCCGCCGCAAGTTCCGGAAGATGGCGGCGTCGCCGTTCGCGTTCTACCGCGGGAGCGCCGCCCTCTTCTATGCGGACGTCGCGCGGCTGGAGGACCGCTGGGCCGACGACCGCACGAGCCGCGTCTGGATCCAGGGCGACCTGCACGCCGAGAACTTCGGGACATACATGGACGAGCAGGGGATCCTCGTCTTCGACGTCAACGACTTCGACGAGGCCTACGTCGGCCACTTCACGTGGGACCTGCGGCGGATGGCGGCCAGCCTCGCGCTCCTCGGCTTCACCAAGGCCCTGTCGGATCGCGCGATCGAGCGGATGATCGACACCTACGCCCGTGCCTACCTCGATCAGGTGCGCGCCTTCCACACCGGCGAGCGCGACGAGGAGTTCCGGCTCACGCTCGAGACCACGGAGGGCGTCCTGCACGACGTGCTGCGCGCGGCGCGGCTGAAGACGCGCGTGGCCATGCTCGACGCCACGACGACGATCGAGGACGGCGAGCGGCGCTTCGCCGCGGGCAAGGGCGTGCGCCGCCTGGACGACGACGAGCGCGCCGAGGTCGAGGAGGCCTACGAGGCGTACCTCGAGACGATCCCCGAGGTCAAGCGCCAGATGAGCGTGTCGTACAAGGTCAAGGACGTCGTCGGCAAGGCCGGGTTCGGCATCGGCTCCGCGGGCCTGCCGGCCTACGACATCCTCGTCGAGGGCCGCTCCCAGGCGCTCGAGAACGACGTCGTGCTCTCGATGAAGCAGGGCAACCGCGCCGCTCCGGCCGCGGTCGTCGACGACGAGGCGATCCGGTCCTACTTCGAGCACCACGGGCATCGGACCGCCGTGTCCCAGCGGGCGCTGCAGGCGCACGCCGACCCCTGGCTCGGCTGGTGCGAGCTCCGCGGCGTCGGGCAGGTCGTCGCCGAGGTCTCGCCGCACGAGAACGACATCGACTGGGACACGGTCGCCGACCTCGACGACGTCTTTCAGCTGCTGCGGCACCTCGGGGAGGCCACGGCCAAGGTGCACTGCGTGTCCGACGCCGGCAGCGACCAGACGCTCGTCGAGTTCCAGACCGAGGCGGCGATCTTCGACGCCGTCGGCGAGGAGGCCGACGCGTTCGCGGCCGACTTGATCGAGTTCGGCCGCGCCTACGGCGGGCTCGTGCTCGACGACCATCGCCGCTTCGTCGACGCCTTCCGCAACGGCGAGATCCCGGGCGTGCCCGCCGAGTGACGCCGGGTGCGGGCGGCCGCACTTCCGCACTCGTGGAACCCCCGGTGCGATGCGCTCGGGCGCGGCGGATACTCGGTCACGATGGTCGCCGCCGCCCGCCTCTTCCACGGTCCCCGCGCCGCACTCGCTCTAGGCGGAGCGGCGGCGACGGCGCTGGGGCTGCTCGCCTTCGGCGTGGTCCAGGCGCCCGACCTCGAGGGCGCGCTCACCGACCTCTCCGACGCGCTCGGCCCCTGGACCTACGCGCTCGTCGCCGGCCTGGCGTTCCTCGAGACCGGCGCGTTCGTCGGCCTCGTCGCGCCGGGCGAGACCGCGGTCGTGCTCGGGGGCGTGGTCGCCGCCCGGGGCGACGTCGAGCTGGGCCTGATCCTGGCGATGACCTGGGTGGCCGCGGCCGCCGGCGACCTCACGAGCTTCCTCCTCGGCCGCCGTCTCGGCCGGCGCTTCCTCGACGCCCACGGCGCCCGCCTGGGCATCACGCCGCCGCGGCTGGCGAAGGCCGACGGCTTCTTCGAGCGCCACGGCGGCCGCGCGATCCTGCTCGGCCGCTTCGTCGGCCTGGTCCGCGCCGTCGCGCCGTTCCTCGCCGGCGCCGCCCGGATGCGCCTGCGCGCCTTCCTCCCCGCCAGCCTCCTCGGCACCGCCGCCTGGTCGGCGACGTTCATCGCCATCGGCTACGGCTTCAGCAGCTCGTTCGGCGAGGTCGCCGACCTCGTCACGCACGGCGCCCTCGCGCTCGTGGTCCTCCTCGCCGCCGTGCTCCTTCTGCGCACGCGGCGCGCCGCCTAGACTTGCGGGGACGACTCCGAGGAGACGAGAGGAGGTGATCGGATTGCGTAAGAACCGTGGTCGGCTGACCGAGCCGCTGGTGCGCGAGAACGGAGTGCTGCGGCCCGCCGGATGGGACGAGGCACTCGACGTCGCGGCCGCCGGGCTGGCTCGTGCCCGGGAGCGCGACGCCACGCGCTCCTTCGGCATGTTCAGCTGCTCCAAGGCGTCGAACGAGGTGAACTTCCTGGCTCAGAAGTTCGTCCGCTCGGTGATGGGGTCGAACAACATCGACTCGTGCAACCGCACCTGACACGCGCCCAGCGTCGTCGGTCTGGCGACGGTGTTCGGCGCGGGCGGCGGCACGTCGTCCTATAAGGAGGTCGAGGAGACGGACCTGCTGATCCTGTGGGGCTCGAACGCCCGCGAAACGCATCCGATCTTCTTCCACCATGTCTTGAAGGCCGTGCACGCCGGCGCGCGCCTGTACGTCGTCGACCCCCGGCGGACCGGGTCGGCGCAATGGGCCGACGGCTGGCTCGGGCTCGACGTCGGCACCGACATCGCGCTGGCGAACACGGTCGCGCGCGAGATCATCCACGCCGGACTCGTCAACGAGCGCTTCATCGCGCGCGCCACCACGGGCTTCGACGAGTACCGCGCCTCGGTGGAGCCCTGGACGCTCGAGGAGGGCGAGCGCGTGACCGGCGTGCCGGCGGCCGCCATCCGCGAGCTCGCCCACGCCTACGCGCGGGCCGACCGGGCGATCCTCTGCTGGACGCTCGGCATCACCGAGCACGTGACCGCGGTCGACAACGTCCTCTCGCTCATCAACCTCGCGCTGCTGACCGGGCACGTCGGGCGTTACGGCTCGGGGCTGAACCCGCTGCGCGGCCAGAACAACGTCCAGGGCGGCGGCGACATGGGGGCGATCCCGAACAAGCTGCCGGGCTTCCAGGACGTCCAGGACGACCACGAGGCCCGCGCGCGCTTCGAGGCGGCGTGGGGCACGAACCTCCCGCCGGAGCGCGGCTGGCACCTCTCCCAGATGTTCGACGGCATGGAGCGCGGCGAGCTGCGCACGCTCTACGTGCTGGGCGAGAACCCGGCACAGTCGGAGGCCGACTCCAAGCGCGCGATCGGGCTGCTCGAGGGCCTGGACTTCATGATCGCCCAGGACATCCTCATGACGAAGACGTGCGAGATGGCCGACGTCGTGCTGCCCTCGACGGCGTCGTGGGTGGAGTCGGCCGGGGGCACCGTGACCAACTCGGAGCGCCGGGTGCAGCTCATGCGCAAGGCGCTCGACCCGCCCGGCGACGCCCGCGACGACCAGTGGATCATCTGCGAGCTCGCGCGCCGCCTCGGCCACGACTGGGGCCAGCCCACGCCCGAGCAGGCGTGGGACGAGCTGCGTTCCCTGAGCGCGATGCACACGGGCATGAGCTACGCGCGCCTGGAGGCGCTCGGCGGGATCCAGTGGCCGTGCCCGAGCGACGACCATCCCGGCTCGCCGTTCCTGCACGGGCGCCTGTGGGCCGAGCCCATCGAGGGACCGCCCGCGCCGTTCTCGGTCACCCCCTGGGTGCCGCCGGTCGACGAGCTCGACGACGACTTCCCGATCCGCCTGACCACCGGGCGCCGGCTCGACTCCTACAACACGGGCGTGCAGTCGGGCCTCTACGCGTCGCCGATGCGCCGGGGCGAGACGCTCGACCTCTCGCCCGCCGACGCCGACCGGCTCGCGGTCGAGCCCGGCGAGATCGTGCGCGTCACGTCGCGCCGCGGCGCCATCGAGGCGCCCGTGCGGCTCGACCCCGGCCTGCGGCCCGGGCTCGCGTTCATGTCGGTGCACTTCCCGGACGAGATCGACGTCAATGTCCTCACGATCGACGCGACCGACCCGAAGTCCGGGACGGCGGAGTTCAAGGCGACGGCGGTGCGCGTGGAGAAGGTCGGCGAGCCGCAGCCGGCGGGCGTGGCGAGCGTCGAGGCCGGCAAGTAGCGTGGACGTCCGCCTGCTGGACGCCGAGCCGACGACGGCCGAGCGCGACGCCGTCGACGCGTTCCTCGGCCCGTCGCTCGCGGTCTGGACCGACGACGGCCGCGCGGCCCGCGGCGGGCACGAAGCCCGCTCGCAGCGCCACCTGCTGCTGCCGACGCTGCACGCGCTGCACGAGCGCGCGGGCTGGATCAGCCCGGGCGGGCTCAACTACGTCGCCCGGCGGCTGACCGTCCCGCCGGCCGACGTGTACGGGGTGGCGACGTTCTACGCGCTGTTCTCCGTCGACGAGCGCCCGCCGCGCGTCGTGCACGTCTGCGACGACGTTGCGTGCCGCTGCGCGGGCTCGGAGGCGCTGATCGCGCAGCTCGGGCCGGAGGGCGAGGACGCCGGGGGCGCCATGTGGCTGCGCAGCCCGTGCCTCGGGCAGTGCGACCGCGCGCCCGCCGCGCTGCTCACCGAGGCGGGGGATCCCCCGGTCGAGCGCGAGCTCACCGCGGTCGATGCCGCGGCCGTGCAGGCGGCGCTCGCCGGCGCGACGCCGCCCGCGCCGCCGTCGACGGTCCCGCCGCAGGCCGGCCAGCCGGGGCTGCGCCTGCTGGCGCGCAGCGGCGCCGTCGACCCGGAGAGCCTCGACGACTACCGCGCCCACGGCGGCTACGACGCGCTGCGGCGCGCGCACGAGCTCGGGCCGGAGGGGGTGATCCGCGAGGTGATCGACTCGGGCATCGTCGGTCGCGGCGGCGCCGCGTTCCCCATGGGCCGCAAATGGGAGGCGGTGGCGCGCCAGCCCCGCCGCCCGCACTACCTCATCTGCAACGCCGACGAGTCCGAGCCGGGCACGTTCAAGGACCGCGTGCTCATGGAGGGCGACCCGTTCGCGGTCGTGGAGGCGATGACGATCGCCGCGTACGCCACGGGCTGCGAGCACGGCTACCTCTACATCCGCGGCGAGTACCCGCTCGCCCAGCACCGCATCGAGAACGCGCTCGACCAGGCCCGCGAGCGCGGCTTCCTCGGCGACGGATTCGACATCGAGGTGCGCAAGGGCGCGGGCGCCTACATCTGCGGCGAGGAGACCGCGATCTTCGGCTCGATCGAGGGCTATCGCGGCGAGCCGCGCAACAAGCCGCCGTTCCCGGTGTCCGAGGGCCTGTTCCGCGCGCCGACCGTCGTCAACAACGTCGAGACGCTGGTCAACGTGCTGCCGATCGTGCTCGAGGGCGGGCCGGCCTTCGCGTCCGTCGGCACGCCGCGCTCGACCGGCACGAAGCTCTTCTGCGTGGCCGGCGCCGTCGGGCGCCCGGGCACCTACGAGGTGCCGTTCGGCACGCCGCTGCGCGAGCTGCTCGAGCTCGCCGGCGGCGTCACGCCGCGCCTGCAGGCCGTGCTGCTCGGCGGCGCGGCGGGCACGTTCGTCACGCCCGAGGACCTCGACCTGCCGCTGACGATCGAGGACGCGCGCGAGCGCGGCACGACGCTCGGGTCCGGCGTCGCGCTCGCCGTCGACGACGCGGTCGACCTCCGGCGGCTGCTGATGGTCATCGCCGCGTTCTTCCGCGACGAGAGCTGCGGCCAGTGCGTGCCCTGCCGGGTGGGGACCGTGCGCCAGGAGGAGGCGCTCGCGCGCCTGCTGTCCGGCCGCACGCGCGGGACGGTGCAGGACGAGCTCGCGCTCATCGCCGAGATCGGCCAGTCCATGCGCGACGCGTCGATCTGCGGCCTCGGCCAGACGGCGTCCTCGGCGATCGAGTCCGCGATCGTCAAACTGGGGGTCTTCGCATGACGGAGCGCATGGTCAGCCTCACGATCGACGGCGACCCGGTCGAGGTGCCGGAGGGCACGACCCTGCTCGAGGCCTGCGAGCAGCGCGGCGTCGACACGCCGACGCTCTGCTATGGCGAGACCCTCCAGCCGGCCAACGTGTGCCGCGTCTGCGTCGTCGAGCTCGAAGGCGCGCGCACGCTCGTCCCAGCCTGCTCGCGGCCCGCTGAGGCCGGCATGGTCGTCCACACCGACTCCGAGCGCGTGCGCCACAGCCGCAAGCTGGTGATGGAGTTCCTCGCCTCCTCCACGGATCTCTCGACGACGCCGGTCGCCGCGGAGTACCTCGCCCGCTACGACGCGCGGCCGGAGCGCTTCGGCCCGCCCGCGCCGCCCGACCCCGATCGCGACCGCAAGCGCACCGGCCATCACGAGGCGCCCGACGGCCAGACGGCGGCCACCGTGCACGCGCCCGTGAAGGTCGACAACGAGCTCTACGTGCGCGACTACTCGAAGTGCATCCTCTGTTACAAGTGCGTCGACGCCTGCGGCGAGCAGTGGCAGAACACGTTCGCGATCGCCGTCGCCGGCCGCGGGTTCGACGCCCGCATCTCCACCGAGTACGCCAACCCGCTACCCGACTCGGCGTGCGTGTACTGCGGCAACTGCATCGCCGTGTGCCCGACGGGCGCGCTCATGTTCGCCTCCGAGCACGAGCTGCGCGACGCGGCCGAGTGGGACGAGTCCCGGCAGACGCAGACCGACACCATCTGCCCCTACTGCGGCGTCGGCTGCAACCTCACGCTCCACGTGCAGGACAACGAGATCGTCAAGGTCACGTCGCCCGACGACCACGACATCACGCGCGGCAACCTCTGCATCAAGGGCCGCTTCGGCTTCCAGCACGTGCAGGCCCGGCCCGCCGAAGCACGTGGCACAGACGGTCGTGTGCATCGAGCTCGGCCTGAACCGGACTGAGCACGTGCTCCTGCGCCACCTCCTGCACGCCGGCGCGGAGTGACCGGCGCGCGGCGCGGGCACGTCGGCGCGCGCCGACGCCGTTGACGAGGCGGGTGAGGAAGGCGACGACGAGGCCGGCGAGCACGCCGCCGAGCAGCAGGACGGTCGGCAGCGCGAAGCCCTCGATCTCAGGGCCGTCGAGCACGTCGTCCAGCTGCAGGTAGCCCAGCGCCGCGATCGCGAGCAGCCACAGCGCGCCGGCCAGCGCGACGAGCGCGAGGCCCTTCTGGAGCAGGCCGGCGAGCGTCCACCAGCGTGGCGCGCGCAGGTGCAGGTCGGCGCCGGCGACGGCCTGGTGCAGGCGGCCGGCGAGCGCGTCCTCGCGCGCGGTGGCGGCGCGGCGCACGACGCCGGGCCACGGCTCGGGGAGGTCCCGTGTCGTCGCGTTCGCGAGCCCGCGCGCGGCGGCGTCGACCTGCGCGGTCTGTACCGGCGTCGGTGGCGGCAGCGACGGGACCGTCGCCGCGTCCGGGCGGTCGCCCAGGCGTAGGCGGCGGACGGGGTCCGGCCGCAGGCGGCGCACCCAGCGCACGAACGGCCAGCCGGTGGCGAGCGCCCCGCGGCGGCGGTGGGCGCGCTCGACGGCGCGGGTGACGCCCGGGATGCCGGCCGCCTCCTCGAGGGTGGCGATCAGGCGCTCGCGGTCGCCGCGGCCGACGCCGGGCGTGTCGCGGCCGGCGCAGCCCGGCTCGAGCTCCGCCGCCGCGGCGCCGACGTCGGCGGCGAGGCGAGTGGCCGCGGCCGTGCGTGCGGCCACGCGGTCGCGCAGCTCGCCGCGCAGCGCGTCGAGTCCCTGGCCCGTGCGCGCAGAGACAGGGAGGACCGGAGGCGGTCGCAGGCCGTCCTGCTCGAGCAGGCCGCGCAGGTCGGCGCGCAGGCGCTCGACGGCGTCGTCCGGCAGCCGGTCGGCCTGGTTGAGCGCGACGACCATGGCCGCGGCGTGGCCGGCGAGCGGGCGCAGGTAGCGCTCGTGCAGCGACGCGTCGGCGTACTTCTGCGGGTCGACGACCCAGACGACCAGGTCGGCCAGCTCGAGCACGCGGTCGACCTCGAGCCGGTGGTCGCGCTCGACGGAGTCGAAGTCCGGGAGGTCGAGCAGGACGAGGCCGCCGAGGGGGCCGGGCGGCGCGACGTGGTGGCGGCGCGGGACTCGGAGCCACTCGAGCAGGGCGTCGGGCGCGTCGCCCCAGATCGCGGCCGCCGCGGTGGCGGTCGTGGGGCGGCGGACGCCCACGGTGGACAGCTCCGCGCCGGCGAGCGCGTTCATCAGCGACGACTTGCCGGCACCGGTAGGGCCGGCGAGCGCGGCCACGGTCGCCTCGACGCCGAGGCCGAGCCGGCGGCCGGCACGCTCGACGACCGCGCGCGCGTGCTCGACGGCCTCCGGCTCCAGCCGGCCGTCGGCCAGCGCGACGGCGTCGGCCAGCGCCGCCAGGCGGTCGTCGAGGCTCATCGCGACTGCTCGACCTCGCGGACGGCGGCGCGCAGGCGGTCGGCTGCGTCGGGGTCGGGCGCGACCGGCGCCAGGCGCTCCCGGAAGCGGCCGGCCTCGCCGGCCAGCAGCCGCTCGACGCGGGCGAGGAGGTCGTCACGCGCGCGGGCGGCGAGCGTGCGCACGGCCTGGTCGCCGAAGATCGCCTCGAGCACCTTCTGTCCCAGCGCGGACGTGCCGCCGGCCACCACCACCTCCGCGCCGGTGAGGCCGCCCGTGCTGGCGAAGACGGCGATCATCACCGTCAGGCCGGCGCCGTTGACGCCGAGCGAGGCGAGGCGGGCGGTGGTGCGCTTGCCCGCGCCCTCCTCGCGCACGAGGTCGAACACGAAGGCCTGCCAGGCGCGGACCTCCGCGTCCGTCTCCTCCGGCAGTGCGGCCGACGCGGCGTCCATCCGTGCGGCGTCCGCGAGCAGCGCCCGGCCGCCGGGCAGGCCGCGCCAGGCGGCGGCGCTGCGCTCGGCCGCGCGGTCGGCGGCGGCCTGGACGACGGCGTCGACGCCGCTCTGCACGGCGCTGCGCAGCTCGGCGTCGGCGGGCGGCACGCCGGTCATGAAGCTGCGCACGCGGTCCCTCAGCCAGCCGACACGCGACTCGAGCGTGCGCATGAGGTCGCCGGTGCCGACCACGTCGTGCCAGCGCGCGAGCACCTCTCCGCGCAACAGCGAGCCGTCGCGGACCGCGCGGTCGACCTCCTCGCGGGCCTCGTCGTAGGCGGCGTCGACCGCCTGCTGGAGGCGTGCGGCGGCCTCGACCTGCTCGTCCACGGCGGCGGCCACGGCGCCGGCGCGCGGCGGCAGCGAGTCCAGCGCGCCGGTCAGCGTCCGCTGTACGAGGCCGCTGCGGGCCTGCGCGTCGGCGGCGAGCTCGTCGAGCCAGGCGCGCACCGGGCGCAGGGCCTCGGGGGGCAGCAGCCCGTCGTCGAGCCGCGTCTCCGGCACGACGTGCAGGGGCGTGTCGGGCAGCCCGCGCTCGGCCAGCATCTGAGCCAGGTGGGCCGTGACCTCGTGCGCCGCCTCGGGCGGGACGCGGTCGAGCACGAGGGCGAGCGCCGTCCCGCGGTCGCGCGCGGCCTGGAGCAGGTCCCAGGGGACGGCGTCGGCGTACCGCGCCGCGGTGGTCACGAACAGCCAGGCGTCGGCGGCGGCCAGCAGCTGGGCGGCGAGCGTGCGGTTGGCCTCGACGACCGAGTCGATGTCCGGCGCGTCGAGCAGGGCCAGGCCGGGCGGCAGGCGGTCGGTGGGCGTGAGCTCGAGGCCGCCGGGCGCGGCGGCGCCGCCGGTGGTGCGCGGCAGGCCCGGGAGGATGCGGTCGCCGGCGAACCACTGCATGTCGTCGGGGTGGCAGGCGAGCACGGGCGCTCTCGTCGTCGGGCGCAGCACGCCGGCGGGGCTGACCTCGGTGCCCACGAGCGAGTTCACGAGCGTCGACTTGCCGGCGCCGGTCGAGCCGCCCACGACCATCAGCAGCGGCGCGTCCATCTGCCTCAGCCGTGGGAGCACGTAGTCGTCGATCTGGTCGGCGACCCCGCGGGCGCCCGTGCGCGCCGCTTCCGCGCCCGGCAGCTCCAGGCGCAGCGGCGCGGCGCGCAGCGCGTCGCGCAGGCGCTCGAGGGCGTCGGTCAGCACGGCGGCGGGCATTGTTGGCACCTTGCCCGCTTTCGACTGGGGAACATCCACTGGCATGCGCCACCTGGGCGACCTCTGGCGCCACGCGCGCGAAGTGCAGTGGCTGCGGGTGCCCCAGCAGATCTTCGCGGCGTGGGGCGAGTACGACATCCTCACCTTCGCCAGCGCGATCTCGTTCCAGGTCCTGTTCGCGCTGATCCCGCTGGTCCTGTTCGTGCTCGGGCTGTTGGGGAGCTTCGACCTGCAGTCCGTCTGGGCGCGCGATCTGACGCCCGACGTCCGCCGCGGCGTCTCGCCCGACGTCTACCGCGTCGTCGACGACACGGTGCGCAACGTGCTCGAGCGCCGGCAGCTGTTCTGGGCCAGCGCGGGTGCGGCGATCGCCGTGTGGGAGGTGTCGGGGGCGATGCGCGGCGTGATGGACGTGCTGGACCGGATCTACGACGCGGAGGACCGGCGTTCGTTCTGGTCGCGCGTGCGCGTCTCGATCGGCCTCTCGGTCGCGGTGTCGCTCCTGCTCATCGCCGCCGCGGCCGTCGTGCGCTTCGGGCCGCGCGTCGCGAATGCGGCGCTGGGTGACGGCTTCGCGGCGAACGCGGCCGGCTTCGTGGCGAGCTGGGCCGTGGCGCTCGCGCTGATGCTGACCGTCGTCGCGCTCGTCGTCCGCATCGCGCCGGCGCGCGAGCGCCCGGCGCGCTGGGTGACGTCGGGCGCGCTCGTGGTCATCGGCGGCTGGACGCTGATGTCACTCGTCTTCGGCTGGTACCTGACGTCGGTGGCCGACTACGGGTCGATCTTCGGCAATCTCGCCACCGTCGTGGTGGTCTTCGAGTACCTCTACCTGTCGACGATCGTGTTCCTCACCGGGCTGCTGATCGACTCGAAGGCGCGCGACATCCTCGAGGGCCGCAGCCGCTAGTCCGGCCCGATCCCCAGCGCGAGAAAGCCGACGCCGACGATCATCGCCCCCTCGGCGAGGAGCGTCACGAGCGCCCAGGCGACGGTCTCGGCGGGCGGCCGATGACGGGCGACGACGGCTGCCAGCAGCGCGGGGACCGCGAGGCAGCCGGCGACGAGCGCGACGGCCCGGGCCGTCGTCCAGTCGCGCAGGTCACCGCCGTTGGCGTCGAGGACGACCAGGAGCACCGCAGCGCCGAGTGCCGGCAGCACGAGCGGGCACAGCACCCACGGCAGCCACGCCCGCCGCCGTTCGCGCCGGGCGATCCGCTGCCGCCGTTCCGCCCCACGAGCGTCCAGCCGCGCCTCCGCCTCCTCGACCACCTGCCAGTTGGGGTCCACGAGGCAGAGTATGCGGCTAGTACGAGCGGCTGGCGCGGCGGGCGCGGAACGACTTGAACAGCCTGTAGAGCGCGAAGAGTCTGAAGAGTCGGGCCATCGCCGGGTGCTACCCGCTCGCCGCGCCGGGACACCAGTGGCGCGGTTGCCGGGCGGCGCCTCCCCCTGAAGGGCGCCGCCCGGCGGGCGCGGTTGGCCGGACGGCGCCGCCCCCGAAGGGCGCCGCCCGGCCGGCGCAGCTACGACGTGGCGGCCGCTGCGTCGGCGGTCGTCGCGGAGCCGGTGTCGGCCGGCGCCTCCGTCGCGGGCGCGGCCTCCTCGGCCGGGACCTCGGCGGCCGGCGCCTCGGCGGTCGGCGCGGGCGCCTCCGCGGCGGGCTCCGGGGCGGGTGCCTCGGCCGGAGCCTCGGCGACCGGGGCGGGTGCCTCGGTAACCGGCGCGACCTCGGCGGCCGGAGCGGGTGCCTCGGCGACCGGGGCCGGAGCCTCCACCACCGGGGCGGGCGCCTCGGCGACCGGGGCCGGAGCCTCCACCACCGGGGCGGGCGCCTCGGCGACGGGGGCGGGGGCCTCGGCGACGGG
>Ga0126307_10002489_pt1 | contig 12442 bp, 12 predicted proteins | sample Plot28_FD_89955 | JGI IMG/M metagenome (GOLD analysis project Ga0126307, IMG submission 89955) | Serpentine soil microbial communities from UC McLaughlin Reserve, CA, USA - Plot28 | ecosystem: Environmental > Terrestrial > Soil > Grasslands | place: USA: UC McLaughlin Reserve, Lake County...
CGTGAGCCCCCGGCTGTCATCACCATGAGCGTCGTCGGCATCGTTCCCGCCGGCGGCAGCGGCGAACGCCTTGGCGCCGACCGGCCCAAGGCGTTCGTCGTTTGTGCCGGCCGTCCGCTGATCGAGTGGAGCCTCGAGGTACTCGCGTCCGTCTGCGACCGCGTGGTCGTGGCGGCGCCCGACGGCTACGACGAGGGCGAGGACAGGGTGCGCGGCGCGGAGTCTCGCTCGGCCTCCGTGCGAAACGCCGTCGAGGCCGCACCCGAGGGGTCGGTGTTCGTGGTACACGACGCCGCGCGGCCGCTCGTGACGCGCGAGCTAGTGCAGCGCTGCCTCGACGCCCTTCAGCCAGGCGTCGATGGCGCGATCGCGGCCGTGCCCATGACCGACACGGTGAAGGAGGTGGCGACGGACGGCCGCGTGCTGCGGACGCTCGATCGGTCGACCCTATGGGCCGTGCAGACGCCGCAGGTCTTCCGTGCGGACATCCTGCGGCGCGCGCTCGAGCGCGACGCCGCGGCGCTGGCGGCGGCCACCGACGACGCCTGGCTGGTGGACGACGTCGGCGGCGTGATCGCGGTCGTGGAGTCCTTCCCCGAGAACCTCAAGGTCACGAGGGAGTCGGACCTCCGCATCGCCGAGGCGCTCCTTGCTCACTGACTACCACGTGCACCTGCGGCCGGACGAGGAGGGCTCGACGGCCGAGCGCTACTTCACGGCCGGCAACGTCGAGCGCTACCGCGAGGCCGCAGCGGAGCGCGGCATCGAGGAGCTCGGGGTGGCCGAGCACATCCACCGCTTCGTGCAGTCGCTCGAGATCTGGGAGCACCCCTGGTACCGGCTTTGGGCGGCCGACGACGTCGACGAGTACTGCGACTTCGTCCTGGAGAGCGGGCTGCGGCTGGGCATCGAGGCCGACTACCTCCCGGAGCGCGAGGACCGCATCCAGAACCTGCTCGACGGGCGGCCCTGGGACTACGTGGTCGGCTCGGTCCACTTCGTGGGCGAGGACGCGGTCGACGTGCACGGCGAGCCCGACTGGGAGTCGTGGGACATCTGGCGCGGCGCCGACGCGGACAGGGTCTGGTCGCGTTACTTCGAGACGCTCGGCGAGGCCGCCCGCACCGGCATGTTCGACATCCTGGCCCACCCCGACCTCGTCAAGGTGTTCGGCTCCCGCGTGCCCATGCCGGACGGCGACCTGCGCCGCTTCTACGAGCGCGCCATGGACGGGATCGCGGAGAGCGACGTGGCGATCGAGGTGTCCACGGCGGGGCTGCGGAAGCCCGTCGGCGAGATCTACCCGGCCGCTCCGTTCCTCGAGATGTGCCTGGAGGCCGGGCGCCCCGTGGCGCTGTCGAGCGACGCACACACGCCGGAGCAGCTCGGCCACGAGTACGAGCGGGCGGTCGAGTGGCTGGACGGGCTGGGGATTCGCGAGCTCGCGGTCTTCGAGCGGCGCGCGCGCAGGCTGGAGCCGATCGGATGACCCGCACCGGCATCGGCTGGGACTCGCACCGGCTCGAGCCGGGCCGCCGGCTGGTGCTCGGCGGCGTCGAAGTCCCGGGCTCGGAGCTGGGCCTCGCCGGTCACTCGGACGCCGACGTGCTGACCCACGCGGTGATCGACGCCCTGCTCGGCGCGGCCGGCATGGGCGACATCGGCCAGCATTTCCCGGACACCGACGAGCGCTGGCGCGACGCCGACTCGATCGAGCTCCTGCGCGCCGTGAGCGCGATGCTGGACGAGGCCGGCGTGGCGCCGTCGAACGTGGACGCGACCGTTGCGTGCGAGGAGCCGAAGCTGGCGCCATTCCGCGACGAGATGCGGGAACGGCTGGCCGCCGCGATCGGCGTGGAGCCGGGAGCGGTGAACGTGAAGTTCACGACCGGCGAGGGCATGGGCTTCGTCGGCCGCCGCGAGGGAATCGCCGTGCTGGCGATCGCGACGCTGGCGGGCTGACCGCCGTCCTCGCCCTACCCCCGCAGGTGCGCGAGCACGGCCAGCACACGGCGGTGGTCCTGCTGGCCCGTGGGCAGGTCGAGCTTCATGAAGATGGCTGTCACATGGCGCTCGACGGCGCGCTCGCTGATGAACAGCTCCTCGGCGATCGCGCGGTTCGTCCGCCCCTCGGCCATGCGGCCCAGCACCTCCCGCTCGCGGTCGGTCAGGGAGTCGAGCGGCCCCTCCTCGCGCGAGCGGCCGAGCATCTGCGCGACCACCTCGGGATCGAGCACCGACCCGCCCGCCGCCACTCGCTCCACCGCCTCCGTCAGGCGGTCGACGTCCGCCAGCCGGTCCTTGAGCAGATAGCCGACGCCCTCTGCCCCGCCGGCCAGCAGCTCACTCAGGTAGCGGTCCTCGACGTATTGGGAGAGCAGCAGGATGCCCACGTCGGGCAGCTCGGCCCGGATGGTGAGAGCGGCGCGCAGGCCGTCGTCCGTGTTGTCGGGCGGCATGCGGACGTCGACGATCGCGACGTCGGGCTTGTGCGCGCGGACCTTGCGGAGCAGGTCCTCGGCGTCGCCGGCCTGTCCCACCACCTCGAAGCCGGCGTCCGCGAGTAGCCTCGCGGCGCCTTCGCGCAGCAGTACCGCGTCGTCTGCGATCACGATGCGCAAGGGATCTCCACGTACACGACCGTGCCGCCGCTGACCGGGCTGACGACGTTCAGCTCACCACCGACCGCGGCCACGCGGTCGGCCAGCCCGCGCAGCCCCGAGCCTGCCCCCGGCTCCGCGCCGCCCCGGCCGTCGTCGCGAACCTCGACTCGGAGTCGCCCTTCCACGCTTGCGACTTCGATCTCGACGTGTGCCGCGTCGGAGTAACGGGCCGCGTTCGTGAGGGCCTCGGCGACGGTGAAGTACGCCGTGGCCTCCACCGGCGCGGCAAACCGCGTGTCGGGCACGGAGACGAGTCGCGCAGGGACGGTCGAGCGTGCGGTGAGTGCGTCGAGCGCCGGCCGCAGGCCGCCCTCGGTGAGCGCTGCGGGGTGAATGCCACGGGCCAGCTCGCGCAGCTCCCGGGTCGCCGCCTCGAGATCGGCGAGAGCCGCGTCGAGCAGCTCACGCGCGCGCGCCGGCTCGTCGTCGTCGAGTCGCGCGTGCGCCATTCGCAGGTCGAGCGCCAGTTCCACGAGCCGCTGCTGAGCACCGTCGTGGAGATCGCGCTCCAGCCGGCGCCGGGCGTCGTCCGCGGCCTCCACGATCCGGGCGCGCGAGGCGCGCAGCTCCTCCTCGACGGCCTTGCGATCTGCGATGTTGCGGAGGTATCCGGTGAACGTGGGCGGACCGGGCACGTCGATTCGCGTGATCGTGAGCTCGACCGGGAAGGTGGTGCCGTCGATACGCATGCCGGTGATCTCGATCCGGCGGTCCAGCAGGAGCGGGTCCTCGGTCGTGAGGTAGCGGGCGAGTCCGGCGCGGTGCCTCTCACGGAGCTCGGGCGGGACGATCAGCTCCGCCATGTCGCGCCCGACTGCGTAGCTTGCGCGGTACCCGAAGGTGCGCTCCGCGGCTGGGTTGAAGTCGACGACGCGGCCCTCGTGATCCATCGTGATGACGCAGTCAAGCGCGGCGTCGAGCATCGCGCGGTGCCGCGCCTCGTTCGCGCTGAGTACGTCGGCATCGCGGCGGCGCTCGATCGCCACCCCGATCTGGTCGCCGAGAGCGGACATCGTCGCCAGCAGCTCCGCGTCGGGCTCGCGCGCCTCGCCGGTGAAGAACTCGATCACGCCGAGCACCCCGCGCGCGCTCTGGATCGGGAAGCAGAACGCCGCGTGCAGGCCCGCAGCCCGTGCCGCCGCGGCGCGCGGGAAGTTGTCGTCTGCCAGGACGTCGGGGATCCAGGCCGGCTCGCCGCTGCGCCACACGCGTCCCGGGAGCCCTTCGCCCGCGGCCAGCACGGCGTCTCGGCTGGCCGCTTCGAAGTCCTCCGTCGCTGCGCCGGAGGCACTCCAGGTCTCCACGCAGGACAGCGCGCCCGGCAGGTCCGCGGACGGCTCCCACACCGCTCCGAGCCGCCAGTCGAGGCTCTCGCCGATCGCTTGCAACGCGCGGGCCAGAGCGTCGCGCGGATCGGTGGTCTGCGCCAGGCTCCGGGCCACCGCCTGCTCCGTCCGTGGAAGGACAGCCATCGCTCGTCGATCATCCTCCGTGGAGCGCATGGGCGCCAGCCCCCTAGGCGAGGAGCGCCGAGATCGCATCGCCGGACAGCTCGCCCTTGGGCACGAAGCCGCGTGCTCCGCAGGTGGTGACGCGGTCGCCGAAGTCGAGCGCGTCGCGCGTCGAGGTCAGCACGACCGCGGGCCGGCCGGGCTCACGCGTGAGGCGCTCCGCGACCGACAGGCCGCTCATGTCCGGCAGCCCGATGTCGAGCAGCACCACGTCCGGCCGATGTCGCCGGGCGGCCTCGAGCGCCGACGCGCCGTCCGCCGCCTCGGCCACGACGGTGTAGCCGTCGGCCTCGAGCCGCCGCCGAGCACGCAGGCGAAAGCGCGCGTTGTCGTCGACGATCATGAGGGCGATCGGCACACGTGCATCATCGTGCACGCGGCCGCCGGACGGGCGTCGGTTTTCCGCCAGTTCCTGTCGGATTGCTCCTCTGGGCGGGGAGTCGCGGCCCACAGGCACCGCCTGGCCGGCAGGGCTGCCACTGCCGCACACAGCGGCGCCGGACAGTCCAAGACGACCTTCGCGGCCGTGACGATCCGGAGGCGGAGCCGCTGACCCGGGCTGGCTAGCCGGTCGGGGCGAAGCGGTTGCGCGCGAGCGACGAGCGGCGCGGCAAGTAGCGCCGCTACCCCACGACGAGCCGATAGCCCGAGCCGACGTCCGACTCCCGGAGAGCCGTGACGTCGCCATGCACGAGGCGCATGTTCACGCCCGCGTCCTCCACGCGCTCGCGCGCCCGGCGGAGCGCCCTGTCCACCATGTCCACCCCGGTCACGCTCCAGCCGCGCCGCGCGAGTTGCACGCCCCAGACCCCGCTTCCCGTTCCGAGGTCGAGCGCGGGGCCGTAGGGCGGGCCGTGTCCGTTCTCCACGCGGGCCACAGCTCCAGCAGCTTGTCGGCGAAGGGCGGGTGGTCGGCGAGCTCCTCCCAGGGATGGAAATCGATTGCGTATGCCAGGCCGTAGTTCACTGGAGGCTCCGCTCGTCGATCGGGTCGAGCGCGTCGTCGAGCGCGCCCAGGAACGCCTCCGTCTGCTCGATGTGGGGCACGTGGCCGGCCTGCTCCACCAGGTGGAGCGGCCAGCCGAGCCTGTCGCTCGCCTCCTCCGCGACCGCGAGTCCCACGAACCGGTCGTGCCTCGCCCAGAGGAGGTGCACCGGCACCTGGATACGGCGCAGGTCCGCGTCGGGAAGCGCCTTGGTGCAGCTGGCGATCAGCTTCCGCATGGTGCGCTTGACGTGGGGGACCGTGGCGCGCGAGCGGGTGTAGCGATTGAACGCGTCGAGCCAGGCACCGTCGCGTCGCCTCGCTCCGTCCAGGTCGAAGAACGCCCAGTCGTCGAAGCGCTCTGCGTTCTTCTCGGAAGGGCGCAGTCCGAAGCGGATGGCCGTCATGCGGAGCCCGAGCGGGATGCGGTAGGGCCCGACTCCCGGGGCGGCGTACACCACCAGCCGGCGCAGGTTCTCCCCGCCCTGCGCGGCAAAGCCCGCGGCGAGGGTGCCCAGCAGGGAGTGGGCCACGAGCGCGGGCCGCTCCACGCAGGTGGCGCCGATGACGGCGCTGAGCCAGTCGGCGAAGGTCGCGGCGTCGAGTCGGCCGACCGGCTCGGACTCGCCGAGGCCCGGCGCGTCCGGCGCGATGACGCGGTAGCTCTGCGCCAGGCGTCCCATCACCGGTGCCCAGTACGCGCCGCCGCACTCGATTCCACCGTGCAAGAGCACGAGCGGCGGGCCATCGCCCCCCTGGAGCACGCTCGTGTCGACGCCCGCCGCCATCAGGCGCCGCTCGGTGACTGGGGCGCCGGCGAGCAGGCGCTGTCGCGCTTGGCTTCCGCTATCGAGGCTCATCCCAGCCGACCGTACGGCCGTCCGGGTCGTCGCGCATCGGCGCAACCACCCAACCTGCGCGGACGACGGTGTGGGTGATTTCACCCACACCGTGCGGCGTCAGAGCAGCTGGTGCTCGTATGCGTAGGCCGTGGCCGCCGCGCGAGACGAGACGCCGAGCTTCACGAAGATGTTGCTCACGTGCCGGTCCACGGTGCGCACGCTGAGCACGAGCTCCGACGCGATCGTCTTGTTGGTCGCGCCCGCGGCCAGGTGGCGGAGCACCTCGAGCTCGCGCTCCGTGAGGTCATGGGAGCCCGCGCCGGACGCCGCCCCGGCGAGCTCGTCCACGCGCGCGACGTCGGGCTCGGCGGCGAGATCCGCGAAGGTGGCGCGGGCGGCCTCGAACTCGAGCTCGGCGGCGTCCTCGTCGCCCAGCCGCCGGCACGCGAGCGCAACCAGCACGCGCGCGCGGGCCGCCTCGTATGGCGCGTCGAGCTCCTGCCAGGTCCGGGTGGCGCTCCTGCTCGCGCCAAGGGCCGCGCCGGCGTCGCCCTCGGCCAGCGCAAGCGAGCCACGCGCCTGCATCGCAATGGCGGTGATGGCGCCGGGCGTGTCCTCTCCGGCAATCAGCTCGAGCTCGCTGCAGGCTGCGCGGGCCGCCTCGAGATCACCTGCGGCCAGCATGATCTCGACGCCGGCAGGTAGCACCGCGGCACGCCGGCCCGCGCTGGTGGTCTCCGCCATGAACCTGCGGATCGCGGCCTCGGCGGCGTCGCTTCGGCCCTGCGCGAGCCGCAGCAGCGCGAGTCCCGGCTGCGGCTCGCGGCCGTAGCGGCTCGCCTCCCGGTACGCCTCCTCGGCGGCATCCAATTCCCCGAGCACGCGGTGGATCTCGCCGCGGCGATAGGAGGCCTCGCCCGCGGCCGCCTCGTTCATGGCCTCCAGGCAGCGCTCACCCGCGCGTATCGCCTCCTCGAGCGCCTCTCGCATAGACCCCTGGAGCTGCAGGATCTCGGCGCGATGAACGCGACAGCGTCCGGTGAACGCCACGAGGTCAGGCTGCCGCTCGCACCAGCTCGAAAGCGCAGCGGTCCACTCCCGCGCGCGCCGGACCTCGTTCGCCTCCTGGCAGGCCAGGATCACGCCGCAGTAGACGATGCCGGAGACGATCGGGGACAGCTCTCCGGCCGTCACCGCGAGCATGGCCTCGTCGAGCAGCCCGAGGCCCTTCTTGGTGCGTCCGTTCTGGATCAGGATGTGCCCGCGCTCGTGGGCGGCGAGCGCGAACAGGTTCGAGTCCCCGAAGCGCTCGCCGATCCCGGCCGCCTCAGCGGCCGTGGTCTCCGCCGCCTGCCACTCTCCCGCCGCCTCATGCTCGAAGACCGCGGGAATCAGCATGTATCCGTGCTCGGCCGACTCGCCGTCCTGCGCTTCGAGCAGCCGCTGAGCCCGTCCGAGCCAGCCTCCGGCGCGACCCATCTCGCCTCGCCGGGCGAGGGTCACACCGACCCAGAACGCGCAGCGGAGGGCGGCGAGCTCACCACCCGCCTCGAGCCGGACGCGGTACGCGCGCTCGAGCACATCCAGGTATTCGTCCTCGCGCCCGATCATGTACGCCGCGGTCGCGAGCAGCTCGAGATCATCGGCACCGAGGGGCTCGGATTCGTGGGCGGCGGTAAGCGAGGCGAAGGCGTCGCCCCACGCCTCACGCGCGTAGGCGTCGCGCCCGCGTTCGAGCTCGGCGACGGCACTCACGAGACCCGATTATCCTCGCCTCCCCATGGAGCGCGACGAGCTTGCCTTTGCCGGAGTCGCCCGCCAGGCGGAGCTCGTCCGTGACGGCGAGGTGTCGTCGCGCGAGCTGGTCGAGCTGTACCTCGAGCGGATCGAGCGGCTCGATCCTGAGCTGAACGCCTTTCGCACGGTCATGGCGGAGCGGGCGCTCGTCGACGCGCAGCAGGCCGATGGCCGTAGGGGCGCCGGCGACGACCGGCCGCTGCTCGGCGTTCCGATCGGCGTGAAGGACGTGGAGGACGTGACGGGCGAGGTCACTCGGTGGGGCACGGATGCCTTCACGCAGCCGGCGGCCCAGGACAGCGAGCTCGTGCGCCGCCTGCGGGCGGCGGGCGCGGTCGTCATCGGCAAGACGAACTGTCCCGAGCTCGCGATCATGGGGGAGACCGAGGGCCCGGCGTTCGGCATCACCCGGAACCCCTGGAACACGGACCGCAGCCCGGGCGGGTCCAGCGGCGGCACCGCGGCAGCCGTCGCGGCAGGGCTGTGCGCCGCGGGCACCGCGTCCGACGGCGCCGGCTCGATCCGGATCCCGGCGTCGAACTGCGGGCTAGTCGGGCTCAAGCCGACCCGGGACCGCATTCCGCTCTCCCCGCTCAAGGAGCACTGGTACGGCATGAGCGTCGCCGGCTTCGAGGCGCGCAGCGTGCGCGACGCCGCGCTGCTGATGTCGGTGGGGACGGGCGACGACGAGCTCCGCGACCCCGCCTCACGCCCGCCGGAGCGGCTCCGCATCGCGGTCTCCACGAAGCCGGTGCTCCCCACCCGCATCCACGCCGACGTCAAGCGCGTGGCCGACCAGATGGCGGGCAGGTTGCGCTCGCTCGGGCACGAGGTCGAGAAGAGCGACCCGCCCTACCCGCAGGTGAGCCCCGCCACGGTGCGGTACCTCGCGGGGATCGCCCAGGACGTGGAGCGGGTCGAGCGCCCCGAGCGCCTGCAGCGTCGCACCAGGGGCTTCGGGCGCATGGGCGACGCCATCCCGAAGGCGGCGCTCGACTGGGCGCTGCGCGAGGACGACAGCGAGCGGATGCGTCCCTTCTTCGAGCGCCACGACGTGCTCCTCACGCCGGTCAGCGCCAGGCCCCCGGTCCGCGCCGGCGAGTGGGAGGGCCTGGGCGCCGTCCGCACCTTCCTCGGCATGGCGCAGGCATATCCGTTCGCCCTGGAGTGGAACCTCACAGGACAGCCGTCCCTGTCCGTGCCCGCCGGGACGAGCGAGGACGGGCTCCCGATCGGCATGCAGCTCGTGGGCCGCGACGGCGAGGAGGCGATGCTGCTCGGGCTCGCCGCCCAGCTCGAGGCCGAGCTCCGCTGGACGGACCGTAGGCCGCCCCTCTCCTGAGTAGCCTCCCGCGCGTGCGCCAGCTGCGCATCCACGACACGCTCACCGGCGACGTCGTTCCGGTCGAGCCGGGCGAGGGCGGGCGGATCGGCATCTATGCGTGCGGGCCGACCGTCTACGGCCGCATCCACGTCGGCAACGCGCGGCCGTACATCGTGTTCTCGCTGCTCAAGCGGTTCCTCGACCACGAGGGCTACGACGCCTCGCTTGTCATCAACGTCACCGACGTGAACGACAAGATCTACGACGCGGCCCGCGAGCGCGGCGTGCCGAGCGGGGAGCTCGCGCGCGAGATGACGGCCGCGTACGTCGAGGACACCGACCGCCTCACCCTCGGCCGCCCGGACCACGAGCCCAAGGCCACCGAGACGATCCCCGCGATCGTCTCGCTGATCGAGGACCTGGTCGATTCGGGGCACGCCTACGAGCGCGGCGGCGACGTCTATTTCCGCGTGCCCTCCTTCGACGGCTACGGCAAGCTCTCGAACCGCCCGCTCGACGAGATGCAGCAGGGCGAGGGCGACGACGCCGCCGAGCTGAAGGAGTCGCCTCAGGACTTCGCGCTCTGGAAGGGCCGCAAGGAGGGGGAGGACACGTGGTGGGAGTCGCCCTGGGGCGAGGGCCGGCCCGGCTGGCACATCGAGTGCTCGGCGATGGCCGAGGCGGTGCTGGGCGTGCCGTTCGAGGTGCACGGCGGCGGCTCGGACCTCGTGTTTCCGCACCACGAGAACGAGATCGCGCAGACCGAGGCCGCGCGCGGCAGGGCACTCAGCCGGGTCTGGATGCACAACGGCATGGTCGAGATGGGCGAGGCGAAGATGGCGAAGTCGGTCGGGAACATCCGGCTCCTCCATGGCGCGCTCGACGAGTTCGGGCGCGACGCGTTCGTCATGTGGATGGTGGGCGCCCACTACCGAAAGCCGGTCGCGTACTCGGAGGAGTCGCTCGAGGACGCGGGGCGGGCGGTTGCGCGGGTGCGGGAGGCGATTCGGCGGCTGGATCCGGATGCCGCGGGACTGGACGGGTTCGCCGAGCGGTTCTTCGACGCCCTCGCCGACGATTTCAACACTCCGGAGGCACGAGCGGTCCTGTTCGAGTGGTGCGCCGAGGTGAACCGGCGTGACGACCAAGGCGAGCCCGTCGGTCCGGGGCGCGTTGGAGAGATGCTGTGGGCCTTGGGGCTGGAGGGCGTCGCGGAGCTGGAGGACGAGGCGCCCGCGGAGCTCCAGCGGCTCGCCGCCGAGCGCGACGAGGCACGCGCCGCGCGCGACTTCGAGCGCGCGGACCGGATCCGCGACGAGCTCGCCGGCTCGGGCTGGGAGATCCGCGACACCCCGGACGGCGCCCGACTCGTCCGTCTTCCGTGATCGTCTACGGCCGCAACGCCGTGCGCGAGGCGCTTCGCGGGAGGCGGCGGGTCCAGCGGGTGTTCGCCACCGAGCGCGCCGCGAGCGAGGTCTGGCTCGGCGACGTCGAGACGTCGATCGCCGAGCCGTGGGAGATCGACGAGCGCTGCGGGTCGCCCGACAACCAGGGGCTGTGCGCCGAGGTGGGCCCGTACCCGTACGTGGACGCCGATTCGCTCCTCGACGCCGGCGACGCGCTGGTCCTCGCCCTCGACGAGATCCAGGATCCGCAGAACCTCGGCGCGATCGCGCGCGTGGCGGAGAGCGCCGGCTGCTCGGGCATCGTCCTCCCGGAGCGGCGGGCCGCCGAGGTCACGCCCGCGGTCTGCCGGGCATCCGCCGGCGCGGTCGAGCACCTGCCGATCGCGCGCGTCCGGAACATCGCCGACTGGCTGCTGTCGGCGAAGAAGCGCGAGAGCGTGTGGGTCTACGGCGCGGCCGCCGACGCCGCGGTCCGCTACCACCGGCCCGACTACAGCGGGCGCGTGGTGCTCGTGCTCGGAAGCGAGGGCAGAGGCCTCCGCCCGCGCGTGGCCGAGACCTGCGACGAGCTCGTGGCGCTGCCCAATCGCGGGAAGGTCGGCTCGCTCAACGTGGCCACCGCCGCGTCGGCCCTCGTGTACGGAATCTTGCATTTTCGAGGGGAAACCCTTGACAGGGCTCCATAACCGAGCATAATCCCGGACGTTGATCAGGCTGAAGTCGAGCTTTAGGCATGCGCCGGCTCATCTTCAGATAAACCTGACGCCAGGGGAGGTAGTGCGTCACCGAGGCCAAGGAGCCTTCGATGGCAGCATCTTCCACTTTCCGCCCCGGCGCCTTCAAGTCTCACACTCAGGTCGAGCTTGATGATCACTACCTCATCGCGCTCGCGAAACAGGGCAAGAAGGACGCCTACGACCGCATAGTCAAGCGCTATTACGGGTTCGTACGCCTGAAGGCGTCGTCCTACTTCCTGATCGGCGGCGATGCCGACGACCTCATCCAGGAGGGGCTGATCGGCCTCTACAAGGCCGTCCGCGACTACCGCTGGGACCGCGAGTCGAGTTTCCGGAACTTCGCCGAGCTCTGCATAACGCGGCAGATCATCACGGCCGTCAAGACGTCCACGCGCAACAAGCACACCCCGCTGAACGAGTACGTCTCCTTCTCGCAGACGCCGGCCGCCGGCGGCGGCGACGGCGATCCGACGCTCGACGAGCTGCTCCCGGGGCCCACCGCGCACGACCCGGTGAACCAGGTGATCTCCTCAGAGGAGCTCCACAGCATGGTCGCGTGCCTTTCGAGCGTGCTCTCCGAACTGGAGAGCTCGGTGCTGTCCCTCTACCTCGACGGACACAGTTACGAGGCGATCGCCGAGCGGCTCGAGTGCGACACGAAGACCGTCGACAACGCGCTTCAGCGCGTGAAGCGCAAGGTCGGCGCGCACCTCAGCTCGCGCGAAGTGCTGCTCTAGGACAAACGTCCAGCCGGGGGCCCAAAACCCCGCACCGAGCGGTGCTACGCCGATGCGAACGGGACGATGGCGTCGCGCTCGCCACTCCCGGCTCTCGTGCTCGCGGCCCTCGCGGCGCTGTTCGCGATGAGCTATTCCGCTCTGTCAGCGGCTTCCGCGCGCGACGCTGAGGCACCGCCCGCTGCCCCGGCGGCGCCGTTGCCGGCACCTCCGCCGCCCACGCCGGAGCCGCCGAAGGCCAAGCCGAAGCCAAGGCCGGACGTGGCCGTCGTGCGGCGGTCGGTGCCGCTCCGCGCGCACCCCAACGGACGAGTCATCTCACGAGTCCAGGCGCACACTGAGTTCGGCGGGCAGCGAGTGATGAGCGTGGCCGCTCGGCGCGGCGCGTGGCTCGGCGTGGTCATACCCGAGCTGCCGAACGGGCAACTGGCGTGGGTCAA
>Ga0126307_10002490_pt1 | contig 12441 bp, 15 predicted proteins | sample Plot28_FD_89955 | JGI IMG/M metagenome (GOLD analysis project Ga0126307, IMG submission 89955) | Serpentine soil microbial communities from UC McLaughlin Reserve, CA, USA - Plot28 | ecosystem: Environmental > Terrestrial > Soil > Grasslands | place: USA: UC McLaughlin Reserve, Lake County...
CGTCGTGCGCGTGGAACTTGGTCGAGCGGCGAACGATCTTCTTGTACCGAGGGTGCGCCTTGATCGTGTCGACCTTGACGACGATCGTCTTGTCCATCGCATCGGAGACGACGACGCCGCGGCGCTCCTGCCGCCGGCCGCGAGGCTTCGATTCTGTGGTCGCCATCTACCGCTCCCCTCGACGCTCGTTCTGGACGGTCAGGATCCGCGCGATGTCGCGCTTCACCTGCCGAACGCGCGCGGCGTTCTCCAGCGCGCCCGTGGCGGACTGGAAGTGGAGATTGAAGAGCTCCTGGCGCGCGTCGCCGAGCCGCACCTGGAGCTCCTCCTCGCGGATGTCGCGCAGTTCTCTAGCGCGCACGGCGAACCTCCGGTCCCGTGTCAGCCAAGGAGCTCACCTTCCCGGCTCACGATCTTGGCCTTGATCGGGAGCTTCATCCCGGCGAGACGTAGTGCATCGCGCGCGAGGGGCTCGGGCACGCCGGCGAGCTCGAACATGACCCGCCCCGGCTTGACCACAGCGACCCACGACTCGGGGGAGCCCTTCCCCGACCCCATCCGCGTCTCGGCCGGCTTGGCAGTCACGGGCTTGTCCGGGAAGAGGTTGATCCAGACCTTGCCGCCACGCTTGATCTTGCGCGTCATGGCGACGCGCGCGGCCTCGATCTCCCGGTTCGTGATCCACGCCGGCTCGAGCGCCTTGAGCCCGAAGTCGCCGAACTGCACGGTCGTCTGACCCTTCGACGTGCCGCGCCGGCGGCCGCGCTGCTGCTTGCGGAACTTGGTCTTCTTCGGGAGCAGCATCAGCAGTCACCTCGCACGACTAGCTGCGGCCCTTCTTGCCGCGCGGGCTTCCCGAGCCCTCGCCGCCGCTGGCCTCCTGCGACGGGTCACCGGACTGGTCGAGCTTGGTCGGGTCGTCGTGCATCGCCTTCGCCGGCGTCGCCGCGGGAGCCTCGCCGACGGGCTCGGGGACGACCTGGACCTCCGGCTCGACCGGCGGCTGCTCGCGGCCCTCGGCCGAGACCGCCTGCTCGTCCGTGCGCGGCCGCTCGACGTTGTCCTGCCGGCCGCGGCGCTCGCCGTCGCGCCGTGGGCGCCCGCCACCGCCGCCGCTCCCGCTGCCGCGCCGCCGGCGCACCGGCCCAAGGCCCTCGCGATCGGCGCTGCGGCCGCGTCCCGACTCGCGGGACGCTCCGAGACCCTCCGCCTGCCCGAGGCGGCGGCGGGCCTGATCCTGCTCGCCCAGCCGCGTCTCACGGCCGCCGACGGTCTCGTAGCCCTCCGGCATGATCTCGCCCTTGTTGATCCAGACCTTCACGCCGATCCGGCCGAACGTCGTCTTCGCCTCGGCGAAGCCGTAGTCGATGTCTGCCCGGATCGTGTGCAGCGGGACGCGACCCTCCGAGTACGTCGTCACTCGGCTCATCTCGCCGCCGCCGAGGCGGCCGCCGCACGTGATCTTGATGCCCTGCGCGCCCGAGCGCGTCGCCGACGCCAGGGCGCGCTTCATCGCGCGCCGGAAGCTGACGCGGTTCTCGAGCTGCTCGCCGATCGACTGCGCGACGAGCTTCGCGTCGAGCTCGGGCCGCTTGATCTCGTTGATGTTGATGTGGACGTTCTTCTTGGTGAGCGCGTGCAGCTCGCGTCGCAGCGCGTCGACCTCGACGCCCGACTTGCCGATGACGATCCCCGGGCGCGCGGTGTAGATGTCGACCGTGATTCGCTGCTTGTCCTTGCGGATCAGGATGTCGGACAGCCCCGCGTGCGAGAGCTTCCCGTAGATGTGCTTGCGGATCGCGATGTCCTCGCGGATGTAGTCGGCGATCTCGCCCTTGCTTGCGTACCAGTTCGACTTCCAGTCGTGGATGACGCCGACACGCAACCCGCCGGGATGAACCTTTTGACCCATTAGCTAGCGACCTCCTCGGTCTGCGCGCTCGCCTTTCGCCGGCGCGGGGCGCGCTTCGGCTTGGCCGACTCCTCCTGCTCGCTCGCGACTGCGACCGGCTCCTGCGCCGCAGCGCCCTGCCGGCGTCGCGGCCGTGCCTCCGCGCGCGGATCTTCGACCAGCTCGAGCGTGATGTGGCAGGTCCGCTTGCGAATCCGGGCGACGCGGCCTCGCGCGCGCGCGCGCCAACGCTTCAGCGTCGGCCCCTCGTCGACGTACGCGCCCGACACGAGCAGGTCGTCGCCGACGAGGCCGTGATTCGACTCCGCGTTCGCGACCGCCGAGCGGAGCACCTTCTCGATCTCGCGCGCGGCCGCACGGGGCGTGAACGCGAGCACCGTACGAGCCTCCGGCACCGTCCGGCCGCGAATGTGGTCGACGACGAGGCGCGCCTTGCGCGGCGACACGCGAACCCACTTCGCCTGCGCGCGCACCGGCTTGCGGCCGTTCTGCTCGGGCGTCGCGGCCACTAGCGCCTCATCTTTGCTTGCCGGTCGCCGGCGTGGCCGCGGAACGTCCGCGTCGGAGCGAACTCGCCGAGCTTGTGCCCGACCATCTGCTCCGTCATGAAGACGGGAACGTGCTTGCGGCCGTCGTAGACGGCGAGCGTGTGCCCGACCATCTCCGGGAAGATGGTCGACGTGCGGGACCAGGTGCGGAGCATCCGCTTCGAGCCCGAAGCGTTCATCTCCTCGATCCGCGCCAGCAGGCGCTCGTCGACGAACGGCCCTTTCTTGGACGATCTGCTCATCTATCTCTGCCTCTGCTTGCCGCGGCGTCGACCGCGGATGATCAGCTTGTCGGACTCCTTGTGCTTCCTGCGCGTTCGCTTGCCGAGCGTCGGCACTCCCCACGGCGTGACGGGATGCCGCCCGCCCTTCGACTTCCCCTCGCCGCCTCCGTGCGGGTGGTCGACGGGGTTCATCGCCGAGCCGCGAACGGCGGGGCGCTTACCCAGCCAGCGGCTCCGTCCGGCCTTGCCGACTGTGATGTTCTCGTGGTCGGCGTTGCCGACCTGGCCGATGGTAGCGCGGCAGACGAGCGCGACGCGACGCACCTCGCCCGACGGCAGCCGCAGCACCGCGAAGCCCTCGTCCTTGGCCACCAGCTGGACGCCCGAGCCGGCGCTCCGCGCGAGCTGCCCTCCGCGTCCGGGCTTCAGCTCGACGTTGTGCACCACGGTGCCCGTCGGGATGTTCTCCAGCGGCAGCGCGTTGCCGGGTCGGATGTCGGCGCGCGGCCCGGACTCGACGTTTGCGCCGACACGGAGTCGCGCCGGGGCGAGGATGTAGGCCTTCACGCCGTCGGCGTAGTGGAGCAGCGCGATCCGCGCCGACCGGTTCGGGTCGTACTCGATCGCGGCGACCTTCGCCGGAATGCCGTCCTTGCGGCGCTTGAAGTCGACAACGCGGTAGCGGCGCTTGTGGCCCCCGCCGCGGTGTCGCGTGGTCACGCGCCCGTGGCTGTTGCGGCCACCCTTCTTCGTGAGCGGCTCGACGAGGCTCTTCTCGGGCTCGCTGCGCGTGATCTCCTCGAACCCGGAGGAGGTCATGAAGCGCCGTCCCGGACTCGTGGGCTTGTACTTCTTCAAAGCCATTAGCTCGTTACCTCGTCACCAGACCGAAGCGAATGGTCAAACCAGACAGTCTGAGAGTGCGCCAGCATTTCAGACTTGAGCTCCTTCGAAGATCTCGATCGTCTCGCCCTCGCGGAGCTGGACGATCGCCTTCTTCCAGCCGGGCTTCGTGCCTTTGATGAGCGCGCGCCGCTTCGGCTTCGGCTGCACCTTCAGCACGTTCACGTGCTGGACCTTGACCGAGAACAGCTCCTCGACCGCCTGCCGGATCTGCGTCTTGTGGGCGTCAGGGTGCACCTTGAACGTGTACTTGCGGTCGGCGATGAGGCTGTAGCTCTTCTCCGAGACGACCGGCGCCAAGAGCACCTGGTTCGGATGAAGGCTCATTCCGCTCCTCGCAGCTCATGCGGCGCACGAGCCCGCAAGTTCCGGTGCAACTCCGGCGAACCCAGACGCGTAGCGTGAAGGCTCATGAGGCCCTTCCCTGCACGAGCGGCAGCGCGGCCTCGGTCACGAGTAGCGAGCGCGCCCAGACGACATCGGCGACCTCGAGCTCGGACGGCACGGTCACCGCGACCCGGTCGAGGTTCCGGAACGACTTGAGCACCGCCTCCTCGTCCTCCATGCAGACCACGACCACGGGCGCCTCCTTGCCCCACTCCGCGAGCAGGCCGGCCGCCTGACGCGTCGACGGCTCGTCGAAGTCGTCGCCGGCGAGGACGGCCAGCGTCCCGGCCGACACATGTGCCGACAGAACTGCCCGCAGGGCCGCGCGGCGCACCTTCTTGTTCACCTTCACGTCGAAGCTCGTGCGCACCGCGAATGCGGCGCCGCCGCCGGTCCACTGCGCCGCGCGCGTCGAGCCGGCGCGGGCGCGGCCGGTGCCCTTCTGCCGCCACGGCTTCGAGCGGCCGCCGGAGACGAGGCCACGGGACTTGACCGCGCGCGTGCCCGCACGGCGGGCCGCCTGCTCGGCCCGGACCGTCTCGTGGACGAGATGCGGCTTGACGTCGACGGCGAAGACGCCGTCCTCGAGCTCGAGCTCGCGGCCGGCCGCCCCTTCGCCGCTCAGCACAGGCGCCTTAGCCACCGCGCGCCTCCTCGCGGACCTCGACGACGCCATTCTTCGGCCCGGGCACCGCGCCCTTGACGAGCAGCAGATTGCGCTCGGAATCCACCTGCGCCACGCGCAGGCCCACCTGCGTCACCCGCTTGCCGCCCATGCGGCCGGGCATGCGAACGCCCTTGAAGACGCGGGACGGGGTCGCCGACGCACCGATCGAGCCGGGCGCCCGGACGTTGTGCGAGCCGTGCGACGTGGGGCCACGGTGGAAGCGGTGCCGCTTGATCGTCCCGGCGAAGCCCTTGCCGATGCCGATGCCCGAGACCTTGACACGGTCGCCCGGCGCGAACGCCTCGACGGTCACGCTGTCGCCGACGCCGAGCTCGGCGGGACCGCGGAACTCGACGAGGTGCCGGTGCGGCGACGCCCCACCCTTGGCGAGGTGGCCGCGCTCACCGCCGGAGAGCTTGCGCTCGGCAACCGGCTCGAAGGCGAGCTGGACGGCCTCGTAGCCGTCGGACTCGGCCGTCTTGACCTGGACCACCGGGCACGGCCCGGCCTCGATCACCGTGACAGGCGTCACCTCGCCGCTCTCGGGATCGAACAACTGGGACATGCCCAGCTTCCTCCCGACGATGCCCTTCATCGACGCTGCCAGTCCCTAGAGCTTGATCTCGATGTCGACGCCCGCGGGCAGGTCGAGCCGCATCAGCGAGTCGACCGTCTTCGGCGTCGGGCTGTGGATGTCGATCAGGCGCTTGTGCGTCCGGATCTCGAAGTGCTCACGCGAGTCCTTGTCCTTGAACGGGCTGCGGATGACCGTGTAGACGTTCTTCTCCGTCGGCAGCGGGACGGGACCGGTGATCGTGGCGCCGGTGCGCTGGGCCGTTTCGACGATCGACTGCGCCGACCGGTCGAGCTGCGTGTGGTCGTAGCCCTTGAGTCGGATCCTGATCTTGGCCTGTGGCACCGGCGTTGCGTTCCTCTCTGTGTCCCTACGTGATGATGGTCGTGACGACGCCGGCGCCCACCGTCCGGCCGCCCTCGCGCACCGCGAAGCGCAGCCCCGGGTCCATCGCGATCGGCTGGATCAGCTGGACCTCCATCTCGGTGTTGTCGCCGGGCATGACCATCTCCTGGCCCTCGGGCAGCCCGATCGAGCCGGTGACGTCCGTCGTCCGGAAGTAGAACTGCGGCCGGTAGCCCTGGAAGAACGGCGTGTGGCGACCGCCCTCGTCCTTCGAGAGCACGTAGACCTCGGCCTTGAAGTGCGTGTGCGGCGTGATCGAGCCGGGCTTCGCGAGCACCTGACCGCGCTCGACCTCCTCGCGCTTGACGCCGCGGAGCAGCGCGCCGATGTTGTCGCCGGCCTGGCCGGAGTCGAGCAGCTTGTTGAACATCTCGACGCCGGTCACGACCGTCTTCTCGGTCTCGGGGTGGATGCCGACGATCTCGATCTCCTCGCCGACCTTGACCTGCCCCTGCTCGACGCGGCCGGTGACGACCGTGCCGCGGCCGGTGATCGTGAAGACGTCCTCGATCGGCATCAGGAACGGCCGGTCGATGTCGCGCTCGGGCTCCGGGATGTAGCTGTCGACGGCCTCCATGAGCTCGAGGATCTTCGGCACCCACTCGGGATCGCCCTCGAGCGCCTTCAGCGCCGACACCTGAACGACGGGAATCTCGTCACCCGGGAACTCGTAGCTCGACAGCAGCTCGCGCACCTCCATCTCCACGAGCTCGAGCAGCTCCGGATCGTCGACCATGTCGGCCTTGTTGAGCGCGACAACGATCGACGGAACGTTCACCTGGCGCGCGAGCAGCACGTGCTCGCGCGTCTGCGGCATCGGCCCGTCGGCCGCCGAGACGACCAGGATCGCGCCGTCCATCTGGGCGGCGCCCGTGATCATGTTCTTGATGTAGTCGGCGTGCCCCGGGCAGTCGACGTGCGCGTAGTGCCGGTTCGCGGTCTCGTACTCGACGTGCGTCGAGTTGATCGTGATCCCGCGCTGCCGCTCCTCGGGCGCCTTGTCGATCGAGTCGAAGTCACGGTACTGCGTGCTCGTGCCCTCGTCGGCCAGCACCTTCGTGATCGCCGCCGTGAGCGTGGTCTTGCCATGGTCGATGTGGCCGATCGTGCCGACGTTGACGTGCGGCTTGGTGCGCTCGAACTTCTGCTTTGCCATCTCTCCTCCGTTGCCTACGAACCTTGAGCCGAGACGATCTCGGCGGCGATCCCCTGCGGGACCTCCTCGTACCGGTCGAACTGCATGGTGAACGTACCCCGCCCCTGCGTCGCCGAGCGCAGGTCGGTTGCGTATCCGAACATCTCTGCGAGCGGGACGCGAGCCGTGATCGCCTGCGCGTTGCCGCGCGGCTCGAGGCTCTCGACCCGGCCGCGACGTGCGTTGAGGTTGCCCATCACGTCGCCGAGGTAGTCCTCGGGCGTGATGACCTCGACCGCCATCACCGGCTCGAGCAGCTTCGGGTTCGCGCGCTGGATCGCGTTCCGGAAAGCCATCGAGCCCGCGATCTTGAACGCGATCTCGCTCGAGTCGACGTCGTGGAACGAGCCATCCACGAGCTCGACGCGGATGTCCACGACGGGATAGCCCGCGAGGACGCCCGACTCCATCGCCTCCTGGATGCCGAGGTCGACGGACGGAATGTACTCGCGCGGGATCGCGCCGCCGACGATCCGGTCGACGAACTCGTAGCCTTCGCCGGACGGCATCGGCGCGAGGTCGATCACAGCGTGGCCGTACTGACCGCGACCGCCCGTCTGCCGCACGAACCTGCCCTCGATCTTCTGCACCGGCTTCGAGACCGACTCGCGGTAGGCCACCTGTGGCCGGCCGATGTTGGCGTCGACGCGGAACTCACGCAGCAGGCGGTCCACGATGATCTCGAGGTGCAGCTCGCCCATCCCGGAGATGAGCGTCTGCCCCGTCTCGTCGTCGGTGCGGACCTGGAAGGTCGGATCCTCCTCGGAGAGCCGTTGGAGCGCGGTTCCGAGCTTGTCCTGGTCGCCCTTCGTCTTTGGCTCGATCGCGACCGAGATCACCGGGTCCGGGAAGATCATCGACTCCAGCCGGATCGGCGCCGTGTCGATGGCGAGCGTGTCGCCGGTCGTCGTCGCCTTGAGCCCGACCACGGCAGCGATCTCGCCGGCCGCGATCTCCTGGCGCTCCTCGCGATGGTTCGCGTGCATCTGCAGGATGCGCCCCACGCGCTCGGTGCGCCCGTTCGTCGTGTTCACGACCCGGTCGCCCGCCTTCGTCATTCCGGAGTAGACGCGGAGGTACGTCAGCTTCCCGACGTACGGGTCCGACATCACCTTGAACGCCAGCGCCGAGAACGGCTCGTCCGGCGCTGGGTGGCGCACGAGCTCGTGCTCCGTGCGCGGGTCGATGCCCTGGACGGCCGGCACGTCGAGCGGGCTCGGCAGGTAGTCGACGACGCCGTCGAGCAGCGGCTGCACGCCCTTGTTCTTGAAGGCGGAGCCGAGCAGCACTGGCGTGATCCGGTTGTCGATCGTGCCCTTGCGGAGCGCGCGGCGGATCATTTCGGGCGTCACGGACTCCTCGTCGAGGAGGTAGGTCTCCGTGAGCTCGTCGTCGAACTCGGCGATCGCGTCGATGAGCTGGTGGTGGTACTCACCCGCCTGCTCGAGGAGCTCGGCCGGGATCGCGCCGACGTCCATCGTCGTGCCGAGGTCGTCCGACCAGGTGATGGCGCGCATCTCGACCAGGTCGACGACGCCGCGGTGATGCTCCTCCTGGCCGACCGGCAGCTGCACGGGGACCGGCCGCGCGCCGAGACGGTCGACCATCGACTGCACGGCCGCGAAGAAGTCGGCGCCCGTGCGGTCCATCTTGTTGATGAAGGCGATGCGCGGCACGCGGTACTTGTCGGCTTGGCGCCAGACCGTCTCGGACTGCGGCTGTACGCCGGCGACCGCGTCGAAGACCGCGATCGCACCGTCGAGCACGCGCAGGCTGCGCTCGACCTCGACCGTGAAGTCGACGTGGCCGGGCGTGTCGATGATGTTGATCCGCTGGTCGCGCCAGAAGCACGTCGTCGCGGCGGACGTGATGGTGATGCCGCGCTCCTGCTCCTGCGCCATCCAGTCCATCGTCGCGGCGCCTTCGTGCACCTCGCCCATGCGGTGGGTGCGGCCGGTGTAGTAGAGGATGCGCTCGGTCGTCGTGGTCTTGCCCGCGTCGATGTGGGCCATGATCCCGATGTTCCGGACGCGCTCCAGCCCGATGCGTGTCTCCGTCGTCGACATCGCGGCGGCTACCACCGGTAGTGGGCGAAGGCCTTGTTGGCCTGCGCCATCCGGTACATGTCGTCCTTGCGCTTGTACGCGCCGCCCTGCTGATTGAGCGCGTCCATGATCTCGCCGGCGAGCTTCTGCTGCATGCCTTTCTCGCGCCGGTCGCGCGCGTACTGGACCAGCCAGCGCACGGCGAGCGTGCGCGCGCGGCGAGCAGGCACCTCGACAGGCACCTGGTAGTTCGCGCCGCCGACACGGCGCGAACGCACCTCGAGGACGGGCGTCAGCGTCTTGATCGACTGCTCGAGCACCTCCGCGGGCGGGCGTCCGCTGCGCTCGCCGACGATCGTCAGCGCGTCGTACACGATCCGCTCGCCGACGCTCTTCTTGCCGTCGAGCATCACCTTGTTGATGAGCTGGCCGACCAGCTGCGAGTTGTAGACCGGGTCCTGTTCCGGAGCCCGCGGGGTGATCTCTGCACGGCGGGGCACGGTCAGTTGCCCCGCTTGGCGCCGTACTTCGAGCGCCCCTGGCGCCGGTCGGAGACGCCGGAGGCGTCGAGAGCGGCGCGGATGACCTTGTAGCGGATCCCCGGCAGGTCCTTGACGCGGCCGCCGCGGACGAGGACGACGGAGTGCTCCTGCAGGTTGTGGCCCTCGCCGGGAATGTAGGCGGTGACCTCGACGCCGTTCGTCAGGCGGACGCGGGCAACCTTGCGGAGCGCGGAGTTCGGCTTCTTGGGCGTGACGGTGGCCACGCGCGTACAGACGCCGCGCCGCTGGGGCGCGCCGCCGAGCGCAGGCGTCTTCGTCTTCGCCTCTGGGGTCGACCGACCCTTTCTGACCAGCTGATTGACCGTAGGCACGAAAGAAGCTCTCCGATTTCTCCAGGTTCTTCGCTCACAGAACAACGGTCGGCAGGGCGCCAGCCCGGCCAACCGGGACAGCGGAGTGTAGCGAAAGCGACGCCCCGTTGGGAAGGGCGGAGGCGCCGGTCGAGGCGGCTCGATCGACAGGGACGCGCGTAACCGCAGACGCCGGCCCGAGGAGATTCGAGCGGCCAAACCGCCTGCAAACGGGGACATCCGGCGAGATCCGGATTACAGTGAGAACGTGGCCCGGTCGAGAGCTTTACCGAGATGGACATAGCGCTTGTCGCCATCGCGGCCGGCGCGGCGCTCGCAATCGCGGTGCTGACGTATGCGCTCGTGCGACTGTTCCGGTCGTCGAGCCGGGGCGCGGAGGAGCGCCTGGCCGCGGCCGTGGGCGAGCTCAACGCGCGCATGGAGACGATCGTGCGCGACCTCGGCGACGCGCTGGAGCGCGCCGAGGTGGAGACGCGCCGGACCTCACGCCTGGGCGAGCTCGCGACGACCATCGACCTCGACGAGGTGCTGGCGCGGACGCTCGAGGCGACGCGCGAGGTCGCGCGCGCCGACGCCGCGGTCGTGACGCTCGCCGAGGGGCCGGATGGACGGCCGCTCGTCGCCACCCTTGGGCTCTCGCGCGACGAGGCCGAGCGGCAGCCGCCGATCACGGGGCCTCCGGACGGCCGGCGCGCGCGCGCCGTCGGCATCTCGTACCGCTACGGCGCGGCCACGCAGAGCGGCGATCCGGACCTCATCCACGCAGGGATCGCCGTGCCGCTCCTCGCCGACGGATCGCCGGTCGGCCACCTCGCCGTGTTCACGCGCTCGGAGGGCGTCACGTTCGGCGACGAGGCAGTCGAGCAGCTCGAGGAGATCGCAACGCGGGCCGGACCCGCCCTCGACAACGCGCGCCGCTTCCAGGAGGCTCGTAAGCTCGCCGACCTGGACGCGCTCACCGGCCTCCACAACCGCCGCTTCTTCCACGACACCCTCGCCCGGGAGGTCGCCCGCGCGCAGCGCTACGGCCGCGATCTCGCGCTCGCCGTGTTCGACGTCGACGACTTCAAGGCCGTCAACGACCGGATCGGTCACCTCGATGGCGACTCGGTGCTCGCGGAGGCCGCGAGGTGCATCCGGGACGCGGTGCGCTCGGCCGACATCCCCTGCCGGGTCGGCGGCGACGAGTTCGGCGTGATCCTGCCGGAGTCGTCGCGCACCGACGCGGAGCGGCTGTCGCGCCGGATCCAGCTCGCGCTCGGCGCCGAGCCCGTGGCCGAGGGTGGCCTGCTCTCCCTGTCGGCCGGCATCGCCGCCTTGAACGGCCGGGATGACGGGCGCTCGCTCTTCCAGCGCGCGGACTCGGCGCTCTACCGCGCCAAGGAGTCGGGCAAGGGGCGAGTGGTTACTGCCGACGCCTCGTAGCGACTCGAATCCCCACGGAACGGGCCCCCCTCCCGAGGCCCCGACTCGACGGCGCCGACCATCAGCACGGACGGGCTTCGCCCCTACGTGAGTCTGAAATGACCGGTCGACACCAGGGTGTCTCGCAGGCGCTCGACCGCTACTCCCCGGTGAGCGAGAGGAACGGCAGGTACGCCGTCAGCCGGACGGTACCGGGGTCGGGCACCTCGTCACGCCGGCAGAGAGCCTGCGCCTCGGCGGCGCGCTGCCGCGCCATCGTCCACGTCTCGAACGACGCCCGCCGCGCGAACGACGCGAGCGCGGCTGCGATCGCCGGACGCGCCTGCTCGAGCGGCACGGTGCCGAGCGCCCGCGCGTCGTCGAGCGCCGTGACGGCATACGTGCGATCGGGGCCGAAGACGTTGAGGCGACGATGTGTCGGAAGGCTGAACACCCGCTCGGGGGCGACCGAGCGCAGCGCGAGCCCAGTCGTCCGGCGACCGAGCCAGTCCGGTGCAGGACGGGCTCGCACGGGGCGGACCACGAGCTCGGGATAGGAGAAGTAGAAGGTGTTGACCTCGGCCGCAGTCGGACGGCGGCCCCGCATCTGCGCCTCGATCTTCGCGCGCCGCAGCTCGTCGGCGAGCGCAGCGCGAGCGATCGCGACCGTCGCGTTCGCGCGCCGCAGCGCGGCCCGGTAGCTCGCAAAGCTTCCACCGAAGCGTAGGCGGACGATTGCGCGCTCGGCGTCTCGGACCTGCTTGGCGGTGACCTTCGCGAACGGCGTCTCGGAGAAGCGGGCGAGCAGCGCGGTGAACGCCACCGTGCGGTCGCCGGTCGTCCGCGTCAGGAGCGCTACCTGGCCGGCCGAGATCCCGCGCGTCCCGATCGCGCACACGCGACCGGCCGCGATGCGAAGCTGACCCTCGACGAGCGAGGCGTTGAAGTCGGGGCCGGCGGCCGCCGGCCCGTTGCAGAGCCGGGTGTTCCGCGTCCAGAGGTAGACGCAGGCAGCCCTCGGCTTGTCGGGATCGGCCGCGTCCGCCGTGTACGCCGCCCAGCCCCAGGAGACGATCGTCCCGAGCTTCATCTCGGCAGCGACCTCGCGCGCCGCGAGCGCCTGCCACTTGACCACGCGGAACCACGCCGCCGACGGTTGCAGACCGTCTCGGCCGCCCTTCTTCGTCTGGAACCCGAGCACGACACCGAGCTTCGCGGTGGGGATCCCGATCGACGTGAAGGCGCCGATCGAGCGCCGCATCGCGAGCCGCATCTTGCGGCTGCCGACGATCGGGCCGTACGC
>Ga0126307_10002491_pt1 | contig 12441 bp, 12 predicted proteins | sample Plot28_FD_89955 | JGI IMG/M metagenome (GOLD analysis project Ga0126307, IMG submission 89955) | Serpentine soil microbial communities from UC McLaughlin Reserve, CA, USA - Plot28 | ecosystem: Environmental > Terrestrial > Soil > Grasslands | place: USA: UC McLaughlin Reserve, Lake County...
CGCATGCGCGAGGCCCTCGGCAGCCTCCCCGAACGCGAAAGAATGGTCCTCGAATACCGCTTCGGCCTCACCGGAGGCCAGCCCAAAACCCTCGAAGAGGTCGGAGAACGCTTCGACGTCACCCGCGAAAGAATCCGCCAGATACAACTAACAGCGCTAGCCAAAATAAAGAGCAGTCCCCACGCCGCAGGACTCCGAGATCTTCTAGAGTAGGTTTCAGGCTTCAGGTAAATGGTGACGAGCGTGCCTGATGGTGGCATTCCGAGCCCGGTGGGCGTCTTTGCTTCGAGACCGCCGATGTCACGGACGCGAGCCTAAACTCCTCCGACGGTGCTGTCGAAAGCCAAAGCCTGATGACTGTTTACTCGCGGTCGGGTCCCGAGTGAGGGTTGCGATCTTGTTCCGGGGTCTCGTCTGCCTCGCCGTTCGTATCTCGGCGTCCGGCTTCGCCTATTACCCGGATCAGGATGGGGATGGCGACGATAGCGACGATCACCAGGACGAGTAGAGAAACTATGGCTATGGACAAGGTTACTTCCTCTCCGCGAGGGTATAGAGGCCGCCGGGTTTGTTCTACCCCGGCGGCTTCTATACTACTCTAATGGAGGATTTGGTGTGGTCGGCTACCTGTTCTGGGGCGCACCGAGGCCCCCGCTCTCAACGAGCCTGGCGAAGTTGCCAAGGTCCTCGGTCAGGTTCCGCTCCGGGTTGGAGAGGATGTTGGCCACGGTCTCTCCAACAGCCCCGCCGGGCGGATCGGCGTAGTTCATAGTCACGTCTACACGCGTGCGCCCCGGCGTGACCTCCTCGAAACGGACCTCGCCGCTCGTCATGACCTCTCCGTCAACGGTGTTCCAACCTATACCGCGGTTCGGGTTCATCTCGGTGGTCCTGGCGTCGAACTCCACGCTCTTGCCCAGGGGCCCCTTGACCCGCCAGTGGCTGGTGTCCTGGCCGGTCGTCCTGACCTCTTCGATGTTGGACATGAAGCTGGGGAAGTTCTCGAAGTTAGACCAGTAGCGATAGACATCCTCGACGGGCGCATCTACCTCGATGGTCTCATGTACGCGCTGTGCCATGATTTTCCTTTCTGTTGCCTCTCACGTCTATCTTGCCCGTGAGGGTGCCAGGCTCAAACGTGATTTTATGTGAAGTTCCCTACTGACCTTGTAATTTCTTGTAAGCCTCGCGCAGTTGGGCGTCCCTGCCGAGGATCTGCTCTCTGGAGAGGTCGCGGGCGCCGTCGGGTGTGATCTGCTCCGTCCCGTTTTGCAGGGACAGCTTTATGTCTGGCTCTATCCCGGATTCGCGAATAAAGTCTCCGTCGGGGGTCAGCCACTCGGCGACGCCAAGCAGGATGGAAGAGCCGTCCCTCAAGACGAACTCGGAGAGCACGGTGCCGGTGCCGTAGGTGGTCTCCCCGATCACGGTCGCCCGATCGTTATCCCTCAGGGCCCCCGCCAGGATCTCGGCGCTCGACGCCGATCCCCCGTTGACCAGAACCGTGAGCGGCGCGTTCGTGTATTCCGGGTCGCCCTCGACCTTGATCTCCTCCCGCTCTCCTGAGGCGTCTTCCCTGATGTAGACGACGCTACCAGGCTTCAGGAAATACCCCGCCATCTCTACGGCCTGGTCGAGCCTGCCACCAGGATTATTCCTGAGATCCAGGATAAAGCGCTTCGTCCCAGCCGCCCTGGCCTCCTGGAAAGCGTCCTGCAGTTCCTGGGCGCTGCCGTCGGAGAAAGATGAGAGGAGCACGACGGCCACGTCGGAGTCCGGGATCACGACCCACGAAACCACGGGGGAGTCGATCTCCGCGCGCCGCAGGTCGTAAGTCCGCTTCTTCCCGTCGTGAAGAACAGTCAACTCGACTTCCGTCCCCACCGGCCCCTTGACCTTCTCGACGACCTCCGAGACATCGTCGCTCCTCACGCTCTTGCCGTCCACGGCGACGAGCACGTCGTCGGTTGTGATGCCGGCCTTCTCGGCCGGGGAGTCCTGTATCGGGGCGGCGACCACGACCTCGCCCTTCTCTTCCTCCAGTTGGATCCCGATGCCCACGTACGTCCCCGAGAGGCTCTGGTCGTTCTGCTCACGCTCCGCCGGGGTCAGAAAGCGCGTGTGCCCGTCATCGCCCAGCGTCTCGAGCATGCCCTTGATCGCCCCGTAGGTCTCCTTCTTGGAGTCGATATCGTCCTGGTCCACATAATTGTTCCTGACCACATCGAGCGCCTCAGCATAAAGCGCCACGCTCTCCCTGTCCTGCGCATCCAACGTCGCAGGACTCTGCGCCCGCCCAACCCAGAAGCCCCCGAGCGCCACAGCAAGCAAAACCACGACGGCGACGAGCACCCGCGCCACCGAGTTCCGCATTTCGCGCTTACTCCGGACAGTCTTCCACACGCGACGATTGTATCCTAGCCGGTCGGCATTTCAGCGAGCCGGGTTCGTAGTTGTCAACGAGCGGCGCCACGAATCCGGCTCGTAAACTCCTCAAGAGAGATTTTTCGATCTTCTGTCAGGATAGCTAGCTGGCCAACTATCCCCCAGGAAAACCGAAGTTCTGTCCGGCCGAGGTACTATTCGGCCCGGTACGGCGTGCTCGTCTCCGACTCTTCTATATGTTGGCCTTCGAGAACGGGGAAGAAGCAGGCTGCGCGGTGGCCCTCCGTCGGGCCGCTGGCCTCGGCGCCGGAACCAACCTCGGCCCCGACCTTGTCCCCTTGCGGCTCGAGTCGGGGCTCGTGGTTGGTGCAGTAGTCCTGGGCGCGGGGGCAGCGGGTGTGGAAGGAGCAGCCTTGCGGGGGGTTGGCCGGGGAAGGCACGTCGCCGGAGAGGACCACGCGCCTCCTCTCGCGTTCCTTGTGGGGGTCGGGTACGGGGATGGCGGAGAGCAACGAGGCGGTGTAGGGGTGGCGCGGCTCGTCGTAGAGCGCGTCCCTGTCGGCGATCTCCACGATCTTGCCGAGGTACATGACGGCGACCCTATCGGAGATGTGCTTTACCACGGAGAGGTCGTGGGCGATGAAAACGTAGGTGAGGTCGAACTCCTTTTGCAGATCTTGCAGGAGGTTGATGACCTGGGCCTGTATCGAGACGTCGAGGGCCGAGACGGGCTCGTCGCAGATTATGAGGCGCGGGTTCAGCGCAATGGCCCTGGCGACCCCTATCCTCTGGCGCTGGCCCCCCGAGAACTCGTGCGGGTAGCGGTTGTAGTGCTCGGGGCTCAAGCCCACCACCTCAAGGAGCTCCTGCACACGCTTCTTGCGATCTCCCGAGGAGTCGCCGCCCACGTCGTGGGTCCTCAAGGGCTCGGAGACGATGTTGCCCACCGTCATGCGGGGGTTCAGGCTAGCGTAGGGGTCCTGGAACACTATCTGCATGTTCCTGCGCACGCCGAGCATGCGCTTGCGATCGTATCCAAGGATGTTCTCGCCGTCGAAGATCACCTCGCCCTCCGTCGGCTCCAGCAGCCTGAGGATGAGCCTAGCGAGCGTGCTCTTTCCGCACCCGGACTCGCCGACGAGCCCGAGCGTCTCTCCGCGCCTGACGGACAGGTCGACGCCGTCCACGGCCTTGACGTGCCCGACCGTGCGCTGCAGGACGCCAGCCCTTATGGGGAAGTGCATCTTCAGGTCTTTCGTCTGGAGAAGGAAGTCCCCGGAACTGCCGTTGGTCTCGGCGCTGGTCTCCGTGCTTTCTGTCACGTCTCGACCCCCAGCTCCTCGTCCACCCTCCTCTTGTTCTTCTCTATCTCCTCGACGGAGAGGATGCACGCCGCCTTGTGTGAGGGCTTCTTCTCTTCCAGGTCGGGGTCTATCTCGTGACACTCGTCCTTCACGAAGGGGCAGCGGGGGCTGAAGTTGCAGCCGTCGGGGAGGAAGATCAGGCTGGGAGGCGTGCCCTCTATGGGGAGGAGCCTCACCTCGCCGGCGGTGTCCAGGCGGGGCAGGGACCTGAGGAGCGACCAGGAGTAGGGCATCAGGGGGTCGTAGAAGACCTCGTCCGTGGTGGCCTGCTCCACGGCACGGCCAGCGTACATCACCATCACGTTGTCCGCGAGCTGCGAGACCACGCCGAGGTCGTGCGTGATCATGATGATGGCCGTGCCGTATTTCTCCTGCAAATCGACCATCAGCTCGAGTATCTGCGCCTGAATCGTCACGTCGAGGGCGGTCGTCGGCTCGTCCGCTATCAGGACTTTAGGGTTGCACGAAAGTCCCATGGCGATCATGGCCCGCTGGCGCATGCCGCCCGAGAACTGGTGCGGATACTCCTTGACCACCCTCTCGGGGTTGGCTATCCCGACGTCCCTCAAGACCTGGATGGTCTTCTCCTGGGCCTCGCTCTTGGAGAGGTTCTGGTGGATGCGGATGGCCTCGCGGATCTGGTTTCCCACCGTGAAGACGGGGTTGAGGCTCGTCATGGGGTCCTGGAAGATCATGGCGATGTCGTTGCCCCTGATCTCCTGCATGCGCTTGTCGGAGGTCTCTAGCAGGTTCTGGTCCTCGAAGATGATCTCACCTTCCGGGTACTCGGCCGGAGGCTTGGGGTTGAGCTGCATGATGGAGAGGGCCGTCACGCTCTTGCCGCTACCGGACTCCCCCACTATCCCCAGCGTCTCCCCTGCCTCCAGCGAGAACGAGACGCCGTCGACCGCCTTCACGACCCCGTCCTGGGTCCTAAAGTGGGTCTTCAGGTTGTTCACTTCCAGCATCGCCACAGGCTACTCCTCGCTGTCCGAGTGGCGTTTCCTGGAGGAAGAGTACAGTAGTGAAGGCGCTCGGGCCAGACCGAAACTTACCTCCGCCCTTTCAGGTACTCCAGTACCGCGCGGTCGAGGTAGCCGCGCTGCTGCTCACGCTCCTCGAAGTTCTCGGTGCGTATGTAAGCGCTCAGCGCATCGAAGAGGTCGTCGTCCCCTACGGCCGGACCTTCCAGGTATCCGGAGCGCAGCAGGGCGTCGCTGATCACGGCGCGAACGTCGCCGTCCACGGCGATGACGTCGTCGGGGCTGGTTTCGCCGAAGTACAGGGTGTGGAGGTCGCGGATACGGATCAACTCCCCTATCGGTTCAGGGTGGTCGTCCACGCGCAGATCCACGACCCTGTCGTTATCCCCTCCGTACCCTCCTCCCTCCCGCACGACGAGCAGCGCCGCGGACTGCTTTCCCCGCGAGTCGCCGCCCGCCCCCTGCCCGGCGTCTAGCGCCTCGAGCAGGCGCGTGGCGAGATCTCCATCCGTCTCTTCGTAGGCACCTGCCATGGCCTCGACGGTCTCTTTGCCGACGAGGATGTTACCCTGGGCTGCGTAGTGTTCCCCGGTAATGCCTCCTGCCCAGTCGAAACATTCAGAGCCCGTGAAGGTCGAAGCTCGGCCCCGGGCATCTACGACCCCGGCCTGCCTGTGCTCGCGGTCTTCGTCCGCCGAGGTAAGGGCTTCCACCGTCTGCTCCGCGGAATTCCCTTCGGACATCAGGTCCAGACCGCGCGGGCCGTAGTTGTAGTTCGCCATCGCCTGGGTCGCCACGGCCCCCACCCCGGCGCGCGCCCAGGGTACGACCGAGCCCACGGCGAGGAACTTCGACTGCACGGCGACGCCGAGCGCGTCGGTCTCGGGATCAAAAGCCACGATGGAGAATGTAGCTACGATCTGGTCTTTTTTCATGCCGCTCCCGGACCTCCTTCTGAATCGTCGCGCCCATCTTACAGCGGTTTGCGACGGAATTGAGCTACTTGGGCAAGCTATCAGCAGTTGACTATCAGCCATTAGCCAAAATCAATGAGCTGAGAGCTGATAGCTCTCTTCGAAGAGGGTCTATACCTATGCAATCCGCTGTAACCCGGCTTTGGGTGCAGGCAGGCTTCCATTGCCAGGCACGCCCGCATGCCCGACAATATGGGCGCGTACGGATGTCCAACAGAGCAAGGCCGGAGGTGCGCCGTGGGGCGTGTAATCTGTCTCGGTACCGGCGATCCTTTGAACGCGGAGCGGGCCCAGACCAGCCTCGCCGTGCGACATCCCGGCGAAGAGACGGTGCTCTTCGACGCCTCCAGCGGCACCATCCTGCTCGGGCGGCTGCGGGACGCGGACATCCCTATCGAGGAGGTCCGCCACCTCTTCGTGAGCCACAAGCATTTCGACCATGCCGGCGGGCTCGCCCCGCTCCTGATCTCCATGGCCTCCCTTCCCGAAGCGTCTCTTACCATCTACGCCCTTCCCAGCACGTTGAAGGCGCTAAGGAAACTGCTGGCCCTCACCATTCCGGGCGTCGAGGACTGGCTTGGGACCCGTCTCGGCTGGCGGGATCTCGCGCCCGGAAAGCCGATCCTGTTAGGGAATACGGAGATGATGCCTTTCCTGGTGGACCACAGTGTAGAGTGCGTGGGCTACCGCGTCACGCAGAACGGCTCCGTGCTGGTTTTCTCCGCCGACACCAGGCCGTGCCGGGCGGTGGTCGAGCACTCGCGGGGCGCCGACCTCCTCATCCACGAAGCCTACGGTACGAAAGACGAATCCGAGTGGGCGCACACCGTGGGACACTCTTCCGCGTCCGACGCGGGCGAGGTCGCCCGCGCCGCAGGGGTGGCCCGACTCGTCCTCACCCACTTCCGCGAGAACCGATTCGCCGACCCTGGGGAGTTGGCTGCCGAAGCAGGGATGGCCTTCGGACGACCTGTGCGGGCGGCCAGTGATCTGGACTCCTTCGAGTTCTGAGTGGCCGGGTAGGTGCGGCAAACGACCGAGCTGCCCTCAGGCGCCGCAACCTTCCTCTTCACCGACATAGAAGGGTCGACCAGGCTGTGGGAACGGGGCGAGCCGCGCTTTGCGATGCTCGAGACCATCCACGAGTACGCCCGCGAGAGGCTTCGAGAGAGAACCGACGCCGGAAAGACCCACCGCCGGCATGCGGAATACTTTCTAACCCTCCCCGAAGAGAGCGAACCGCGGTTGGGCGGGCCCGAGCAGGTGGCCTGGTTCGAGCGGCTGGAGACCGAGAACGACAACCTGAGGGCGGCCATCTCCTGGGCGATAGGGCACGGGGAGGCGGAGCTCGGGTTGCGGCTGGCGCAGGCGCTACGGCCGTTCTGGTACGCCCGAGGCCGCTACGTCGAAGGAAGGGGATGGGTGGCACGTTTCCTCGGCGACCTGGGAGAGCTGTTCGTCGATGCGGAAGACTACGCCCGGGCGCAGTATCTCTACGAGGAGGTTCTCGTGCTCTCCCGCCAGATGGACGACGCATCCACGCTCGTCGAGTGCCTGACAAACTCAGCCACATCTCTCTGTTCCAGAGAGACCACCAGAAGGCCATGGCGCCAGGTGAGGAAGCCGTGGCGCTGTCGCGGAATCGAGGCGACACCGCCAACCTCGCGCGTGCCCTCAACTGCCTGGGATGGGCCGCTCTCCTAGGAGGAGACCACGAAAGGGCCGCCCATTGGTACGAACAGAGCCTCGCGCTGTACAAAGAACCGGGCGACAAAACAATAGCCGCCGAACGCCTGGAAGGGCTGGCGTGCGCCGCAGGAGCCAGGGGCGAAGCAGGACTGGCGGCCAGGCTCTTCGGCGCCGCCGAGGCGGCGGGCTTCGGGCGCACGCCCGGGCAACGTGCGCTGCGGAAGCCATACCTGGCCGCCGCCCCCTCCCTGACCGACGAGACTACCTGGCAGGCAGCCTACACTGAGGGGCGGTCCAAAGCCGTGGAAAGCACCATTTCCCGCGCGCTCGAAAACACCACTAACTTGGATAAAAGGCCGACCCCAGCATAGGCGAAGTAGGCGGGATGAGGCGCCTGAGCGTGCTTTTCCTAGCCGCGGCAGTATTCGTGGCTTTATGCGTAACGCAAGGTCGAGACGTCGGAGCGATGCAACACGAATCGCGCTCGATACAGCCCGAAAACGCGAAGTCAGGGAGCCGGCGAATTGAACGTGAGCGACGCCGCCAACGCGCTTATGGGGGCGGATCTCTCTTACAATATTATCGACTGGACGGCTCCTACGTGGACTCCGATGTTACCCTGGTGGTAGATGTCGAGTGCGGCGTCGCGGAGATCAACCTGGAGGTGGTCTGAAGCCGCTAAGATTCCCGCCGTGTTCATGAAGCACAGGAAGGAGGACTCGCATGGGAGAGACGCCGGTACACGTTGCCTACCCCGCCGCGGACGACCCGCACCTGCGGATAGCCCTCGGAGCCTGCCGATTTACGGCAAGCCCAGGTGAGGGTGAAGAATGGATCTCTGGAACCTACCACGACCCTACTGATAGGAGACCCTTAAGGATCAGCGAGGAAGAGGCGGGCGCCACGATCACCGAGGCGGAGCCCTCCTTCGAAAGGATCCCGGCCGTCTTCGGGGGCGTGCCCCGCTACGAGCTCGAGTTCGGTAAGGAAAGATCTTTCGCCCTGACGATCGAGACCGGCGCCAGCGACTTCGACCTGGATCTCGGGGGCGTCCCCCTGAGCCGCCTTGTGGTCAGGCAGGGTGCCGGCAAGTTCGAGCTGGACTTTTCACATCCCAACCCCGGACGGATGGAGCTGCTAGATGTCTCCACCGGCGCTGCCGGACTAGAGCTGGAGAACCTGGCCAACGCCAACTTCTCCGAGATGCGCCTCTCCGGCGGAGCGGCCAGCTACGACCTCGACTTCAGCGGCACCCTTTCGCATGACGCAGAGGTGAGCATAGAGACGGGGCTCTCGGCGGTGACGGTGTCCGTGCCGGCCTCCACCGCGGCGAGGGTGGCTGCGGAGGCCACCCTGGGCAGAGTGGACGTGGGGGACGGTTTCGCCAAAAAGGAGGGCGTCTTCCTCACCGAACCCGCACTAAGCGGGGACCGCCATGTTCTGAGAATCCGCGCCGGCGTGCGGCTAGGGTCGTTGCAACTCAGGACCGTGTGAGCTCCCCAACAGCAGGACTGGTTTAACTCCGCAGGCTGTGCGACGTGCGAACCCCTTCGCGGAGGCGAGGGCACGCGCTTCTGCCGCCGATCACTCATTCCAGTGCTCGAGGATCCACCCTGGTTCGCCGCTTGCCGATGGACCCTACGTGAACAATTCAAGGCGGACCCTCGTAGCCGTCGGGCCTACGATGTCCATCGTACAGGCTTTCCGGCAAGTGTCGGCCGAGCAGGAACGCGCGCACGTTGGCTATGTAGCGTTCCGGCTCGTCCTGGTAGGCGTTGTGCCCGGAATCGTTCAGGTAGAGGAGCTTTGCGTCGGGAAGCGCGTTCAGGTACTCCTGGGCCGAAGACCACGAAAGGTAGTCGCAGCGACCCTTGATCACCAGCGTCGGGATGCTGAGTCCTTCTAGATCGGGCAGGAAATCGGCGTGGGGCTTTCTCGCGGTCGATTGGGGGTACTGGTTGGCGAAGAAGCCGAGACCGTGGAGCCTGGGTCCGGGCGGCTGGTTTCGGCAGTGCAGGGCCGGCCTTGTGCGGTTGTAGATGCGGTCCTGGCGGGCATCCAACTCGGCGTCGGAGGCGAAAGCGTGGGCAGCCTCAGGGTTGACCTGCAAGAGGGCGTAGGCGAGCATCGGACGCGGGGGCAAGAGGAGAGCGTAGACCCCCAGCCTCTCTCTGGTCGTCAGGCGGTAGACCATGCTCGCCCCGCCCACAGACGGCGAGGGGTCGCCCGGGAAGGAGAGCACCATCCTCGCCGCATGCTCCGGGTGTGATGAAGCGTAGGCGGCCGCGAGCGTGCCACCGTAGGAGTGGCCGATCAGGACAACCCGTTCGGCCCCTATCTTCTCGCGAACCGCCTCGAGGTCAGCAACGTCGCGGGTGAGGGTGTAGCGCCTGGGGTCTTCGAGCCTGGACGAACGCCCCGTGCCCACCTCGTCGTAGACGTAGACGTCGAAGCTACTCCTGGCAAGCCTGCCGAAGTATTCCGAATCACCCTTCATATCCGGGGTACCGGGGCCGCCGTGCAAGAAGATCACGGGCGTCCCGCGGGCGTCGCCCTCGGCGGGCACGCGGACGTAGGCGATCCTGGAACCCGTGGAAAGCTCCCAGAACCGTTGTCCCTCGACAGAGGCGGGAGGCAGACGCGGGTCGGCCATGGGCATCAGGGCCGTAAGTACGAACGGCCCGACGACCAGGGCGGTGCCCACGAAGAACGAGACCTGGCGCACGCGCCGGCGTCGATCGGGACCCACCATATGCGTCGCGAAAAGTAATCCGAGGAGATAGACAGCACAAAAGCCGGCGAGACCCGCGAGAAGAAATAGGGGCGGCCGGCTGGTAAGCGCCGCCGCACCGAGGAGGGCGCCCAGTCCCGCCGCGACCCCGAGCAGCACCGCCAGCACGAACAGGACGATGCGGCCGGTCGAAGCGGGCTCCTTCATTCTGAACTCTGCGGGCGCATCACCCGTTCGAATTGGCGGAGCTGGAGCCGGGTGGGCGTAGCCTTCAACGCCGCGTCGCGCAGCCGGCACAGCAGCGGGTTCTCGATCTGGCCGATGCGGCCCAGCGCACGGGAGCGGCGTACGATCCAGGCCGTTCGCTCCCCACGCAGGGCCTCGTATCTCCTCAGCGCGGGGGGCACCCTGTCCTTCGCGTTCGTCTGCACAACCCGCCCGAGACACCGGGCAAGCTCGACGGCGTCCTCGATGGCCTGGCAGGCTCCCTGCCCCAGATTGGGGGTTGCGGGATGGGCTGCGTCACCGAGTAGCGTGACGCGTCCCTCGCCCCAGCTTCCGGATAGGGGCGCGCGGTCGTAGAGGTCGTCGCGCCGGATCGCCCACTCTTCAGTTTCGGAGATCAGGTCGGGGACCGGATGGTGCCAGCCGTCGAATAGCCTCGTCAGGGCGGCCTTTGGCCCAGATGGGCTACCTACGGGACCATCTCGCTCGCCTTCAGGGGCGTTCCTGGTGGCGAACCAGTAGACCCTGCCACCGCCGATGTGGGCGCAGCCGAACCTGGCTCCCCTCCCCCACGTCTCGAAACCCGTGCCCCAGGGCAGTAGTTCGCGATCGGGTTCGACGACCGCCCGCCAGGCGGTGTATCCAGCATAGCGTGGCTTCTTCCGTCCAATGAGGCGAGCCCGGACCGTGGAGTTGAGGCCGTCGGCACCGATCAGGAGTTCCCCTCGTTCCTCCGTGCCGTCGGCAAAGATGGCCGTGACGCCTGCGTCATCCTGCTCGAAGCTGGAGCACTCCGCACCAAGGACCACATTCTTCTTGCCTGCCTCTTTCAGCAAGAAGCTCTGCAGATCGGCCCGGTGAACAGCGACACTCGGTGCGCCAGAGCATTTCTCCAGCTCCCGAGCGGGTACCTCGGCGAGCGTCTCCCCACGCCAGGAGTGGATCAGGCCAACAGACGCGGGAGTGCCGAGTTGGCTTACTTCATGGAAGAGGCCGAGCTCGCCCAGCGCCCGAACGGCGTTCGCGGCCAGCAGTAGCCCGGCACCAACCTCCTTGATCTCTCCCGCGCGTTCGAACACGGTCGTCTCTATTCCCGCCCTGCGCAACGCGATGGCCGCCGTAAGGCCGCCTATGCCCGCGCCCACGATCATCGCTCTCATGCCTGCCGCATCCTTCCCGTTCGGTATCCGTGTGCATCAGGCTGCTTACCCGATGCCGAGAAGCAACATCGCCACGGATACGCTGAGCCCACCCAGAACACCGAGCATGCTCGAGGCCCAACCGATACGCCGGTCGGGGAGCACGCGCAGAAACGACCAGCCCGCGGCCATAAATAGAACTCCCCCGAATACGAACCACGGCCCCCAAAGGAACGTATACCAGCGGACCACGGCCCACAGCCCGGGGTTCGGAGGTCCTGATATAAACCCGCCCAGCATCAGCGAACCCGCGCCGACGAAGAGGGCGCCGTGCCAGGCGAGCAGCGTACCCGCACCCCACGCCAGGATGAGCAGCATCCAGCCGGGCAAGATCCTGCCCCACCTCCTGACCATGGCAAGCGTGATCAGGCCGGCGACGACCTTCATGGCGCCCGTGATCCACAGCACCGCCACGAACCAGGGAACCCTGTGATGGGCGAGCCGAACGAGATCGGGTGAGACGATACTATCCAGTCCACCCGTCCCTCCTGCCGCCCAGTAGAAGCTCGGCACGGCGAACAGGAAGGCCCACACAGAGGCCGCGTACGCAACCCACATCGACCGTGATCCGTTGCCGGGCGCTCCTCTCCTTACCCGATCAGAAACCGTGGTTGCCACACCCCTCAGTCCTTTTTGTCGAAGGACGCCTCTTCAGGCTGCCTTGTGTGGGGCGGCCGTCATACGCTGAATGCCGTCGCCGTAGGTGGGTACGGACGGCGTCCATCCCAGCTCCCTTCTGGCTCTGACGTTCGAGACGCGGAGCGTGCTCGTCATCATGACGGCGAGGTAAGGGGCGAGGAGCCGGAGCGCCAGGCGCGGCACCTCTAACGGCCGCGGCGTGCCGAAGGCGTCGGCCAGAGCCCACGTGAAGTCCCTCCAGTCCACCGGCTC
>Ga0126307_10002492_pt1 | contig 12437 bp, 11 predicted proteins | sample Plot28_FD_89955 | JGI IMG/M metagenome (GOLD analysis project Ga0126307, IMG submission 89955) | Serpentine soil microbial communities from UC McLaughlin Reserve, CA, USA - Plot28 | ecosystem: Environmental > Terrestrial > Soil > Grasslands | place: USA: UC McLaughlin Reserve, Lake County...
GCGCGTCCGGCGATCTGGCCCGCCGCAAGCTGCTTCCAGCGCTGTACGACCTGGCCTACGACGGCCTCATGCCGGAGCGCTACGCGATCGTCGGCTCGGGCGGAAGTCGCCTCGAGGACGGGGGCTTCCGCGAGCGCGCCCGGGGAGCAGTCGAGGAGTTCTCCCGACACCGACTGGACGAGGGACGCTGGGAGGCGTTCGCGCAGGGACTCTCCTACGTCTCGGCGCCGCTCGACGACCCGGACGCCTTTGGCCCACTTCGCGAGCGCCTGCTGACAGTCGACGCCGATCTTGGCGCCGAGGGCCGGCGGCTCTTCTATTGCGGCACGCCTCCGTCTGCCCTCCCGGAGATCGTCCACCGGATCGGCGAGGGACACCTCGAGGAGAACGCGCGGATCGTGCTGGAGAAGCCGATCGGGCACGACCCGGCAAGCGCACTCACGCTCGGCCAGACCGTGCACGAGGTCTTCGATGAGCCGCAGGTCTTTCGCATCGACCATTACCTCGGCCGGGAAGCGGTGCAGAACATCCTTGCGTTCCGATTCGCGAACTCGATGGTGGAGCGGGCCTGGTCCCGAGAGACGGTCGACCACGTCCAGATCACGGTCGCCGAGTCCGTCGGCGTCGGGGGGCGCGGCCGCTATTACGAGGAGGCCGGCGCGCTGCGCGACATGGTTCAGAACCACCTGCTCCAGGTGCTCTCGTTCGTGGCGATGGAGCAGCCCAACTCGCTCGCCCCCGAGGCCGTTCGCGACCGGAAGGCGGAGGTGCTCGAAGCGGTGCGCCCATTCTCCGCAGACGAACTGGCCAGAGGTCAGTACGCAGCCGGCGTGGTCGAGGGACAGGAGGTGCCCGGCTACCGGGACGAGGAACGGGTCGCCCCGGCGTCGACCGTCGAGACCTTTGTGGCGGCGCGCGCCTGGATCGACAACGCGCGCTGGAAGGACGTTCCCTTCTTCCTGCGCACGGGCAAACGCCTGCCACGTCGGGCTACGGAGGTCGCGATCATCTTGCGCGAGTCAAGTCGGCTGTTCGACGACGCGGACATAGAACGTCTGCCGCCACCCAATCTGACGCTCCGAATCCAGCCCGACGAGGGCATCTCCCTCGCCTTCAGGTCGAAGGAGCCCGGCCCCGGGATGACGCTCGACGTCGTGCCGATGGATTTCTCCTACGCGGACTCGTTCAGGACCCGGTCCACGGAGCCCTACGAGCGCCTCCTCCATGATGCGATGACGGGCGAGGAAACACTCTTCCTCCGCGAGGACGCGGTCGAGCGGTCATGGGAGATCGTGGCACCCGTACTCGATGCTCCAGGGACCGCGCATCCCTACGCCGCGGGGACCTGGGGCCCAAGCGCAGCGGACGAGCTGATCGCCCCGCGCGCATGGCGCCCGGGCTGAGCCGACCTCTAGCCACTTACCAGCCTAGAGGTGCGATTCAAGCCGCTGCTGAGCGCCAAATCATTCGAACTGAAGACACCACGATCGCACTCGTGGTCGTTTCTGGCGTATCAGACGCACCAAAAGGTGCCGATTTGCGGAGAGTTATGGCGAGGGCCAGAATCGAACTGGCGACACCACGATTTTCAGTCGTGTGCTCTACCAACTGAGCTACCTCGCCGGGAGGCGCAAAGGCTAGCGGCCGCGCCGCGCGCTACGGCTGGGGCCTGCCGCCTCGAGCGCGGTCTCGACGGCCTCCTCGGGCGTCTCCGCTTCGACGATGCCGACGTCGGTTCCCATCCTGTGGCGAAGCGGCCAGCTCCGCAACGCGATCACCGGGCGCTGCAACCGGCGGGCGAAGGCGATCTCCGACAGCGTTCCCCACTCGCCGCCGATCGCGACCACCGAGTCACCCGAGGCCACGACGGCGAGGTTGCGGGCGTGACCGATCCCGGTTGCGATCACATGCGTGACGTGGGGATTGGCGTCCTCGGGATCGGTGGTCGGCAGAACGCCGAGCACCATCCCGCCGGCCTCCGAGGCCCCGCGTGAGGCGGCCTCCATGACGCCGGTTCGCCCGCCGCAGACGAGGACCGCCCCGGCTTCGGCGATCCCCCGGCCCACCACCTCGGCCTGCTCGAGAAGCTCACGATCCGCCTCGGCCCCTCCGATTACGGAGATCTGCCGCTGCCGGCTCACGACGCCTTGGCCTTGCCCTCCGCGAGCATCCGTCCCATCAACTCGAGCGCTCCTCCCTTGTGAAGGTGCTCGTTCAGGTTGCCGCACTTCGGGCTCTGTACGCAGGAGGGGCAGCCGTCGTCGCAGGGGCACTCCCGGATCAGCCGATCGGCGTCCGCGACGAGCCGCTCGAACTCCTCGTAGCCGCGCCGGGTGATCCCGACCCCGCCGGGGTGGCCGTCGTAGATGAAGATCGTCGGCTGCCCGGTCTGGAAGTGGATGTTGGTGGAGAGACCGCCGATGTCCCAGCGGTCGCACATCGCGATCAGCGGCAGGACCGCGATCTGCCCGTGCTCGGACGCATGCAGGGCGCCGAGCAGAACCTCGCTGGGCAGGGCAGCCGCCATCCGTTGCCCGATCACGTACCAGAGCGCCTGGGTGACGAAGTTCTGCTCGGGGAGATCGAGCGAGACGATGTCGATCACCTTGTTGTCGCCGAGCCGTTTGCGCTGGTAGGCGATCACCTGCTCGGAGACCGAGACGATGCCGAAGTTGAGCTCGACGTCGAGGGCCGATCGCTGCGTCTCGATCCCCTCGATGTAGACCTCGGTCTCCTTCTTCACCTGCGTGTAGTAGTCGCCGTCGAACGGCCTGACGATCGCGCGGCGGCCACCCACGTCGAGCTCCGTGACCTCATAGGAGCGGCCGAGGTGGAGGTAGATCGCCCCGGGATGGACGGTGGAGAAGGCCCGCTCGGCCTCGACGTTGCCGAGCATCTCACCCGAGGTGGCGTCGACCACGGCGACGCTGTCAGCCGAGGAGGAGCGGAGCGCGATCCGGCTGGCGACGAAGTCGCCGGAGCGGGTCAGGTAGCGCTCCGCGCGGCCCCGGCGCAGCTCCCCGGCGGTGACCATCCGCTCGGCGCGCTCCCGCCAGCCCTCGCCGAGGATCTCGTCGTCGTCCGGGCCGAGCGGCGCCTCGTAGGCGGCGGCGAGCAGATGCTGCATCTGGATCTGCTGGGAGCGGTGGTCCAGGATCGCCGCCTCCACTGGGCGCTCCAGGAACTCATCCGGGTGGCGGCAGAAGAACTGGTCGAGCGCGTCCTCTCCGGCGACGTAGACGGCGAGGCCGCGTCGGCGCCGCCCCGCCCGTCCCCACATCTGGCGCAGGCTGGCGACGGTGCCGGGGAAGTTGACGCAGATCGCGGCGTCGAGCTCGCCCACGTCGATGCCGAGCTCGAGGGCGTCGGTGGCGGCCACGGCGAGCAGGTCGCCGGAGGCAAGCTGCGATTCGATCTCGCGCCGCTGCTGGGGCGTATAGCCGGCGCGGTAGGGCGCAATCCGCTCGGCAAGCCCGCCCTGGCCGCGGCGGGCGAGCTCGTCCGAGGCGAAGCGGTTGATCAGCTCGATGCCGCGCCGGCTCCGCATGAAGCAGATCGTCCGCACGCCGCGAGAGACGAGTTCGACCAATAGATCGGCGGCCTCCGAGACCGGCGAGCGGCGGGTCATGGTCCGCTGCTCGATCACCGGCGGGTTCCACATCGCGATCTCCCGTCCGGCCCGGGGCGCGCCGTCGTCGTCGAGCAGCTCGAAGGGGAGGCCGGTGAGGCGCTCGGCGAGTTCCCTCGGGTTGGCGATCGTCGCCGAGGCCAACAAAAAACGGGGTTCAGTCCCATACAAGCGCGCGACTCGCCGCAGCCGTCGCAGCACGTTCGCCACGTGGGAGCCGAAGACGCCGCGATAGGTGTGCGCTTCGTCGACCACCACCCAGCCGAGGTTGGCGAGGAAGTCGCCCCAGCGCTTGTGGTGGGGGAGGACCCCGACGTTGAGCATGTCGGGATTGGTGAGCACGAGGTTGGCGCGACGCCGGATCGAGGGGCGATCCTCGCGCGGGGTGTCGCCGTCGTAGATCGCTTCGCGCAGCCCGGGCGGACGCAGTTCGCCGAGCTTGCGAGCCTGGTCCTGGGCAAGCGCCTTGGTCGGGTAGAGGTAGATTGCCCGGCGCTTCGGCTCCCCCGCGATGCCGTCCAGCACCGGCAAGTTGAAGGAGAGCGACTTCCCCGAGGCGGTGCCGCTGGTAAGGATCAGGTTGGAGGCCCTGGCGGTTTCGTACGCCGCGGCCTGGTGCGAGTAAAGGGACTCGATCCCGGCCGCCAGCAGCGCCTCGCGGAGGGCCGGATGCAGCGATTCCGGCAGGCCCGTGAGCTTCGCCATCGTCGCCGCCTCGGCCGACTCGGCGACCAGCCGCCCGTCCTCGCGGGCCGGGCCGAGTGCGGGCTCCCAGGCACCGCCCGCCACCGCCGCCCGGCTAGCCAACTTCCACGCCCTTCGGTGCCTCGATTGCTGCCGCGATTTTCATCGCCTGCAGGGCGCTCGCGTCGTGCAACCGCAGCACATCGGCGCCGGCGGTGACGGCGAGCGCCACGGCGGCAGCGGTGGCCCACTCGCGCTCGCTAGCGGGCACCCGGTCCTCCCACGATCCGGCGAGCACCGCTCCGAGGAAGTCCTTGCGCGAGAGCGAGACGTACAGCGGCCGACCGAGCTCCTTGAGCTCGCCTAGCCGCCGAAGGACCTCCAGGTCGTCGGCGACCGAGAGGTCGAAGTCGAGGCCGGGGTCGAGCGCGATCTGCTCCTCCTCCACCCCGATCTTCGCCGCGGACTCGAGGCGCACGCTGAACCACGCCTTGAGGTGGTCGACGGGGTCGTCATACCGACGAGGCTCGCGATCCTCGCGCGGGGCCCCTTCGATGTGCATCAGCACCAGCCCGCATCCAGTCTCAGCCGCGAGGTCGAACATCTCCTCGGGGCCGCCCCCGATGTCGTTGATCGCGACCGCGCCGGCGGCGAGCGCCGCCCGCGCGACCTCGCCCGAGAAGGTGTCGGCCGAGAGCGGGACGTCCGTGCGCGCAGTGAGGCCATCGAGCGCGGGGATCAGCTTGCCGGCCTCTTCGCGGGCGGGCAGGGGCGGGCCGCTCCGCGCCGCCACGGCGCCGACGTCGAGCATCTCGAACCCGGCCTCGGCAAGCCGCACACCGTCCTCGACCGCGCGCTCGGGCGTTTCGCTCCGGGCGCCCTCGAACATCGAGTCGGCGGTGACGTTGACGATCCCGACGCCGAGCGGACGCTCCAGCTCGAGGGTGCGATCAGCGAGGCGCCACGCTGGGCTCATGCGACCAACGGTAACCCCCGGCCAGGGCGACGGCGCCCGCCGCACAACTCAGCGCGAGGAAGAGCCAGCCGAGTACGTCGCCGATCTCCGTGTACGGCGTGCTCCCCTCGCCCAGGCTCACCGAAGCCACGAGCACGGTTCGCTCGAGGTCGCCGCCCGCGGCAGCGATGCGGTCGCCCTCCGGACCGTAGATCGCGGAGCCGTAGCGCCAGTCGGCCCTGACCAGCGGGGTGCCGGTCGCCGCGGAGTTCACCGCAGCGAACGCCCGCTGGGGACCCGCGAGCTGCTCCCAGTCGTGCGTGGCGGAGACGAGCAGATCGGCCCTGTCGCCAGTGAGGGCCCTGGCGACGCGCGGGCCCTGGTTGTCGACGCCCAGCATCGACCCCATGCGGACGCCGGCTACCGACACGGGTTCGGGCGCGGCGCGGTTGTCGCCGTTCTCGCCCAGGAACCACATCGGCCGCTGCTTCGCCTGCGTCGCCGTGAAGGTTCCATCGGGCAGCAGGACGGTGGTCTGGCCCTGACGTCGCTCGCGGAGGAAGTAGGGAATGACGATCGCCGCTCCGTTTTCGCTCGCCAGCCGGCGAAGCTCCGCTCCCACCCTCCCGGCGGACGGGTCGACCCAGACCGCCGCCTCGGGCCAGACGACGATCTCGGCGCCGGCGGCGGTCGCCTCGCGGGTCATGGGCGAGAGGTCGCGGATGAGATCGAGTGCCGCGGCGCCGTAGCTGCCCGGTTCGAAGTGCCGCGTCTGCCATCGGTCCTCCTCTGCGGTGTCGTAGCCCGGTTGGACCGCGGCGACCACCGCCGAACGACCGCCGCCTCGATCGACGGAGAGCCCGGCCGCGACTCCCACCGCAATGAGCGCGGCGGTGCCGAGCGCTACCGCGACGGCCCCGCGGGCGTGTCCCCCGCTGGCCGACCCTGGACTGGTCCGCGTCGACAGCGCGAGCGCAAGCTGCGCGAGCGCATAGCCGCTCGCCGCGATCGCGAAGCTCACCAGCCAGGGACCGGCGAGGACCGAGAGCGAGATCGCCCCCGTCTCGTGCTGTGAGAGGAACAGCGGGCCCCAGTACCCGCCGGGGTCGAGGCTGACCCGGACGAAGTCGAGGGCGGCGAAGGCGGCCGCCGGTGTCGCCACCGCCGCCACCGGCCGCAGCCCCGGTGCGAGCCGATCGAGTCCCCAGGGCTCGCCGAAGCGGACGGCGTAGAGCAGCACTGTGAACGCCGGGACGGCGAGCGACGCGACTAGCAGAACCGGCGAGTCGCCGATCATCACCGGCGGGGGGTCGCCCCACTGCCCGTCGGCGATCCCGAACGGAAGCGCGCGGATGAGGAGCGCCTCCAGGTAGACGCCGTAGGCGACCGGCACCGCCAGCCGCCCCGCGCGGGTCCCGCGCCAGGCCAGAGCTGCCGCCGCGGCGGGGACGAGGGCGATCCAGGCGAGCCAGCCGGTCAGGCCGGCCGGTGCCGCCGCCGCCAGCAGGAGGCCACTCGTGAATCCGGCACCGATCGCGATCTTGATCCGGCGGTGACCTTGCATCGGCTCGGCTACCGTAGCGCCGCCCATGCCCGCCATGCGCTGCGTCTACACCGACCTCGACGGCACGCTGCTCGGCCGCAACGGTTCCCTGTTCAGAGACTCCGAGGGGGAGTTCTCGATGCTGCAGGCGCGGGCGCTCGAGGCCTGCCACCGCGCCGGAGCCGAGGTGGTGATCAAGTCCGGCCGCAGGGAGTCGTCGGTGCTGGAGGACGCCAAGCTGATCGGCTCGACCTCCTACATCTGCGAGGTCGGCTGCCTGGTGGTGATGGACGGGGAGCGGACGGCGCTGGTCGGCGACCGCGAGCCCGACCCAGGGAAGTCGCTGGCCGAGACGATGGTCGACCGGGGCATCCCGGACGAGCTCTTCGAGCACTTCGCGGGGCGCCTGGAATGGCATAGCCCGTGGCACCGCCAGCGCGAGTTCTCTCTGCTGTTCCGCGGCAAGGTCGACGTCGACGAGGGGAACCGGCTGCTCGCCGAGCGCGGCCACAATGGCCTGCGCCTGATCGACAACGGCGCGATCTTCGCCCCGATGGAGGGGATCGACGGGCCGGCGCACGCCTACCACCTGCTCCCCGAGGGGACGAGCAAGGCAAAGGCGGTCGCCTTCCATATGCGGGCGCGCGGCTACGCGCCTGAGGAGTGCATCGCGATCGGCGACTCCGTCGAGGACCTTGCCGTCGCGGACGTGGTTGGCCGCTTCTTCGTGCCGGCCAACGGCCCCGAGCGGGACCCGGCCCTTCGTGAGGCGATCGGCGGCCGCCACAACGTGACCGTCACGGAGGGGCGCATGGGCGAGGGCGTCTACGAGGCCGTGATATCCATCCTGGCGGGAGCCTGATGAAGAACCTTCACGTCACCCGCACGATTCCCGCCCCCGCCGAGGCGGTGTTCGACCTCCTCGCGGACCATGCCAACTACGACCGCTTTCGACCGATCCACGCGTCGGAGCTGGTCCGCGAGGGCCAGCCGCCGCCGAACGGCGTGGGCGCGCTCCGGCGCATCAAGGTGAGGCCGCTTGTCTTCGACGAGGAAATCACCGCGTATGAGCGGCCGTCGCGGCTCGACTATCTGATCGTCAAGCTCAACGTCCCGTTCGAGCACCACGGCGGCACGATCCGGCTCAGCGCCGACGGCGACGCGACCCACGTCGACTGGCAGTCGAACTTCACGGTGCCGGTGCCGATCGTCGGCCCGGCGATTGAGGTCCCGTGGTTGATCACCCTGCGGCGCGGCTTCAGCCGCGTGCTCGAGGACGTCGAGCGGATGCTGGCCTCGTAAAATGGGTCGTCGCTGGCGCGGCGTCCTCGCATCATCGCGTCCTAGCCGCCGCCGTTGGCCGAGAAGCCGGTCTTCCGCAGCTCGAGCTCGCGCTGCTCGATCACCCGGTCGATCAGGCCGTACTCCGCCGCCTCGCTCGCCTTGAAGAAGCGGTCTCGCTCCATGTCGGTGTGGACCTGCCTCTTGGACTTGCCGGTGTGCTTGGCGTAGATCGTGTCTAGGCGGTCCCTGAGGTCGAGCGTCTCCTTGGCGTGGATCTCGATGTCGGAGGCGACGCCCTCGTAGCCGCCGCTGGGCTGGTGGATCAGGATGCGTGAGTTGGGGAGCGCCATCCGCTTCCCCTTCGCGCCGCCGGCGAGGAGAAGAGCGCCCATCGACATCGCGATGCCGTAACAGATCGTGCGCACGTCGGGCTTGACGAACTGCATCGCGTCGTAGATCGCCAGGCCCGAGTAGACCACCCCGCCGGGCGAGTTGATGTAGAGCGAGATGTCCTTGTCGGGGTCCTCCGACTCGAGGTGGATGATCTGGGCCACGATCAGGTTCGCCACCTGGTCGTCGACCGGCTGGCCGAGGAAGATGACCCGCTCGCCGAGCAGCCGGGAGTAGATGTCGAAGGAGCGCTCGCCCCGCGCGCTCTGCTCGACGACCATTGGAACCAGCGGCATCGCGACCTCCTCGGGTTGGATGATTCCGCAACCGTCCGGTTGCATGATGTACGCTAGCATACGCAACCATGAAGTTGCGAAGCGAGGCATCAGCGAAGCAGACCGACGAGAAGGCACCGTGGGTCGAGCGCGAGACGCTCATCGAGGCCAGCCCCGGCGAGGTCTGGGAGGCGCTCACCGACGAGGACCGTCTCGAGGAATGGCTCGCGCCGGAGGTCGAGCTCGATCCCACGGAGGGGGGCGAGATCTCCGTCCGAGACGGCGACGACGAGCGTCACGGCACCGTAGAGACGGTTGAGGAGCAGGAGCGCTTCGCCTTCACCTGGTCCCGCCCAGGCGAGGGCGAGAGCTTCGTCGAGTTCACGATCGAGGCCCTGCCCGGCGGCAGCCGGGTGACGGTCGTCGAGACGCCGATCGGGCCGAGTGCGATGGCGATCGGCGCCTGGGGCTCGCTGCTCCCGCGCCTTCAGCGCTCGGTGTGCTTCACGCTCGTCGCGTGAGGTCCCCGGCGCACCGACAGGTCGACTCCGTCTTCGGCGCGTTGGCCGACCCGACGCGCAGGCGGGTGGTCGAGACGCTCGCTCAAGGCGGCACCGTCACCGCGAGCGGCCTCGCCGACCAGCTGCCGATCACGCGGCAGGCGGTCGCCAAGCACCTCTCAGCCCTGCGCGGCGCCGACCTCGTGACCTCGACGCGCGTCGGCCGGGAGACGCACTACAAGCTCCGCCCCCAGCCGCTAGACGAGGCCGCGAAGTGGATGCAAACCGTGAGTGCCGAGTGGGATCGCCGCCTCGAGGCGCTCCGCGGGTCGTCGAGAAGCGAGCAAGCCGCTCTCGGTAGCATCGCGCTGATGGCGAAGGCCACCGTCGCGGAGGAGGAGTACCTGCAGATCATGTTCTGGCTCGAGGAGGCCGGGCTGCCGATCAACGGGGCGAACATCGCGCGCGCCATGCAGCTCTCGCCGCCGACGGTCCACGAGATGATCGGCCGCCTCGAGGGCGACGGCTACGTTGCGCGCGCTGACGACAAATCGCTGACCTTCACCGAGAAGGGACGCGAGGAGGCGGAGGCGATCTCGCGCCGCCACCGGCTGATCGAGCGCTTCCTCACGGACGTCCTCGGGATCCCCTGGGACGAGGTCCACGAGGAGGCCGAGCGCCTCGAGCACGCGATGTCACCGGTGCTCGAGGAACGCATGCTCGCCGCAATCGGCGACGCCAAGACCTGCCCCCACGGCCACCCGATCGTCGAGGGGGCCAGGGAGGAGGGCGTGCTGCTGGCGGACGTCCGGCCTGGGGCAGAGGTACGGGTGTTGCGTTTCGAGAACGAGGCCGAGGAGATCCTCCATTACCTCAAGGGGACGGGCATCCACCCAGGCCTCGAGGGCAAGATCGAGGGCTCCGACGACGTGGAGGTCGTGGTCGGCTCCGGTGAGGGCCGGCACGCGGTCTCGAAGAGCGTGGCCGAGACGGTGTCCGTCAGGGCCGATCCCGCCCCGCCGGCCCGGCCGCCGCTGCCGGATCAGCTGGTGATCAGCTCGGATCGGTACGGGCGCTAGCTGCGCTGAGGCTGTTTACCAATCTTTAGCGCCGACATCAGGAACTCGGCGCAGACTTGTTCCCATCGGTTCTTCCCGATATAGTCGAGTAAGTCGCTCAACAAACGGGGGAAGGCAATGGAAGCAAGCACCACCAACACGAACATCCTGATCGCCGACCGGAACATCGCCGAGCGCCGCCTGGTGGCGATCGCCAGGGCGATCGAGGCACACAAGAACGAGCAGAGGCGGAAGCCCTATCCGAGCCGCGCGGAGGATCTGAACCTCTACCGCCGCGCCCGCGAGATCCTGGGCGCTGACCGCCTATAGCCGTCGCCTGGCGTCGTCCTCGGTCGGCGGGCTCGGCTCTAGGCGGTCACACCGGCGCGCAGTCGCTCGAGCGCCCGCGCGAGGCGCTGGACGCCCTCGGCGACGTCACCCGCCGGCACGGGGGCGAAGGAGAGGCGCAGACTCGAGGTTCCGCCCTCGATCATGAAGTCGGGGCCGGCGACGAAGGTGACGCCCTCCTCCTTTGCCTCCGCCAGGAGCGCGGTGGTGTCGACGTCCTCGTCGAGGTCGAGCCAGAGAAAGTAGCCGCCCTCCGGCACGACGAACTCCGCCTCAGGGATGTGCTCGCGGAGCGCGTCGACCAGGGCGTCGCGCCGCCCCCGGAGCGCAGCGTTCACCACCTTCAGGTTTTCGTCGAGGCCGCCCGACCGGCAGAGCTCGAAGACGATCGACTCGGCCAGCATGTTCGGCGAGATGTAGGTCTCGTTCGCCCGCTTGGCGAGCGTCGCGATCTGCTCCGCGGGCCCGACCAGATAACCGACCCGAACGCCGGGGCTCACCGACTTGGAGAACGACGAGGCGTGGATCACCCGCTCCGCGGTGTCCATCTCGAACATCGTCTTGCCCCTGGCCTTCTCGAAGCAGATCAGCCGGTAGGGGTCGTCCTCGAACAGGGTGAAGCCGTTATCGGCCGCCAGCCTGACGAGCTCGCCACGCTTCTCGAGCGAGAGCGTGCACCCAGCCGGGTTGTGGAAGTTCGGGATGACGTGGGCGAGCTTCACCTCACCGTCGGCGGCCGCCGATTCGACCGCGGCGGGGTCGACGCCGTCGGCCTCGAGCGGCGCTCCGACGACGTCCGCACCGGCCTGCCCAAGGAGGAGCAGGGTGCGGTCGTACGTGGGCTGCTCGACGATCACGCGATCCCCGTCGGAGACGAGGTGCCGGAAGAGCAGGGCGGCCGCCTCCATGGAGCCGTTGGTGACCATCACCTGTTCGGGGTCGACGTCGTGGAGCTCGGCGATCCACTCGCAGAGGCCGAGATGACCGCGACCGGTGCCGTAGCTGAGGGCCTTCTCCCAGTCGGATTCGAGTGCTCGCGCCGCGGCCTCGCGTACGGCCTCGTGGGGAAGGATGTCGGCGCTCGGGGCGCCGCGGGCGAAGCTGATGGTCCGGTCGGGCATGGGCGCGCCGAGTATACGAGCGGTGCCATACTCCAACGCCGGGGGATGGAGGCCGCCGATCCGTTCGGAATACTGTCGTCCGATGCCGGCCTCGCTCGAGCTCGTCAAGATCGCGCTCCAGGCCTACGCCTATGGTGACTGCGAGATTGCCCTCGCGCTCGCCGGCCCTCACATCCGCTGGGACGAGCGGGCCTCCCGCCCCGAGGGCGATCTGGTCTGGGGTCGCGACAAGGTTGGAAGGGCGATGCGCCGCTACCTCGACGGATGGGAGCAGTACAGCTTCGAGCTTGAGGACGTCGCCGAGGTGGGTCCCGGCAAGGTGGTCGGCATTTGCCGGGAGCACGGTAAGCCCAAGGAGGGCCCGGCAGTCGACCGCCGCTTCGGCGGGCTCTGGCTGGTGGAGCAGGGGAAGCTCGTCTCCTGGGCCACTTATCTGACCCCTCGTGACGCCGTTAGAGCGGCGAAGGAACTGCTCGGAGCGAATGTCGAGCAGGTGAAGCTGAAGCCGGCCCCTCAGCCGGAGTCAGAGTCACCGCCGGAGTCAGAGTCACCGCCGGAGGCACAGTCGCAACCGGAGGCAGCGTCGCCGCCGGAGGCGTCGCCGCCAGAGGCAGAGTCACAACTGGAGCCGGTTGAGGACACGGGGCCCGA
>Ga0126307_10002493_pt1 | contig 12436 bp, 10 predicted proteins | sample Plot28_FD_89955 | JGI IMG/M metagenome (GOLD analysis project Ga0126307, IMG submission 89955) | Serpentine soil microbial communities from UC McLaughlin Reserve, CA, USA - Plot28 | ecosystem: Environmental > Terrestrial > Soil > Grasslands | place: USA: UC McLaughlin Reserve, Lake County...
GGAGCACCTCGGCAAAGACGCGCTCTATGCCGAGCTCGCGTGCGACGGCCTCGGCGGTCCTCTTGTTGTCACCCGTGATCATGACCGCCTCGATGCCCATCTGCTTTAGACGCACCAGCGTATCCCGCGCGCTCGGCTTGATGGCGTCGGCCACGGACACTATCCCCGCGGGCTCCGCGTCCACTGCGGTGAACATCGGCGTCTTGCCCGCACCGGCGAGCACGGCGGCCCCCTCTTCCAGCCCAGAGGCGTCTATCCCGCTCTCGTCCATCAGCTTGCGGTTGCCAACGAGCACGGCACTTCCGTCCACCTCGGCCGTGATGCCGTGGCCGGCTATAGCCTCGAACCGTGCGGCGTCGCCGACCTCGATTCCGCGCTCACGGGCGCCGGCGACGATGGCCTCGGCCAGGGGGTGCTCGGAGTGCTTCTCGGCCGGGGCGACGAGCCGCAGGAGGTCGTCTTCGCTCCTACCCTCCAGGGCGAAGACGTCGGTGAGCGAAGGCTCGCCCTCGGTGAGTGTACCGGTCTTGTCCAGGACGATGGCGTTTATGCGCGAGACGTTCTCGAGGGTGGCGGCGTCTTTGATCAGGATGTTGTGCCTCGCTCCGATGCCAGTACCGACGGCCACAGCAGTTGGGGTCGCTAGGCCCAGGGCGTCGGGGCAGGCTATGACTACCGCCGAGATCGCGAACGTCATGGCCGTGATAGCGGCAGCACCCCCCAGGAAGTACCACGCAAGGAAGGTTACTATGCCCGAGCCCACTGCCAGGATCACCAGGTACTCCGCGGCGCGGTCGGCCAACCTCTGGCCTGGCGCCTTGGAGTTCTGGGCCTGCTGTACGAGGTCCACGATCTGGGCGAGCGTGGTGTCCGCGCCGACGGCCGTGGCTCTAAAGCGGACGCTGCCGCTGCGGTTGATCGAGCCTGCGATCACCGCGTCCCCAGGACGTTTCGTGACCGGCACGCTCTCGCCCGTTACGAGTGCCTCGTCTATGCTGGTCTCGCCCTCTGTGACCTCGCCGTCCACGGGTACCTTGTCGCCCGGTCTCAGGAGCACGGTGTCATCGAGTCTAACCTCGCTACTCGGGATGGTCAGTTCTTCGCCGTCCCGGATCACGGTCGCCTGCGGCGGCACCAGGTCGAAGAGTGCCCTCAGGGCGTCGTTGGTGCCACGCCTAGAGCGCATCTCCATCCAGTGCCCAAAGAGGACGAAAGTGACGAGCATGGCGGCGGCTTCGTAGAAGGTCTCGCCGCCCAGGAAAGTGATCAGAACACTGAACAGGTAAGCTGCGAGCACGCCGGTGGCGATGAGCACGCTCATGTTGAGCGTGCGGCGCCGCAGAGAATGGTAGGAGCCGGAGATAAAGATCCAACCCGAATAGAACACTACTGGTGTAGAGAGCAGCAGCATGATCAGGTTCTCGCCGAGCCCGAACGTGGGCAGACGCACGCCAAGCAGGTTCATGCCCAGCGGCGAGTAGAGCACCGTCGGGATGGTGAGCAGCAGCGCGACGAAGAACTTGTTGCGCATGTCCCGCTCCATCGCCGCCGCCATACCGGGGTCGGACATGTCGTGACCCATGTGGTCGCCGTGGTCAGCCGGGGTGGCGGGAGCTTCGTACTGCATCCGGTCGTGCTTTGTGCCCATCGAGATGGGCTGCTCGTCCACGCCGTGCCCGACGTGCTGCATCCGCCGCTCCGGAGGAGCCATGGCTTCGCGACGCTTCTCTTCTGGCCCGACCGGCGCACAGTCGCAGCCCGTCTGCACGATCAACTCCTCGATGCCTTCTGAGCCGATCCTGGTGGGGTTGTAGCCGACGTGGACGACGTCGTTCTTCCAGTCTAGCCGGACTTCGGTGACGTCCGGCTGCTCTCGTAGGGCTCGCTCGATAGCCCCGGCACAGCCCAGGCAGTGCACGCCCCTGAGCTGGAACGCGCCGTGGCGCACGGAAGGATGTTGGGTATCGGTCTTCACCATCGCTTCTGGATCAATGCCGGTCATCGCGACCACTCCTCCTCTCGATCGCTTCGATCATACGGTCGTACTCCTCGTGCGAGATCTCACCGGCCGCGTAGCTCTGTAGCTCATCGCCCGGAGGAAATACTCCAGGGTAGCCCCGAACTGTTCGCGGCAGGACTCGGAGCAGAAATAGTGGCGTTCGCCTCGGTACGAGTACTCCAACGCCACGAGCGGGTCGACCCGCATACCGCAGACCGGGTCCCGCTCCTCCCCGGCGAGCCCTACTTGGGCCACCGGCTCGTACGGCTGCCGCGTGCTGAGCAGGGACCCATAGAGTCGCAGTTCATCGGCGATGAGCCGGGTCAGCAGGAACCTTTCGCGCACGAGCTCGCGGCCCTTCGCACCAAACTCTCTTGCCTCCTCCGGGTGCTGCAGCACCCACAGCGTCTTCTCGGCGCACTCCTCCACCGAATCCACCAAGAAGCCACCGACCCCGCCCCGGACCTGGAGCGGGATACTGCCAGCACGCCCCGCCACGATCGGGGTCCCCTTCCAGAGCGTCTCGGAGACGACAAGCCCAAAGCCTCCCCTTATCGATTTCTGGATCACCACGTCCGAGAGGCGCTGAGAAGCGTTGACCTCGATGTTTCCTACGCCGGTCAGGTTGGTGAAGAGGTGGATCTGCGGGTCTTTCTTCGCCGACTCTTGGATCTGGCGATAGATCTCCCACCCTTCTGGGTCGTCGAGCGCCATCGAGCCCGCCAACGCCAGTTGTAGTCCGGGAACTTCGGGTCTGATGAGCCGGTAGGTGGTTATGACGCCTAAAGGACCCTTCCACGGGTCGAAGCGGCTTACCTGGGTCACGAGCGGCTTTTCCACCTCGACACCGATCCACCTCAGCGAACGGCTCACGACGCGAGCGTCGAGCTCGAAGTTCTTCGGGCTCTCCGGGTCGATCGCCGGCGGGATGATCTCTACGCGCTCGACAGGAACGTCGGGCGGGGCGAAGCTGCCGAGCGTGAAGACTGTTGCGTCGTAGCCTTCGAGGTAGGGCCTCAGGAATTCCCAGACCTGGGAGTTGGGCTCGGAGGTGTTGATGTGGCAGCGCCAGACCCACCGCGCCGCTCCTTTGCCGTGCAGCTTAAGCAGCGCGAGCGGCTGCGGGTCGTGGACTACGATGAGGTCGTACTCCTCCTCGAGCAACTGCGCGTTACGGGCGGAGTGGGTGAGGTAGGTCTCCCGTTCGGCGGGTGTAAGTTCGGGTGCGGCTCCCTGGAGGCCGTTGTGGATCGCCTTGGTGACCGAGAAGAAAGTCTGATCGCCTGTGATCAGCTTCCAGTCGGCCAGGATACCCAGGTCTCTTAAGAGGGGTATCTCGGAGCGCAGGATCTCGGCGACCCCGCCGTAGGGGGTGACGTTGACGTGGAGGATCCGCGCACCCTCCAGGGGAGCGGCGAGTTCGCGCAGTTGGACCACGGCCTCGGTCCCCGCGCTCCGCTCGTAAAGGCTTAGGTCTTGCGTGCCGACGTCGACGGTTTCTAGCATGCATCACCTCCGGTATCTGGCGGCCGGCTCCCGCACGGTGGGCCCGTTCTCACGACCGAGCCTCCCGTGCCCGTCGCAGGCGCAGCAGGACGAACGCTGGCACGGAACCCGGCCAGCGAACTACGTCCACTTCTCCCTCGCCGAACAGGCTCGCGGCCGCCAGCTGGGCGAGCCGGTTTCCGCCCCCTGCCGGCAGCCACAGCCAGTGAGCGAGATCGTATATGCGTGCCTCCCCGCCGGGCTTGAGGACCCTGTGGATCTCGGCCAGCCCACGGGCCGGGTCAGACCAGTGGTGCAGGGAGAGCGTGCTCACCACCCCGTCGAACTCCTGATCGGCGAGCGGCAGAGCACCGACGTCGCCGACCTCAAACCGCACCCTCTCTGAGAGACCGGCTCCAGCCGCGCGCCGGGCCGCACGCTCGACCATCGCGTCCGAGATATCGACGCCGGTCAGCGTCGTGGCGGGAGCCTCTCGCGTCAGCCGCACGGCGAGCCGACCCGGACCACTCCCGACCTCTAGCACCTTCCCGCTTGGGTTGGCAGCGGTTATCTCGCTGGCGACGCGGGCGTAGAAGCCTTCCAATGCCGAGGCGACCAACGCGTCATAAACCCCGTCACTGGGCAGGTCGAAGGCGTGGATGTTGGCGTAGGTTTGCTTGAGGATGGCGCGCATCCGGTCGCGGTAGAGTGCGACGGCGCTCAACACCGCGATCAGAACGAGCCAGGATCGTCTAGACATTCGTAGTCCTCCGCTCGCCCCGTCCTTCGAGCCAGAAGAGCGCCAAAGCAGCACCCCACACGGCAGCAAAAGCCAACAAGAGCCACTTGTAATCGGAATCGATGATGAAGTTAACGGCGACCATCCAGCCGATCGACGTTAATCCCGCAAGTGCCACGATGCTGAAAACACCCTTGGCACGGCTTCGGAATGATGTGAGTGCTACGTAGAAGGTCAGCAGTCCGGCGGCGAGTATGTATCCACCCATTACCCAGAAAACCTTCTCGAGCCAATCCAGGAGGCCCGGAATGGTGGCCCGAAGCTCCGAAATCTCCGTGCCCATGTAGCGAGCGTCCTCCGGTAGCAAAGCTGGACGCAGTAGGGCGAAGTACAGGCCCATCCCGATCAAGATTATGCCCCAGAGCGCCAAAATCCTTGAGGAGTAAGGACGCGGGTTCATGGCTTCCTCCGAAGCATTTCGCGTCCGGTCAAGTCGGACTTGATGAGGGGAGCCTTACCCACGGCGGCGCGGGGGATGGTCTGCACCCGCCGTACCTTGACCGACGGCATGAGTGCTCCCTGGGCCTTGAGCTCTCGCCGAAGCGAGTCGATCAGGGTGGCATCCGCAAAGCCTTCTCGCACGCCGCTCAGCAGCACGGTCAGCTCTTCGGGTCCCTGAGCGACCTGCCATCCGCCGGCGGGTACGGCGTCCATCACGCGGTGGAAGACTATGGGCTGCACTGCGATTTGCCCTCCGGACGCTGCAGGTAAGCGCAGCACTTCTTCTGCTCGTCCCTGGATCCCGTCTATAAGGGCGAAAGGGCGCCCGCAGGAGCAGCGAGGAGAAGAGGCCGGCCTCACGCTGTCGCTCATCTCGTAGCGGATGAGGGGCATGGTGCGAGAGAACAGCACAGTGACCAACACCTCCTCGCCGTAGATGCCCGGTGGCACGGGCATGTTGTCCTCGTCTACCACCTCGGTTATGACGAGGTCCTCGAAGAGGTGCATCCCACTGTGCAAGTCGCACTCGGAGGCTATTCCGGCGGGCTCGGTGGCCGCGTACACCTCAAAAGACTTCCTGCCCCACGCCTCCTCGACGTGCCTCCTCGCTTGTTCGGTGAAGACCTCAGAACTGCCGAAGACAAAGCTCGGGGAGATGTGTAGGCGGCCGGCGAGTTGCTCTTCGGCCAGCAGGTGCGCCATCGAGGCGTAGGCCGCAAGAACCTTGGGCTGAAAGCCGTTGAGGCGTTCGACGATGTTCTCCAGCGGGTCCCCAGAGTCTATGCGCAGGGTCGGCACCCAGGGGCTGTGCACCGAGGCGCCGACCCTCGCCGACTGGTGCCAGGGGGTGGTCGAGCTCACCACCGTCATCCTCGTGCGACGGGTGAGACCGGCCCCCACCCCCGCCCAGTCAAACGAGCGGTTGTAGGAGGCCAAGACGGTGACCCACTCGCCTGGGTCCCACAGGAAGAGGCCCTGCCTTCCTGTGCTGCCAGCGGTGGAGGCCACCCTGTAGCGCCCGTTGAAGAGCTCGTCCCCGCCGCTCAGGGTGGCGAGGTGGGCCTCGACGTCGGCGAGCCGAACGGTGGGGTCCGTAACAAGCTCGTCGAAGTGCTCCATGACCATCTCCTTGGTCAGAACCGGCAGACCGTCGAGCGGACTATCGGCAACCCCTTTGTAAAAGCGCCCGTAGAAGGGCGAGTGGGCGTAGGTGTGCTCCCGCAGCAGTCTGAGCTCTCGGGTCTGGTGCGCCTCCAGTTGACGACGCGTCCACCGGTCCCGTTGGCGCAGCCTGTGGCGTAGCGCCAAGACCTTCAGAATGATCTGTGTGCTCATCTTTTGTCCCGGTGGCCTAGCCCTCTGGGTACCACTGCTCCCGCCAGCGCTGCATCTGTTCGATCTCCGCTTGCTGGGCGCCCACGATGTTCCTTGCGAGCTCCTTTATTCGCGCGTTCTCGCTCTTCTCGTAGGCAACTTTCGCCATCTCTATGGCCGACTGGTGGTGTGGGATCATGGCGCCTATAAACGCCTTGTCGAAAGGCTCCCGGTTCGCCAAACGCTGCGGGTCCATCATCATGCCCATGCCCCGCATTTGCTCCGGGCTCACCTCCATGGGTACGTTGGAGGTGCCGAACTCCTCCTTCTTTATGGACTTGAGCTCCTCTATCTCGCCCCTCTGGGTGGAGACGATGTTCCGGGAGAGATCCTTTATCTCCTCGTGCTCGGCATTCTGGAGAGCGACCTCGGCCATGGCTATGGCCCCCTGGTGGTGGGGGGCCATCGCATCTATGAAGCGCTCGTCGGAGTATTTGCCGCTCTCCGTGACCATCTGCCGGGCCATCCTACCAGAGCCCATACCCATCGAGCCGTGGCCCATCTGGTCGTGGTCCATCCCGGCCATCCCGCCGTCGCTTTTCTCGGCTTTGCCCGGCTCTCCATCGCCGCCTGATCCACTACCCTGCTGGCCACCGCCGGCGCCCCCGCAGGCGGTCAGGATGAATGATGCCGTTAGGAGCAGCGTAAGCAGCCACGCCTTCGTCAGAAGCGTCTTCAAGACAAACCCCCTATTTCGTGTGGTGTTCGGTTTAGGTCCCTTGCGCCCACGTTACCGGGGCGAGGAGCCTCTCAGAGCCTGAACACCTGAAGGTCGATTGGCGTGGGGGTTGGTGGAGGACGAAATGCGGCGGGCAAGCGGCGAAGGACCGCAGTCCAAGGCATGCCGAGCCCGACACGCAACGGCGTTCCCTTGAGGAGCAACCCCGAAAGCAGGACGAGTAAGCCGACGACGAGCACGGCGAAGTACCCGGTGCTCGTCCCATGACCCGCGGGGTGCTCGTGCGCGTCACCCACCCCACCGGCCACGGCCTGGTGCTCCGCTGCGTGCTCCACTTCGCCAGCGCACTGCGGGAAGTAGCACACCAGGTGCAGAGCTCCGAAGGCCCCGTGGCACAGCAGCAGCGTAATAACAAGCAGCAAGGATGGCTGCCTGACGCCGGGCCACTTCATCGCTGATTCTGTCCTATCTTACTTGACACGGACGACGGCCTTTTACCGTTCCCCCCGTTTGATAGAGGCGAGTGTTCGTCTACCCTCTCCAAGGAGGCTCTCCTCTTCCCGAGCTGTTCCGTGGGTCTGATCGATGTCCTCTCAGAGGCGATGTTCGGTCCCAGCGCCGAAAATTGTGTCACCGCTAGCGCCCTTTTCCATGATCAAGATTGGTCAGCCAAAACAGCCATCTTGATCAACTTAGTGGCTGTGGCGTTGAACGCCAACCTGTTGAGCGAAGCGTGGCCTTCCACGTCCACGCCCTCCTACCTCCTAAGCCTCTACGCTGTAGCCAGCTTCCTCGATGGCGCTCTTGAGCTGCTCGGTTCCCACTTTGCTCTCTTCGTAGGAAACCTCGACGGTGCCCTTAGTGACGTCGGCGTTGGCCCTCTCCACCCCTGGGAGTTCCTTCAGCCCGCCCTCGACCGCGGCCTTGCAGTGGCCGCAGCTCATGTCCGCTACGTTGAATGTCTTCTCGGTCATCGATTCTCTCCTCTCTATGGAACGAAGAACGTCTAAACTCTGAGGAACCGCTCGACGGCGGCGCTCAGCTCCTCGATCTTCTCGTCTGCTTCCAATCCGCCCTTCTCGATGGACTCCCGGACGCAGTGCTCGACGTGGTCCTTCAGCAGTATTGTGCCCACCTTCTCCAGGGCCGAGACGGCGCTCGCGATCTGGGTGAGGACGTCCACACAGTACGCTTCCTCGTCCACCATGCGCTGTACGCCCCGCACCTGACCTTCTATTCGCTTCAGACGATTTTCAAGTAGCGCCTTGTCCTTGGCCTTTATGTAGCCGTGGGCGGATCCCTCCGCGGGGGTCGTCACGTTGCTACCTTTTGTCGCGTCCACGATTTTTCTCCTTTCCCTATACCTTCACCCGGCGTAGCCGCAGGGCGTTCGAGAGCACGGTCACCGAGGAGAGCGCCATCGCCGCGGCGGCCAGCACCGGGTTAAGGAAGCCATACTCCCCGAACACTGGTCCCAGGATCCCCGGCACGCTCCCCTCGGAGAAGAGGGGGTAGAGGATTCCTGCCGCCACCGGGATAAGGGCGACGTTGTAGGCGAACGCCCAGAACAGGTTCTGCTTTATGTTCCGAACCGTGGCCTTCGAGAGGCTTATCGCCCGCGCAACCCCGCGCACGTCGCCGGAGATGAGCGTCAGGTCCGCCGCCTCCATGGCGACGTCGGTGCCGGTGCCTATCGCTATCCCGACGTCAGCCTGCGCCAGCGCCGGCGCATCGTTGATGCCGTCGCCGACCATGCCGACCCGCTTGCCCTCGGCCTGCAGCCTCTTGACCTCGGCGGCCTTCTCCTCGGGCCTGACCTCCGCCACTACGCGGTCCACACCGAGCTCCCGCGCGATAGCCTCGGCGGTGCGGCGGTTGTCGCCGCTCAGCATGGCGACCTCTAGACCCAGCGCGTGTAGCCGCTCGACTGCCTCCCGGGACTCGTCGCGCACCACGTCCGCGACCGCCAGGAGGCCCGCGAGCTCGCCGTCCACCGCGACGAACATAAGGGTCTTGCCTTCGCGCGCCAGCTCCTCGTACTTCGGGGCGAGGCCGGCGTTCGGGACGCCCGACTCGGAGAGGAATCGCTCGTTGCCCGCGAGAACCTCTCGGCCCTCAACGAGGGCGCGGATGCCGCCGCCCGAGACGGCCTCGAACGAGTCGGTCTCGTCGAGCGAGAGGCCGCGGTATTTGGCGCCCCGCACGATCGCCTCCCCGAGGGGGTGCTCACTGCCAAGTTCGGCGGAGGCGACGAGCCTCAGGAGCTCTTCCTCGCGGATCCCGTTCGCTACTACCACGTCGGTCATCTCGGGCCGGCCCCTAGTGAGGGTGCCGGTCTTGTCCAGTACCACCGTGTCGAGCTTGTGGGCGCCCTCGAGGGCCTCCCCGCCTCTGATCAGAATCCCCGACTCGGCACCCTTGCCGGTGCCGACCATGATCGAGGTCGGGGTCGCGAGTCCCATCGCACACGGGCAGGCGATGATCAGGACCGCCACCGTGTTCAGCAGCGCGAACGTGAGGGCCGGCTCGGGCCCGAGCAGTAGCCAGACCGCGAACGTCGCGGCCGCTACGCCGATCACCGCAGGCACGAACACCGCGCTGATCTTGTCTGCGAGGCGCTGGATAGGTGCCTTCGACCCTTGAGCCTCCTCGACCATCCTCATGATTTGGTAGAGGACGGTGTCCTCGCCGACCTTCGTCGCCGCAAAGCGGAACGACCCACTCGCGTTGATGGTCGCGCCGATCACCTCGGCGCCCTCTTGCTTGGTGACGGGAATGGACTCGCCCGTGATCATCGACTCGTCCACAGCCGACCCGCCCGAGACGACCCGCCCGTCCACCGCCACCTTCTCCCCCGGCCTGACGACCACGATGTCCCCGACCACGACATCTTCTACCGGAACGTCTACCTCCTCGCCGCCGCGCACGACGCGCGCCGTTTTCGCCTGCAGCCCGGCGAGCTTCTTTATGGCCTGGTTGGTGCGTCCCTTCGCCCAGGCCTCGAGCAGGCGCCCCAGCAAGATCAGGGTGATGATGAGCGACGAGGTGTCGAAGTACACCTCGGCCCTCCCGGCCGCGAAGAGCCCCGGCGCCAGGGCGGCCACAGCGCTGTAGAGGTAGGCGGCGCTGGTGCCCATAACCACCAGCGTGTTCATGTTCGCCTGCCCGTGCCTGAGCGCCCCCCACGCCCCCCGGTAGAACCGCCGTCCGGCCCAGAACTGTACCGGGGTCGCGAGCACGAGCAGCCCTAGGTTCAACCACATCATCGGTATCGGTGGCTCGAGGCCGAGCATCATCGGCAGGCTGCCGAAGAGGATGAGCGCCGTGAGCGTCGCCGCGAGGAGGAAGTCAACCCTGAGCTTCTTGTGCTCGCGCTCGCGGGTATCCTCGGCGGAGGACTCCTCTCCCCGGACCACCCCGTAGCCCGCGCCTTCGACTGCCTTCTCCAAATCTCGCGGCTCGACCTCTCCGGCGAGGTATTCGACCGTCGCCCTCTCGTTGGCGAGGTTCACGCTCGCCCCCAAAACGCCCAGCACCTTCTGGAGGGCCCGCTCGACCCTCCCCACGCAGCTCGCGCACGTCATGCCCGTCACGCCGAAGCTCGTCTCACGTATGTCCGCGCCGTAGCCTGCGTCCTCTATCGCCCCGATCATTTCGTTGGGGTCCGTGGCCTTCGGGTCGTACTCGACGGTCGCCTTCTCGGCGGCGAAGTTCACGCTCGCCTCAGCGACCCCTTCCTTCTTGGAGAGCGTCCGCTCGACCCGCCGCACGCAAGAGGCGCAGGTCATGCCCGTCACCGGGACGCTGATTTTTGCCAAGTGCTCCTTAGCGGTGGTCGTCTCCATACCGGCTCCCTGCCTCCACGCTGGTGTGAGTCGCCCCTATACTATACCCCCCTATCCTATAAGTCAATGTTTGAGTACCGGCCGTCTCGATGCCTCGGATGAAGACGTGCCGGCTTGCAAGAGCTTGCCTTGAGGACCGAGGAGATGGGCCACCGGGACGTGATTATCGGTCAGCTTGCTAGCCGCATCATCGAGATAGAACCGCCCCGGGAAAGCCCGCTATCGGTAGTTTGTTGGGTTGGGATATGCGGGCCAGTTCGCTCGAATCAGGCTTGCTCGATCCCAGCAAATGCGCTCATATTCGACCCATAAATTAGGTTTTCGTGAGGAGAGGAGAGGCCCTTTCTCCTACTTCAACAAAGTACCGCTATAGCGGTTTGCGATGATATTGACCTATGCAAGCCTTCAGTTCGTGAAAGCCTGCGCGCCTCCTCCAAGTAAGCGTTGGGCAGGGGTGATGCAATGATAGATCAACTGCTCTGCAAACCGCTATAGAGCCACCAGTAGACGCGGAGACGCCCCCTGATGGTACTTGTCCGTGGCGATCTTCTATATTCTCTACGCGACATGGCTCTCCTACTAAACCGGACGCGAACTTCCGAGAACACCCCTTCAGAAACTGTCCGAAAAGGGCTTCTGAGAGAGCGGCTCGGTAGAGTACCGAGCATGAGAAAAGCATATCAAACCGACCTCTCCGATGCCGAGTGGTCCTACATAGAGCCCCATCTCCCTACCCCCAAAGCCCCAGGACGCCCAAGGGTACACACGCTGCGCGAGATTCTCGACGCCATCTTCTACATCGTGCGTAGCGGATGCGCCTGGCGCCTATTACCGCACGACTTCCCACCCTCGAAGACAATCCATCATTACTTCAGAACGTGGAGGCTCGACGGTACCTGGGAAAGGGTGCACGCCGCTCTGCGCAAGCGTCTGCGGGTCCGCCTGAAGCGGGACCCTCAGCCGAGCGCCGGCGTGGTAGATAGCCAGTCGGTCAAGAGCATCGGTGTGGGAGGGGATCAACGCGGTTACGACGGCGGTAAGAAGGTGAAAGGCAGAAAGCGCCACATCCTGGTAGACACCGAGGGTTTGGTCTTGAAAGCGATGGTTCATAGCGCGAAGGTGATGGACTACGAAAGGATCAAGACGCTCCTAAAACAGGCCGACGAAATGTTCCCACGTCTCTCTCATCTGTGGCTGGACGGAGGCTACCGCGGAGAGGACAAGGGCAAGGACTGGGTCGAAAAGACCCTGGGCTGGAGCGTGAATCTAGTGGAGCGTCCCCGGAAGCCCGCTCCCAAAGAAGTGTTGATGGCTTGGGCCAGGGAGTGGGCCAAGGAAGGCGTTGCGCTAGATTGGCAGAAGCTCATGCCACCGCAAGGGTTAGGCGTCCTGCCGCGTCGGTGGGTAGTGGAGAGGACGTTTTCATGGATCGACCAGAACAGGAGGATGAGCAAGGATTACGAGAGGTTGCCGGAGAGCGCAGAAGCCTACATCTACGTAGCGATGAGTCGCTTGATGACCAGGAGACTAGCACGCTCATGAGGCTTTTCGGACAGTTTCAGAAGAGGAATTCTCGGAAACTCAGGGCATAGCCCCGGTCCACTACGTATACCCCTTGTCCCGTAGGACCGGGGGGCTATTGGGGATGTAGGGCAGAAAGGCCTGGCGGTGAGAGTGTCAAAACCTATCGAGTAGGTGAGGTATTGATACTTTGATTTTGACACGGGGGTTGCACAAATACTCATGCGGAAAACCGGCGTTTTAGTAGGGGAGAGCGGAGTGTGTCAAAAACGAACCTTTGTGAGACACGCTAA
>Ga0126307_10002494_pt1 | contig 12435 bp, 12 predicted proteins | sample Plot28_FD_89955 | JGI IMG/M metagenome (GOLD analysis project Ga0126307, IMG submission 89955) | Serpentine soil microbial communities from UC McLaughlin Reserve, CA, USA - Plot28 | ecosystem: Environmental > Terrestrial > Soil > Grasslands | place: USA: UC McLaughlin Reserve, Lake County...
TATCCCCGTTCAGGGGATTCGACTCGACGACGCGCTCGATCCGGCTGCGCCAATCGACTTCGTGAAGGTCGACGTGGAAGGGATGGACCACGCCGCCATCGAGGGACTTGAACGCTCGATCCGGCAGTGGCGGCCGCTGCTTCTGGTTGAGTTCAACCCGGCTAACATCGAGGCCTTTGGAGACGATCCACATGAGGTGTTGCGGTTCTATCGAGGACTGGGTTTGCAGGTTTCGGTGCTCGGAACGGACGCGCTCCTTCTGCGCGATGCGGCTGGTCTTGACCTCGATGAGTTGGTCCGCGAAGGGCTGATTGTAATGCCGCGGATGGACACCGATCTGATCGAAAGGACGCGGCACATCGGCTTGATCAACCTGATCCTGCGACCAAGATAAACCTGCTTGTCCCGGTCAGTTTCATTGCTCCCGGTGCTCCTAGAGACGGCGTGGGTGATTGACGCGAGTGGCGAGGGCGACGCCGGCGGCGGCTAGAGCGAGGCCGACCCAGGCGAGTGGCGGCATCTGCTCGTCGAGCACCAGCCAACCGATGAGCGCCGCCATGGGGGGTACGAGGAAGAAGAGCGCTGAGACCCGGCTCACCTCGCCGCGGCGGATCATCATCAGCAGTAGCGTCAGCGCGATCAGTGAATTGCAGACAATCAAATAGAGGAGCGACAGCCCCAGGGGCAGCGACCACTCAACGGTGTGATCCTCGAGTAAGACGGCTAGCGGCAGCGTCGTAGCCAGGCCAGCGGCGTACTGGACCGTGTTCGCGGTCACTGGGTGCTGAGCGATCCCGAATCGTTTTTCGTAGAGGGTGCCGACTGTCATGCCACCGAGCGCACCAACCGCGGCCAGCACGCCGAGGGCAGGCAGGGCTTCGACCGCGGATCGCGCCAAGATGACCAGGGCCGCTCCGCCCAGCCCAAGTCCGAGCCCAACCCACGCCCAGCGTTCGACGCGCTCTCCCGAGGTGCGTGGCGCAGCCAGCGCTACCAGGATCGGCTGCAACGAGACGATCAGCGCAACGGCGCCGGAGGAGATGTCCATCGCCAGCGCGAGATAGCCGAGCGCGAAATAGAGTCCCTGGATGAGAAACCCAACCACCGCGAGATGTCCCCATGCCGCCGGCGTGCGCGGCAGCGGGGGCCGCATGATGAGGACCAGCGGCAAGAGGACGAGCAGGACCAGGGCGTAGCGCACCGCGAGAAAGGTGAGCGGGCCAGTGTAGGCCAACCCGACCTTACCGGCGGCGAACCCTCCCGACCAGAAAAGGAGGAAGATCGCCGGAGCGGCTTTCATCAGCAGCGGCGACGCCTCAGGAATTCCTCGCGGAGGCGCCGCGGCGGTCGATGCCGGTGCGCTCACGTGACGGGCGTACCGCTGGCGACCGGGGTCGCCGCCTCTCCCGGTGGGGCGAGCGCGATTGGCACGTCGAAGTCGCCGAACTCGTTCAGCATGTAGTGGAGGCGAGAAGCCATCGCCTCCTTGCGCACGTAGCCTGTCTCTTCGCCGACCCACCAGAGATACCAGGCGACGGTGCGGCGCGGCTCGGTCAACTCCGGCGCGACGAAGGCGAGCAGCCGGCACCGCTCACCGTCGATAGTCTCTTCGCCGAGGAGCGTGAACCCGGTCGCGCCGACGTACTCCTCATCCCACTCCGAGGGCAGGACGACGGTGGCGCCTTCCTGCTTTTCCCAGTCGAGATCGCCCGGGAGCCTGATCCAGCGCGTCGATCCGATGATGATCGCCTCCATGCTGCCGGCCGCGCGGTAGGTGAAGCCCGGTGGCGAATTCCCGTCGCCGATGGTCACGGCGTGCTCGGAGACCGACGCGTTGCCCCCGCCGTCGGCGATCCACTGCGTGAAGCGGACGTCGCGGAGGGTGGTGAGGGCCTCGATCCCACGTTGGAACAGAGCCTCACCCTCCGGCGAGGATGCGTTGCTGGGTACGGTGTTAGGACCGTTCACGTTTGGATCGGGGATGAGGAAATAGAACTCGGCGGGGGACGCCGCGCCGTCAACCGCGACGCTCAGTCGCCACCACCCTCCGGGATCAAGCGGGGAGGATGCAGTGAAGGCGCCTTCGGTTTCGGGATCGGGTTGTAGATCGAGGGTCTCAGCTGAATCCGGCTCGCTGGCCAACGATTGCGCAGTCAGCGAGGAGATGCGTGCGGTTGCTTGGGCCGTGGGGTCCGGTGCGCTTGGTCGGGTCCTGGGCGTGATCTGCACGCGGAAAACATTCTCTTCAGCTGGACGCGCCGTTGTCAGACGCAGATTCACCCAGGGTGTATCACCGACCAGGCCATCTCCGGCCGGCGCAGCGAGTTCGAGGGCGGGCAGGCGGTCCCACTCCGGAATAGCGGCCTGGTTGCTGAGGTACCACCAACTCGCCGCGACGGCGATCAGTGCGAGGGCGATCGCGGCGAACAGGACTGGTAGCCACGGTCTACGCCGGGCTGGCCGGTCCACTGGGTCGTGGTGGCTGACGAGTTTTCGGTCCGAGTCGGTCATCACGTCAATGCTGGTGTCCGGCGTGGACAGCGCGGGCGACCGGTTTGTTCGCGGTCAGGCATGCAGCGCGGCCCTCGGGAGCATCGATCGAGCAGCGATCCCAGGTGGCACTTGCGGAGCGCGGCTCGGGTTGCAACGTCACGTGGGCGATATCGAACCGCTCACGCAGCATAGACGCTAGTCCTTTCATACAAGTATCCCAGCCCACAAGATCATCCGTCTCAACGTGCGCGGAGAGCGCGGTCAACCCGGAGGTGACCGTCCAGACGTGGAGATCATGGACGCCGTTGACCCCTGGCACGGCATCCATCGCCCGGCGCACATCGGCGATGACTACGCCGCGCGGTGCGGCTTCCAAGAGGACGTCAACCGACTCCCTAAGCAACGTCCACGCTCCGAAAACGACGAGGCCACCAATGAGCACGGACAAGATCGGATCGGCCGCGTACCAGCCGGTGAACGTGATGATCAGCGCCGCGGCGATGGTCGCCACGGAACCAAGGAGATCGCCGAGCACGTGGAGAAACGCGCCTCTGGTATTGAGATTGTCGCGGTGGCCACCGCCGCGGGAGAGCACCCAGGCGGACGCGATATTGGCGAGCATGCCGGCGATGGCGACGACGAGGAGAGGGCCGCTCTTGACCTCGGGTGGCTCCTGGAACCGCTGCCATGCCTCCCAGAAGATGTAGATCGCGAGGACGATCAAGCTGACCGCGTTGACGAGTGCCGCGAGGATCTCAGCACGCAGGTAGCCGAAGGTCCGTTCGGGACTGGTCGCACGGCCGGCTAGCCACATGGCAAAGAGCGCCAGCCCGAGGGCGGCGACATCGGTGAGCATGTGCGCCGCGTCGGCGAGAAGGGCCAGGGAGTTGGAAATGTACGCGCCGACGAGCTCCACGACGAAGAACGTGGTTGTAATCGCCATGGCGATGGCGAGTGGACGGCGCTCGACACGAGCAGGCTGATCGGAGTCCGCCGCGCTGCGTAGGCCGACCACCGGCAGTACGTCATTCATCGTGCTCATGATAGAGGGTACGGCCCCGTGATGGCTCTGACACCCGTGGTACCCTTGGCTGGTCGGTCGGAACTCAGGTCCGCGAGTCGAACCGGCCACGGTGTCGAAGAGCCCGTGTACGAGCAAATCCCCCGTCAGGAAGCAGCGACTCGAGCCGTGCCACGTCGATGGAGTGATTCTCGCGTTCCCATCGGGTCCTGTCTCCTCTGGGGCATGGCGCTGTTGAGTCTCTTGCTCCTTCCCACTGATTTTCGAGCCGGAGCCGAAGCCCCGCACGGGCATTCGCTCTTCCAGCTTTGGGCGGACGCGAGCGACGGAAGAGTCGACCATCATGTCGCCCGCGAGCTGTTTGCGTCTGGTCCAATCCTCTCACCGACATGGTTTGACCCAGTGGCGGGCGAGACGCAAGACATCCGGACGAGCGGACTTCGTGGCGAACGCCCAGATGTCGCCGGGCAGCATGAGTCGGCGCCTGTGTCCGGCGGCATTGACCTCCTCGTGACGGTGATGGCGGCGGTCGTCATCCTGGGGATGAACGAGGTGCCCCTGGCCCTATCCGACCGGTTGTCCACCGGGCTGCCGGCCCGGATCCTCGTTCCTCCACCCCGTTGGACAGCCACGGCATAACGAGTTGAGGCTTCCCTCCGCCCTCGGGCAAGATCCGGTGTGCGCGGCTTTCACCGGGTCTGCAGTGAGTCTGGGAGCCAATCCAGGACCGGGGTCCCCATATGGACAGAAGAGAGGTCACGCACAATGCCTGAATCAGGCACAATGACCAACCACCAGTTTCGGCGTCAATGGCACATCCCGCTCACGCATGCGTTTTTGGTGATTGCGATGCTCACAGGCCCGGGTTCGGCGCTGGCACATGAGGAGCATGGACATCCAGCTCGCATCCATGAAGGCTCGTGCCAGGAACTCGGGCCGGTCGCGTTTCGTCTCAATGGAGTTGGCGGGAGCGTCGACGTCGACAATGCGCCGGTCGCCACGCCCACGGCCGTCAATGCGGACTTGGCCTATCAGGTGATGGTCAGCGAGACGACGATCGACGGCACGATCGATGATCGGCTGGCCGGAGAGCACGCGGTGATGATCTACGAGAGCGACGAGGCGATGGACGCGATCGCCTGTGGCAACATCGGCGGCGCGCTGAATGGGGAGACGCTCATCACTGGGCTCGCCGAAGCGGGGGTGCCGGGGCACATGGGTTTCGCGCTCTTCCGACCCGAGGGTGACCAGACCGACGTCCTGGTGATCTTTGGGCACGGGCTGGCGCCGGTTTCAACCTCTGGTGAACAGACTGCAGAAGGTCATGCGGATGAGAGTGAGATGGACGATCACCAGGGCGACGAGGAGGATGTTCATGCCGCGGCGACTCCCGAGGGCTAGGCTTCGGATGAATCTGCGTGCAGTTAGACCAGTTTCTGCAAGTGCACGTTTGCTGCGGCTCGGAATGACACATGCCGCTCGCCGCGTCCTCGTCTTTGTTGGCGTCGGGCTTGCGGTTGCGGTGATGCCTGGAGCCGCGCTGGCTCACGTCGAGATCGACGTCGGCGACGGGAAGTACGTCATGGAGGTCGGCTTCCGCGATGAGCCGGCCTACCTCGGCCAACCGAACGCACTCGCTCTCAGCGTGGAGCAGTACGCCACCGGCGGCACCGAACCGGTCAACGACCTGGCGGCGACCCTCTCCGCCGAAGTCAGTAGAGACGGGCAGGTGATGAATCTTTCACTGGTGCCGGTCGGGGAGGGTGCATACGAGGCCGCGTTTGTACCGACCGCAACTGGGGACTATACGTTTCACATCTCGGGCACGGTCGGCGAGGCGACAGTCGACGAAAGCGTCACCTCGGGACCAACGACGTTCAACAGTGTCGAGCCCCTGTCAGCGATCGAATTTCCGCAACCGGTTCCTGATCCGGTGCAGCTGCAGACAGCCGTGGCGGACGCCAACGCTGCCGCTACCACGGCGCGCATGCTTGGCGTGGTCGCGATCATCGCGGGCGTCCTTGGACTCATCCTGGGCGCGCTGGCCCTGGCACGGTCGAGGCAGCCGAAGGCAGTAGTCCCGTCCGCGAGCGAGCCCTCCGGCAAGCTGATTCGATGACAACGTGGCTGTGGTGCCTGTGACGAGCGTCTCATGAATCGACTCAAGGTCGGCAGGTGCGTGTGTGCCGCCGCCTTGGTGCTGCTCTGCATCGTGGCGCATCTCGTGCTGCCGGCGAGCCCCGCGGCGGCGCACGCGTTTCTCAAAAGCAGCGACCCGGCCGCCAACGCCGTACTGCCGTCCTCGCCGCAGTCGGTCACGCTGACCTTCACCGAGCCGCTCGAGAGTTCGTATTCACGGGCCGAGCTGTTCGATGCGACGGGAGCTCAGATTCCTGGTGCGACAAGCAGCATCGGGCCGGAGCCACGGTCGATGATCGTGCAGATTCCGGCCGGGCTGAGCAACGGCACCTATTCGCTCCTCTGGCGCACTCTCTCGACCGCCGATGGGCATACCGCACAGGGTTACGTGCCCTTTACCGTCGGCACCGAAGCCGACGTGCGCACCGCGACTCCACCTTCGGTTGCTGACAACTCCAGTGCGCTGCCGGAATCGGTGTTGGCAGCCGCACGCTGGCTGGCGTTGCTTGGTATGGCGGCGGTGGCGGCCGTCTGGCCGGTCTGGCTCTTCGTCGTCCGTCCGGCGATCTCGCCAGCTTGGCAACTGGGACCGAAGCTGACGCGGCGCGTGCGGCGGTATGCCACCGGCGTCTTCGCCTTCTCCCTGCTGGCCAACCTCGTGGCGCTGGTCGTACAAGCGGCAGCCATTGCTGGACCCGGGGACCTACCAAACGGTCTGATGACTACGCTTGGCAATACTCGCTACGGCACTTGGTGGCTGGTGCGGGTGGGCGTTCTGCTTGTTTTCGCCGCGGTACTGTTGGGATCCGCGTGGTGGTGGCCATGGCGGAGGCGGCCAGCAACCATCATCGCCCTCGTCGCCAGCGCGGCGCTACCGCTGCCGTTTTCGATGATCTCCCACGCCGGGGCAGAGCCAGCGGGGCAGGTGACCGCCGTCGCCTTCGACTACGCCCACCTGCTTGGCGCTTCACTTTGGGCGGGCGGACTGCTCTTCCTGGTCGTCGCTATAGCGCCGACCGTGCGCGACCTGACCGCCGCGGGGCGGCGCGTCGTCCTGGGTCGCGCTCTGCCGCGCTTTTCGCTGCTGGCGTTGATCGCCTGGAGTGTCATGGGGTTCACCGGTCTCTACTCCGCGTGGCTGCAGGTCGGCAACATCCCGGCCCTCACGGGGACCCCGTATGGGCAGACGCTCATCCTGAAGCTCGTTTTGATCGTGCCCTTGCTCGCGCTCGGCGCCTTCAACCTCGTCGTCGTCACGCGCAAGCTGCGCTTCGCCGAGACCGAGGAGCGCGTGGAAGGGTGGAGCAACCACCTCGTCAGCGCATTGATCGCGGAAGCGGTCATCGTCACGCTGCTCCTCGGCGTCGTCGGGATGCTGATCGGGACGCCGCCGGCGCGGCAGGTCATCGAGCAGCAAGCCGGTAGTCTGCGCATTGCTCTCGAGGCCGACGGTCAGACCGGCACGTTAGTCATCACTCCAGGAACCGTCGGTCCGAATCAGTACCGGCTGGAACTCGGTAGCGGGCATGAGGCGCACCTGCGCAACTCGGGTGTCACCGATGCCACACTTCGCCTCAGCCTGCCAGAGCGCCAGACGGGGCAGATCGACGTGCCACTGATCAGCGCATCGTCTGGAGGGTACGAGGCGAACGGCTCGGAGTTGGCGTTTCCCGGTGACTGGCAGATGCAGCTCACGGTGCGCTTGCCCGGTCAGCCGGACTGGGTCGTATCGACGACGCAGCCGATCTCAGTGAGTGCAGCCCCGGCTCAAGTCCCAGCGCCACCGCCGCTGTTCGGGATAGTGGGCGTGGCGGCACTGGCATTGCTCGTGCTCGGCATCGTCGGCATCGCCTTCGCACTGTTTGGCGGGACCCCTGTCTTTCGTAAGGAGGCCGCGGGGCTGGGGACCGCGGCGATCGTCGCCGGGATCGTGCTGTTATTTCAGGCGCGGCTATCGGACGGGGCAGCCGCCGCCGTTGATCCGGCCGCCGGTCCGGCCTCGCTCGATCCGGTGGCTGTCGTGCGCGGTGAGGCCCTCTTTTTCCAGAACTGCGCCGTGTGCCATGGCGCCGGCGGCCGGGGTGATGGCCCGAGCGCCGCCTCGCTGACCAGACCCCCGGCCAACCTCACGTCCGGCCATGCGCTCATGCATTCCGACGACGATTACGGCTACTGGATCGAAAACGGGATCGAGGGAACCGACATGCCGGCGTTTGGCGACAAGCTGAAGGATGGAGAGATCCGGGATGTCGTCGCCTACGTCCGCAGCTTGCAGCAGACCGCGCTGCTAGCACGCGATGCGCCAGGTCCAGCCGAGTGCACCGTCACCCCGCGGACGCTCGACGAGTTCAATACGCTGGCACAAACACCAGCGCCGGTGGAACCACCGGACGCCGCTAGTGCGGGCGGTGAGCCAGCGGATGAGGCGATGCGTGCCGCTGTCACTGCCACCGCGCGCGAGTTGGTGGCCTGCTCGAATGCCGGAGATATCTTGCGGCGACTCGCGCTGTACAGCGACGACCGCCTTCGCTTCGCGTACCCCGACGGGCCGACGCGGGCGCTTGAGATGATTGCCGAGTCGCCTCTTCCGCTGGCGGAGGCAGAGCGGGTCGCGCTCGTGAGCGTGGACGATGTGCGGCAGTTGCCGGATGGCCGCGTCAGCGCCCGGGTGACGGTTGACAACCCCGCGAGTCACTCACACGATCCACAGGCGGCCGCGACCGCCTCTCAGCAGGAAGTGGCACGGCTTATCTTTGTCCAGGAAGCTGGACGCTGGCGGGTTGACGAGACACGGAGAGAGGACACTCAAGCGAATGCCACCCCAATCGCGGGACCTAACGGGTCCTGAGCAAGCGCGCCAACGACGATCCGAGCGACGGACGTCGGGTCGGGCGCAACGCAAGATCGCCGAAGAGCAAGCGGCGCGACGCAAGCGACTGGCAATGATCGGGAGCGCGATCGGCGCGGCGCTCCTCATTGCGCTGATTGTGTTCCTTGTCACTCGGCCACGGGACGTCGGTCCGCCTGTGCTCGCCGCCGAGGCGCTGCCTGCCTCCATTCCGGTGGCAGGCATGGCCATGGGGCCGGAGAATGCTCCGGTGACGGTGGTGGAGTGGGGGGACTTCACCTGACCAGGCTGTAAAGAGTTCACCCGTGCGGTGAAACCCCAGCTCATTTCCGAATTCGTCGAGCCCGGCAAGGTCCGATTCGAGTTTCACGACTATGCGTTTCGCGGTCCCGAGGCCGTGCAGGCCGCCGAAGCTGCCGCCTGCGCGGACGATCAGGGCGCCTACTGGCGGTACCACGACACGTTGTACCTGAATCAGAACGGTCCCAACAGTTTCACCGATGATCGCCTCCAGCAAATGGCCCAAATCTTGGGATTGGACACGGCGGCGTTCAATCAGTGTCTCGACAGTGGTGCGAAGAAAGCGGGTGTCGAAGCCTCCATCGCGGAAGCCCAGGCACAAGGGATCGACAGTACGCCGACGATCTTGATCAACGGCGCGGAGATTGCCGAATGGCACGACTTCAACGCAGTGAAGCAGGCGATTGAAGCGGAGCTCGCAAAGACGTAAGGGCTCGTGCGGTTTGGCGCGGCAGTAAGCAAGGAGGCGCCGATGTCACCGAAGATCGAACGGCGTGATGATGTAAATCCCAAGGAAGGGTTGCGGGAGTATGGCGCCGTAGAGTTCGGGGATCCCACGAATAAGAAGTATCCGATTGACTCGCCCGAGCACGTCCGCGCGGCGTGGAGCTACATCAACCAGAAGGACAACGCGGCCAAGTACGATGCGGACGAGGTGAAGACCATCAAGAATCGTATCAAGCAGGCGGCGAAAAAGCATGGCGTCGAAAACGAGGAGGGGTAACGGGGTCGCGGGGTGGCAGGAGTCATGAGACGTGAGTTAAACCCAACTCGACGGTTGGAACAGCGGTGGCCGGCAACTTGTACCCGCCACCCCACCCCCTCAGACGGCGTTCTCTCGCGTCACTTCGGCGTACCAGCGCCCGCTTCGTTTGAAGATTCGCTGCTGGGTTGCGTAGTCGACGTAGATCACCCCGAAGCGCTTGGCATAGCCCCACGCCCACTCGAAGTTATCAAGCAGGGACCAGACGAAATACCCACTGAGCGGTACGCCATCCATGATCGCGCGGTAGGCTTGCAGCAGATGCTCATGCAGGAACGCCTCGCGGTCCGGATCGTCAACCTGCCCATCCACGACGACATCGTCGTACGCGGCGCCGTTTTCCGTGATCAGGAGACGGCGCGGACTGTAATCGTCGCTGACCCGCTTCAAGATCTCATAGAGACCGGGCGGAAAGACCTCCCAACCCATTGCGGTAACAGCGACGCCGGAAGGCACGACCCGTCTCGCTTGTAGCGGGGTTGCTGCTGGGTCGTACTCGACGACCGACCGCGTGTAGTAGTTCACGCCGAGGAAGTCAGTCGGCTGGGAGACCAGTTCCATGTCGCCGGGGGCGATCTCCGGCATGGCGTCTCCGTAGAGTCGAACCATATCCTCGGGGTACTGACCGCGGTAGAGCGCGTCGAGGAACCACCGGTTCGTAAACCCATCGATGCGGTCGGCAGCCTCCAGATCGGCGTTCGTGTCACCCGCGGGGTGGCACGGCGCCAGGTTGAGCGCAATGCCCGCCTGGCCGCCCGCGCTCAGCTCTGAACGGAGTGCTGTCATCCCTTCGCCGTGGGCAAGCAGCAAGGTGTGCGCGACCAGCAGCGCCAGGCGGAAATCTCGCTTGCCGGGGGCATGATCACCCATCCAGTGGCCGAGGAATGCGGCGACCCAGGGCTCGTTGATCGTGAACCAGTGCTGAACTCCGGTGCCGAGCGCGGCCGCGACCGTCTGCGTGTAGTCGCCGAAGCGGCGGGCGGTGTCGCGGTTGCCCCAACCACCCCGGTCCTGCAGCGCCTGCGGCAGATCCCAGTGGTACAACGTGGCGTAGGGCGTGATCCCGGCCGCGTGTAAATCATCGACGAGGCGGCGATAGAAATCGAGACCCTCGGCGTTGGGGCGACCGCTCCCGGTGGGAAAGATGCGTGGCCAGGAGATGGAAAAGCGATACCCGCCAAGACCGAGTTCGCGCATGAGCGCGATGTCCTCGGGGTACCGGTGGAAGTGATCGCAGGCAATGTCACCCGTGTGGCCGTTGGCGATCGTGCCGGCGGTATGGCTGAACTGGTCCCAGATCGACGGCCCGCGGCCACCCTCCTGAACCGCTCCTTCAACCTGATACGCCGCAGTGGCGGCGCCCCATACCCAATCGTCGGGAAAGATCACTCCTGTTGCAGCCATGCCGGGAGTATCGCAGACAAACGGCCCCTCGACGTCGAGTGGACGCCGCAGGTGCGGTTGCAGTGCAGGGCGTCGCCCTCTCGGCGGCTATCTCTTAGCCGAGTGTGAGCTCCTTCTTCATCTGTTCGATCGTCTGCTCGTATGGTGTCTCAGCAATGGCGTGGACGTCCCAGGTCATGATGTCCATGTAGGGCTCGAGGATCTCTGAGAGCTCGTGCGGGAGGGCCGCCTCAACGATCATGAATCCCGCACCACCGCCGGCCAAGGTGTACCAGCCTTTGATCCGCTCGGGATGGTTCGTGCCCAGCTCGTGCTGCTGAATCAGCCGCCGGGCGACCATCGCCCGGTTAACTCCTGGATACCACGTGAACCGGCAATAGAAGAGCATGGCGTCCTCCTTTTACTTGTTCTCCGCATCCTACACGGCAGGCGGCTTCGAGGCATGCGCGGTCTCTTGGCCGCCGGATGCACCGGTTGTTGCCGTACTCGACTGTGAAGCCTTGTGTCTGGTCTGGCGGCCCGCGGAGGCCTGCTGAGCGAAGCGGTTGATCGCTTCGAGGTCGACTTTACCGATTCCGATAAGCGGCATGGTGTCGATCTCGTAGAAATCAACAGGGGTCGGGATGAACAGGCGAGGCAGCCCAGCTTTCGCCAACTCTTTCACCAATTCACCGGGGGATCGATCGAGCGCGGTGTGAATGACGACCAAACGTTCGCCGGTCGACTCGTCCGGCACCGCGGTGACGACAGCACGCGGCGCACCATCTTCACTGCCTCCGGTGAGCATCGCCAGCGCCTCTTCGACCGCGGCGAACGGCACCTGTTCACCGCCGACCTTAGCGAAGCGGCTCTCGCGACCAACGATGGTGATGAATCCATCCTCATCGATGGTCGCCACGTCGCCGGTGTTGTACCAGCCATCGTGGAGGACAGCACTGGTGAGATCGGGCTGGTTCAGGTAGCCCAGCATGATGTGCGGTCCGGTGACCCACAGCAACCCCCGTTCCCCCGTTCCCAGAACGGCCCCAGTTCCGGGATCTCGGACTTCGACGCGGACGCCGCGCGCGGGTCGGCCCACCGTCCCCTCGCGCAAGGCCGTGCTGGGGTCACCCAGGGCGCGAGCAGCGGGCACGTTGGCCGAGACAATTGGACCCAGCTCCGTCGCACCGTATCCCTGGAAGGGGCGGATACCGAACTTGCGCTCGAAGTCATCCGCAACCGATTGCGGCAGCCGTTCCGATCCGGTCGCGACGATCTCGACTGAGGCGAAATCTTCAGGTGACAGCCGACGCATATAGGCTCGCAAGAGGGTGGGCGTGCCGAGGAGGATGGTGACACCACGCTCACGAATCAAGCGGCCGATGACGCGGGCTTCCAGTGGGTTGGTGTGGTAGACGGCGCCGACGCCCATGGCCAGCATCGTCCAGAGGGTGATCGTGTAGCCAAAGGTATGGAAGAATGGCAAGA